>Ga0255363_100070_pt1 | contig 32887 bp, 40 predicted proteins | sample GFST100metaG_FD_186007 | JGI IMG/M metagenome (GOLD analysis project Ga0255363, IMG submission 186007) | Peat soil microbial communities from Stordalen Mire, Sweden - G.F.S.T100 | ecosystem: Environmental > Terrestrial > Soil > Wetlands > Peat | place: Sweden: Norrbotten County, Stordalen Mire... | reverse complement strand
CCTGTCTCCGTCCCGGAGCACCAACTCCGCGAACGGCTTGTTTTCTTCACCCCCGCACGCTGCCAAACACAGCGGACGGAGGCAGGAGAACCACCAACCCAAATCCCACGCCAACCGGGACATCCTCCAAAATCCTGCCTCGGCAGCAACTCGAAGTAGCGCTCCAGTTCCCGATCGCGGCTCGCACAAAGCTCGGGAGCGCTCGGAGGGTGACGGTCGCATCAGACTCGACAGCGTGTCCCCTGAGCGGCGTTGGATCCAGCCAACCTGGAATCACCCACCACTATCCCCTGAATGGCATACTAAGGTGCAGTTAGTGGTATGTTTCTGTTCTCGTGGGTAGCTTTGACGATCTTCCCGTCCGCTTTGGCAGCATCCCCAGCGGACGTGCCCGGACCCTGTTTGCTATCGCGGAAGCTCATGGCCGCGAGCAGATGTTCCGGCGACAGAATCCTGAGACTCTGGCTAGCCTGCAGCGGATTGCGCGAGTTCAGAGTGCGGAAGCGTCCAACGCGATCGAGGATATTCACGCTCCGCATGCCCGGATCGAGGCGCTGATGGCTGAAGCTGTGACGCCAGCCAACCGCTCGGAGCAAGAGATCGCTGGCTATCGCTACGTCCTTGACCAGATCCACGCGAGTGCGCCGGATATTCCGTTCGAGCCGCGCTATGTGCAACAACTGCACGGCTACCTTGCCCGTTTTACCGGCGACCGATCAGCTGGGCATTGGAAAACCGTTGAGAATGTCGTTGAGGAACGGCGCTCTGACGGCTCTGTGCGCGTGCGCTTCTATCCCGTGTTGGCCGTTGACACGCCGGCTGCGATGGAACGCTTGCACCGGGGCTTCACCTCCGCTCTGCGTTCCGGCGAGTACGAACCGCTGCTCCTGATCGCGGCGTATGTGCTCGACTTCCTCGTCATCCACCCGTTCCTTGACGGCAACGGGCGCATGTCACGACTGATCACGCTATGGCTGCTCTACCAGTGCGACTTCCAGGTCGGCCGCTACATCAGCATCGAGCGGCTCGTGCAGGAGAGCCGCAGCAGCTACTACGACGCGCTCGCCCGCTCCACCGTCGGCTGGCATCAGGGTGAGCACGACCTTGGCCCTTTCACCGACTACCTCCTCGGCGTGATCCTCGCCGCCTACCGCGACTTCGAGCAGCGCACCCAGCTAGTCAGCGGCCGCGGCTCGAAGCGAGCACGGATCATCGCATTCGTTCGCTCCTCAGCGTCGGCACAGTTCACGATCTCAGACCTGCGTGACGCCTGCCCCGGCATCAGCGACGCGTATCTGAACAAGGTGCTGGCCGAGCTCAAAGCGGCCGGCACCATTGCCCCACACGGCCGTGGACGCGGCAGCAGCTGGCGACGCCTGTAAGACATCTCAGGGTGCCAAATAGTCCAATCGACCGCGGAGCTCGGATCACCCTTGTGGAGACGCAGAGCACGTCGGCACCGATGTCGTAGTCGACGTTGTCGAATGTGTAGGGTGTCGCCGACGGCGATGCGCGTGTTGTAGAAGCGTCAGCGGTCAAGTTCGTTCTGGCGAAGTCGCAGTCGGCCGATCTGATCGACGCGATCAATCGTGAACGGCCGGCGCTCGTTGCCTCATGCCTGCTGGAGACGGAGCTGTGCCGTACCGCGCACTGCGTCCCCGAGCCCGCACAGCGACAGGTAACGGCGCTGCTGGAGCGTGTCGACCTCGACGGAGCGGAGCCGGTGACGTTCGTGCAGACAGGGCTCCCTCCCGGCGAACACCTTCGATCGCGGGATGCGCCGCATCTAACTTCCGCAATCAATCGTTATTGGCGTCGGCGACTTATCACCTATGACGTTCGAGTGTCAGACGCCGCACGAGACAGTGGACTTGTGATCGCCGCGCCGGGGCTCCTCACCGAACGACGACGGCATCACAACCCAATCTCAGAACCCAGACCAAACACAGAACACCGGACAGAACCGGCAAGCGGGCGCGGCCATCAGCAGGTCTATGATCCCGCGCCGCAGAGAACGACCCAAAGCAACGACCGCTGCAATCACTCGACCGAAGACTTGCGCCGCTTCGACGTCAAAGGGCATGGGGTCGAACTCGTTCTCGGCGCGCCGTCGTATCTCAAGACCCCGCGCCCGCTCGATATGCTCGCCATAGACGTCCTGCTCGTCGCGTGAACGGACCTGGTACGGGACGGCAGACAATTCCGCCAAGGCGACGGCGATGATTGCCATCTCATCAGGCAGCTCGGCCGGGTCAACCCATCGCCGTAGAATCACGACATTGGTGCCAAGTAGGCCGCGGGGCGGGCACTCAGTGACCGTAAGAATCCCTGGCCTGTTGGTCGAGCGCCGTGTTCTGGTCGGCCCGAAAAACGCTCAGATTGAGCGTTGGAGCATTACGCGACACAGCAATGGACTCCTCGCTGGGCACGAACCGGCGACGGCTGCGCAACGAGACCAGCTCCCCTATGCGACGACCGTCCCGGGTTATGGTGAAGGACCGCTCGTGCCCAACGGCGCCCGTGACCTCCCGCGCCCTCATCCACGGGTCGCGCCGAGTCGCCTCTTGATCACCACTCGTACACCGATAATAGTGAGTGCCGCCTAGCAGATCTAGGTGCTACTCACTATCACCGCGATGGCATGGCAGCGGAGGACGCCGCGCCCAGCGCCCACCAAGATAAGGCTAATGCTGCCACAGGCGACATTCACTTGGCACGCCAGACCGGATCGGTTCCTGCAAGCATTCCAGTGCGCACTCCTGCCAATGGTGCTAACGCCTCCACGGGCCGACGGATGATTGGCGTCCAGCCGTGCAACGCTGCAAGCGCTGTTGTGATCGCCAAGCCAATCGCGGCACCGAGCATGCAGCCCAACGCTCCGACGATTACTGCTTACAGCCAGACCAATTCAGCGATGTGAATCGGGCGAAAGCCCATCGCCCTGCGCAACCCGATCTCGGCGCAGATGGCCCGGTCGGTGCAGTCGACAGGGTCAGGCTTCTGAGCAGTAGATGGCCGGGACCAGCTAGCGAGACAGACGCCTTTCAAGCGCTCGACGACGGCTGGCGGACCGGGCTGTGGCTCACCCTTCACCGTAGTTTACGATCAACCACGAGTGTCTGAAGCGGCGAAGCTGAACGACCCAGTGGCTAGAGGGGTTACCCTCGGTCGGAGACGAGAACTCGTGGAAGGTGCACAGGGAGCTTGCATTCGACGTCGATGTCTTGTGACTTCGACAGTGCAGATCCGTGAACTTCGACCATGATGCCGTGGGTGTCGCCCAGCCCATCTGGTTGCGTGCGCTAGGGGCCACGTAGAACAGCAGTCGTTGCCGGTTGTGCGATTTGATCGCTTTGAACCAGCCCAACGTTGATCCGCGTGGCGTGGACCGCGAGGGCCACTTGGTCCCAGCTAGCGCGGTGCCTGTGGATATGGTCCCAACGACGATCAGTGCGACCGCCACGTAGCGCCTCATCGGCTGATTATGACAGCTCACTCCACCGGAGGAGCGCCTCGACAAGCTGACCTATCGCCACCGAAACCGGCGAGCGCAACGCCACTGCTTTTGGTCGTACAGCACGTCACCGATTGCAGAAGAACGGGCTGCTCAAGCCTCTTCGCGACGGGCTCAAGGATCCGTGCCGGTCGTCCACGGCCAGGATCGGCGAGTCCTGAGTGCCGCAACAACAGGCGGCGAACCAGAGGTGTCTCTGGTTCGCCGTCGACCTACATACTGGCGGGGCCCGGCGCGGCAGGAAGGTGCCGGCCGCGTGCACCGCGCTTGTCTCATAGCCCCTTAGGTCGCTCGATCCGGAAAAAAGTGTCGTCGCCGCCGTATGCGAACTCCGATGATGCCGGGTAGTTCCAGCGGTTGCTCGTATGAGACGCGATGTAGAAAATAGTACCCGTTGCCATTACATATGTTTCGTGGGTCGGGCCGCCCCAATCCCAGCCCCAAGTCCAAGCGACCAGGTCACCTATTTCGACGCCCGAGTTGCTACTCGAATGGTGTGTCTCATAGTTATCCGGGGTAGTCCATTGGCGCTCGGAGGCATAGAAGTCTGTGACGTTTACCCAGGTGTCGCTGCCTGGATACCAGACGCTCCCGGTCGCTTCGCCTCCCGCGTGGATGATCTGCGAGGCGACATTCATGCAGTCGTCGGAGTATGAAGAATAAGCGCCGTTCCTGCTGTTCCACCATTTGTATGCGTAATTAAACGCGTTGGTGCCGCTGTAGGCAGCAGTCGCCACGGCGCGTTCTGGGTGGACGCGGAAGTGTGGCCTCCTGCGATGCCATCGGCCTAGTGCGGACCTGCCGACGGCCTGTACTGCATTATCAGAGACCGGGGCGGGCTGTCCTGGCACTGGTGTTTGTGTCAAGGACCCGATCTGCCAGCTGCCACTCGCGTCACTTAGCGTAACCGTGTAAGGGTTCTCTACACCCGTGTAGCTCAGTGGAGAGGCGGCAAAACTGGCGTTGGATGTACCCTGAATATGAAACAGAAACGTAACGTCAACGCTGACCGTGACCGTTGTGGCCGTTACACCCGTGACTTTGACGTCCGACAGAGTTGTTGTTGCGGAGTTCCACACCGGACCGCCCTTCAGTTCGGTGTACGCGGCAACGTCCGCGTCCCTGGTAGTCAAAGTCCTGATGTCACCAGCGCCAGCGCCAGTGGTCGCTAGATTCGTCGAATCGGTAGAGCTTGAGAGGCCTAGCCCGGCGTTCAGCTGCGCTGACGAATCAGCCGAAAAGGCGGCTTGCATCGCTGACAACGCGTTGGTCGGCAGGACCGCTGACGTGGCATGCTTCACGGCCGCGTTGGCCGTTGATGCCCCTAGTCCAAAGGACACTCCAAGAACGGCACAGGTCGCTACCCTCGCGGCTTGGCATCGCTTCAGACGACCGTTCATAGTTTCTCCTGTAGTTGGCGTGAAAGATACGGGGAACGATCGTCGTTGACCGATCAACCGTGCGTCGTAGTAGCTCTAGTAACGGGTTATCAAGCGGCTTGTTCGGAAGCAAGGCCTGTAGCGCGACGCTTTCTCGAGCCCCGTTCGAGCCCGACGGTAGCGCGACGGTAGTGCGGCTGAAACTCAGTCGGCTTATCGTGACGATTAGGGACCCGGGAACTCTGGCTCTCCGCAGGTCTGGATGACGTTTGTGTCATGCCCGTCGGCGGCTGTGGTCAGTAGAACCATCCGGCCTTTTATGACGCCAGATCCGCTGGAGGGAAGTGTGCCGGCGAACGTCTGGGCAGCACTGACCGACGGAAACACTGCAAACTTACCCACAATGTTCATGTGCGCTCGATCTCTGATGGTCTCGATGGTCCGGCCGCCAGATGCCTGCTTCGTCAGCACAAGGGATCGACTTCGACTAATGCAGGCGTTGAACGCGCGGACATTGTCAGTCTTTCCGTCGCCGACCAATGCTACGACCGCGACGATGACCATCGAAACCACCACGACCGCAGTTATCAGTCCCGCGATACGAGTTGCTGTACGCCGTTCCACAGCGGGCATTATTCAGCCCAGCAAGGCGGGCGTCAACCCTGCCTACCGGTTTGGGCGAGAGCTGCGGTGGTCAACCCTGAAGACACCCGGATCGCGCAGGCTCACGGGGAGACCGATAGGTTGGACCAGCGTGCGCGGGCGAAGCTGTGCTGGAAGGGGAAGCTTGACGCGAGGGCAGCGCACGCTGCTGCGTCTAATGCTGCCGAGACGCGGCAGTCCGCCGGGAGTTGCCCGGTGCCGCGTGGCACTTTGATGGCAGTCCTGCCGGGTGGATGTTACAAACGGTAACGGGCTGGGGCGCGTGCTGTGTGTCCTGGTTTGGTGGGTGTGGTGGTGGTACTCCACCCCTGCCAGAGCCCGAGCGGGATATTCACGCCCGCTGTGCTGATCCCGAAGACGACGACGTGCACCCGGCCGGCGATCTCCAAGCCGTCTAACATAACCAGCGGCAGGCCGACGTCATCGAGGCGGCGAGCCATCGGCTCGGGCAATGCAGTGCGGGTTGGCTGGACGAATGGCTTCGACACTGTGCTCTTGCTCTTGGGGCGGGCGGTGTTCTCGACCTCGCTGCCGACCGGCTCCGCGACCCGCGCGAACTTGCGGGTCGAGACCCCGGCGAGCATCCTCTCCAGCATCGCTTGCGCAAGCGGATCCCGACCGGTGAAGGACTAATAGCTCGCCAGCTCCATCTCCTTCCCGTCCACCAACCGGGCGCGTGGACCGCTGAGCTGCACCCGCCGGCCACTGAGCATCATCGGTTCGGTCTCATGGCCATGCCGGCTCGCGGACCGCTCCGCGTTCCACTTCCCCTTCGGACCGACCAGGTCGGTCACCTCGGCCTCCGTCAACTCATGCACGACAGCCAGGCCGACACTCACGCTGAGCGCGAGCAGACCCACGCGGGCGGCGCCGACGAGCCCACCGAGCGCGTCCCGAACCTCCGCCGGCGATGACATTTCTGACGCCTCCGCAGCAGTGACAACCTGAGGGAGAACCTCAGTACTTCGCGCAGAATCTGGACGCTCGAATGAAAACTTCGGCAGCTAAGTCTTCGCCATCATCCCCGCCGACGCGTCGTGCGACATGGCACTTTACAGCCACTCCATGTCGATCATAAAGCACGCGTTCGTTGGATCGTGTCTGATCACTGTTGCGTACCATCCGGCAGCTACCCAGGCCAGAACGGCCGTAAAGAGCGCTGTCCGGGCGATTGAGATGCAGAGCCTGTCATGAGTTCACGCTTGGGCATTCTGGAGCGGAGACGTGGCTGCCGCCGTTCCGGCCCCCGGTCCTTCAGGCTGGCCTCCACGGCGGCAGCCACGTCTCCGCTCCAGACACTCCTTGGATCTATCAGCTAGCCAGAACTAAGCCTGAGCTCGTCGAGCGTGAACGACACACCGCAGTGAGGGCATGAGAACAACTCCGCGGCTTCCAGAGATGCTTGGCGCCCAGAGTCCTCAGTACTGCTTTCTTCCAGATCAGGCGACTGGCTGACCCGCTGAGCAACCCGCACCTTGGTCCGCAGTTGGCGGACGCTCAGCTTCTGGGCGACCGCAAGGTCAAGCCAGCAGTCCTGTTCATCGGGCGACAACGCCGCTAGTTCGGCAGGATGGCGCCATGAGAGTTTCTCCCGACGTCGGGAGACTGGGAGCTTCTTAGCGACGTAAGCCATGTTCATCGGCGTCTGCTCGTCGTAGCCAGTGACCCGGCATATCTCGTCATACCGCCGATTAAGGTGATGCAGACCGAAACGAACCCAATCTCCCAGCCACCAGTTCGTGCTCTTCGACATGGCTCCGAGGCGCGTTCCGTACGTCTGCCACTCTTCGACGGTGAGCGCTTTTTGGCCAAGCGAAGCAACGGCCGTCGTCTTAGCTCTCGGCGTGTTCGATGAGCAGGAGGGCCTACGCTCGGCAACCCGCGCTTGCGCCGGGATGCCCCCGCCAAGCGCGGCGGTGCGCACGAGACGCGTCCGGCTTGCCGTATCAGTCACCGGCGCCACCTCCCGAGTCTTGGCTAGGCATTTGTCCACCAGGCCTCTGGATCGGAACCTCGTAGCCTGAAGGCTCCGGAGCAACGCAGCTCGGCACCGCGCCAGTCACGCGCCCGAGCGCCATCTCCGCGGTGTTCGATCCGGTCATCCGGGCGGCGATCACGGCCGTGTATCCGGGTTGGATCGTGTTGAGCGTCAGGCTGATGGTCGCTGGCTGTTGCGCGACTTTGAGGTAGGTCAGATCGATATGCGAAGTGCAACCGTCCTGAATCGGCACCACGCGAATCGGCGCGCCGTACTCGCGTAGTCGCTGGTTGGCGCCGCTGACGCCCGTCAGATCGCGGATCGTCACGGAGATCGAGTCATCGGGACCCTTGGTGACAGCGAAGGACGGCGTCGTGGCCGTACTGCCCAGCAGGACGATCGCGACCGCCACGAGCGCGGCGACGGCCGCGGCAGGTAGAGCCAGCCAACGTCGGCGAATCCCATGGCCGAGCAGGAGCCGCCGTTTCTGCGGCGATGGGCTGCCGCCCAGCTCCGACACATATCTCGTGAGCCGCTCACTCGGCTCGATGTCTTTCGTCAGCTCCTCCAGCGCGTCATAAATGCCGGCGCGGAACTCCTCGTCCCTCAGCATTCGTCCAGCTCCGCTTGCGGTGGTCGCAGCTCCTCGTGGAGTTTCTTAGTCCCGCGGGAAGCGGCGGATTTCACGGACCCCTCGGGGATCTCGAGCAGCTCGGCAACATCCTCGACGGAGAGATCGAAGAAGAAGCGCAACGTCAGCACGTCGCGCTGACGCTCAGGCAACGCCCGCAGCGCCCGCACAAGCGCGTCACGCTCAGCTACCGCGTCCGTGAACGAGGCGACCTGGCTTCCGATCTCGCTTTCGGTCGCCTGCGCCTCTTGTAATGCCAGTCGCAGCTTCCGCATACCGGGATCCCGCCGGCGCCAGTAGTCCCGGCAGACATTGAGCAGCGTCTTGCGGCTGTAGGCCTCGGGCGCGGCGCGAGCACTCTCCCAGTGCATGAAGACCCGCAGCATCGTGCCCTGAACCGCGTCCTCCGCGACGTCGACGTCGTGCAGCAGCAGGTAGGCGCCCTTCAGCAACGTCGGCAAAAAGCGCGAGGCGAAGCGCCGAAACTCATCGTCTCGGTCAAGAGGCCCGCCAGCGGTCGGGCCGTTGCTGCGAAATGGTGCCACCACTCTCTTTAACGCCGATGACGGAGCGTTGGTTCCCAGCGGAGACGAGATTTTCACCGGGGAAACTTCGACGCCGCTGTGATGTGCCCACCTGCAGGCGGGCACGGAGCGGTCAGAACCGCGACCGTGGACTTGCACCGGCTCGTTCATGGTATGAGGACTATCAGCCAGCGCGAGATGCGGCACGAGAGCGGGCGTGGGTTGCGCGATGCGGAGCAAGGCGGAGGAGTTCACGGTCACCCGCCGCGGGCACGCCGGTCACGCGGATCATCCCCTACACCGACACGGCGTCTGGATTCCCGCCAGCCAGGCGGCCACCGGTGTTCTCCAAGGATGACCTGGTCAACTCGCGGATGCCGTCGGAAGAGTCGCTGGAGCGGGTCGACCTCTATGAGGCGACGCCGCACGCGATTCCGGGCTCGTGGTCACCGCGCCAGAGCGTGGCGATCAGTTCACCGACATCGGTCAGCCTGGCCAGGCGCAGTAGCCGATCGCGTCAGGCATCTAGCCTGGCAGGCCCGTGCGAGGCGAACATCAGTCGCGATCGTGGCGAGCAAGCCGGCGGCGAACGGGTACAGGACAACCTCGCTCGTTCTCAGGCCGTGGCCTAGCTTGCCGACACCGGGGTCTCTACCATCGTTCTACTAGTACCAGGGAGCGGATTCAATGAATGTTTCGAGGAAATCGCCCACACCCATCGTTGGCATTTCGTCTGGCAATCCTGGCGACCGGACGATGTCGCTGGGGGCCTACGGTACGTTCCGCTTTCACGAGTGGGTGGCGCGGAGCAACCCCGATGGAGCGTTGGCGGATGCTTACGGCGTGTTCCGCAATCGTGGCGCTGCACTCGGGTGGGAACGCCACGGTGGGTCGCCCGAGCCGGCGAGCAGCTTGTGGGGTATTGAGGAGGGAGACGTTTACGAGGCGCAGCCAGGCGAGCTCGCCGCCGCGTTTCAGGTCAGCAGGACTGATGCCGCACCGGACGGGGTCGCCGTGCAGGCCTTTGTGAGCTGCGTATCAGAGGCTATCGATCGACTGGGAACTCTGACGCTGACGCGCGTCCAGATACTCGTGCCACCCGAAGCGGTGCGGGACGCCTCGGAGGCGTCGTCTTCAGGCAAGCAGCTCGCGGCAGCCATCCACGATGGCGCGGTGTGGTTCCTATTTGACGACGACCGAGCTGAAGCGAGAATGCATATCGACCTCCGAACCCGGTTGGAGGGTGATTGCGGTAACGCCAGGAGTTTGCGTGACTGGCTTATGGATATCGTGGCTGATGGCCGCTTCGCGCATGTCTGGACGCTCGAAGAGGATGTGACCTTGCCGCACACCGGCAGTCACTCGTTGAGCTTCGACGGGCGGCTGTGCGATCGCTCGCTCGAAGCGACCGGGTGGCTGTCCGCGTTTCTGTCAGACGGTGCCCACCGCAACGGGTTCAACTGCCCACTCGAGATCGAAGTGACATTCCGATAGCTCACCAGATTCGCCATCAAGCCTGAACTCGCATTGCTGGTCACGTGCGATGAAAGACCGCTGATCGGGGCATCATTGACGGCTGCGGGCGAGACCATCTTCAGAGCACCTTTGGAACCGAACCGGCACCTTATGCGTCTTGAGGGGTGTGGATTTATCGAATGGCGTTCCTCTGCAGGATCCTGTCTCGCGTGGTGTTTCGCATCGCGACGGCTCGTTTGTGCGGTTCTACAAGGAACAGTATCCGGCTGCAGTACGACTCGCGTGGCTGATCACGCACTCTTCAGCAGGCTCTGAGGACCTTGTACAAGATTCGTTTGTCGCTGTCTATCGGCGCTTCGACGATCTGGCAGAGCCGCAGGCCTACCTGCGTCGCACGCTCGCCAACCAGTGTCACTCCTGGCTACGACGTGAGACCATTCGCCATCGGGAGCGAGTCAGCGACTCGGCTGTGACGGTTAGTGAACCGTTAGTACCAGACACGAAACTGCTGAAGGCTGTCCAACGACTCTCGTATCGCCAGCGATTCGTGATCGTCGCGCGCTACTGGGCGGACTGGTCTGAGCAAGAGATTGGCGCAGCGCTGAACTGTCGGCCAGGAACGGTCAAGTCTTTGAGCGCGCGCGCTCTGGCGCAGCTACAGAAGGAGATGTCCTAGATGCCCCAAGTTGATGACCTTGAACGCAGGCTCTGTACAACGCTTGCAGCAGACGCAGATCGGATTCGGCCACAGCGGCCAGACGTCCCGCCGAACGCCATCTTTGTGCAACGGTCGCACCAAGCGACTCGACACCGATGGACGTTGGTATCAACAGCCGGCTGCGTGGTCGCGGCGGCCACCATCGCGTTGGTCTTCGTAGCTGTGCCCGAGCCGTCGTCGCGTGCCGCCGCCGCCACGCCCCCGATGCTCGTGTTCACCGGCACCGACCGCGCGCCGGTATCCACACTACTCGCCGACTTAGAAGCCCGCGCAAGAAAACTGCCCACCGTCACTCCACCCCGTGGTGGTTATGTGTACTACCGGTCAGAGACCTGGGATCTCGTGATCTCCGTTTCCGGCCCTACCGCAGATACAACATTGGTACCCCGAGTCTGGGAGACCTGGGATACCTCCGCAGGGCCACGGCTGCAGGTTTATTGCGAGGGGACTCCTATTAAACCCGGGCCCCTTACCGCAAGGGAGGAGACAAACGCCCGCCGCGGAATTACAACCGGCCCGCCCCATCGCTCGTTGCTCACCCCTACCAAAGTAGTTCCCTTCGGCAAGCTAACCGAACTACCCAACAGTCCGACAGCGCTCTTTGCGAAGCTCGCAGCACCGGAGGGCTTCGGATCCACGAGTCCGGGAGAACCAGTTGCCGTCGCCCACGCGATGACTGCTCTCATCAACTATCTTGACTACTCACCCCCGGCTGCAAGCTTTCTCCAAGCTCTTTACCGAATGCTATCGATCATTCCCGGAGTGTCAGATCTTGGCAGGACGACGGATCGAGCCGGACGCACCGGAGTCGGAGTTGCCGTGCCAACCGGTACGCTTGGCTCGCGGAACTCGATTAGGCTGATCGTAGATCCACAGACCGGAAGGCTATTGGATATCGAAGACATTCAGATCGACAAAAACAGCAACGGCATACATGTACCGGCTGTCGTCGGGTACAGCGTATACTTCATGGCGGCACCGGTGTCGAGACTTGGGGTTAAGCCGGCGGCCAGGCATCACGTAGGCTGACGCCGCCAGCTATGTCCTCGATTGGCACTTCCTGAGTGACGCCAAACAACCTGCGGCCCGGTCGCCCGACAAGCCTGAGCGACCGGGCCGGTAAGTTGGCCATAGGTACGATTCTTAGCAAGTTGCCTTATTGGTGCTCAGGTAGATGTACGTGTCTCCGAGTGCGGAACCGCCGGGATAACCGGCTGCGCTGTTGGGACTCATGCAAAGCGACGGATTGCTGCTCAAGCTCTTCTTGGGAAAGAGCCACGCCCGGCCAGAGCGTGTGTTGCTCCATGAGTAGGTCACCCAACCGCTGACGTAGTTGTCCAGGCTCTGAAAGGAACCAGTGTCTTTGAACTGCAGCCGTGTTCCCCGGAAATCAGTGTTGTTGTAGACACAGCTCCAGTCATAGCCTGTTCCGATGATGCTCACGCTCCGGCAGCCGCCCGTGCCCGCAGCAGCCGAAGGCACGGACACGGCATCTGAAGTATCCAAGTCCGAAGCACTCGTCAGCAACGAATCAGATGTTGGCGCCACTGTCATCACGACACTGCCGCCCTCCCACTGTACCTGCCCAACACCAGTACGCACACCCTGCGGATTCTGCATCAATGCATTTGTAATCATGCTGTTTTGATAAGTTGTGGCCTCATGTGACAACGACGATGGTGGCACCGACGCGACCCGCGCTGACGCTGGTGCAGTCGCCAGCCCCACAGTCCCGATCACCGATACAATCAGCGCAACACCAAAACGACTAAAACCTCGCATAATTAACCTCGTAATATCAGATAAGACCACATCTCTTTGTTGAAAGATGCACAGTGTTAGACTCGACAGTTGAGTATTTGGTTGTCCGTGTTCCTTTGGTCTGTACCCTCATTTGGTGACTCTACTGCGACGACGATCTGCGAATGCCAAGTCATGGATTCGGTGTTATTGCACTCGGCCTTTGCGGTAACGCGGTTAGCACTACCGCCAGTCCCTGACTTGATAATGTCATTACTAGTGTCGGCATTCTTCCAGTCACCAGGTGCAATCTCTTCCCAGAGGGTGACACTAACGCTCGCCTTGGCAGCGGTGCAGTTTTCTTTTACCCACCAACCATGTCCAGAAGCATTGGCCGTTGATACGTGGACGTGATCGCCATTTGCAGTTGGGCTGCAGCTAGTGAGATTGGCTGCATCCGGCGTAGACCGGGCGATCGATGGGTGGACCAATATCACACCCGGCGCAGCACAGACGACCGCTGCCGCCGACAGAGCGGCGAACCGACCGACACGCCGCCGCAGTAGCCGCCGAGCACGATCCGGCACCCGGCTCGCTTGGTGAAAGGTATCAGCTAAAAGATCTCTGCCTTGCATGACCTCTGCTTTCTTGGGCGCCAGCGAGGCCCCCAGTTATGCGGCCCGTAGGACGCGATTGATGTAGGAGGCGTTGCCATGCATATATCATTGCGTGAGAGTACCTAATGTCAACTCAGCCGCTGATGCCTGCCGTGGAGGCCTGGCTGTATCGATGCCAAGCTTAATCACACTACGACGACTTCGTGTGCCGATACGAGTACCGGCCACCAGCGCCGCGTGAGCGGATTATGTTCCGACAACCTGTCGATCTAATTGAGCGCGAGCTTGCTATGGGTCCTTACGAGGCCACGATGACTAGTTGCGCCAGCAGTTCAAACCGTCAAGCACGAACGATGCACCACAACGAGGACACACAAATAACTCAGCGGCCGTCTGCAGATTGTTCTGTTCCACAGCACTTTCCTCCAGGTTCTGAGGTTGACGCCGAGGCCGTCCGGCTCGTCGGGCGCGTCGCATCTCGCGCCTGAGCTGTTGGACACTCATATGCTCGGCGATGGCGCGGTCGAGCCAGAGGTCTTGCTCTATAGCCGGAAGCGCTGCCAGCTCGGCGTGGTGACTCCATGAGAGCTTCTCCCGACGTCGGTAGATTGGAAATGTCTTGGCTACATGAACCATGTTCATGAGCGTTTGCTCGTCGTAGCCAGTGACGAGGGATATATAGGTGTACCGCTGGTTGAAGCGATGCAGTCCGAAGCGGATCCAGTCGCCGAGCCACCAGTTGACGCTTGCAGTCCTCGAAACGGCCCCGAGGCGCGTGCCGTACTTCCGCCACTCGTCCACCGTCAGTTTGATGCCACCGCGCCAGCTAACGGCTGTCGTTATCACTTTGCTTCCAGCCGTCGACGCGGCATTGTCACCACCTCGCGCTCGAACGGGCGAGCTCGCCGCAGTGGCGCTTCCGCGCACTCGGGACATCTGGTTTGCTGGGTCAGCCATCAGCGTTCTCTTCCGAATCCTGGCCAGACCCCTGGCCAGCGGACTGATCGGTCGGGATCTGGTAGCCCTGAGGCACCGGGGCGACGCAGCTCGGCACCGCGCCGGTCACACGCCCGATCGCCATCTCCGCGGTGTTCGAGCCGGTGATCTCCGCGGCGATCACCGCCGTGTAGCCGGGCTCGATCGTGTTCAGCCCGAGGCTGACGCTGATCGGCCGGCGCGTAACGCTGAGATAGGTCAGGTCCATCTGCGAGGTGCAACCTGCCTGGATCGGCACGACGCGGATCGGCGCACCGTACTCGCGCAACCGCTGGTTCGCGCCGCTGACCCCCGCCAGATCACGGACCGTCACACGAATCGAGTCGTCAGGGCCTTTGGTGACGGCGAACGACGGGGCCGTAGCGGTGCTGGCAAGCAGGACGGCGGCCACCGCCGTAGCGGCGGCCGTGGCTGGCAAGACCACCAGCAAGCGACGGCGGGCGCCGTGCCCGTCCCACGGCCGCGACCGCCGTCGCCACTGCCGTCCCGCCGCCTCGCGACGGAACGCGGCGTCCCGCCCGAACCGCGACGCGCGATCGAGCGTCACGTCGTGGCTCAACGCCGAGACGTATTCGGTGAGGCGCGGGCTCGGCGCGATGTCGCCGGCCAGCTCCTCGAGCGCCGCCCGGATGGCGGCGCGCAGCTCCTGTTGACTCAACATTCGTCCAGCTCCATCTGCGGTGGCCGAAGCTGCTCGTGGAGCTTCTTCGCCCCGCGGGACGTCGCCGACTTGACGGAACCCTCGGGGATCTCGAGCAGCTCGGCAACATCCTCGACGGAGAGATCGAAGAAGAAGCGCAACGTCAGCACGTCGCGCTGACGCTCAGGCAACGCCCGCAGCGCCCGCACAAGCGCATCGCGCTCAGCCACCACGCCCACGAAGGAGGCGTCCCCTTCACCCAGCTCGCCTGCGGTCGCCCGCGTCTCCTGCAGCGTGAGGCGCAGCTTCCGCATGCCGGGATCCCGCCGGCGCCAGTAGTCCCGGCAGACATTGAGCAGCGTCTTGCGGCTGTAGGCCTCGGGCGCGGCGCGAGCACTCTCCCAGTGCATGAAGACCCGCAGCATCGTGCCCTGGACGGCGCTCTCCGCAACGTCGACGTCGTGCAGCAGCAGGTAGGCGCCTTTCAGCAGCGTCGGCAAAAAGCGCGAGGCGAAGCGCCGAAACTCATCGTCTCGGTCAAGAGGCCCGCCAGTGGGCGTAACGCTGCTGGGGAAGGACGCCACTACAGCCTCTTAACGCCGGAGGCCGGGTCCGGGTTCCCAACTCACTGTCTTTCGAGAAGAAGGCTCCGGCGCTGCCGTCACACCGGCGGCACAGTCGCGTCAGCGCCGCCGTCACGCCAGGGTCGCCGCGACCTCGCACAGCGCAGCGGTCGTGCTGGTGAAAGACGATCCGCGCACCAGCCCGTGTTCGTCGATCGCGACCGCGAACGGCGTGCCCGGGACGCCCCAACCGGCGGTCAGCTCCTCCCGTGCCGCCAACACCCCGCTGGCCGGCAGGCTCGCGAAGACGTCAGCGTCGTCCGTGTCCGTCACCAGGATCAGCGCGGCATCGCGCAGCGCGTCCAGCAGCCGCGCCTTCACGCTCGCGTCCTCGAAGTCCTCGGCAAGCTTGTGGCAGGCGCCGCAGGAGTCACCAACGAACAGCAGCACGCGCTTACTGGGGTCCCGATCCGCAGCGGCGGCCGCTGCCGAGAACTTCTCGTAGGCGGGCGCTGGTGGCAGCGGGCTTCCGACCTCGGGTCCGCTGCCGATGAAGGCTGCATCGATGGAGCCACCGGTGAAGCCCACACGCTCGAGCCGGCCGAGTCGACGGATCAGCCCCAGCACGGTGACCGCGAGCAGCACCACGACCACCCAGAGCAGGATGACCAGCACCATCCACGTGGCCGGCATCAGACGACCGCCCGTCCGGTCCGCCGGCCGCCGGGGCGGGCCGCCGTCTGCAGCCGCCGGCCAGCGATGAGAACGCGCGCGCAGACGATGATCAGGATCGTGATGAAGGGCACGGGCAGCAGCGTCGCTGACGAGGAGGCAACGTGGCCAGCTCCGGGGCCACCCCAGATCGCGAGGCCGGCGCTCGGCCCGACCGCAGCCGTCACCGCCGCCGCGCAGAGCGCCAGATCACGCCACACGATCGTCCAGCTGATCAGCGCGTTATCGCCGCAGCCGCAGCGAAACCGGCGCCCGCGCAGCAGGTGCCAGGCGATCGTGACCGTGAAGACCGCGAGCAGCAGCGCCACACCAGCCGCCGCGGGCACGAGGAGGATCCCCAGCGCCAGGCAGAGGCCGGCGCCGAGCTCCACCCATGGCAGCAGCGTGGCGGCTGGCCGAAGCAGCGTCTCTGGCAGCACCTTGTAGTTGGCCATGTCAATCGCCAGCTGACCGATGCCGCCGGTCAGCAGCTTGCGCCCGCCGAACGTGATCAGCACCGCCGCCAGCAGCCAGCGGAAGCCCAGCAGCAGATAGACCATCAGCGAGTCCGCTCAGGGTGCGTCGACCGCTCAGCAGCCGGAGGTGAAGTTCCCCTCCGCGCAGCTGACGTTGATGCAGGTGACCATGTTTAGGCCGCAGCCGCTGCTGACGACGTGATAGCAACACCAGCCGCTGCCGCATTTCGGCGAGCAATGGCCCTCGTCTCGCGTGTACTTGATGCAGCAGCCCGATGCCAGCGCCTGAGTCAGCGCAGCCGGCGCGTTGGCAGGCAGGGAGTTCAGGATCATCGACGCTGGGATGCGCGGCACCTCCGACGTGGCCGCGTGCGCGGACGTCACTCCTGTCAGATCGGCGAGTCCTGCGCCGATCGTTGCCGCGAACCCCGTCGACATCAGGCGCTTCAGCATATCCCGCCGGGTGCGACCTTGGGAATCGTCTGCCTGTGCGTGTTTCACAGTCCCTCCTTCGCTTGCCGCGGACTTTCGATCCGCGAATCGTTGGCTTCGGCGAACGTCTCCACGCTCGATCTAAACCCACTCCCGCGCATACGTCAAGGCTCGTTCGACGCTTGTTCACAGTCCGGCAGCCCACGAGTCGCGACACGACAACCGCCGAATCGCCTCTGGCTGCAGGTTCGACAGCCGTTGGTAGGCCGCCAGCGGTCGGACGCGAAGCGGGTGCCTACCCGCAGCCATGGTTACTTCATAGTGCTACGTAATGGCTACATTACTGCTACGCTTCTGCTATGAGGACCATCAGTCAGCGTGAGATGCGAAACGAGAGCGGTCGCGTGCTGCGCGAGGCGGAGCAGGGTGAAGAGTTCACGGTCACGCGCCGCGGCACGCCGGTCGCGCGGATCGTCCCCTTCCCCGGCACGGCGCCAGGATTCCGACCGGCCAGGCGACCACCAATGTTCTCCCCGGATGACCTGGTCAAGTCGCGGGTGCAGTCGGAGGAGCTGCTGGCAGAGCTGCGTGGCGAGCGTTGAGCCTCTGGTACCTGGACACCTCAGCGGCGCTGAAGCTGGTCCTTGCCGAAGCCGAGTCGGAGGCGTTGATCGAGACGATCAACCGCGAGCGTCCGACGCTGGTTGCCTGCTACCTACTCGAGACGGAGATGCGTCGCGCCGCGCACCGCATTCCCGCGCTCACGCAGCGACAGGTGACGGAGGTCATGGACCGCGTCGACCTCTACGACGTGACGCCGGACACGTTCCTGCAGGCGGGCCTGCTGCCCGGCGAAAACCTGCGGTCACTCGATGCGTTGCACCTCGCGGCGGCCATCAAAATCGGGATCGATCGTCTCGTCACGTATGACACGCGGATGGCCGATGCAGCGCGGGACGTTGGCATCGTCGTCTCCGCCCCAGGACACGATGACAGACCGATCCGCGCCGACCAGCCGGATCAGTCGCTGTAGCGGGGCACGCGAGAGCGCCGTCGATAAGAGGCCTGCGGGTAGGATCGAATCATGGAAAAAGAAATTCGCGCTGAGGATTTGCAGCTCCTCCGGAAGGACTTCGCCGCGAACCCCGCCTACAGGCTCGCTCAGAACGCGGTGAGCACGGTCACCGCCGACGACGTGGCACTCGATCGCGGCATCGTCAACTCCATCGACGACTCGGTGTCGGTGCTGCTCGACGACTGGAAGGTCACGAACCAGCGGCAGAGCGGTCGCTGCTGGCTGTTCTCCGGGCTCAACCTGCTGCGGACCGGCGCGAAGCGGAAGCTGAACCTCAAGGAGTTCGAGTTCTCCCAGAACTGGGCGATGTTCTGGGATAAGTTCGAGCGCGCCAACTACTTCCTCGAGGCGATGATCGAGACCGCCGACCGCGACATCGACGACCGCACGGTGGCGTTCCTGCTCGAGTCGGTCGCGGGCGACGGCGGCCAGTGGAACATGTTCGTGGCGATCGTGCGCAAGCACGGCCTGGTGCCGAAGGACGCGATGCCGGAGACGCAGAGCTCCTCGAGCACCGCGCGGATGAACCGCAACCTGCAGACGCTGCTGCGCCAGGGCGCGCAGACGCTGCGCGCGGCCCGGGCTCACTCGCTCGACGAGGCCCGCGCCGCGAAGGCCGAGATCCTCAAGGTCATCTGGCGCCTACTCTGCATCCACCTCGGCACGCCGCCCGAGCACTTCAACTGGCAGTGGACCGATAAGGACCGCGAGTTCCACCGCGACGGCGAGCTGACGCCGTTGGAGTTCGCCGCCCGCTACGTCGAGCTGCCGCTCGACGACTACGTCTGCCTGGTCCACGACCCGCGCCCGGCCAGCAAGCCCGGCAAGACCTACACCGTCGAGTATCTCGGCAACGTCCTTGGCGCGCCGCAGGTCGTCTACCTGAACGTCGAGCTGCCGGTGATCAAGCAGCTGACGGTCAAGGCCCTGCTGAGCGGCGAGCCGGTCTGGTTCGGCTGCGACGTGCGACCGATGATGAGCCGTGATCGCGGCATCTGGGACGCGCACTTGTTCGACTACCCGACTCTCTACGACACGCCGTTCACGCTGACGAAGGCAGAGCGGCTGCTGGTCCACGAGAGCGCGATGACGCACGCGATGCTGTTCACCGGCGTCGACCTTGCCGACGGCGTGCCGCGCAAGTGGCGCGTCGAGAACAGCTGGGGCGACAAGGTCGGTAAGGACGGCTTCTTCACGATGAACGACTCGTGGTTCGACGAGTACCTGTTCGAGATCGCCGCCCGCCGCAACGCCCTGCCGCCAGAGCTGCAGGCCGCCCTCGACCTGGAGCCCGAGGTCCTGCCGGCCTGGGACCCGATGGGGTCGCTGGCAGGCTGAGCAACCGCCCACTCCCGTTCGACAACCGAGGCCTTTTGTGCCTGGCCGACAGCAGCGGCTGTCGGCCAGGTGCGTCCTCGGCGCTCGGTCATTCAGCTAACGGCCGCGCCTCGCGAAGAACTCGGCCTCCTGCCGTCCTTGCTCCGTCGCCGGCGGTTCGCCGTGCAGGTATTCCGCCGCGATCGAGCCCCACTCCGCACCCGCCCGAAGGTTATAGAGCACGCTCTCAACGAGGCTGTGCATCCGCCGGATCAGGATCGCCTCGGGAGGAACGGTGAACTGGTTGACCTGGGCTTTGATCGCGGCGGCCTGGTCATGGTCGGGCGGCTCACGATTGCGTTCGCGCGTGTAATCGCCGTCCGAGAACCGGCGGTATCCGGGCACCGTATACCACTCGATCGCCGGCCGCATCAGCTTCAGCACGAAGTCGGCGTCGACCGAGTCCGACCGTTCGCCCGGTAGATAGCCACCGCCTGTCAGTGCGGCTTTCAGCTTGGCCGGATCCTGCTGCCGGATAGCGAGCGCGATCGCCGCCTCCGCGGCCACACGCGTGGCATCGATCTCGCGCAGCAACCCGAAGTCGAGGAAAGCGACGCGCCCGTCTGGAAGTTGCAGGTAGTTCCCGGGGTGAGGATCCCCCAGCGCGATCCGGTCGCGGTACGCGAGCCCGAAGAAGAACCGGAACACCGTCTCCGCGTAACGATCGCGCTGCTGCTCGCCGGCTTGACGCACCACCTCGAAGCGGTCTCCCTCGACGTACTCGGAGACCAGCACACGCCGGGTCGAAAGGTCCGTGTGGACGCGCGGTATGTAGATATGGGGATGCCCTCGCATCAGGCGTCCGATTCGTAGCTGGTTCTGCGCCTCGAGCTCGTAGTCGAGCTCCTCCCCGATCCGCTCACGCAGCTCCGCGCCGAGCGCCCTTGCGTCCAGCCCGGGCGCCAGGCGCTTGACAAGGGGCACCAGCAGCATCGCGTTGCGCAGATCGGTCTCGACGGCCTCGGCGACGCCCGGGTACTGCACCTTCACGGCGACGTCATCTCCGCTCAGGGTTCTCGCGCGATGGACCTGCCCGATCGAGGCAGCCGCGAAAGCCTGCTCATCGAAGTCGGAGAAGACACTGGCGAGCGGTGCGCCGAGCTCCGCCCGCAACAGTTTCTCCAAGCGCCTGAACGGCACCGGCGGGACGCCGTCGCGCAGCGTGGCGAGCTTCTCCTGAAGCTCCTGTTGCTGGCCGTCCGGCATCTCGCCGAACTCGACCATCGAGATCATCTGGCCGACCTTCATCGCAGCGCCGCGCATCTGTCCGAGCTGATCGACCAGCTCGCCGATCAGCGCCGCGGTGCGGTCCTGCTCGGCGGCCGCGGCCCGCTCGGGCGTCCGCACACGATTCGCCGCTTGCGTCGCGGCCCAACGCACGCCCTGCCCTGCCACCAGCCTGCCGACGCGTGCGGTCCTGCCAACGCGACCGGTCGGAAGCTTCTTCGCCTCGTTCGGAGGCTCGTCCGGGGGTGCACCCACAACCCAAGGCTAGCGTCGCGATCCGTGAATTCGCGCCCGGGAGCCTGCCGATTCGCGCCTGCAAGCACACCGAAACCGCGGTGTAACCGGCGTGAAACCGCTGGCACCTACGTTCACTGCGGCACCAAACCACGGATGCCACCCGCGCCCGAGGGATGGCCAGCGTAGCCTCCGACGCCCTTGACAGCTCTCCATTAAAGATATATCTTTGACATATCTAGATAGTAAGGCTAACGACATGGACAGATTCAACCTCTACGACAAGGAACGAGACATTGGCAGCTGAATGGGCAGTTGAAGCCGAGGGCCTGGTGAAGACGTTCGGCGACTTCCGCGCCGTCGACGACATCGATCTCCAAGTCCCGCAAGGACAGATCTTCGGTGTCTTAGGACCGAACGGCGCCGGCAAGACGACGATGCTGCAGATGCTCGCGACGCTGCTGCGGATCGATCAAGGCTGGGCGCGTGTGTTCGGCATCGACGTCACTCGCCAGCCGCACCGGGTGCGCCAGTTGATCGGTATGACCGGTCAGTACGCGTCCGTCGACGAGTTGCTGACCGCGACCGAGAACCTGTGGCTGTTCGGACGCTTGCAGGGGATCAGCTCGGCGCGGGCCCGCAGCATCGCACTCGAGCTGCTGGAGCAGTTTGGCCTGGAGGCCGCCGCCGACCGCCCACTTTCGAAGTACTCCGGGGGCATGCGCCGGCGCCTCGATCTCGCGGCGAGCCTCATCACGCGTCCGCCGCTGATCTTCCTGGACGAACCGACCACCGGCCTTGATCCGCGCACACGCGGGCAGATGTGGGACACGATCCGTAGCCTCGTCGCCGACGGCTGCACGCTGCTGCTGACGACGCAGTACCTGGACGAGGCCGACCAGCTCGCCGACCGGATCGCCGTCATCGACCACGGCCGTAAGATCGCCGAGGGCACCCCGGACGAGCTGAAGGCGTCAGTCGGCAATTCGACGCTGCAGCTGGAGCTGGAGCCCGGCAGCGACCTCGAGCTGGCCCGCCAGGTCGTGCACCGGGTGATTGAGGATGGCGCCGTAGTGACCCCTGAGGCGGGCAGGTTGCAGGTGCCGCTCGATCAGGCCGACCGGGCCGCCGACGTGCTGATCGCGTTGCGCCAGGCCGAGATCGGAGTCGCTTCGGTCAGCGTCACACGCCCGACCCTGGACGAGGTGTTCTTCGCGATCACCGGCCACGATGCGACGCAAACGGAACCTGCCGACACTCCCGACAACGAACTTGCACTGGAGGCCCGATGAGCGCCACCGCAATCGATCCGGGCCGGCCCGCTGGCCGGCCCTCCCGTCCCCTCGTTGATCCGGCCGCGGCGGTGGCCCGAACACGGCCGCGGTCGAGCCCGCGCGAGACCGTCAGCCAAACGCTGCTGATGACGTGGCGGGCACTCAAGCTGATGCGCCACAACCCCGAGCAGTTCTTCGACGTCACGTTCCAGCCGCTGCTGTTCACGGCGATGTTCGCCTACATCTTCGGTGGCGCGATCGCTGGCTCCGTCCAGAAGTACCTGCCGACGCTGATCCCGGGGATCGTCGCGCAGACGGTGCTGACCTGCTGCATGGCCACCGGTACGCAGATGCGCGAGGACCTCGATAAGGGCGTCTTCAACCGCTTCAAGTCGCTGCCGATCGCGCGGATCGCCCCGCTCGGCGGACCGATGCTCGCTGACGCGGTGCGCTACCTGATCGCCGCGACCCTGACCTTCGCGACGGGGATCGCGATCGGCTACCGCCCGCACGGCGGCGTGCTCGGCGTCGCCGGCGCAATCGTTCTGGCGATCTTCGTCGGCTGGTCGCTGGCCTGGATCTTCACCTGGTTCGGCACGGTCGCCCGCAGCGCCCAGGCAGTCCAGGGCATCTCGATGCTGATCCTGTTCCCCTTGACCTTCCTCTCCAATGCGTTCGTGTCGATGAGCACGTTGCCGAGCTGGCTGCAGGAGTTCGTGAAGATCAACCCGGTCTCGCACCTGGTTTCGGCGGCGCGCTCGCTGGCGAACAACGGCGCGCTCACCACCCAGTTGCTCTGGACGCTGCTGGCCTGCGGCGTGGTCGTCGCCGTGTTCTGCCCGCTGTCAGTGATCGCCTACAAGCGCAAGCTGTAGCGGTTGGGGCTGAGGGCCAAGGCGTAGATGAGTCGTAGATGAGTGGTTCCACGGGCCGTGGGGTCCAGGCATGGGGTCCAGGCATGGGGTTGACCGTGGACGTGGGACCCGAGTACGGGTCGAGCACGGCTGGGGAACCCAAGCAGGGGGTTGACCAGGGACGTGGAGCCCGAGCAGGGGCCGCTGGGGGCGCGGAATACGTAAAACTCCGAAAACCGTTTGTCGTGCCGCCGGTTTTCGGACTTTTACGTCTATATCACGACAAACTCCGAAACCCGCCGGTGACCAAAACGGTTTTCGGAGTTTTACGGGTCGACAGCGCCCCAGCCGCGGGGCTTGCCGACCGCGGCCGACCGGCGGCGCCCCAGCCGACGCGCCAACCCCCGACAAGAAACCCAGCCGCGGAACTGCGCACCTAGGGTCTAAGGCGCGGGGCTGAGGGCCTATTTCGGTGGCGATAGGCCCTAATGCGGGAGCTGTTCGACGACCCGCCGGACCTCGCCGAGCAATTCCTGCGGGCGGAGCGCGCCGTAGCCGTCGCGGCAGCGGTCGAGCAGGCCCGGGGCGGCGGCCTCGATGCTGGGAGCGATCCGCTCCCAGCTCAGCGAGGGGATCGCGCGGTTGTAGGCGAAGCGATCGGCGAGCACGAGCAGACGCGTCGCCAGCTCTATCGGCGCCTGCTCGCGTAAGTGGGCCCACGCTCCCAGCGCGAACAGAGGCAGACCGGCGACTGGATAGTCACGCCGCACACCTTCGTCACTGAGCAGGGTGAGGGTGTGCTCGCGGGTGGCCGCAAACAGCGCGCGACCCTCAGCAAGCTCGGTGATGCTGCGTGCGTCCTTGGCGTGAGCGGCAAGCGCCGTTGCCTCCGCAACGACTACCCATGGCTCGATCCGGGTTCGCGGAAGCCCCGGGAACTCGAAGTCCTGAGCCGTCTGCACGGACTGGCGGTACAGCGCCAGCCCCGCCTCGCGCTCGCCGCGCGCCAGCAGCAGCTCGGCGCGGCCGACCTGCTGCTGAAGCGTCCCGAGCAGCCCGGTCCCGGTCTCGGCCAGCCGGTCGACCTCGGTAAACTCGGCCTCCGCCGCCTGCAACCGGCCGTCGGCGAGCGCGCATGCCGCCAGCACCGAGTGCAGCTCGATCTCGTCGTCGAGTGCGCCAAGCCGCCGCATCACCGGCAGCGCCGCGCGCGCCTGCTCGCTCGCGAGCTGAAAGTCGCCGACCTGCATCAAGAGCTCCGCCAGCTCACTACGCAAGGCCGCCTCCTGCCAGGGGCCGTCCTCATCGTCGACCAGCCGCAGTGCACGCTGGATCGCCGCATGCGCCCCATGCGGGTCGCCGCCGTTCTCAAGGAAGTGGCTCAGCCACTGGTTCGCGGCAATCGCGGTGAAACGGTCCGAGTCGCAGGCCAGCGTCGCAAGTGCCAGATGCGACGCCTCCGGCTCGGCCCCGTCAATGGCAAGCGCGACTCTGACCATCCCCGCCAGGCGAGCGTCACCGCCGGTCTCGGGACCGAGACGGATGAGCAGGTCGCGCAGCAACAGGGTTCGCGGATCGCCGAAGATCATCGCGTTGGAAACGACGATCGCCAGCGCCGCCCGGGCTGTGTTCTCCAGCTCAGGCGGAGGTGCCCAATCCCCGACCGCCTGCGCCAGCGCGCCGGCGAGCGTCGTCAGCCGGACATGCTCTCCGCGGATCGACCAGAAGGTTCCGAGCGGGGCGAGCAGCGCAATGGCGTCCCCAACGTCCGCGTCGGCGATCGCGGCACGCACTTCGTCGGCGAGGTTGACTTCCTCGGCGGCGAGCGCATCGATCGCCGCGAGCTGCTCCGGCCCGGTGAGCTGCATGAACTGCCCCGACGCGTAGCCAATTGCCCAAGCGCGCCGGGCGGCCAGCGCGGTGGCGTCCTCGCCGGCGTCCACCAGTTGCATCCGACCGAACTCGCGGATCGTCTCGAGCATCCTGTAGCGAACGCCGGTTGGCCGCTCGACGACGCTCAACAGCGACTGGTCGACGAGTGCTTGGACGGCGTCGAGGGCGCCGCCACCTAGCACCGCGTCGGCGGCCTGCAGCGTGAAGCCGTCGTTGAACGGGGAGAGGCGCCGCAGGGCGCGGCGGGCGACCGGGTCCAGCAGATTCCAGGACCAGTCGATCACGCCGAGCAGCGTCCGGTGGCGATCTGGCGCGCTGCGGTCTCCACCGCGGAGCAGGGCGAACCGGTTCTCCAACCGGCGATCGATCTCCCGCACGGACATGACTCGGACCTTCGCGGCCGCAAGCTCGATCGCGAGCGGCAGGCCGTCGAGCCGCGCGACGATGTTCGCGACCGTTTCGTCAAGTTGGACGTCCGGTCGCGCGGCGACTGCGCGCTCTGTGAAGAGCGCGATCGCGTCGGCGCTCTGAAGCTGGCCCAGCAGGTAGACGTGCTCGGCGGCGATCGCGAGCGGCGCCCTGGAGGTCGTCAGCACCCTGAGGTCGGGGACACTCGCGACCAGGAAGGCGACGAGCCCGGCGACGGCCTCGATCAGATGCTCGCAGTTATCGAGCACGAGCAGGCTCGGGGCCTGCCCGAGCTGCTGAGCGATGCGGGCGCGGACGTCGACGCGCTGCTCCGCGGTCAAGGTGTGCCGCACGCCGACCGAATCCCGCACGCCAAGCGCAGAGCCAACCTCGCCGATAAGGTCCTCCGCGGCGCTGACGCCGGCGAGTTCGACGACGTGAACGACCGGCAGCGTCGCGTCGCGGGCGAGCACATTCGCGAGCCGCGTCTTACCGAGGCCGCCGGCTCCGACGATCGACACGACCCGCGCGGAGGCAAGCAGGCCGCGCAGGGCCTCAAGGTCGCCGTCGCGACCGAACAGCGTGGTCGCGTCGTAACGCAAGCCGCCGCGAACCGGCTGGTCGAGTGCAAGCAACTCCCGTTGGACCCGCTGCAGCGATTCGCCGGGGTTGGTGCCAAGTCGTTCACGGAGCTCGCGCCGGTAGCGCTCGTAGCGCTCCAGGGCCGTCGCCGGTCCGTGGACCGCCGCCTCGCTGCGCAACAAGTCCGCGAGCAGCGCCTCATCGGCAGGCCGCTGATGGAAGGCGTCGGTCAACGGCGGCAGTGCTTCGGCGTGCCTGCCGGTCCTGCTCCGAGCTCGGGCCAGGATGACAGCCGCCTCGGCCGCGTCGTGTCTCGCGGTCCGCCGCAGCTCGGATAGCGGTCGCGGATCTGATGCCGCCGGGCCAGCCAGCCCGGCGGCGAGCGCAGTCGCCTCGCGGGCAAGTCTCTCCGCTGCGACTGCGTCGACGTCCAGCGCCGCACTCGCCTCCCGGACGAGCTCGCCGAGCCGAACGCTGTCGACCTCGTCGGGCTGCAGTCCGAGCCGGTAGCCGACCGGCACGTGGACGATCGCCTGCTCGCCGCAGACGCTGCGGGTACGCGAAACGAGCACCTGGAGGCTCTTCGTCGCGTTCGCTGGGGTTTCATCGCCCCACACGCGCTCGATCAGCACCTCAGCCCGGACGGGACGTCCTTGGCTGCCGGCCAGCGCCGCGAGCAGCGCCCGCGGACGCTCTCCGGCAACGGTGCTCCCGTGCCAGCGAACGTCGCCCAGCAGCTCGAGCACGATACTCACGCGGTCAGTCTAATGCGCCCGCCGAGCGGCGCTGGTCTGCGGGCGGCTGGCCACATTCGAGCAGAGCGCAGCCGTCAGTCACGTGGCACATGCAGTTCGGCAGCAACGTTGCCATTTTGCTGCCGATGAGGGTGCCGGCCTGATCAGTACCGACCAGGCAGCCCAGGCTCACGATGACCTCCTACGACGCCACGTATGCGGCACTTGCCGGATTGCTTGGTAGCCCGCTGGTCACGCTCGACGCGCGACTGGCCTCCGCACGGGGGTGCGCTGCGAAGTCCTTGTGCCCTGAGCCGAGGTAGACAGCCGGGGTGGCGCCGGGGGCGCCACGGACGGAAAGACGTTGTGCCGTGCAACGGTCAGGCGCGCGATGTCCCCCAGTGCACGCTGTGGACCATGGCCCAGACCTGTCGCGTCAGCCGAGCCGTGGCCGGTCCGCGGATCTGCGCCATCATCTCGTGGCAGTTGCCGCCCCTATGCGGGATGGGCACCCAGAGCATGATCACGCGGTTTGCGTGAAGGCCTGACGAAGATTTCGGCGCCGGTTCGAACATCCAGCCGCCGCGCAGGCCACCAACTGAGATTCGCCTCCCCGATCGACTCCTGCTATCGCACGTAGGGTCTCCGTCCCAGGACCACTCCACCAACGCCGAGTTACGGCGCAGGTGCGTCAGCGGCCCCCGGCAGATGTGATTGCGACGGCCGCTTGCCCTGCCTCCGCACCATGCGTGCAACGGTTGAGGGCTGACCCAGATTGCCCACGCTGCCACGCTGCTGTAGATCTCCGCACTGCGGACATGCCAGCCAGCCGGGTATCTAAAGCTCATGCCGTATCGGGAGTAGCGAGCCGTGCTCGGTCGTACCGACTTGGAGTGCGCGGTCGTCACCGGAGTCGTTGCGACTGAGCCAGCAATCGCGAGCACCAGACCCGCACATGCAAGCGTCGCCGCCAGCCGCAGGTAGCGCCGCCGCGGCCGTTCGCGTCCCCGATGAGATCTCCCCCCGAACCAGGCCATACGTGGATGCTACGTCTGGCCCACGGAACCGTCACAGGGTGGTTCGGCAGTACCCGCCCGCACCGGCGCTGGCGTAACTACCGCACAGCTTCGGGACGCAGGCCGGTGGCGGAGTTCATCGACTCACTTTCTGACAGGGATGCCGCTGCGAACGGGCTAGCACATCGGGCTGCGGACCTTGCTCTCCCGGACACCGATTAGTTAGCCCGCCAGCCCGCTCTGACGGCTGTGCTGAGCGGCTCGCGGGATTATTCTGCGGACATGGACTCAATCGAGCGTGTCCAGGCCGCAATCGAGCACCGGGAGGGCGACCGTGTGCCCGTCGACCTGCACAATTTCATGCCGGCAGCGGCAGCGACCGGTCAGTCGCTGCCAGAGGTGTTCCGGAGCGGCGAGCTGCTGGCTGAGGCGATGCTCGCGGCGTGGCGCGAGTTCGGCCACGACATGATCCTGCTGGAGAACGGGACGGCATGCAGCGCCCAGGCATGCGGGGTAGCCTGGCGCTATCTCGACGAGAGCGCTCCGGTCGCCGGCGAGCCTCTGCTCGACAACTTGGAGGACGTCGCCGAGCTGGAAGTCCCGGATCCGTACACGACGTTCCCGATGTCCGAGGTCCTCAAAGCCACACGCATCCTCAGCCGCGAGATCGGGGATCGTGTGTGGATCTGCGCTCGGGCCGACCAGGGTCCGATGGACCTGGCCGCACAGCTGCGCGGCATGACGGAGCTGATGATGGACATCGCTGCCGGCGACTGCGACGAGCAGATCCACGCTCTGCTCGACTACGCGCGGCGGGTCGCGACCCGGTATGCAATCGCGCTGATCGAGTGCGGCGGGCACTCGACGTCGATCGGCGAACCGATCGCGGGGCCGGCGATGATCTCGCCGCGGGATTACAAGCGGCTGCCATGGATTCACGAGCGGCGCATGGTGCAGGAGCTGAACGAGCGGGGCATCATCCTGCACCTGCACATCTGCGGTAACACGTCGCAGATCACCGAGGACTTCATCGCCACCGGCGCGCCCGTGCTCGAGATCGACCATAAAACCGATGCCGCGGCGCTCAAGCGCGCGGCCGGCGATCGCACCTGCCTGCTCGGGAACGTCGACACGGGCATCCTGGCCCGCGGCACCCCCGACGACGTCGACGCGGCCTGCCGCGAGCTGATCGAAAGCTGCGGCTCAGGCGGCGGGCTGATCCTCGGCCCCGGCTGCGCGCTGGCGCCGGACACACCTGCTGACAACATCCACGCGCTCGTCGAGGCCGCCAAGCGCTACAGCCCGCGCCCGGTCAGCTGACCAGGGGGGAATCCGCTCGTAGGCGGGCAATGAGTGCGACCGCAGCCTCTGCCATCGTCGTGTGGTGATGGTCCTTGCGGTAGTCACAGACCCGGACGGTCGACGGGTGGAGCTGAACAGAGAGCGTTGGGAACACATCCTGGAGCCTGAACGGCACCCGGAGTTAGCCCAGTACTTGGATGACATCCTGCGCACGATCGAGAAGCCGGATCAGCAACTTCCCGGCAACGAAGCTGACGAGATCCGGTTTGCCGCTGAACATGTCGGCCCTAGCCGGTGGCTGCAGGTCGTCGTAGTCTTTGGGAGTGACCGCGCGTTCGTCGTGACGGCGTTCGCAAGCAGGAGACTTCGCAAATGAGCATGACAATCGGTCCATACACGTTTACATCGGTCAGTTATGACGAAGAGGCAGACGTGCTCTATCTGAAGACTCGGGTGCCTGACGAGGCGGTCGACTTCGATGAAACGCCGGAAGGTGACGCGACGCGCTTCAACGCCGCCGGTGAGCTTGTCGGTCTCACGATCATTCGCCCGAAGACGCGCCTTCAGCGGTATGGCAAAGTAGAGATCACTCTGCCCCCACAGCGCGTCGGCCTGAATGCAGAGACGCTAGACAGCGCTCTCATGGCTGCCTGACTGCCCGGACGGGCAGGCAGCGACGGTCGCGTCAATCTTGAGGGAAGATGAGTGCCCCGATTTCGGGCAGGCGCTGCGCGTCAATCGCGTCAAAGGTGGAGTACTCGGGACTGTCCAGGTCGAGCACGCCGAAGAACTCCCCACCCGGAGTGAACAGCGGAATGACCGCCTCCGAGCGAGAACGCTCGTCGCAGGCGATATGTCCAGGGAACTGGTGGACATCGGGGACGATTTCGGGCTCTCGAGTCTGCACTACCTTGCCGCAGACCCCCTGACCGGGGGCGATGTGCACGCAGGCGACGCGACCTTGAAATGGCCCCAGCAGCAGTTCGCCCTCCACCCAGCGATAGAAGAACACGCCGTTCAATGCGGGCAAGGTCTGGTAGATGAGCGCGCTTAAGTTGCTCATGTTGGCGACCAAGTCGTGCTCGCCGGCCAGCAGGCTGCGGGCTGCCACCAGCAGATCGTCGTAGCGGTCTGCCTTGGTCTGATGCTCGTCACTGGCTACGGTGTCGGAGTTTCGCGGAGTCATAGTTGCCGCTTTCTGGACATGGTTTGAGACATATCTTTACTCACCAGCCAGCGCGGCCTGATCGCTTGCGAGGCTGTAGAGGGCCTCGGCATTGCCGTGGGCGACCTTGTCTTGATCCTCACGGCCAGGGAGCACCCCCAGAAAGTCGGTGACCGCCGTCGCGTCCAGTCGGTGGAACGGGTAGTCCCCCGAGAGCAGGATGCGGTCGACGCTCGTGTAGTCCAGCGCATGATGGAGCAGGCGCGGCGCCAGCATGCCGCTGGTCGCGACGTGAATGTTGGTCTGGAAGTACTCGGCGACGCTGCGGTCCAGGTGAGAGGCAACGTTGGAGAGGCTGTCGATCCGGTCAAGTGCGAACAGCAGCATCTCGCCCCAATGCCCCAGCACGATCTGCAGGTCCGGGTGACGGTCGAACGTGCCTCGCAAGATGAGCCGCAGCGCCGCCGTGCCAGCCTCGATGTGCCATCCCCAGCCGAAGGTCGCAAGCGCCAGCTCGGTGGTCGGATCGAACCCGCGGTACGACGCGTCTCGGACCGCGGTAGGCGGAATCTGAGGATGGATGAACACCGGCTTACGCAGGCTGGCCGCGACCGCGAGGAGCTCGTCGTAGGCAGGATCGTCGAGCGGGCGCTCGCCGCTGCGGCCGTAGGACATGATCCCGACGTGGCCTGGGTTGCTCGCGGCCCGCTGAAGCTCGGCCACCGCCGCGTCCGGGTCTGACATCGGCAGCGTTGTCATCGCCCGCAGCCGGGACGGATAGGCATCGACTGCCGCGCTGACCCGGTCGTTCGCATCGCGGCTCAGTGCGACTGCCTCCCGCGCACGGAGCCCATTCGTTCCGGGTGGGGCGATCGAGAGGATCTGAACATCGACGCCGGCGGCGTCCATTGCCGCAATCCGCTGCTCATCAATATCAAGCAGACGTGCCGGGATGTCGCCCCGCTCGTTCAACGCCACGCTTTCGTCTCGTGACGGCTCCGGCTGCGTCTGCAGTGCTTGGTCAATGCGCTTGGTGGTCCAGTGCTCTTCGATCGCGATGACTCTCATCGTGCTCCTTTGGCTCATGCTCTGTTGAGCGAACATAGTAGTTCGCTCAACGTCTGTAGAGTGAATCCCATGGCTACACCGCCGACGCGCGCCGAGAAGCGCGCTGCCACCGCCCAGCGAATCCTCGAAGCCGCCCAGTTCGAGTTCGGTGAGCACGGACTGGAAGGGACGACCGTGCGAGCGATCGCACAACGAGCGGGAGTCGACCCGTCCCTCGTCATCCAGCACTACGGCTCGAAGAGCGACCTCTTCGCAATCGCGGCCCATCTGCACCGTGGAACTTCCGTCGAGGATGTCGGTCAACACCTCCTAGACGTCCTCGACGTTCGCCTGCACGAGCCCCCGCCTGAGACCCGCGCCCTGGTCCGGTCGATGCTCACTGCGCCAGCAGCGACCGAAGCAATGAAGGACTTCCTGGACGGGCGGGTCGTCAACCTAAGGCGCGCCCTGGACGGCGACGACGCCGAGCTACGAGCAGCCTTGGCCGTCAGCAGCATCCTCGGCCTCACGATCGCGCGCCACTTCCTCAAACTCGATGCCCTCACCGACATCTCCGAAGAGCAAATTGAAGCCACCCTCTGGCCCTGGCTCGCCGCGGCCATCGGCAACGACATCACCCTCCCCTGATTCAGGAGGTTCGAGCAGCCGCGATGACGTAGGAGCGCCCACGGAACGCCAAGCCCGCCGAGGGACTCGAACCCTCAACCCCTTCATTACAAGTTGCTCATTTGCAGGGCAATTGCGCGCATTCTGGGCAGTTTCGGGACACCCAGACCAGTTGACAGAGGTCAGAATTATCGAGTTCAGGACATGTTTCGAGACACGTTTTCGCCCCAGCGCCGTTCGCCCGCCCGGACCCAGGCACCGACGCCAGCACCGGAGGGCTACGAATGCGTAGAAGGGCTACGCAGCGGCTTTTAGAGCGTCGGCAACCACAGCCTCGACGTCACGACCCTCGCGCCGCGCCCGCGCAGTCAACGCCGTGAGCGTCGATGCGGCCATCGGCACGGTGACTGTGACCTCGATCTCGGGGTTGCCAGCTTCGATGTGAACCGCAGCATCGGCAAGCCGGGCATCGAAGGCATCAGGTTCGTGATCATGCAGATCATTCATCGCAACTCAAGTATGGCTCGTCAAAAGGCTCTGCGGTAGAGGCGAATCTGCGCGCTGGTCGAATCCCACGCCGTCATCACATACCATCGCCCGTGATCGCCGTTGTCGCGGTCGACGACGACGGTCAGAAACCGCCCCGCGCGGGTCGGCCCAATCACCCACCGACTCTTATCAGCCCGTGGGTTGGGGTTCTCGACCCAGACCACCGGCGTCGTCTGAAACACCTCCGTCACCTCATCAACCGATATCCCCCGCTCCGCGAGCTTCCGCAACGCCTCCAGGTTGAACTCGATGCGCAGGAACGGCATAGTGGGAGTATGCGACCACGCCCGGACCACTAAGCCTGCGGCTGTCAACGCGGTCGCAGAACGTGCTTTGTCGCCGAGGTGCTACGACCCTTCACGGCGGGAGCGATTGCCTGGACTCATTTCACGGCCGCCGTACCTCTGGGAAAGGGCGAGGTGGGAGGCGTGTCGCATCGCGAGTTGAGCTTGGCGTTTGCGGGCG
>Ga0255363_100068_pt1 | contig 33524 bp, 34 predicted proteins | sample GFST100metaG_FD_186007 | JGI IMG/M metagenome (GOLD analysis project Ga0255363, IMG submission 186007) | Peat soil microbial communities from Stordalen Mire, Sweden - G.F.S.T100 | ecosystem: Environmental > Terrestrial > Soil > Wetlands > Peat | place: Sweden: Norrbotten County, Stordalen Mire... | reverse complement strand
CACCCGCAGGGCGTTTGGGTTTCACTCAGCCACCGCATTGATCGCGCTCGCGATACTGACCCTCTCAAGCCTCTGCCCACCACTCCCAGACCGAGTGAACTGACCCACGGAAACGACAGGAGACCCCGAAAACGGCGGAGACCCGCCGCCGGCTAGGCCGTGCCGGTCGAGACCCGCCGCCGACTACGCCGTGCCGGCGGAGCTCGTCTCGATCTGCTGCGCGAGTGCCAGCAGGCCGGCGTCGGCCTGTTCGGGCGTCGTCAGCTCGTCCACCGGCTGGCGCAGGAAGGCGTTCATTCGGTCTCGCAGCTCGATCGCCGCATCGACTAGCGGATCGGAGCCGCGCTGGTAGGCGCCGATCGCGATCAGGTCCTCCTTCTCGCGATAGGCGGCGAGTGCCGCCCGAAGCTGCTGGCCGGCGCGCTGAACCTCCGGTGAGACGATCTCGCCGATCAGGCGCGAGACGCTGGAGAGCACGTCGATCGCCGGATAGTGACCGGCGTGCGCGAGCGCGCGCGTGAGCACGATGTGCCCGTCGAGGATCGAGCGGACCGCGTCGGCGATCGGTTCGTTCATGTCGTCGCCGTCGACCAGCACGGTGTAGAGGCCGGTGATCGACCCGTCGGGGCTCGTGCCGGCGCGCTCCAGCAGGCGCGGCAGCATCGCGAAGACGCTGGGCGTGTAGCCGCGCGTCGCCGGCGGCTCGCCGATCGCCAGCCCGATCTCTCGCTGGGCCATCGCCAGGCGCGTGACGGAGTCCATCATCAGCATCACGTCGGCGCCCTGGTCGCGGAAGTACTCGGCGATCGTGGTGGCGGTGTAGGCGGCCTTCAGCCGCACCAGCGCCGGCTGGTCGGAGGTTGCGACGACGATCACGGAGCGGGAGAGAGCGTCACCGAGGTCACGCTCGATGAACTCCAGCACCTCGCGGCCACGCTCGCCGACCAGACCGATCACGTTGACCTGGGCATTGGTCTGTCGCGCGATCATCCCCATCAGCGACGACTTGCCGACGCCCGAGCCCGCGAAGATCCCGAGTCGCTGCCCACGCCCGCACGGAACCAGCGTGTCGAGCGCGCGCACGCCGAGCCCGACCCGGTCGCTGATCCGCGGCCGGGTGAACGCGTTCGGTGGCGCCGCGTGCGTGGAGCGGCGGGCGCTGGCGTTCACCTCGCCGAGCTCGTCGAGTGGGTTGCCGAGGCCGTCGATCACGCGCCCGAGCAGGTTCGGGCCGACCTTCACCTGGAACGGGGCGCCGGTCGGCACGACCGGCGTGCCCGGGCCGATGCCGTCGAGCTCGCCGAGCGGCATCAGCAGCGTGCGGCCACCGCGGAATCCGACTACCTCGGTCGGCACCAGCGCCGCGTCGCGCTCGTCGCCGACCCAGCAGAGCTCGCCGATCTCCGACTCGATGCCGGTGGCCTCGATGATCAGGCCGATCAGCTGGCCAACGCGGCCGCTGCGGCGGGCAAGGTCGGTCTGGCGGACCTCGGTGGCGATCCGCTCAAGCAGTGTGCTACTGCTCATCGCTCTCGCCGGCGGCCGGCTCGCCGCCTGCCGACCCGCGTGGCCCGCTGCTGCCCTCGCCGCCGGTCGGCTCGCCGCTCGATTCGCCGCCGTCAGCCGCCGCGTCAGGCTCCTTGTGATCGGCGGCGGCAAGCTCGGCGCTGATGATCTCGCGCACCGAGCGCAGCTGGGCCTCGAACGAGCAGTCGATCTCGCCGGCGGCCGTGCTGACCACCGCCCCGCCACGCGCGATCCGCCGCTCGGCCTGGATCTCGAGCTGCTCGATCCCGCCGAGCTGAGACTGCAGCAGCGCCGTGTGCTGCGTCATCAGCGCAAGGTCCTCGGGATTCACCTTGATGGTCGCGCGGCTACGGTCGGAGAGCCGGCGCAAGGCGCCGCGTGCCACCTCCAGCACCAGCTCCGGGCGAGCCTCGACCGTCGCGCTGAGGATCTGCTCGGCGATCTCTACGGCGAGCTCCGTCGCCTGGCGGGTCAGCGTCTCGATGCGCTCGCTCAGTGAAGCCTCGACGCCGTCGGCGGCGGCGCGCAACGCGTCCGCCAGCGGGGTGGCGTCGGCCAGCGCCTGAGCGATGCCTGCCTTATAGCCCTCGGCCTCACCGGCGTGCCTGGCCTCGGAGCGGATGCGCTCGGCATCGGCGCGGGCGGCCGTGAGCACGTCCGCAGGATTCACGTCGAGCACCGTTGAGCGCTCGAACTCCTTGAAGGTGTAGAGGTTCGCGCCCCCGGCCGGGCGCGCGGCTGATGTATCAGTAGACGACGTCATCGTCGTTACGCGAAAGCACGATCGCGCCGGCTTCCTCGAGCCGGCGGACGATGGCGACAACTCGACCCTGGGCCTCTTCAACGGTCCGCTTGCGCTGCGGCGGCTGGTACTCCATCTCCTCCAGCAGCATCCGGGCCGCACGCTCGGAGAGGTTCTGCAGGATCCGGTCCTTCACATCCTCGTTGACGCCGCGGAGCGCCAGCGCCAGATCCTTCTGCTCGGCTTCGCGCAGCACCAGCTGGATCGAGCGGTCGTCGAGCTTGTTGATGTCCTCGAACACGAACAACAGCCGGCGGACCTCGGCGGCAAGCTCCTCGTCGGTCTCGGTCAACGAGTCCAGCACGTTGCGCTCGGTGGGCCGGTCGGTGTGATTGAGGATCTCGGCCAGCGACTTGATGCCGCCGGTTGAGGTGTACTCGTTCTGGCCGAGCGTGGCGAGCTTCGTCCGCATCACGGCCTCGACCTGACGGACGACCTCAGGGCTGGTCTCGCCCATGCGCGCGATGCGCATCGCGATTTCGGCCTGGTCCTCCTCGGGCAGGTTGTCGAGGACCTGAGCCGCGAGCGTCGTGTGCAGGTTCGCGACGACCAGGGCGACGGTCTGCGGCGATTCGTTGCGCAGGAACGCGACGATCTGCTCGGGCGCGGTGTGGCGCAGGAACTCGAACGGTCGGCGCTCGATCACCGATGAGAGCCGACCGATGATCTCCGTCGCGCGCTCGGAGCCGAGCGCACGGTCCAGCACGTCGCGCGCGTACTCGACGCCGCCGCTGATCAACGACTCGTAGGCCTGGACGGTCGCGGCCATCTCGTCCATCACGTCGGTGGTGACGTTCGGCTCGATGCGCTGGAGCTTCGCCATCTCCATTGAGAGCGCCTCGCACTCGTCGTCGTGGAGATGCTTGAAGACCTCGGCCGCACGCTCGCTCCCGAGCGCGACGAGCAGAACCGCCGCCTTCGCGCGGCCAGGCAGCTTGGCGCCCTCGCGGCGGGCAGGAGTGGGGCGCGGCCGCTCGGCGACGGCCGTCGTCTCGGGCGTCGCGGGGACGGGCAGATCGGTCTCCGGGAAGGTCTCGGCGGCCACGCTAGTCCTCACTCAGCCACTGGCGGACCTGCGCGGCGACTCGCTCCGGGTCACGGTCGACGAGGTCCTCGATCTGCTGACGGGCGACGTTCACCGGCGGGCGTAGCTGCGTGATCTGGACCGGCTCGTCCAGCGCCGCCTGCCGCTCCGCCTGGACTTCGGCCAGCGACCGCGCTTGCTGGTACTCGCGCACCCAGACCGGCTGGCCGCCGACCAGCTCGCGCTCGCGCCGGCGCAGCATGCGGGCGATCAGCAGCAGGAACAGCAGTGCCGCAAGGCCTAGGAGCAGGTACTTCGCGTAGCCGAGCATGCTGCTGACCGTGCTCTTCCCAGCCACCGTCGTGACCTTCGCGAAGGGCAGCGAGCTGACCGACATCTGGTCCCGACCGCCCTGGAAGCCGAGGGCGTTCTTCACCGCGTTCTCGATCGACGGCAGCTCGCTGCGGGGGACCGAGGAGCTCACCATTAAAGCGATCGTCTGGCGGTTGACCGCGCCTGGCGCGACCGTTTCCTGTGAGACCGTCTTATTGACGCCGAAATTCGAGGTCGAGCTCTTACTGAGATAGTTCGACGGGCTTGAGGAGCCGTTGGCGGCGTAGGTCGACGCGTCCTGGGTCGCGGTGCTGCCGCTGGCCGCCGTCGCGCCGTCGGTGCTGGTCAGCGTCTCCTGGGTGCTGGTCGTGCTCAGCGGCGTGCCCTTCGTGCCATATGTGAGCGAGCTCAGCGTCTGCTTGTTCGCGTTGATGTCCGAGGCGACCTGCACCGTCGCCTTGCCGACGCCGACGGTCGAAATGAGCATCGCGTCGGCCTTGTTGGCCGCCCACTGGTCGTATGCCTGCTCGGCCGACTCCTTCGTCGAGGCGGAGCTCGAGCCGTTGTTCGGCCACAGCGCGTCGCCGTTCTGGTCGGTGATCGAGACGTGGCTCGTGGTCAACCCGGTGACGGCGTCGGACACCAGCGATGCGATCGACCGCACCGTGCTCGAGCCGAGCGTGCCGGTCGTGTTCAGCAGCACGGAAGCCGACGGCGTGGTGGCGCTGGAGGCGAACAGCGCCGCGGTCTGACTCGGGATCGCCAGCGACACCTGGGCGGCGTTCACGCCGCTGATCGAATCGATCTGCTGTTGGATCTGCTGCTCGAGCGCCGAGGTGAGCTGGTTCTGCTGCTGGCTGTCGCTCTCGCCGAGGCTGCTCTTACCGATCAGCTTCTCGAGGCTGGAGCTCGTGCCGGTGCCGACCAGCAGCCCCTGCTCGTCGAGCACTACGCGGGCACGCGAGACCTGCGAGCTCTGCACGGCAACGGCGGTGCCGCTGCTCTGCAGCTGGTAGTTGATTCCAGCGGTCGAGAGGGCGTTGGTGATCTTCCCCGTCTGCGCGGGCGCGATCCCGGCCATCAAGGTGCTGTAGCTGGGGGAGGACGCGACGGTGAACAGCACGACCACGAACGCGACGCCGACGAGCATCGCCGTACCGACCGCGATCCAGCCTTTGACAGACAGCTTCGAAGCGATGGTGGAGAAGTTGAATTTCATCTTCGTAAGCGATCGGTGTCAGTGCATGCGTCGTGACGGCAGGCTGGGCGCGAGTCGCTACACCTGCGTCTGGAAGAGAGTGGTTGCTGCCGTGTCGATCTGGTTGCGGATCTGCGACGCGAAGTCCATCGACAGGCTCGCGTTCTCGACAGCGGTGACCGCCTCCGTCGGGTCGCTGATCTGGCCGGTCGCAAGCTGCTGGGATGCGGTCGAAGCGCTGTCCTGGGTGCTCTCGAGCGAGTTGATCGCGTCGCTGAGCGCGCCAGAGAAGCTCGTCTGACCACTCTGCCCGGCGGCACTTGCCGAGGTCGCGGAGGTACCGGCGCTCGCGACCTTAGCGATGTTCCACTCGCCGCTGCCGAGCGGCCCGATGCCGATTGCCGGGACGATCACTTCAGCAGCTCCAGCGTTGACGAGTACATCGTCTTCGAGGTGTCCATCGCGGTGACGTTGGCCTGGTAGGCGTCGGACTCGGAGATCATGTCCGTCATCTCCGTCACCGGTTGGATGTTCGGCTCCTTCACGTAGCCCTGGGTGTTCGCCTCGGGGCTGTCGGGGTCGTAGACAAGCTGATCGGGAACGTTCTCGCTGACGATCTTCTCGACCTCGACGCCGCCCGGCGTCGCGTTGCCGGTCCCGGGCAGGCCGGTGTTGGCCAGCGCGCCCTGGAGCTGGGCGCTGAACCCGTCCGAGCCGGAGCCGACCGACTCGAGCACGACCGCCTCGGGCTTGTAGGGGGTGCCGTTGTTCGTGGACTCGGCGTTGGCGAGGTTCGAGGCGGTGACGTCAAGCTCGAGACGTTCCGCCGACAGGCCACTGGCCGAGATGTTCAAGGCGTCGAAGAAGCTCATGCTGATGTGGTGGTGTTCATAGCCGTCTCGAGGATGCCCTCGCGAGCCGACGCGATCTGGGTTAGATCCGCGTAGAGCAGACCGTTCTCGGCGATCTGGGCGTTGGTCTCATCGGAGTCGACGCCGTTGCCATCGGACTGGGTCACCTGGTCCTCCGTGTAGGGGGAGAAGCTGACGTTGCTTGCCGACTCGCCGCTTGCCAGAGCCTGATCGAGCGTGCCCTGGAAATCGACGTCCTCCGGCTTGTAGTCGGCGGTGTCGGCGTTCGCGAGGTTGTTAGTGAGCAGCGACTGGCGCTCCATCGAGCCGCGCATCGCCGCTTCGAGATACTGCTGGGTGGTGTCGATGAATGACATGTGGGCGCAGACTCTGCCTTTCCGGCCCTCCACGGGCTTTAGACGTCGGCCCCGCTCCGTCGGGTCTGAGGTCATATCGGCCAACGCGCCGAACACTTGAGCGTTGCCGTGCGAACGCTCGCCGCCGCGCTCAGGCCACGGCTTCGCGACTGACTGCCGATGTGTGGTTCCAGCCCCGGATCTGCAGATCCGGGCGGGCCAACAGGTCAACCTCGCCGGCGATGCCGTCGGCGTCGAGGACGCGCACGGTCGGCCGGTGCAAGTCCTCGTGCGGCACGCGAGCGACGATGCCCGTGCGGCCGTCGCTGAGCGTCACCTCAGTGCCGGCGGGGAACGGTGCGACGACCTTCGCGAACGAATCCACGACATCGGGGTCGTAGAGCGTGCCGGCGCCTGACAGGATCGCCCTCACGCCTGCGGCGGCCGGCTCGGCCGGCGCGTACTGGCGCTCGGAGGTGAGCGCATCATAGACGTCGGCGACCGCGGCGATGCGCGCCATCTGGTGGATCCTCGCGCCGACCTGCCCATCCGGATAGCCGCTGCCGTCCCAGCGCTCGTGGTGACGCAGCACGATCGCTTTGATCAGCGGGTCCCAACTGTCGCCGCCGAGCATGTCGATTCCGGCGCGGGGGTGGAGCTTGACGATCTCCCACTCCTCGGGCGTCAGCTTGCCCGGCTTGTTGATTATCGACATCGGCACGACCAGCTTCCCGATGTCGTGCAGCAGCAGTCCGACGCCGAGGGTGGTCAGGCGTGAGCTCACGTTGTCGAACCGCTGCTCGCCGCGGTAGTCGGTCCAGCCGTAGTCCTGGAAATGCCTCCGCCCGATCAGAAGGCCGACTGCGGCGACGTCGATCGAGTGCTGGAAGGTGTATGCGTCGGCAGAGCAGAGGTCGCCCAGTGCGAGTGCGACGCCGCCGCACTTCGAGATGTGGTTGAGGATCCGCCCGACGATGTCGGTCAGTGAGCTGACCGCCTCGGCGAGGACCGTGTCTTCGCGCAGCGTGGTGCCACGATCGAGTGCTTTGAGCGCGATCTCCTGCATGTTCGCAATGGCACGCGTGGCGAGGATCTGCGTCGGCGCGTCGACCGGCGCGTCGACAACGATGCCGGCGCTCGCTTCGTCGTCGACGTAGATGGCGGAGATGCCAGCTTGGATCAGCCGCCGCCGGTAGCGGGGGGTGAGCGTGACGCCGGCGCGCAGCAGGGGCGTGCCGTCGGGCCGGCCGATGAGTATGTCGCGTCCGAGCTTCGTCCCGTCGCTCGCTCGTGCAGTGGCTATGAGCCGCATGCCTACGACATCGGCACCGACAACCGGAGCTTTAGCGGCTGGCTTGCTCTCTGGCCAGGTTGCAGGTCAGCGCCCAGCAACCGGACTCAGGCGTTTGTCATGAAACGGCGGCCGGTGCCCTGGAAGTAGCGACGGGCGACGCGCATCGCGTAGCGGCGGGCGCTGTGGGTCTGTTGCATGCGCGCCTGCTCGCGACGCAGCTCGATGGCGAGCCGTGCGCGGAGTGCCTGCGCGCGCACGACGTGGGGGCGGGCGCCCGGCGGCACTGGCCGCGGCAACGTCGCTATGTAGAGGCCGGTCTGACGGACGGCGTCGCGCAGCTCGGGCAGACGACCCTCCCGCAGCAGCTCGAGCTCAGCTTCGACAAGCTGGGCAAGCCGCGCGTAGCCGTTCACAGCGTCGTCGCCGGCAGCGTTCATTCGACTTTCCTGCCGACTTCGTTCCAGGCGCCGCGCAGCGTGCCGATCAGATCGCTGACCTGCTCCACCATCGCGGGGTCCTGGTTGATTCTGGCTGAGTTCAGGTGGCGCAGGGAGAAGCTGTAGACCGCATCGAGGTTCGTCGCGATCTCACCGCCTTGCTCGAAGTCGAGCGAGCTCCGCAAATGGGCGATGATGCGCTCGGCACGCCGCAGCTTATTGTGTGCGGTCTCGACATCGTGCGCTGCCATCGCCGTCGCCGCCTGCTTTAGGAACCGGCGTGCGCCGTCGTGGAGCATCACGATGAGCTGCGGCTGCGAGGCGGTCATCGTCGCCGTGCGCTGGTACGCAGCGCGGCTGCGGTTCAGGTATGCGGTCGGCATCTTCGCTCCTGGTTGGCTTTACCGGTGCTTGGCTCGCGTGACGTTCGATCAGTCACTCGACGAGGTCTCGTTCTCGAGCTCGGTGGCGAAGCTGGTCAGCGAAGACTTCTGGTCGTCGAGGTCCTCAAGCGCCGCCTCGGTGTTGGCCCACTCCTCCTCCATCGTCTTCTCCTCCTGCGCGTATAGCGTCTGCATCGAGTCGTACTGGTTCTGGAGGTTGGAAATGAGGTCTCCGTTGCCCGACACGCGTGTCGCCAGCGCGCCGGTGGTCGACGACGCGGCGTTGTTCACGACCGTCTGGAAGCTTGTCGACCACGTCTGCAGAAGGGACTTCACCTCGGTCGGGTCGGACTCGATTGCATCCGTCAGCGTCGTGGTGTCGATGGTCAGCTCCCCGGCGACTGAGTTCGAGCTCATGGAGCCGGTGGATTCGCCGGTGGAGATTCCGATCGAGGCGAGCGTGGTGTACAGCGAGGAGCCTGAGCCGTAGCTCTCCGAGAGCGAGTCGCGCATATCGCTGAGCAGGTTCTCGAGCTCGTCGTCGCCGAACAGCGACCCGCTGTTCGGGTCGTAGTCGGTGGAGTCCGACTCGCTGGCCGGCGCCGTGTCGATATCGGACTCGATCGCCTCGAGCGCGCTGTTGTAGTCGCTGACGAACTGCTCGACTTCGCTGATGATCGCGGTGGTGCTAGGGGCCGGGTTGCTGGCGTCGATCGTTACCGGCGTCGAGCCGGTGACGCCGCTGAGCGTCAGCGTGACACCCGGCAGCGCGCCGCTGATCTTGTCGCTCGTGGAGCTCTGCGTGGCGCCACCGTTGATCGAGTACTCGGCGTCCTGGCCGGCGGAGGCCAGCGCGGTGTTCTCGGTGAGGGTTCCGTCAGCACCCTCGACGTCGATGTAACCGCTCGTCTGGTCACCGGTGCTGCGCGAGGAGAGCACCAGCTCGGTGCCGCCGGAGCTATCGGTCGCAGTGGTCGCGTAGACGTCGTAGGAGTTGGACCCGTTGATCGCGCTTGCAACCGAGGCGGCGCTCTCACCGGCGCTGACCGTCAGGCTCTCGCCGTCGATCGTGATCGTCGTGCTGCTCGACGGGCTCGCGTACGTGTAGGTGCGCGACGCCGCGCTCGCGAGCTGCGTGACCGAGATCGTGCTCGCGCCGATCACGGCGCCAAGCGAGCCGGTCGGCGTCGCCGATACCAGCGCCGAATCGGTCGAGCTGACGGTCTGGGAGTTCGCAAACAGCGTTACGTCGGAAAGCGAGAGCGCATCGTTGGCAACCGTCTGGAGGTCGTCCTGGATTGTGCCGAGTGTCGAGTCCTCGGTCTCGAGGCCCTCGATCTCGTCCTCCATGTTCGTCATCGGCTCCTCGTCGACGGCGAGCTCGGCCTCGATGATCTCGTCGTAGTTGATGCCGCTGGCGAGACCCGTCTCCTGCAGAGTGCCGAGTGCGTCCGTTAGGGTCGCGCCGGTGGAGCTGCCAGCGCTGCTTGTGCTCATCTCTGCGACTCCTCGTCAGTCAGGTGGCGCGGTCTGGCGCCGATTGCTAGTCGATCTCCTCGCCGGCCGCCAGCTTCAGTACATCACTGGCGCTCAGCGGCGTCGAGCTGCCGTCGCCGGACTGCAGCTCGATCGCGAAAGAGCCGTCCTGCTCGCTACTGCCGAAGAAGACATGAGTCCCTGCCTGCGCAAGCTTCGCGTAGGCGCCCGCAGCCGTGCCGATCGCTTCGAACACCGAGCTCGGCGGTCTCGCGGGAACGGCGTCGGACGCCGTAACGCTCGCGGTCGTGTCGACGCCGCTGAGCTCGACGCTCACCGCGTCGTCGTCAGCGGGCACGGCGGTCACGTCGCTGCTGCCGTCGGCAGCAGCCGGAACGGCGACTGGATCAAGCGGCTCTGGCGGGGTGACCGCACTGGGATCGATGTTCATGCTCATCGCTGCGAATGTCTCCGGTCGTGCCACAGCGCCCGGAAGGCGCCGATGACTGGCTTTCGCCTAGTTCTTCGCCCGTATCTACCAAAACTTGAGCGTTTCGCGGCCTCAGGCGGCGGCTGCCGCGGCCAGTGACGCGCTGGCGACGGACAGCGCGTCACTGGCCGCCTTGTTGTCAGGGTCCAAGGCCAGCGCCTGGCGCGCGAACTCCTGTGCCGTCTGGGGCTGCTGGCTGATCAACGATACCTGCGCGAGCCCGACCAGCGCCCGCAGATCCGGCGCGTCTTTACAGACCGCGAGCCACTCGCGCGCGGCCGAGCGGGCGAAGCCACCGCGGAGGTAGAGCTGCGCGAGCTGCTCGCGCCGTTCACGCAGCGGCAGCGTCGTTGCCATGAACAGGCGGGCGCCGATCTCGAAGTTCTCGAAATCCTGCAGCGCCAGTAGCTCGCCGAGCGTGCGCGCCAGCCCCGGTGCGATCCCGGCGGGGACCTCGACGGCTGCGGTGCTGTCTTCCAGCAGCGTGACCCAAGCTCGGTACAGGCGTTGCTCGCTGCTGTCGAGCCCGAGCCTTGCGGCGTCGTCCACGGCATCACGGGCGCCGTCGATGTCGCGGGCGAGCAGCAGCGCCTCGATCCGCCGCTGGATCAGCCGCCAGACCGGCGGCTCCGTCTGCTCAGGCAGTGCGGCTGCGCTTGCGGCCTCCGCGTAACGGCGCTGCTGCAGCAGCGCCTCGACCAGGGCACTGCGGGCCGGACCGCTATGTGGCTGAGCCTGAAGAACAAGCCGGAACTGCTGCTCGGCGGCAGCCGCTGCCCGCTGCTCGAATAGCGCCACACCGAGCATGAAACGCATCCGGGCCGTGAGCTTGCCGGCCTCACGCTCGATCTTCGTAACCACCGCGTCCGGCGACCGGCCGAGCTTCAGCAAGGCCGAAGCATAGGGATGGACAGTGCCGTAGTACTCGGGATGCTCGCGCAGGCACCACTGCATGAGCTTCAGTGCCTCGTCGTTGTCACCACGCTTCAGCGCTCGCTCGGCCAGCACCAGTCGCGGGAAGTAGCTGCCGGCGCCGACGATCGAGGTGTAGCGCCCCGCTGCGTCGCCCATGGCGATCGCTTGCCGGAACTTTGTCTCGGCTGTTTGCTCATCGTGCATCGCCAGCGCGGCCATGCCCTGCGCATACACCAGGTCGGTGAAGTCCGGGTAGAGCTCCAGCCCTTCGTCCGCAGCCTCGATCGCCCGCTCATTCTCGCCGAGCGCACGGAGCGCCGCTATGCGTTTGCTGATCAGCGTAGGCAGGAACTGGTAGTTCACTGGCGGGCCGTCGCGCCGTTCGTCGTTGATCAGCTTCCAGGCCTCGTCGAACGCGGCGCGAGATCGCTCGTTCTCCTCTAATGCCAGGTATTCGCTAGCGAGGTTGAATATCAGGAACGGAGTCGGCTCCTGCTCGCGCCGCTCCTGCTCCAAAAGGTCGAGGTTACGGCGTGACTTCTGCTTCGACTCGCGAACCGCGCCGAGGTAGCCGTAGTGCATGATCCGAACCGTGCTGTACGCCAGCACGCCAGGCAGGCCGGAGGGAAACGTGCCGGCGATCTGCTCGTGCAGGCGACCGTTAAAGCGGTACTCGGCGCGGTTCCGGAGCAGCCGCATCGCGCTGAACATCACCGTGCCGCCGACCTCTTCGGTGCCGGTGTAGTTCAGCTCCTGCAGGAAGATCGCCTCGCGCCACGTGTTCCCGGCCAGTGCCCGCAGTCGCCCGGCGTCGCCGTCGGCCAGCACCTCGTCGGCATCGAGGTAGAGGATCCAGTCGCCGGTTGCCGCGTCGAGCGAGACGTTGCGGGCTTCGCTGAAGTCCCCGGTCCATGGATGCTCGATCACGGTGGCGCCAAAAGACTTCGCGATCTCAATCGAGCGATCCTGCGAACCGGTGTCGACGATGATCATCTCGTCGACCGCCGGTGCGATCGCCTGCAGCGTGCGGGGCAGCATCTCCTCCTCGTCGCGCATGATCATGCAGAGGCTGATGCGCCGGCCCGTGGCGGGCTTGGCCTGGGCTGCGACGCGTTTCGCGGCGGCGGCGAGGCTTGTCAAGACGGCGCTCCGCTTCCGTCCGGCGCGCTTTCGGGTGCGCCGCCGCTCCGCGATTGAAGCGAGGTTACGCTCCAGATGCGGGATATCGGGGTCAAGTCGGCGGGCGGCTTCGAACAGCGCCTGCGCGGCGTCGAGCTCCCAGAGCTCGTAGAGCGTGACGCCGGCGTAGTTCAGCAACAGCGGCCGGGCTGGGTCGGCTTCGAGGGCGCCGAGTACGCCGTCGGCCGTGGCGATCAGCGCCTCGGCGGCCTTGCGCGCGGGAGCCTTCATCAGGTAGGCGAGGCCGGCTTCGGCCAGCAGCTTGTGCGCTCGATAGCGCGCGAGCTCATGCTCGATCACACCCGCACGTGCGAAGAGGCGGTTGAAGGCGGGGATGGCGCCGGCGTCCAACAGATGGGCCGCCTGCGTCGACAGCAATCGGGCGGTTTCATCGTCGGCGTCGCGGCGACTTCGGGCCGTGGTGGTGTCGTCGTCGCGGGCAAGCGAGGTTGTGGTCAGACGTAGGGCCATTCGAGGGAGCCTCCTTAGTGGAACGGCACTCTCGGTATCGGCAGCGGACGCCAAGGTTTGAGCGTCGGGACTGCGCCGGCGCCCACTCCGGCACCCTGCGGATGTGTGTTTCCTTTGCGGGTCTAAAGCTGCGGCACTGAATCGCCGATGGGAGAACTTACCCGAGCAACCGGGGCCCGGATGCGTGAAAGCCTTGATCCATGGACGTCCTGAGGAGCACCTCTTGGCAGTGACGCAACGCGAAGCAGCGACGCTGGGCACTGCCGCGCGCACCGCTCGCGAGAACGTGCAGGAACTCTGGGAGTCCTACCACCAGTCTGGTGATTCGCGGCTGCGCGATCGGCTGGTGCTGACGCTTGCGCCGATGGTCAAGTACATCGTCTACCGGAAGATTCGCGAGCTGCCGGCGCAGTGCGAGGTCGAGGACTTCATCTCCTGCGGGCTCGAGGCGCTGATGCACTCGATCGACCGCTACGACCCCGAACGCGGCGCCACGCTCGAGCAATTCGCCTGGACCCGCATCCACGGTGCCGTGCTTGACGAGCTCCGGCGCAACGACTGGGCGCCGCGGTCGGTGCGGCGCTGGGAGCGTGAGATAACGAAGGTCCGCGAGCGGTTCGTGCTCGAGCACCGGCGTCAGCCGACCCGGGCTGAGCTCGGTGACCTCGTCGGCCTCGAGCCGGAGGTGCTCGAGCGCCATCTGGCCGACATCCAGCGCGCTGAGCTCGGCTCGCTGAACGCGCCTGTCGGCAGCGACGAGACCTCGACGCTCGACCGCGTCGACCTGCTGACCTCCGAGGACAGTGACTTCGACCCGGAGTCGCAGGCGCTGAAGGGCGATCTGCGCGAGCGCTTCCGCGAGGCGTTCGCTCAGCTCTCACCGCGCGAGCAGCAGGTCGCGGTCCGCCTCTACGTCGACAACCTCACGCTGCGCGAGATCGGCGAGACGCTCGGCGTCACGGAGAGTCGGGTCTGTCAGATCCACGGCCAGCTCCGGCGTCGGTTGCAGACTCTGCTGGCCGACTAGCGCCCCGTCTGCGAGCGTCTGCCGCCTCTGGCGGCTGGGAGTCAGTCGATCCGTAGAACTGCGCACTCTGGCGCAGACCTCGCCGGAGTGCGCAGTTCTACGTCTATATGCCGTAGAACTGCGAAAACCACCGACGATCCTGACGGAGTGCGCAGTTCTACGGATCGGGGAGCGCCGGATCAGGGGGTACCGACTCCAGAGATTCGATTTCCGGGTTCGGCCACACCTTTCATGTCCGGTTGGGCCTATGCCGTGTGCACGGCTTTGAGCGCATTCTCCAGTGCTCGGCCGAGCCGGGCGAGGAACCGCCTGATCCGCCGCTCGTCACCGACCGCTAATGCGCGCGCAGTCTGACATCCAACTCGGAGGCCCAGTCGAGCGTCGTAACCAGGGCGCGGTAGAGCGCTGCGGGGATCTCGGGCTCGATCGCGAGCGCCTGCAGCGCGGCGGCCATCTCGGGGTCTTCCGGCACCGGTAGGGGCGGCGTCTCCGCTACCCGTGGCGAAGACGGCGCGGGCAGGCGGTCCGGTCCGGGCACGCGCTCATCCGCGGCGGGCGGTTCCTGCCTGGAGCCCCGGCTGGCGCTCACGCGAACACCTCCAGCGGCTCGCGTCGAGGCCGGACGCGAACTGTCGCCGCGCGGCCGGCGGCCTCGGTCAACTTGGCAGCGAGTTGCTCGGCGCTCGCGCTCGCGAGCTCGAACGGGGCACCGGGCGGGACCGTCAGCGCCAGGTGCAGGCCGCTGCCATCGAGCACGAAGCGTAGCTCGATGCTGCCGGCGGTCGGGGCGTTGTAGACGAGGGCCAGCGTTTGACGGGGGGTGCCGGTCGGACCGGCACCGGAGCCGGGACGCTCTTGCAGCTGCAGCAGCCGGGCATTCGTGGCTGTCTCCGCCGCGCCGAGGGCGAGGGCTAGCGGCGGCGGCGCCGCCTGCTCCGGATCGATCTGGAGCAGCACGCGGTCGGCGCTGATGTCGCGGACGATCAGGCGCAGCTCGTCACCGGCCTTAGCGGTGGCCGGCAGCGTCGCATCGAGCAGGACGCCCGCGAGGCTGATCGAGCCATTGCCGTTCGGGCCGGTCGCGGCGACGCGCACCATCAGCTCGCGACCGATCGTCAGCGTCAGATCGGGTGCGAGCACATCGCGGATCAGCGTTGCCTGCACTGACAGCGGTGCGAACGACATCATCACAAGTGTGACGGAACGGGCGGCTGTCCACCGGCAGCGCCGGCCGGCGAGTGCCATGTGAAGAGGATGGGGCCAGCGGGCCCCATCCTCAAGCTTCCCCGGCGCCGGTCGATATGAAGAGCGATGGACCTCGGATTGAACATCGCCGCCTCGGGCATGCTCGCTGAGCAGGTTCACGAGGATGAGCTTGCGAACGACCTCGCTAACGCGTCAACGCCCGGCTACAAGCCGGAGTCGTCGGTGCAACAGAGCTTCGGCGAGATGCTTTTACACGACACGGCCAACGGCCAGACGGTTGGCACGATCGACACCGGCGTCGAGGTCAGCAAAGGCGTGACCGATCTCGCTCAGGGCCCGATCGAGACCACCGACCAGCCACTTGACTTCGCGATCGCCGGTAGCGGCTTCTTCGCCGTGCGGACCGCCGCCGGCGTCGAGTACACACGCGATGGCCAGTTCAACGAGAACGCGGCGGGCCGGCTGGTCGACCAGTTCGGTAACGAGGTGCTCTCCGCGAACGGGCAGGCGATTCCGGTCGGGGCGGACGGCACGGTGCCGGCCGCGAAGATCGGTGTCTTCCAGGTCGCGAAGCCGGATCAGCTGGGGAACGACGACTTCAGCGGCACCGCCACCGGCCAGGCAACCGGCACGGTCAGCGCCGATGAGCTCGAGCAGTCGGGGATCCAGCCGGTCGAAGCGATGGTGAACATGGAGGCTGCGCTGAGCGCTTACACAGCCGGCCAGCAGTCGATCGCGACGATCTCCACAACCATGGCCGACAGCGCCACGGACGTGGCCTCGATCTCTTCCTAGGAGCTGCCCAGATGCTCGAAGGACTCTACGCAGCGGCCGCCGGCATGACGGCGGAGCAGGATCAGCTCGATGCGACCGCCAACAACATCTCGAACGAGGACACTCCGGGCTACCAGTCCGAGGAGGTCGGCTTCCAGGATCTCCTCTACGAGAACGACGACGACGATCCCTCGAGCGCGGTCGTCGGCGCGGGCTCGGCTGCCAGCGCCGTCGGCTACAGCCAGCAGCAGGGCTCGCTGGAGCAGACCGGGGGGCCGCTGGATCTGGCGATCGAGGGCAACGGCTACTTCCAGGTCCGGCTTGCGAACGGCACGACCGGCTTGACCCGAGACGGTAGCTTCCAGCTCAACTCGCACGGTCAGATCACGACGGCCAGCGGTCAGACGCTGGTGCCGCCGATCACGGTGCCAGCCGGTACCAGCGCCAGTGACATCCGCGTCTCCACTAACGGCGTCGTCTCGGTCGGCGGTCGCAGGGTCGGGACGCTGGCGGTCGTCATGGTGCCCGCCCCGGACAAGCTGCTCGCGAACGGCGACTCGACCTACACGACCACCGCTGCCAGCGGCGCGCCGCGCGCAGTCCGGGGAGCCGTGGTGCAGCAGGGTTACCTGGAGCAGTCGAACGTCGATTTGGACGTCGAGATCAGCAACATGGAGAGCGCCCAGCAGGGCTACGAGATGGCCAGCAAGGCCATCTCGATGGAAGCCGACATGGGGCAGATCGCGGCGACCCTGAAATGAGATGCGATGAGCCAGATTGACAGTGATCTCTCGGTTGCAAGCCTCGGCGCCGACGCCGGCATCCCGGCGCTGAACACGGCAATGATCCCGGCTGCGGTCCGCGATGGCGACACGAAGGCACGCGAGGCCTACGTCGAGGGGCTCACGTTCGAGGACGAGCTGGTTCAGCAGCTCACCCAGCAGCTTGTTTCAAACATGTCCGACACCGGCAGTCTCAGTAGCACGGATGCCTCTGAGGCTGGAGGCACCGGTGCCAGCGCCGGTGACGAGGGGGCGAGTAGCCTGCTCGGAAGCTCCGGTAGCGGCTACTCGAGTCTGATCGTGCAGGCGCTAACGGACGGCATCATGGATGACGGCGGTCTCGGCATCGCGTCGGGGATCGCAGCCGCGGCGGACCCGCAGCTACTGTCGTCGCAGTCGGGCGACGGCACCGGTGAGGTGCAGAGCTGATGGCTGCTCATGATCCCCTCGCCACCGTGTCGGATCCTTCCCAGGCGACGGCGGCACTGGCAAGCGAGCTGCTCGAGCAGCTCCAGCGTCAGCTCCACTCGGGCCAGAGGATGCTCGCGGTCGTCCGTACCCAGGGCGCGGCGATTCGTCGCCGTGACGTCAAGGCGGTTGTCGCGAGCGCCTGCGAGCTGCAGGTCGAGATCGACCGTCGCCGGCTGCTCGAGGACGAACGGCAGCGGATCCTGATCCGTGCCTCGGCGCTGTTGGCGATGCCGGTCAAGTCGGTGACCATGACCGACATGATCGAGACGATGAGCCCGGCCGACGCCCAGCTTGCCCGGCAGCGGCAGCGGCAGCTCCGCGATTTGCTGCGGCTGCTGCGTAGCGAGCACCGGACGAACCGCGAGCTGATGCGGCAGGAGCTGAAGTTCCTCGATCACCTGCTGTCGCTGGGCGGTAACAGCGGCGGCTACGGTGCAGGCGGCAAGCGGCCGTCGCGCCTTCTGCGTGGCGCCTACGGCCGCGGCTCGACGCTCGACCTGGAGGCCTGACGATGTACCTCTCGACGTTCACGACGCTACAGACCGCGCTGAGCGGCGTTGAAGCCGCCGAGCAGGAGCTCGACACCACCGGCGAGAACATCTCGAACGATGACACGCCTGACTACGAGACACAGACGGTCCAGCTTTCCCCGTCCACTCCGCTGACGGTCGCCGGTAACGGCGGCCACTACCAGATCGGTAGCGGCGTCAATGTCACCGGCGTCACCAACACCAGCGACCCCTACCTCGACGCCGCCTGGCGCGCGCAGAACTCGAGCGCGAGCGCGGCAACGACGCTGCAGACCTACATGGAGCAGATCCAGGCCGCGCTCGGTAACACGTCCGAGGACGACTCGGGCGTCGAGGACGCTCTCGAGACTTACTGGAGCGCTTGGAACGACCTTGCCGACAACCCAACCAGTGAACCCGCGAAGGGGGCTGTGGTCGACGATGGCGAGAATGTGGCAAGCCAGCTGAACTCGCTTTCGAACGAGCTCACCGGCTCGGACTCCAGCTCGGTCATCTCAGAGGCCGACGCCCAGTACGACGATCTGCTGGGCGGGCCCACCGGCTCCGACGCCAGCGGCGGCGAGGTCTACCAGGACGCATCTGAGATCACTTCCCTGAACAAGGAGATTGCCGCCGCCAACGGCGGCGACGAGAACGTCAACACCCTGATCGACCAGCGCAACGAGTACATCGACGATCTCTCCGCGCTCGGCAATGTCAGCGCCACCGCCAACGAAGACGGCTCGGTCACCGTGTACTTCGGCGGTGTCACCGGCCAGGCGCTGGTCAGTGACCCGACTTCCGACACCACCGGCGGCGGTGGCAACGACTTCAGCTCCTGGTCCACGGCGTTCACCGGCGAGCTTGCGGACGCCAGCTCGGCTTCGAGTGCGGCGAACACGGTCGGTGGCACGCTGGGCGCGCTACTCGGCCTCGCGGGCATCTCCGGCGGCACGATCGCGACCTCGGCGAACCTCACGGACACAACCACGCTGCAGGGCTCGCTGGGCTCGGTGCTCGAGTCGTTGAACACGATGGCCAGCGACCTCGCCAGCGAGGTGAATGGCGTGCTGACGAGCAACGGCTACACCGATGCGGACGACTTCTTCGTCGCCGACGACGGCACGGACACGGTCACCGCCGCGAACATCGGGGTCAGCTCGACCTACACCGCTGATGCGGATACGCTCTCGGCCGGCGTCTCAGGCGGTGGTAGCAGCGACAGCACGGTGGCGATCGCCGAGGGCGAGAATTCCGGTGGCTCGGCGGACTCCGACTTCGGCTCGTTCGTCGAGACCGTTGGCAACCTCGCGCAGAGCGCGGAGGAGAACGAATCGACGCAATCGGCGCTGAGCACTCAGATCACGAACCAGCGCGACAGCGCCGAGGGCGTCGATCTCGATCAGGAGATGTCGAACCTGATCCAGGAGCAACAGGCTTACGAAGCGTCGGCGAAGGTGATGAACGCCTTCAACACGGTTATGGACTCGCTGATGGAAGTCGTCAGCTAGGAGGCAGCCGGATGACTGAGCGCATCACATCGCAGATGCTCGACAACATGACCGTCGAGAACATCGACGACGACTTGAACCAGATGGACAAGACGCAGGCCGAGCTCTCCACTGGCTACACGATCAACGAGCCGTCGGACGACCCCTACGGCGCGGCGCTGTCGATCTCGCTGAACGCGCAGATCAGCGCCTACTCCTCCTACACGGCCAACATCAGCTCCGCGACCTCCTGGAGCGATACCGCCTCGGCTTCGCTGCAGTCGATCGAGTCGACGCTCGAGGACGTCCGCGACCTTACGGTCGAGGGCGCCAATGGCACGATGAGCACGAGCGATCTCCAGAACGCGGCGGAGGAGGTGCTCCAGTACATCGGCCAGATCAAGTCCGACGCCGACGCTCAGTACGACGGCTCCTACGTCTTCTCCGGCACCGCGACTACGACCGAGCCCTGGGATCCGAGCGATACCGGCTCCGACACCTATTCCGGTAACGACGATTCGACCAACTACCTGATCGGTCCAAGCACGACGCTGGCAGTCGGCGCCGACCTGAACGGCGTCCTCGGCAGCGGCACCGGCAGTGCCGGGACCTACGACTCGACCACCGGCGAAGGTGGGCTGCTGACCACGCTGCGACAGGTCTACACCGACATGGAGAACGGCGACACGACCGCCCTCTCGTCGGATCTAACGTCGCTCGACGACAACAAGGATCAGCTCGAGGAGCTGCAGTCATCGGTTGGCGCGACCCAGGATCGGCTGCAGCTAGCGTCGACCTTCATCACCTCGCTCAGCGAGGCGACGACCAGCCAGCTCGGTAATGTCGAGGACACCGACGTGGCGCAGGCGACGATCGACTTCTCGACCGAGGAGAATGCCTACGAGGCAGCGCTGAAGTCGAGCTCCGACATCATCCAGACTTCACTAATGGACTTCCTGGACACGTGATTCCCACCCAGATCAAAGCCCGCGAGCCCCAGCGGCTCGCTGCCGGCGGCCAGCCCGCCGTAAACGCCGGGTCCGGGCCCGTGCAGGCGCGCGAGGTCTGCGCGACCTCGCGCTTCGGTAACGTCGATGTTGACGCCGGCAGCGTGCTGACCTTCCCCGAGGGTCTGATCGGGCTGCCGGGCTCGCGCTACGCGTTGCTGTGCACCGACCAGCTCTCGCCGTTCTACTGGCTCCAGTCACTCGAGGACACGCGGCTGGCGCTGCCGGTCACGAACCCGCACCGCTTCTTCGAGGATTTCGTCGTCGAGCTCGACGACGGGGAGGCGCAGCGCCTCGGCTTCGGCGGCGAGGATCCCGTCGACGTGCTGGTGACGGTCACCGCCACGGCGCAGAGCGCGACGGTGAACCTGAAGGCGCCGATCCTGGTCTGCGAGCAGCAGGCGCATCAGGTGCTCAACCGTGCTCCGGGCGTGCAGATGAAGGCGCCGCTGCCGGGCGTCGGCGCTGGCGGGCAGCAGGCCGAGACCGGTCCAGATGACCAGCTGCCGGGCGTCGGCGCCGGCGACCGGAATTAGAATCGGACAATGCTCAGGATCAGTCGCCACCTCGGCGAGAAGATCATCGTCGGAGGCGACATCGTGATCGAGGTGCTCGAGGTCAGAGGCGCGACCGTGCGGCTGGGGATCGATGCGCCGCGTAGCGTGCCGATCTACCGCGAGGAGCTCTGGCTCGAGGTGAAGAGCGAGAACGAGCAGGCCGCAAGCACAGCGACCGAGCTGCCGACCGTCACCGGCGACTTCTAGCGGTCGGCCGACCGCGGTCAGCCGTCCGTAACCGTGCTGGCGTCGGAGGGGCCGGTTTCGGAGGCGCCGAGGCCGGCGGGACCGGTCTCGGACGGGTCGGTCTCGTAGCTGCCGGCGGCGGGGTCGTCGGCAGGCTCGGTCGGCAGCTTCAACGTGAAGATCGCACCACCGTCGGGGGCGTTGGCGGCCGTGACCGAGCCCTGGTGCTGCTCGGCGATCTGGCGCACGATCGCGAGACCGAGGCCGCTGCCCTGCTTGCCACGTGATGAGGCGCCTCGATAGAAGCGATCGAAGATGTGGGGGAGATCGGCTTCGGCGATGCCGCTGCCGTGGTCGCGGACGGTGAGGCCGGCGGCATCGACCGTGACTTCGACCATCGTGCCGGTGTCGGTGTGGCGCGCCGCGTTGTCGAGCAGGTTGTTGATCGCGCGGCTCAGGCGCGCGGCGTTGCCATGGACGAGGACCGGCGCGAGCGTGACCACGTACTGCGTCTGCGGCGAGTTGCGGCGGGCCCTGGCGATGGCGTCCTGCATGAGCTCGTCGAGGCGCTCATCCTCCATGCTCGAGTCCGGCAGGGCACCACGCCCCACCTCGATCAGGTCCGCGACCAGCGTGCTCAGCTCCTCGGTCTGCTCGACCACGTCCTCGAGTAGATGCCGGCGATCCTCGGGATCGAGCTGGGCACCGGCCTCCATCAGGATCTCGGCGTTGGTCCGCAGGCTCGTGACCGGCGTCCGCAGCTCGTGCGAGGCGTCGGCGACCAGCTGCCGCTGGGCGGTGACGGAGTCGTCGAGCGCGGCGCGCGAGCGCGCGAGCCGCTCGAGCATCTGGTTGAAACGGGCGGCGAGCTGCCCGACTTCGTCGGGTCGGCGGATCGCCAGTCGCTGCTCGAGGTCCTCGGTCTCGGTGATGGTCTCGGCGGTCGCGGTGACCTCCTGCAGCGGCGAGAGCGCCTTGTGCGTCGCGAAGCGCGCGATCAGCACCGCCAACAGCACGACCAGCAGGAAGACCACCGCAAACACCCAGCGCAGGGTGCTGAGCGTGTCCGTGGTCGCTCCCAGCGGGCGTGCGACCTGGATCGCGACCGGTTGGAACGAGGTGCCGCTGCCGTAGACCTGATCCAGCGCCGGGAACGTGTAGACCCGCAGCCGGATGCCGTGAACCGTGATCGTGTCGAGGAAGGCGGGCTCGGTGCCGCTGGCGACCTCAGCGGTGTGCTTGCTGATCGGCAGGAGCCGGGGGGTCTGCACCCACACGTTGTTCTCCGCTGATGCGAAGAACTTGCCGTCAGCCAGCACCATCTGCTCGTAAGGAGCGGAGCCGCCGGCGCTGGGCGACAAGCTGGGTGGATGCTGATAGCTGTTGGTCGTGTCCTGCGCGGCCTGGGCCCGCAGCGAGCTGTCGATCTGGCCGAGCAGCTGGTTGCGCACTCCGAAATAGGCGACCAGCATCGCCAGGCCGACCGCGATCGCGACGGCGCCAGCGGCGATCAGCGTTATCCGCCGGTGCAGCGTCATCGGCACCTCGCGGGGTCGCTGCGGTGGCCGCGCAGCGTCATTGCACCGGCCCCTAGTCCTTCAGCACGTAGCCGATGCCACGGACCGTGTGCAGCAGGCGGGGCTCACCGCCCTCCTCCGTCTTACGCCGGAGGTAGCCGATGTAGACGCCGAGGGCGTTCGAGGTCGGACCGAAGTCGTAGCCCCAGACGTTCTCGAAGATCGCGGTGCGGGTCAGCACCTGGCGCGGGTGCTTCAGGAACAGCTCGAGCAGCAGGAACTCGGTCTTCGACAGTTCGACGGGGCGGTCGCCGCGGTGAACCTCATGCGCCACCGGGTCGAGCCTCAGGTCGGCGAACGTGAGCACCTCGGTGCTTTGATCGTCGCTGGTGCGGCGCAGCAGCGCGCGCAACCGCGCTTGCAGCTCGCGTAGTGCGAACGGCTTGACCAGGTAGTCGTCGGCGCCTGCATCGAGGCCGGCGACGCGATCGTCGATCGCGTCGCGGGCGGTGAGCATCAGGATCGGCGTCCGGTCGCCGGCGGCGCGGATCCGCCGGCAGACCTCAAGGCCGTCGATGCCGGGCATCATCACGTCGAGGATCACCGCGTCCGGTGGCTCTGCAGCGACGCGGTCCAGTGCCTCCTCGCCACTGGCCGCCAGCTCGACCTCGTGGTTATCCAGGCGCAAGGCGCGCTCCAAAGCGCGCCTGACTGCAGGCTCATCGTCAACTACCAATATTCGCGGCATACCAGCGATAATCACCTGAGATTATTAGAGCCCGCGAAGAAACGCAGTGCGGTGGCCGCAAATGCTCAACGGAGCTCCACCATTAGTGGCGCGTGATCGGACGGCTTGAGACCCTTCCGGAACTCGCGATCGATCTCGCAGCGCGCCAGCCGCTCGGCAAGCCGGCGGTCGAGCAGCGCGTGATCGATCCGCATGCCGAGGTTCCGGTGCAGGCTGCCGCCGCGGTAGTCCCACCACGTGAACTGCTGCTGATCGGGATGCAGTGCGCGGTAGCCGTCGAACAGCGAGCCGTCGGAGAGAACGGCGGCCATGTGCTCGCGCTCGGGGACGCTGACGTGGGTGGCGCCGATGAACGCGGACGGGTCGTAGACATCGTCATCGCGCGGGGCGACGTTCATGTCGCCGGCGACCAGCAGCGGGGGCACGCTGGGGTCTTGCATGGCGGCGCGAGCGCGCGCCGCCATCGCCTCGAGGAACGCGAGCTTGCGTGGGTACTCGGGGCTATCGAGCGTGCGGCCGTTGGGGACGTAGACGCTGGCGAAGCGGATCCCGCCGACCGTGGCCTCGCACCAGCGGGCCTCGCTCGGCACCGAGTCGCCTGGCAGGCCGATCAGCGGCTCGGTGAGGATCTGAGGCGCGCGTGCCAGGAGGGCTACTCCCTGCCAGCGTCCGCCCGAGCTCTGGACCACGCTGTAGCCGGCGTCCTGGAGCTCCCGAAGCGGGAAGTTCTCGGGGCTGCACTTGGTCTCCTGGACCGCGAGTACGTCCGGCTGGTGCGTTGCCAGCAGCTCCAGCACGCGCGGCAGCCGGGCACGGAGTGAATTGACGTTCCAGGTGATGAAGAGCATCGGGATCCGGGGGGCGGTCGAAGGACACGACGGTTTGGGCTCCATCCTTGCACGCATGGCCGCCAATGCGCTCACGTCGCGGGCAGTCTACGATCTGCCATCGAAGATGGACCAGATAACGTTGCGAAACCGTCTGCTGCTGGCCAGCGGCATGTGGCGGGAGACAATTGGTGGGGCCCTGCCGCGCATGCCGAAGGGAGACCCCGAGGATCAGCTCCAGCAGTTCGAGCTCGAGCTGGTGAATCGACTGTGGGATCGGGCCACCCCCGACACCGCTCGTGAGATCGCGGACCGGACCTGGGATCTCGTGCATGACCGGCCGGACTCCGACCCTGTCAAGCAGCGCGTCGTCGAGTGCCACGAGGCGCTCGCGCGGATGACGCGCCTCGGCGACTAACGCGGCCGCCCGAGAGCTGAGCCGGCGACTGGGCCTGCGGGTCGCGGTCGGCGGCTAGGCCTGCAGGTCGCGGTCGGCGGCTAGGCCTGCGGATCGCGGTCGGCTTCGTCGTCTCCGCCGAGCGCCGGTCCCTCCGGCGCTGGCGGCAAGGCCGGCGTGGTGGCCGTGGTCGTCGTGCTTGCGAGGCTGCCGTTGCGGCCAGGTACGGCGAGCGCGATTCCGGCGGCGGCGTAGGCGTCGGCCTGATCCAGCGTCTCCTCCCGCAACAGCGTGGTGGCGAGGCTGTCAAGCTGCGCGCGGTGCTCGCGCAGCATCTCCATGACGTCGTCGTGCGCGCGATCGACAATCCGGCGGACCTCTTCGTCGACCAGCTGCTGGGTCGCCGGCGACGTCTCCGAGGCACCCGGCAGCAGCATTCCCTGGTCCTCGGCCGGCAGCACCGCGATCGGCCCGATCGCCGCGCTCATGCCCCAACGTCCGACCATGTAGCGGGCGATGCGGGTGAGCTGCTGGATGTCCGACTCGGCGCCGGTGGTGAGGTCGCCGAAAACCACCTCCTCGGCGCAACGACCGCCGAGCATGCTTCTGACCTGTCCTTCCAGGTGTCGCTGGTCGAGGTTGAAGCGGTCGGCATCGGGGGCCGAGAAGGTAACGCCGAGAGCCTGGCCACGCGGGATGATCGAGACCTTGCGGACAGGGTCGGCGCCTGGGGTCAGCATGCCCACGATCGCATGGCCCGACTCGTGATAGGCCGTGCGCCGGCGGTCGTCGTCGCTGACCATCACGCTGCGGGCGGCGCCGAGCACGATCCGCTCGAGCGCGTCGGTGAAGTCCGCCTCCGCGACGCGCAGGTGGTTGCGCTTGGCGGCCAGCAGCGCCGCCTCGTTGACGAGGTTCGCGAGGTCGGCACCAACCATGCCGGGCGTGGTGGCGGCAATCGCGCCGAGGTCGACGTCGCCGGCCAGCGGCACCGAGCGGGTGTGGACCCTGAGGATCGCCTCGCGACCGGTGCGGTCCGGCGGCTGCACCGCCACGCGGCGGTCGAAGCGGCCCGGCCGCAGCAGCGCCTGGTCGAGGATCTCCGGGCGGTTTGTGGCGCCCAGCACGATCACGTCGGTGTGTGCGTCGAAGCCGTCCATCTCGGTGAGGATCTGGTTCAGCGTCTGCTCGCGCTCGTCGTGGCCGCCGATGTTCGCGCCGGCGCCGGAGCGCGAGCGCCCGATCGCGTCGAGCTCGTCGACGAAGATGATGGCGGGTGCGGCCTGCTTGGCCTGCGAGAACAGGTCACGCACGCGCGAGGCGCCGACGCCGACGATCATCTCGATGAACTCAGAGGCCGACATGTGGAAGAACGGGACGCCTGCCTCACCGGCGACGGCGCGTGCGAGCAGCGTCTTACCGGTGCCGGGAGGGCCGCTGAGCAGCACGCCGCGGGGGATCCTCGCGCCAAGCCGCGTGTACTTGGTCGGCTTGCGCAGGAAGTCGACGATCTCCGTCAACTCCTCCTTGGCCTCGTCGATGCCGGCGACGTCGTTGAACGTGACCGGCATCTCGCTGCCCTCGAAGCGCTTGGCGCGCGAGCGGCCGAAAGACATCATGCCGCCGGCGCCGCCAGCCGCGGCGGCGCGCCGGGCGAACCAGACGAACAGCAGGACGAGCAGGATCGTGGGGCCGAAGCCGAAGATCACATCCTCGATCACCGACCCGCCGGCGCTCGGGTTCTTCGCGGTGACGGTGACGTTGTGCTCCTGCAGCAGCTTGTTGAGCGCGGTCTGGTTGGCGAACGCCGGAACCTGCGTCGAGAACTGCGTGCTCCGAACCTTGCTGCTGTTCGCCGGGTAGGTGACCGCGCTCCTAAAGGTGCCCTGGATCGCCAGCGAGGTCGACGTCACCGAAGCGATGTTCCCATCCCGAAGCTGGGTCAGGAACGTCGGGCTGTAGGGGATCTTCACCCGCTGCGGCGTGACCGCGCGCGTATATACGAAGAGGTTGATCGCCAGCAGCACCAGCACCGCGAGACCGAGGACCATGCGCTGGCGACGCGAGTTGCTCGGGCTGGGCGGCGCCGGCGGCCGGCCACGGCCATCCGGCGACGGGGTCACATGCCAGCCGGGAGGGCTGGACTGCTGCCCATCTGGGGATGAGCTCTGTGAGCTCCGGTCCCGGGGACCGGGGACCGGACGGCGTTGGGCTTGCTCGGTCATCGCGGAATCGTGTGAAGCGTAGCCAGGGCTGAGGTTGGCGAAATGAGTGTTGGCGACAGGAGGCTGGGTCTGCTCGAAAGTCTCGGGCTGACTTTAGTGCGCAACATACCGGCAACCGAAGTAATTGGCGGCAGAGGCTCGGCGGTGTAAGCCGCGCCGGAACGCCGTCTGCGGCCGCGGCGCGCCGTCAGAACGGTCCCCCGGACTCGATCCGCAGCCGGAACGAAGCCGATCCCTCGACCGTCGCACCGAGCGTGTAGGCCCGGTCGGCCAGGGCGCGGTCCGAGGTGACGACACGGACGAGCTGCGGCCGGCTATCGGCGGCGAGTCGCCGCATGATCTCCTCGTCGGCCGCGTGGCGCTTCATCTTGGGCGCGTTCGTGACCTCGATCACAGTCGAGCGGATCGGCGGGGAGGGCTTGCGCTCGAACACCACGACGACATCCTCGCCGGCGGCAACCGACCAGCGCTCGAGCTGATCGACGAGCTGCAGCATCGCGACGTCGCGGTCGCGCCACCACTCGTCCGGCCGGGTCGCGATCAGATTCATGCCGTCGATCAACCAAAGCATCACATCTGATTGTGCCGCCCAGCGCGGCGGACTGGCAGGCCACCTGGCCAGGCGCTCAGCGGTCGCTTTCTGCTCATCTCGCCCCAGGGCGCTTGTTGATCGGCCGGAAAGCGACCGATCGGCAAGCTCTGATCCCAGAGTCGTAAAAATGTTGTGGAGATGGTCGTAAACCTCCGTCCTGCATGCTAATTTCGGTCCTGTAAGGCCGCCATGGGGGCGGCGGAAAGCAGGTGCAGGCACCGATGGTGACGGGAGACGTCCTGACGGGAGCAGCACTTTGAGCGACGGAGGGACACTCCAAAATGCCAACCGGAACGGTTAAGTGGTTCAGCGACGAGAAGGGCTTCGGCTTCATTACTCCTGATGAGGGCAGTCGTGACCTATTCGTTCATCACACCTCAATCGCGGCTGAGGGCTATCGCTCCCTGTCCGAGGGGGCGAAGGTCTCCTACGAAGAGGAAGCGGGTCCGAAGGGCCCCAAGGCAGTGAACGTCGTCAAGCTCTAGTCACTGAGCACTGGAAACCACATTGGTTGGCTGGCCTGGCAGTATCTGCCAGGCCAGTTCCGTATCTGGGGCAGATTGTCGTGCCTGACTACGTTGTCGTGCCTGACTACGAGGTCCGGCGCAGAACCGCCAGCGAGCGCGGGATCAGCCTGACGGACGCGCGCGGCTTGTACGCGTAGGCGCCGGGCGAGAGGCCCGGCTGCGCGGTGGAGAGCTCAAGCACCCAGCGGGTACCGAAGCGCTGGCGCGGCAGGCGGAAGCTGACCGTCTCAGCAGAGGCGTTGAACAGCAGCAGGAAGCTGTCGTCGACGATCCGCTCGCCATGCGGGCCGGGGGACTGGATCGACTCGCCGTTCAAGAACATGCCCAGGGCCGCCGGTCCCGCTTGCCAGGCGTCGGTGTTCATCTGCTTGCCATCGGGGCTGAACCACCAGGCGTCGGGCAGGTCGCCGTCAGCGGTCGGCGTGCCGCGCAGGAACGTCGAGCGGCGGAAGACGGGATGCTGGTTCCGCAGCGAGATCAGGCGCCGGCTGAAGTCGAGCATCGACTGCTGGCGCTCGCCGAGGGTCCAGTCGTACCAAGAGATCTCGTTGTGCTGGCACCAGGCGTTGTTATTGCCGTGCTGGGTGCGTGAGATCTCGTCGCCGCCGAGGATCATCGGCGTGCCAAGGGAGAGCAGCAGCGTCGCCATGAAGTTGCGCTGCTGGCGGGCGCGCAGGGCGAGGACCTCGGGCTGGTCGGTGTCACCCTCGACGCCGCAGTTCCAGGAGCGGTTGTCGTCGGTGCCGTCGCGGTTCCCCTCCAGGTTCGCCTCGTTGTGCTTCGCGTCGTAGGAGACGAGGTCGCGCAACGTGAAGCCGTCGTGGGCGGTGACGAAGTTGATCGAGGCGAACGGGTCACGGCCGTCGCTGAGGTAGAGGTCCGAGGAGCCCGAAACGCGCTCGGCAAACTCGCCACGGCTGGCCGCCCCACGCCAGAAGTCGCGCACGGTGTCGCGGTAGATGCCGTTCCACTCCGACCACAGGATCGGGAAGTTCCCGACCTGGTAGCCGCCGGGGCCAACGTCCCAGGGCTCCGCGATCAGCTTCACCTGCGAGAGCAACGGGTCCTGGTGGATCACGTCGAAGAACGCGGAGAGGCGGTTCACGTCGAAGAACTCACGCGCCAGGGCGCTCGCGAGATCGAAGCGGAAGCCGTCGACATGGCACTCGTTGACCCAGTAGCGCAGCGAGTCCATGATCAGCCGCAGCACGCTCGGATGCACCGGGTTCAGCGAGTTGCCGGTGCCGGTGAAGTCCATGTAGTGGCGCAGGTCGTCGGGCATCAGCCGGTAGTAGGCGACGTTGTCGATACCGCGGAAGGCGAGCAACGGGCCGAGGTGGTTGCCCTCGGCGGTGTGGTTGTAGACGACGTCGAGGATCACCTCGATGCCGGCCCGGTGCAGCGCCTTCACCATCCCCTTGAACTCGCGTACCTGCTGGCCGCTGCGGCCGGTCGCGGCGTACTCGGAGTAAGGGGCGAAGTAGCCGATCGTGCTGTAGCCCCAGTAGTTCGTCAGCCCCTGGCTGTCCAGAAACGACTCATCGGCGATGTGGTGGACCGGCAGCAGCTCGACCGCGGTGATGCCGAGCGACTTCAGGTACGAGACCGCCGCGTCAGAGGCGAGGCCGCCGAAGGTGCCGCGCAAGTCGTCGCGGACGTCCGGGTGTCTCATCGTGAAGCCGCGGACGTGCGTCTCGTAGATGACCGTGTCGGAGAACGGTACGTTGGGGTGGTCGTCGCCATCCCAGTCGAAGCTCGTGTCGACGACGATCGACTTCGGGATCGCGGCCGCGTCGTCGGCAACGTCCGCCACGAGATCGGCGTCGGGCTCGCCGGAGACGACGTACGGCAGCGGCGTGGCCGCCTGGCTCCAGTCGACGACACCATCGATCGCCTTTGCGTAGGGGTCGATCAGTAGCTTGCTGGGGTTGAAGCGCAGGCCACGAGTCGGGTCATACGGGCCGTGGACGCGGTAGCCGTAGCGCTGGCCGGGACCAACCTCCGGCAGGTAGCAATACCAGTTCAGGGCGCGGTGGCCCTGCATCGACACACGCGTCTCGACTCCGTGCTCGTCGAAGAGGCAGAGTTCGACCGCCTCGGCGTGGTCGGAGAACAACGAGAAGTTGGTGCCGCTGCCGTCCCAGGTTGCACCCAACGGAAAGGCGTGCCCGGGCCAGACCTCCGTCATGCGGCCGGACCCATCCGATCGGGCACCAGCCAGATCACGGCCAGCGGTGGCAGCGTCAACGCCGCCGACTGCGACTGGCCGCTCCACGGCACCGGCTCGGTCTCGATCGGGTCGCGGTTCACGACGCCGCTGCCGCCGTAGCTGACCTCATCGGTGTTCAGGATCTCGTGCCAGCGTCCCGCTCGCGGCAGCCCGACGCGGTAGTCGTAGCGCACGACCGGCGACAGGTTCGCCACCGCCACGAGCACGCGCCCGCCGCCCGCGGTCTGGCGCGCGTAGGCGAGGACGTTCGTCTCGGCGTCGTTCGCCTCCAGCCAGCAGAAGCCGTCGGGCTGGGAGTCGAGCTCCCACAGCGCCGGCTCATTCCGGTAGCGGTGGTTAAGGTCGCGCACCAGCGCCTGCACCCCGGCATGGTCCGGCTGATCGAGCAGGTGCCACGCAAGCGAGCCCTCCTCGTCCCACTCCTGCGGCTGGGCGAGCTCGTCGCCCATGAACAGCAGCTTCTTACCGGGATGCGACCACATGTAGCCGTACAGCGCCCGCAGGTTCGCGAGCTTCTGCCAGTGGTCGCCGGCCATCGTCTGGTACAGCGAGCCCTTGCCGTGGACGACCTCGTCGTGCGACAGCGGCAGGATGAAGTTCTCGCTGAACGCGTACATCAGGCTGAACGTCAGCTCGTTGTGGTGGTAGCGCCGGTTGATCGGGTCCTGTGCGAAGTACCCGAGCGTGTCGTGCATCCAGCCCATGTTCCACTTGAAGCCAAAGCCGAGGCCGCCGGCGAAGGTGGGATGCGAGACGCCGGGCCACGCCGTCGACTCCTCGGCGGCGGAGACGATCCCTGGCTCCGCGGCGTAGATCGTCTCGTTCAGCTCCTTCAGGAAGGAGACCGCGTCGAGGTCCTCGCGGCCGCCGAACTCGTTCGGGATCCACTCGCCTTCCTTACGCGAGTAGTCGAGATAGAGCATCGAGGCGACGGCATCGACGCGCAGGCCGTCGACGTGGTACTCGCGGAGCCAGTAGAGCGCGTTCGCGATCAGGAAGTTGCGGACCTCGTGGCGGCCGAGGTTGAAGACCAGCGTGCCCCAGTCGGGGTGGGTTCCACGGCGTGGGTCGGCGTGCTCGTAGAGGGCGGAGCCGTCGAAGCGCGCGAGCGCGAAGTCGTCGCCCGGGAAGTGCGCCGGCACCCAGTCGAGGATCACGCCGATGTCGTTCTCGTGCAGCCGTTGCACGAGTGCGCGCAGCTCGTCGGGGGAGCCGAAGCGCGGTGCCGGCGCGTAGTAGCCGGTCACCTGGTAGCCCCACGAGCCGGTGAACGGGTGGGCCATCACCGGCAGCAGCTCGACGTGTGTGAAGCCGAGGTCGTGGACGTACTCCGAGAGCTCGTCCGCGAGCTCCAGGTAGGTGAGCGAGCGGTTCCCCTCGATCGGGTTACGGCGCCAGGAGCCGAGATGTACCTCGTAGATCGACAGCGGCTGCTGGTGTGGAGCCGGGTCCTCGCCGCGGCGTGAGCGCCAGCGCTCGTCGGCGGTGCTCCACTTGTGGTGCGAGCGGGTCACGACCGACGCCGTCTGCGGCGGCACCTCGGTCTCGCGGGCCATGGGGTCGGCCTTCAGCAGCAGCTGGCCGGACTGGGTGAGAATCTCGAACTTGTAGCAGGCCCCTTCGACCTGCTCGGGCAGGAACAGCTCCCAGACGCCGCTCGAGCCCAGCGACCGCATCTGGTGGAGGCGACCGTCCCAGTGGTTGAAGTCGCCGACCACCGAGACCGAGCGAGCCGACGGTGCCCATACCGCGAAGGCGGTGCCGGGAACCTGGATCTGGCCACCGAGCCAGTGCTCGCGCAAATGCGCGCCGAGATGGTCGTAGAGCCGCTGATCACGGCCCTCGCCGATCAGGTGCAGGTCGAGCTCGCCGAGCGTTGGGGCGAACGCGTAGGGGTCGTAGATCTCGAAGCAGCCACCGCGGCCGTAGTCGAGTCGTAGCCGGTAGACGAGCGGCAGCCGGGCGTCCGGCACGAGGCCCGCGAAGACGCCACCGGGATGGATCTGCTCGAGCGCGTACTGCTCGCCGCTCGCGAGCAGCAGGCTGGCGCCTCGTAGGTCCGGGCGGTAGACGCGGACCACCACGCCGTGCGCGGCCTCATGCGCGCCGAGCAGGGCGTGCGGGTCCGAGTGCTCGCGCCGGACGATCGCGTCGAGCTCGACGCGGGATATGGCGCTCATGGCGTCTCCAGCAGCTGGGTGATGGCGTTGGCCGGGATCGTGGCCCAGTCGGGGCGGTTGTCGATCTCGTAGCGCAGCTCGTAGACGGCCTTCTCGATCTCGTGGATCGCAAGCACGTTATGGATGGTCTGGCGGCCGGTGGGCAGCAGCGACGGGTCGATGGCCGCGAGGTAGGCGTCGAGGTAGCGCTGCCTGAGCGCCGGCGCGATCTCCTCCGGCGCCGGGCGTCCGCGCAACATCGGCTCGGCGTGGACCGCGTAGTCGAACGAGCGCAGCATGCTCGCAACGTCGCGCAGCGGCGAGCGCTTCAGCCGCCGCGTCGGCAGCGCCTGGGCGGGCTCGCCCTCGAAGTCGAGCACCACCCAGCCGCGCGGCGTGTAGAGGGTCTGGCCGAGGTGGTAGTCGCCGTGGATGCGAATCCGCGTGCCGGCGCTGCCGACCGTCGGGTAGAGCGCCAGCAGCTCGCGCACGTCGTCGCCGCGCGCCCGGATCTCCTCGAACATCGGCGTGTCGGGCAGCCGGCGGAAGAGCTGCTCGAGCTCGTCGTCGATCCGCGCGGTCAGCAGCGTCAGCGTCTCGTGGCTCGGCTCCTCCGGCGCGAACGCCGGATCAGTGCTGTCGGAGGCGAGCGTGTTATGCATGTACGCGGTCAGCTCGCCAAGCTCGGCGACGCGGTCGGCGAAGCGCTGCGGGTCGTCGATCAGCTCGGTGAGCGCGAGCTCCCAGCCGTCCGAGCCGTCCTTCACCAGCGCCGTCGCGATCCCCAGCGTGGCAGCCAGCGACGCACCCGCGAACTCGTAGAAGCCGTGCAGCGCCGGCATCGCATCGAAGCCGTGCGTCTGCAGGAAGCGGACCATCTCGAGCTCCGGGTTGATGCCCGGCTCGAGCCGGCGGAAGACCTTCAGCATCACGCTGTCGGCGACCACCAGTGAGGTGTTCGACTGCTCGACCGAGACGGGCCGTACGGACGCGTCGGGGGCGACTGGGGTCACGCCGCCGATCGAGCGGAAGCGCATCCGTCCGTGCTCGGTCTCGAGATCGGCGTCGGAGTCGATCAGCTGCATCAGCGACTGCACGGTCAGCGGGTTCACAAGTCCGTCGGTCCAGCCGGCCAAGGTCTCACCGGTGCCGCCGTGCCGCGGCTCGGCGCCGCCGCCGCCGTCAGCGGGGCTCTCGCCGCCGCCGGCCTCGGTACCGGCATCGGCCTCGGTACCGGCATCGCCGCCAGCCTCGGCATCGCCGCCGGCCTCGGCACCGGCGCCGGCCTCGGCACCAGCGCCGGTCTCGACACCAGCGCCGGTCTCGACACCAGCGCCGGCTCCGCCGTCGGGGGCGACCATCGGCAGCTGATAAAGCTCGTGGGTGCCCTGGCTGAAGCGAACCTGGGCGAGCACCAGCTCGATCCGCGGCGAGGCCAGCAGCAGCACAGAGTCGAGGCTCTTAACCTCGGTGATCGTCTGGGTCTTCGCGGCGAACCAGCGCTGGCGCGCCAGCCAGGTTCGCCGCGAAGACCCAGACGATCACCGAGGTTAAGAG
>Ga0255363_100065_pt1 | contig 36931 bp, 34 predicted proteins | sample GFST100metaG_FD_186007 | JGI IMG/M metagenome (GOLD analysis project Ga0255363, IMG submission 186007) | Peat soil microbial communities from Stordalen Mire, Sweden - G.F.S.T100 | ecosystem: Environmental > Terrestrial > Soil > Wetlands > Peat | place: Sweden: Norrbotten County, Stordalen Mire... | reverse complement strand
GGATCGACCGCCGAGAGGACCAGCGCCTGCGCGAGCGCACGGCGTCGGATGCCCCGCAGGCGCTGGTCCTCTCGGCGGTCGATCCGGCGCAGCCCTACGGCGCGGCCCTACGCTGGCCGGTCAGGGATGGGGCCGGCAAGGCGCCGGCCCGGCAGGCCGGCGCCCAGGTGGTGCTGGTCGATGGCGAGCCGGTGCTCTACCTCGAGCGCGGCGGCCGTTCGCTGCAGACGCTGGTGGAACCAGGCGATGAACGCCTGACACCGGCGCTGGCGGCGCTGGTCGAGCACATCCGTGCCGGGCGCGGCAGTGTCAAGCGCGTGGCACTGGAGAAGGTCGACGGCGAGTCCGTGTTGACCTCGGCGCTGGCCGGGCAGCTCCTCGACCTCGGCTTCCAGGAAGGCCCGCGGAGACTGACGCTGAGCGCCTGAGCGAGGTTGAAGGCGCAGGCAAGGGCGATGCCTGAAGGCGACACGATCCTGTGGGCGGCAACGCGGATGCGGCCGCTGCTCGAAGGGCGGGTACCCGATGCGATCGAGACGCCGCACGCCCGCACGGCGGCAGGCCACTGGCCCGAGCGACTGGCAGGCCGGGAGCTGAGGCGGATCGAGACCTGCGGTAAGCACCTGTTCCTGGTCTTCGCCGGCGGCCTGCAGCTCCACTCGCATCTGCGCATGACCGGTGCCTGGGACGTGCACCCACTCGGTGGGCGCTGGCTAAGCTCGCCGCGCCGGGCGTGGCTGCTGCTGCGGTCCGGTGACAACGAGGTGATCGAGTACGACGGACCCGTGCTTGAGCTGCTCACGGACATGCGCCGACGCTCCGATCAGCGGCTGGCGACACTTGGACCGGACTTGCTGGCCGACGAGTTCGACGGCGAGACGTTCCTGCGGCGTTGGCGGGCGCAGGACCAGCGGCGTGCCGTCGGGTTGGCGCTGGTCCTCGGCGTGCGGCCGCTGATGCTGAAGTCCGGGCACGAGGGACCGCTGGCGGTGAGGCCACGCGTCTACGGCCACGCCGGCCGCCCTTGCCCGCGTTGCGGCACGCTGATCCGCGCCCGTGGCCAGGGCGATCAGAACCGCACCCTCTACTGGTGTCCGGGCTGCCAGCGCTGAGGCGTTCTATTACCCAACGCCAGCTCGGCGGCGATCGCCGCCGCCACCGCCTCGATCGCCCGCTCGACGTGTGCTGGCGTCGTGCGCCAGTCGCAGACGCTGACGCGCATCACGTGCATGCCGCGCCAGGTGGCGGACCCGAACCAGGCTTGACCGTCACGCTGGATCCGAGCGACCACGCGGTCGGTGAAGGCGTCGTCGGCGAGGTTGGAGAGGTCGCTGTCGGCGGGGTCGCGGTCAACCAGGCCACGGCCACTGTGGTCACTCTTGACCCGGTCGCTCCCGTCGGGGTCGTGGAAACGGATCAGCCCCTGGTTGAAGACCGGGAAGGCGACGGCCTCGGCGCCATCGAGTGCGTGGATGCCTGCGACCAGCGCCGCGGCATGCTCGCAGTCGGCGTCGATGAGGGCGGCGACGCCATCGCGCCCGAGCGAGCGCAGGGCGGCGTAGACGGGGGTCGCGCGGCTGCGGCGTGACCACTCCGGGGTCCAGTCCATCGGGTCGCGCGCGGCGCCGGCGGCTGGCGGCATGTAGGAGGCCTGCATCGCCGTCGCCGAGCGGTGAGCGGCGCTGTCGGCGACGATCGCGAAGCCGCAGTCGTAGGGCGTGTTCAGCATCTTATGAGCGTCGGTGACCCACGAGTCGGCGCGCTCCATCCCGGCCGTCAGCCCGCGGTGACGGGGACTGGCCGCGGCCCAGAGCCCGAAGGCGCCGTCGATGTGCACCCAGACGTTCTCACGGCCACGGGCAAGGTCGATCGCCTGCTCGAACGGGTCGAACGCGCCGGTGTGGAGGTCCCCGGCTTGCAGGCAAAGAATCGTGGGCGAGCCGGCGGTCGCCGCGAGCGCGTGCTCGAGCGCGCCCAAGTCGATCCTGCCGCTGGCCTCGGTGGCGACCGCGTGGATGGCGCCGGTGCCGAACCCGAGCAGCCGCAGCGCCCGATCGATGCTGGCGTGCCGGTCGGCGGAGCAGACGACCTGGATCGTCGGCGCCCCGAACAGCCCACGCGCCGACACATCCCAGCCGGCCCGGTGCAGCAGGCCGTTGCGGGCCGCCGCAAGCGCGGTGACGTGGCCCATCTGCGAGCCGGTGACGGCCGCGAACGACGCGTGCGGCGGCAGGCCCAGCAGGTCGATGACCCACTCGCCGGTGATCTGCTCGACGACGGTCTGAGCCGGGGCGTGGGCGTAGCTGGCCGTGTTCTGGTCCCAGGCGGAGGTCAGCCAGTCCGCCGCCAGAGCCGCCGGCAGCACACCGCCGATCACCCAGCCGAAGAAGGCGCCGCCGGTCGAGTCCAGAAGTCCGTCGGCGGTGCCGGCCACAAGCTCGTCGATCACCTGCTCGGCCGGCTCGCCCTCGGCAGGTAGCTCGCCGCCGAGCGCGGCGTAGAGCGTCGCGTGAGTGCCGCCCGGCTGCACCGGCCGCTCGTCCAGCCCGTCGAGGAAGTCAGCCGCGTGATCCGCGGCGCGATAGAGCAGCGTCCGCGTACTGGTGTCGTCCAGTGCCGGCGCCCGGTCAGTTGTCGTCATGCAAGTTGTCCGCACTCCATTGAGCTTATTCAACGGGTGACTCGTCGCGCCCGGCTCCGCGCCGCGCCTCGATCTCGCGCGGTCGCGGCAACCGCCCGGCCCGGCGGAGCTGGTCGCTCAGCAGGAACTCGATTTGCGCGTTGATCGAACGCAGGTCGTCGTCCGCCCAGCGCCGCAGCGCCTCGAACGTGCGGGGATCGAGGCGCAGCAGGAAGCGCTTGCTGTCGGACTTGCTCTCGGCCATGTCCCGGGACGGATCAGCTGTAGAGGGTACCCGTGTTGATAACCGGCATCGGCGACTGATCGCCCGACAGCACCACCATCAGGTTGGAAACCATCGCCGCCTTGCGCTCGGTGTCGAGATCGACCAGGTCCGACCGCTCGAGCTGCGTGAGGGCCATGTGCACGAGCCCGACGGCGCCGCGGACCATCGTCGTGCGGGCGGCGAGGATCGCCTCGGCCTGCTGGCGGCGCAGCATCGTCTCCGCGATCTCGGGCGCGTAGGCAAGGTGCGTCAGCCGCGTCTCCAGCACCGTGATCCCGGCCGCCTGCAACCGTGACTGGAGCTCGGTCTGCAGCACGGTGTGGATCTCCTCGGTGCCGTTCCGCAGCGACTTGCCGTCCTCGCGATAGTCGTCGTAGGGATAGAGGTTGGCGAGGTGGCGCAGTGCGGCCTCGCTCTGGACGGTCACGAACTGCTGGAAGTCCTGGACGTCGAAGACGGACTTCGCGGTGTCGACCACCTGCCAGACGATTACGGCGGCGATGTCGATCGGGTTGCCGCTGAGGTCGTTGACCTTGATCTTCTCGGTCTGGAAGTTGTTGATTCGCAGCGAGACCTGCTCGCGCGCGGAGAACGGCGGCGCGGCGAACGGGTCGATCAGCCACAGGCCGGGCGTGTCGATCGTGCCGGTGTAACGGCCGAACAGCGTCAGCACGACCGCCTCGTTCGGCTTCAGCACGACAAAGCCGCGCTCCAGCAGCACGAAGCCGACGATCAGCAGGCCGGTCAGCCACGGCGACGCCGCCCAGCGCCAGGAGGCGATGACGGCGGCGATGCCGACGATCGCGACGACGAGATGCGTGCCCGGCGGGCAGCGCCGGGCGTTGGCGCGGTACTGCATGTGCGGCGGCCGGGCTGAGGCCACCGCCGGCGTTCCGTCCGGCTGCGGCGCTTGCGTTGGCACTGCGGGATCACGGTCGCTCACGTGATCTGCTCCTTGACTCGATCGATGGATGACATCTCAGTGATATCACAACGATATTATGTCGGCGGCTCTCGGCCGTCAAGACAAACAAGTTGGAAACACTGTTCGGCTAGCCTGAACTCGAGATGAGCGTCTGCCGCGTCGGCCACAAGGGTGCGGATCTGATCGCACCCGGCAACACCATCGCGAGCTTCGATGCCGCGCTGGCGACTGGTGTCGACATGATCGAGTTCGACGTGCTGCCGGCGCTTGCCGGCGACGGGCTGGTGATCGCCCATGACCGGCCCGACCTCAGCAGTCAGCCGCTACCGCTCGAACGTGGCCTCGAGTATCTTGCCGGTCCGCGGTTCGCCGCGATCGAGCTCGATGTCGACCTGAAGCTGCCGGGCTACGAGCTGCGCGCGCTCGCCGCGCTGCGCGCTCACGGCCTGCTGCAGCGGAGCCTGATCTCGAGCATGTATCCCGCCAGTCTTGCCGTGCTGCGGGCAGCCGAGCCGCCGCTGCGGCTCGGCTGGTCAGTGCCGAACCTGCGCCACGACCCATTCCGCAACCCGCTGCTGCTGCCGGCCGCGGCCGCGATCGTGGGAATCGCGCGTATGGAGCTGCCGCGCCGCGCCGCCGATGTGATCCGGCGCGGATCGTGCAGCGCTCTGATGGCTCACTGGCGGCTGGTGAGCCCGCGCCTCGTCACCGCCGTGCGCGAGGCCGGCGGCGAGCTCTACGTCTGGACCGTCGACGACCGCAATCGCATCCGCCGGCTGGAACGGATGGGGGTGACGGGCGTGATCAGCGATGATCCACGGCTGTTCGACACGCTGGTGTAGTCAGGTAGGCTGCAGTTATGAAACTGTCATCGTCGCGACACGGGCCGCTCGCTGACGCCTGCTGACGATGCCGGACGAAGCCCAGAGCCAGCCGGCGACCGAGCTGTTACACGGACTGCTGCTGTTCGAGAGCCTCGACGAGGGGGATCTCGCGCAGCTCGCCGGGGTGTCGCTGCCGCGCAGCTTCTGCAGCGGCGAGGTCGTGTTCCGTGAGGGCGACGACTCCGATACCTGTTACGTCGTCCGCAACGGCATAGTGCGCGCGACGCGTGAGCACTCGGACGGTCGCACGCTGACGCTGGCGACCTTCGGGCGCGGCGAGCTCTTCGGCGAGATGGCGGTCTTCGACCAGCGTCCGCGGTCGGCGACGATCGAAGCCGTCACCGACACCGACGTCGTCGCGATTCTCGGCGCCGACATGCGCCGGCTGTTACGCGACCATGGCGAGATCACGTTCAAGCTCGCCGAGGCACTGGTCGAGCGGATGCGCACCACCGACGACCGGCTCGCGCGGCAGTCGTTCCAGAGCGTCCAGAGTCGGGTGGCGGCGGTCCTCGCGCAGATGGTCGAGCTCGCCCGCGGCGAGCAGCGCGAGAGCGACGAGATCCTGATCACCGCGACTCAGGCCGAGATCGCCCAACTGGCCGGCTCTTCGCGAGAGTCCGCGAGTCGCTTTCTGGCGGTGCTCGAGCGTTCCGGGATAATCAGTCAGGGCCGGGGCAGGTTGCTCGTACAGGATGCCGAAGCGTTGGAGCGGTATGTCTACTGATACGGATCTGAACAACGGAGACGACGTGAGCAGGTCGGGGAGCAGGCCCGAGTTCTCCGCGGGCGGTGTGGTCGTGCGCGGCGACGAGCTGATCGTGATCGTGCCGACGCGGCGCAGCGCCAAGGACCAGCAGGTGCTGGGCCTGCCGAAGGGGCACGTCGAGTCGGGTGAGGACGCAGTGGCTGCCGCCATCCGCGAGGTGCGGGAGGAGGCCGGCGTCACGGCTCGCGTGGTCGACTCGCTCGGCGACGTCGACTACGTCTACAGGTGGGAAGGCAAACGGCACGCGAAGCACGTCGAGTTCTTCCTGATGGAGTACGAGTCGGGCGACCCCGCCGACCACGACCACGAGGTCGAGCGCGCCTACTGGCTCTCGCTCGAACGCGCGGTGACCGAGATCACCTACGAGGGCGAGCGCGAAGTCGTCCGCAGGGCACTTTCGCGCCGCGAACGCGACCGGTAGGCTACAGACCGTGCGGGTATTGAACTTCTATTCATCGGTGTTTGCCGATCAGCTGCGCCGGGGACGCAAGACCGCGACGATCCGTCTCGGCGACAAGTCCCAGAAATATCACCGCAACGAGTGCGTGGTCGTGACGATCGGCTACCAGCACTCACCGCGTGAGAAGATCTTCGACGCCGTCATCGACGAGGTCGAGGTGAAGCTCGTCAAAGAGCTCTCGCCGCGCGATATCGAGCACGATAACCCCGAGTTCCGGCGGACCGACGAGATGGTCCGCTTTCTCGAGCAGATCTACGGCCGGACGGTCACGATGGAGGACACCGTGACGGTCGTGCGGTTCTCCCAGATCATCGAGAATCCGCCTGAGATCCGCGACCGCATCAAGGGCCTCGGCGGCTCCAACAACTGACTCAGCCCGTCGAGCCGACCGGTCGCACCACGACCGTGGTCGTGTGCCCGATCCGCAGCTGCGCGTAGCCAACCGCGACCGGTTTGCTCTTGTTGCCGGGGACGATCTCAAGGCGGTAGTTGCCGGAAGCGGCGAGCGGAACACGGAAACGTCCGCGCCAGCTGATCCCGGTGACGCTCATCAGCGTTGGACCAAGGTAGGCGTCCAATGCTTCGTGGCGTGTGGTGGCGCCACGGCAGACCGATAGGCAGCGACCGGCGACCTTGGGCCAGACGAGCGTCACGGACCGGGTGCGGCGCGCAAGCCGCGCTGCCACGTCGCCCATCCGTGCAATGTGGCCGTTGCTCAATATTCCGCAGCCGCCCAGATCGAGCGTGACGATGTCGTCGACTCCGGCGCGGTAGTGGAAATAGGCGATCAGCTTGTCGCCGACGTCCGAAGTGCACGCCATCCTGAGCGCATCCGCGGCGCTTCGCTTGACGGCGTTGATCGCTTCGGCCATGTGCCTCACGGTCGTCAGCGTTCGCACTTGTCCGCGCTTGAATAGCGCGTTTTGCGGCGTGCCGCCAATGAGATTGCCGCCGTTATAACCGCAGATCGTGAGTGACACCGCGCCCGGCGGCACCATCTGGGCGTCTGCGCCGGGACGTTCGCTGGTCAGCGGCCGCTGCACATCATCGCGTGAGCAGCGAGTTGTCGCCGGCGACGACTGAGCGACTGACGGAGCGATAACGACAGCGTGGGTAATCGGCTTGCCGGGCGAGCTGCTGCCACCGCAGCCGGTGATCAGCGTGGCGCCAAGCATGGCGAGCACGATCTGACGATGCTTGCGGTTTATTCCAGTCTCCTCACGCCAGTCCTCAGGCACTTCTGCCTGTGCTACGCGTGAACCCCGTCTCCATCACACCTCCCGTCGCTGAGCCGCGGGTAGTCTGCGTCGTGCTCGCTGGCGAGCCCCAGCCCGCCGGAGATCGTCAGAGGCTCGTGCGGCGTTCGTGCAACGGTTCCGTGACAATGTCGTGAACGCCTGTTGGCACTCTCGCCCGAAGAGTGCCAACAGGCTTCTGGGCGAGCTATATTGGTCACTGGTTGGCACTCTCATGGCATGAGTGCCAAGACGAAAATCACTTCGGAGGTTCCATCGAGATGTCCCTGAAGCTCAAGCCCCTTGGTGATCGCCTGATCGTGAAGGCGATCGAGGAGGAGGAGACGACCGCCAGCGGCCTCGTGCTCCCCGACACCGCCAAGGAGAAGCCCCAGAAGGGCGAAGTTCTCGCCGTTGGCGACGGCAAGGTCAACGAGGACACAGGCAAGCGCACCCCGCTAGACGTGGTGGTCGGCGACCAGGTCCTATATAGCAAGTACGGCGGCACCGAGATCAAGGTGGACGGCGAGGAACTGCTCGTCCTCCGCGAGTCGGACGTGCTGGCCAAGGTCCAGTAATCGCAAGCCGCCCAGGAGACTGAACTAACAATGGCTCATAAAGAACTGAAGTACGACGCCGACGCGCGCAATGCGCTGAAGGCCGGCGTCGACACGGTCGCCAACGCCGTCAAGGTCACCCTCGGCCCGAAGGGCCGTTACGTGGTGATCGACAAGAAGTTCGGCGCCCCGACGATCACGAACGACGGCGTAACGATCGCTCGTGAGATCGACGTCGAGGACGTCTTCCAGAACCAGGGCGCACAGCTCGTGCGCGAAGTAGCCACCGCAACCAACGATATCGCTGGCGATGGCACCACCACCGCGACCGTGCTCGCTCAGGCGATCGTCCGCCAGGGGCTGCAGAACGTTGCCGCCGGCGCCAACCCGCTGGCGCTGAAGAAGGGCATCGAGAAGGCCGTCGACGCGGTCGTCGCCAGTCTTAAGGACCAGGCCCAGGAGATCTCCGGCAAGGATCAGATCGCCCGCGTGGCGACGATCTCCGCTGGCGACGATGAGATCGGCGACGTAATCGCCGACGCCATCGATAAGGTCGGTAAGGACGGCGTGGTTAACGTCGAAGAGGGCCAGACCTTCGGCATGGACCTCGAGTTCACCGAGGGCATGCAGTTCGACAAGGGTTACATCTCGCCTTACATGGTCACCGACCAGGACCGCATGGAGGCCGTGCTCGAGGACCCGTACGTGCTGATCGTCAACTCGAAGATCGGCGCTGTACGTGACGTGCTGCCCGTGCTGGAGCAAGTGATCCAGTCCGGCAAGCCGCTGCTGATCATCGCCGAGGACGTCGAGGGCGAGGCGCTCGCCACCCTGGTCGTCAATAAGCTGCGTGGCACGTTCACCGGCGTTGCCGTCAAGGCCCCGGGCTTCGGCGACCGCCGCAAGCGCATGCTGGAGGACATCGCGATCCTGACCGGCGGTGAGGTCATCAGCGAGGAGATGGGCCTGAAGCTGGAGAACACCCAGGTCTCCCAGCTCGGTCGTGCCCGTCGCATCGTTGTCGCCAAGGACAACACCACAATCGTCGACGGTGCCGGCGACAGCGATGCCATCAAGGGTCGCATCAACCAGATCAAGGTTGAGATCGACAACACCGACTCGGACTTCGACCGCGAGAAGCTGCAGGAGCGGCTGGCCAAGCTCTCCGGTGGCGTTGCGGTCGTGAAGGTCGGCGCTGCGACCGAGACCGAGATGAAGGAGAAGAAGCACCGCGTCGAGGACGCTCTGCAGGCCACTCGCGCTGCCCTCGAGGAGGGCATTGTCCCGGGCGGCGGCAGCGCGCTGCTGATCGCCCAGGCCAGCCTCAAGCTCGACGAGATCGAGGACGTCGACATCCGCACCGGCTCGCAGATCGTCTACCGCGCCCTTGAGGAGCCGCTGCGTCAGATCTCCGAGAACGCGGGCCTCGAAGGCTCCGTCGTCGTCAACGACGTGCGCAGGGCGAAGCCGGGCGAGGGTCTGAACGCCGCCACCGGCGAGATCATCGACCTCGTCGCCGCCGGCATCATCGATCCGGCGATGGTGACCCGTTCGGCGCTGCAGAACGCGGCTTCGATCGCGAAGAACATCCTCACCACCGAGGCGATCATCGCCGAGATCCCTGATAAGGATGCTGCTGGCGCCGGCGCGCCTGGCATGGGCGACATGTCGGGGATGATGTGATCCGCTGAACGCGGAACGTTGCTGTAGCCGCCTGGCCGCTGGCTGGACGGCGTCGGTGGGGGAGGGCCCGGCCTGCAGCCGGGCCCTCCGTCGTTCTGGCAAGGATCGCGGGGCGACCGGCAAGACGTCGCCTGCAACACTCTGTGACGGAAGCGGAGTGCTCACGTAGTAGGGGTAAATGCGCGGACCAGGATTGCACTTGGCGAAGGGCCCGGAAGGAGCCTGGGGCCGGCTCGAGGATCTCTACCGCTCGAGCCGTGACGACGTCTACGCCTACGTGTCGACGCTGCTACGCGACCGCAGCGCGGCCGAAGACGTGACCGAGCTGACGTTCGAGCGGGCGTACGCCCGGTGGCGGACATTCGACCGCCGGCGGGGCGATGAGCGGTCATGGCTCTTCGGGATCGCGCGCAACGCCGCGATCGATGAGCTGCGCCGGCGCCGGCGGGTGGTGTCCCTTGCCGACGAGCCACGGGCCGAGCCGGTCGCCACGGCGCTCGACGGCGCCGAGTACGAGGCGGAGGGCGCGGAGCAGGTCGTGCTGCGCCGAAGCGTTGTGCGGGCGGCGCTTGCCGAGCTTCCCGGCTACGACCGCGACCTGATCGCACTCAAGTTCTCCGCCGGGTTGCGCAACGCCGAGATCGCGCGCGTGCTGGGCGTCAGCGAGTCGAACGCGGGCACACGGCTCTACCGCGCCGTCGAGAAGTTGAGGAGGGCCGTCAATGTCACGGTTTGACAGGTCATCGCCGGATGCCGCGGTGCTGGCGGAGCTAGATGTGATCGACCGCACGCTCGCTGGCGAGCCGGTGGATCCGGGCCAGGCGGAGCTCGCCGAGCTGGCGCTACTGCTGTCCAGCGACCGCGAGCAGCCGGCGGCCGAGTTCTCGCGGTCGCTGGATGCGCGCGTGGCTCGCCGCTTCTCCCCGGCATCGGCCAGCGGGCCGATGCCAGGCACGCGCTCGCGCCTGCGCCGCCGGCTGGCAAGCCCGCGGGTCATCGCACTCGGCCTGGTCGGCGTTCTGATCGCGGTTGCGGTCGCGATCGGCGGATTTGGCTCGCTGGCCGGTCGGCGGGGCTCGACGGCGAACGTCAGCGCGGGGCCTGCGGCGGGCGTCCAGGCCGAACGCAGCCCGGCGCGGGGCGCGTCGAGCTCAGCGGGCACGGCCGGCAACGGGACATCGAAGGCTGCCGCTGGCGCGCGGTCGAGCAGCTCCGGGGCAGCGAAAGCACTCGCCGGCTCGCTGTACAGCGGCTCGGGCGCCGCGAGCACCGCCGCCAGCACGACAAGCAGCGCAACGGGGCTGCCGGCTCCGGTCACCACTGGCCGCAAGGTCGTGCAGTCCGCGCAGCTGACGCTCCAGGCCGCCAACGACCGCACCGACACGGTTTCCCAGGAGATCTACAACGTCGTTGCGGCTGAGAACGGGATCGTGAAGAGCGCGAAGATCACCGACGCGACCGCGTCGCAGGGTGGCGGCAGCGCCGTCTTCACGCTCAGCATCCCGAGCGCGAACCTGGAGACGACGCTCGAGCAGATGTCGAAGCTGCACTTCGCGCGGGTCCTGACGCGCAGCAACTCGACCTCCGACGTCACCAACACCTACGACTCGGACCGGAGTGCGCTGCAGGACGAGCAGGCGCTGCGGCTGTCACTACTCAAGCAGCTTGGCGAGGCCACCACCACGGCCGAGATCGACTCACTGCAAGCGCGGCTGAAGCTGGCCGAGGCGCAGATCCAGAGCGACCAGTCGACTCTGGCGAACCTCAAGCACAGCATCAGCTACAGCAACCTCTCGGTCCAGCTTTACAGCGGCTCGGCGGCCGTGTCTGTGATCAGCCACTCACACGGCTTCACGCTCGCTGGGGCCTGGCACGATGCGCTCCGTGTGCTGGTGGTCGCGGTCGGCGTGCTCGTGATCGCCGCCGCCGTTCTGATCCCGGTCACGCTTTTGGCGGCGCTGCTCGGCTGGCTCGCCCACGGCGTGCGCAAGCTGCGCCGCGAGCACGAGCTCGAACGGTCCTGAGCCGCCGCGGCTCGCACAGCGCCGGGCGGGGCCGTTGACAGACCGGCAGAAGGGCTGATAGGCTCAACGTCGCGAGCAAGGCGGGAATGAGCTTCTGCAAAGTCTCACCTCCTGACCTTTAGAAAGCCCGGCGTGGCTGCTACACACGCTGGGCTTTCGTCTGTTAGTGGGGCGGGGCAGCCCCAGGCTGCTACCTCCGGGGCCGCCCCTGAACCTCCGTTAGCGTGCCACCAGCGCGATGACTAAGGCCATCTGCGAGAGCAGTAGCGCCATTACGAGCAATGCGGAAACTGCTTTCTGCATGTCTGTCACCTCCTTTCCGCCCTGGTTAGGGCATTCTGGAGAATAGGCGGCGAGGATGTACGTAAGTGAGTTAAGTGGGCCGTCAGTGTGTCAGAAATGTAACAAAAATTATAACTGTAGGGCTAGCGTTTCGACCCTTAGTAAAGTATGCCGCTGGCGGTCGGCTATCGGTGTCCGCGGTGGCTGGTAGATTCCAGCTTCATGGAGTATGCGATTCAGCCAGCGTGGCCGTCCTGATGCGCGACTTCCTGGCTGCGTTGGATGCGGTGTTCGCCGCCCTGGGGCGTGTTGACGGCGGCGACGTCGAGGCGTCACAGCGGGCGCGTGCCGCACTGGCCGAGCTGCGTTCCTGCTACCCCGCGCTGACCAAGGACGAGCGCGATGCTGCCCTGTCGCTTGCCAGACTGGCCTCCGCCCGCGTCCAGTCGCTGCCGCGCCCGTCGGGGGAGGCGTTGGTGCGTCCGTCGGCGTCGCTACTCGGAAACGCGACGCCGACGGACGCACCAACGCCTACTCATATCGAGGTAGGTGAGGACGCGCCGTCGGGGGCTGCACCAACGCCTGCCCTTGCTGCTTCTGCGCAAACGGGCCCCGACGTGCCGCCCGAGATAGACGCATTCGAGCGAGGAGTGGCGTCGCCTGCGCCTGCTGCGATGCAAACCAGCATGGACGGCCTGCTGTCAGCGACCTCAACCGATGTAGGGGCGTCGTGGGTGCCGCCGGCGACGAGCGCAACCCGTGCAAGGGTGTCTGGAGGACCTGCGAAGGCGCGTTTCAAAGCAGCGCCTTCGCAGGTCCTTCAGACACCCGTCCCGGCGCCGCTGGCGGCACCGACTACGCCCCCAGCTACGCCCGTACGACTGTTCACAGGGGACCCGACACCGGAGGCGCTGCTGGACTTCTTCGGGTACGAGGCGTTCCGGCCCGGGCAGCGCGAGCCGCTGCAGGCGGCGCTCGACGGCCGCGACAGCCTCGTGATCATGCCGACCGGCGGTGGCAAGTCGCTCTGCTACCAGCTTGCGGGGATCGCGGACCCGACGCTGACCGTGGTCGTCACGCCATTGGTGGCGCTGATGCGGGACCAGTGCGAGCGGCTCATGCGCGACGGACACCCGGCGGTGATGCTGGCGGCGACGGCCACCGACGAGCAGAACGGGGCAGCGCTCGCGCAGATCCGCGACGGTCGTGCCCGGCTCGTCTTCTGCGCTCCGGAGCGATTCGGCTCGCTGGCCTTCAACGAGGCGCTGCGGCAGCGCGAGATCGACCTGTTCGTCGTCGACGAGGCACACTGCGTCGCCGAGTGGGGGCATGACTTCCGGCCCGACTACCTGCGGCTCGCGCGGGCGATCGAGCGGCTCGGGCGGCCACCGGTGATGGCCTGCACCGCGACCGCGACGCCGCCGGTCGCACGGGAGATCGAGCAGCGGCTCGGCCTCCGCGACCCGGAGATCGTGCTCGGCGGCTTCGACCGCCCGAACATCTCCTTCGACGTCGTCAACCTCGGTGGCAAAGGTGCGGTCGCGCGCAAGCGCGCGCTGCTGCGCGCCGGGCTCGGACAGGCCGAGAACCTGCCGGCGATCGTCTACGCCGGCACGCGCAAGGACACCGAGTCGGTCGCGGTGTGGCTGGCGGAGCAGGGCATCGGCGCGGTCGCCTATCACGCGGGGCTCGCCCCCGATGTGCGCGAGGCCGCCCAGCAGCAGTTCATGTCCGGGGCGGCACCGGTGATCGTCGCGACCAGCGCCTTCGGCATGGGCGTCGACAAGGCGGACATCCGCTCGGTCTGGCACTGGGCGCTGCCGACCAGCCTCGAGGCGCTCTACCAGGAGGCGGGTCGCGCCGGCCGCGACGGCAAGCCGGCCCGGGCGGTGCTGCTGGCGATGCGGGCCGACCTCGGTCGGCTGATCAACTTCAACAACCGGCGTGTCACCACGGTCGAGCAGGTTCAGGGATACTTCGGAGATCTGCGGGGTCGGGCCGGTGGCGAGGCGACGCTGGTGATCGACACCCCGGCAGAGGATGCCGACAGGATCTGCCTATCGATCTGCGAGCAGGCGGGGGCGGTGAGACTCGAGCCGGCCGGGGGCGGACAGCTCGCGGTACACCTGCGGGGCGAGCTCGATCGCCAGCGGGCTCACCGGTCGTGCGAGACCGCGCGCCAGCGCGGCTGGGATGCCTACCACGCGATCGAGCGCTACGCCACCGACGGGGAGCACTGCCGCCGCCGGCAGCTCCTGGAGCACTTCGGTGACCGTCGCGAGCCGGCTCCGAGCGGTCGCTGCTGCGACGTCTGCGATCCGATCGAGTGGCTGCCGGACCCGGCGGAGATCGAGGTCGGTGGTCTCGCCCACCGGCGCAGCGGCGCGTCGGGCTCCGCGGACGGTCAGCCGGCGGCCACGACCACTGACCTCACCGCTGCCGACCGGCCGCTGTTCGAAGCGCTGGCGCAGTGGCGTCGCGAGGCCGCCGACGGCAAGCCTGCCTACGTGGTTGCGAACAACGCGACGCTGGCGGCGATCGCGGTCCAGCGACCCCAGACGGACGCGGAGCTGCTCGCGATCCGCGGGGTCGGGCCCCACTTCATCGACACCTACGCCGAGCCGGTGCTGGCGCTGATCGCGTCGATCCCGGCCGCTGGCTGATCTACGCTGAGGCGGAGGATGGCGGAGCCTGGATACACGCCGGTCGTGACGCTCGCGAAGGCTCTGCGGCGCGGTGAGCTGTCGGCGAGCGAGCTGACGCAGGCGGCGCTGGCGCGGATTGAGGCGGCGGAGCCGGCGATCAACGCGTTCACGTACGTTGCCGCGGATGCGGCGCTGGTCTCGGCGGCGACGATCGCAGCCGGCGACCCGCGGCCGTTCGCCGGGGTGCCGATCGCAATCAAGGACAACCGCGCGGTCACCGGGATGCCGCTGACCTATGGCAGCGCCGCCTACGCGGGCTACGTTCCCAGCAGTGACGCGTTCGTCGTCCGGCGGCTGCGCGAGGCGGGGTTCGTGATCATCGGCAAGACGGCCCTGCCGGAGGCCGCGATCCTCTCGACCTGCGAGCCGCGGGCGCACGGCGCGACCGCCAACCCATGGGTGCTCGATCGCACTCCCGGCGGCTCGAGCGGCGGCTCGGCGGCGGCCGTGGCCGCGGGGATGGTGCCGCTCGCCCACGGCAACGACGGCGGCGGCTCGCTCCGGATTCCCGCTGCCTGCTGCGGGCTGGTGGGGCTGAAGCCGGCTCGCGGCCGGATCTCCGTCGGTCCGACCTCAGGCCAGAGCTTCCTTGCCAGTGACGGCGTGCTGACGCGAACGGTGGCCGACACGGCGGCTCTGCTCGACGTGCTGGCAGGCTACGAGCTCGGTGACGCGACGTGGGCGCCGCCAGAGCCTGGACCGTTCCTGCCGGCGGCCAGCGGGCCGCCGGCAGCAATGCACATCGGGCTTGCCCTGAACCCGCCGTTCGGGGACGCGGAAATCGACCCCGAGTGCCGGCTCGGCGTGATGCGCGCGGCGGCGCTGCTGGCGGATCTCGGGCACGACGTCGAGGAGTTCGAGGCGCCGTGGTCGGGACTTGATGTCGGTGGCGACTTCACGACCGCGTTCGCTCCCGGCGCGGCGTTGCTGATCGAGGGCGCGACGTGGGTGCTGGGGCGCGAGCCGACGGCTGACGACTTCGAGCCGTTGACCTGGCTGCTGGCCGAGCGCACACGGCAGCAGACCGCGGTCGCCTACGTGACCGCGCAGACGCGACTCGAGCAGCTCGGTCGGCGGCTCGTGGTGGCACTTGATCCCTACGACGCCGTCCTGACGCCCGCGCTTGCACAGCGGCCGCCGCGCACCGGGGAGATCCACGGTCGCGGATCCGACCCCTGGGAACACTTCCTGCGTTCCGGCGACTACACGCCGTTCACGTCGGTCGTCAACATCACCGGCTTGCCGGCGGTCAGCCTGCCATTCCAGCTCGGACCGGACGGCCTGCCGACGGGGATCCAGCTGATCGCCCGGCCCGCGGCCGAGCGCAAGCTGCTGACGCTGGCCGCGCAGCTCGAGCAGGCGGCTCCATGGCAGGGACGGCGACCTGAGCTGGCGCTGTAGCGCGAGCCTGCCGGCACCGGGAAAGTGACCGGGGTCAGGCGGCCCCGGTGATGACGTTCTTCCCGACCGAGACCGCCGGGAAGCGACCGGCGGCGCCGAACTTGTAGACGGTTCCGGTGCTCATCACGAGCCAATAGCCGTTGTGACCGGAGGTCGGCACGATCCCGACGACAGAGGTCGTCTTGATTCCATTGGCCGCGATCGAGCCGTAGAAGTGGACGCCGCGGCTGCAGTAGATCCGGCCGTTGGCACCGACCAGCCAGTAGCCGCGGCCGCTGGCGGCGGCGATGCCGACGATCGGCGCCTTAGCGCCGCTCGGGGCGACCTTCGGAGCGGCGTCGCCGAAGGCGTAGACGCGGCCGCCGGACGTCACGAGCCAGTAGCCGTGCCCGTCCGGGGTTGCGGCCATGCCCACCACCGAGTGGTTGGTGACGTGGACCGATGGGAGCGAGCCGTACCAGTGAGCGTGGCGGCTGTTGTATACATGTCCCGAGCTGGTGTAGAGCCAGTAGCCGCCGGTGGCGGCGGCGACGATGCCGACGACGTTGCTGTGCGCCGCCAGCGCCGGCAGCTTCGCAGCGTTGCCGTAGCTGTAGACCTTGCCGTTCTTCGCCACCAGCCAGTAGCCCGCGCTGCTCTGCGCCAGGCCGATGATCGGCGACGGCAGCGTCACCTTCGAGGCAGCCGGAGAGCCGTAGAACGGCTCGAACTGGCTGTTGTAGACGTTGCCCGTCCGGCTGTAGAGGAGCCAGCCGGCGCTGCTGCGGCGCACGACCCCGCTCGCCGATGACGTGACCTGGGTGCCGGCGCCGGCGGCGTTCGCGGCCTGCTCGATCACGGTCACGCGATGACCGACGTCGGCGGCGGTCACCTTGTATGTGCTGTGCGTGGCGCCCTTGATCGTCGCGCATGTCGTCTGCGTGCTGTTGCAGAGCTGCCAGCGGTAGGCGTAGCTGGTCGGCGTCCCCGACCAGCGGGCGTGCTGGACTTTCAGCGTCACGCCCTTAACGGGAGCGCCGGTGACCGCAGGGGTAGTCGAGGCCGTCGGCAGGGCGGCCGCGGTTGCCGCGCCACCGCCTGCCGCGGCGGTCGCGCCGTCGATGTAATCGGCGTCGATGTTGATCGTGGCGCCGTCGTAGGACGCGTTGTGGGCGCCCTCGTACTGGTGCAGGCGCTTGCCGGCAGGCCAGACACTGGTTGGCGCGGCGCTGTCCTGGACGTTGGCGGCGTTGTTCCAGTTCGCGAACCAGATGTCGTCGGGCTCGACGTAGCCGGTGCCGGCCTCCGAGGCCAGATCCGTGATGCCCGACGCGTCGCTGCTGTAGGCGCCGGCGAGATAACCGTAGGCGTGCAGCTCCTCGGTCCATGCCTCGATGTAGCTCAGGACCATCGCGCTGTTCGCGCTGCTGCGCGAGTACGCCTCGACGTCTAGGTAGAGCGGGTTGCCGGTGCCGATCCCGAGCGTCTGCGCTTCGGCGACGGCGTTGACAGCCGCCGCCTTGCCCTCCGAGGCGGCAGTGCTGGCGATGATGCTCGCGCACTTGCTGCAGGCACCGGGCGCCTGCAGACCAACGTAAATCGGGATCAGGTGCCAGCCGGCGGCCGATTCGGTACTCACCCAGCTGCTCGTCAGGTTTGGCTGCGAGCAGCCCATGTTCGCGCCACCGATGTAGACGCCGACGGCGCGGAAGGGGGAGGCCAGCCAGTCGGACATCGATTTGGTCGACGGCGCCGTGCAGGCGTCGAAGCCCTCGCCATTGAAGACCGCCCCGATGGTGCTGGCGACGGGAAGCGCAGGCGTGGTCGTTGTGCCAACGCTGGTGGTGTCGTACGCGGCGAGATTAGCGTGCGAGCGGAAGCGGGCGTGGGCGTCCGCGGCGAGCTGCGACTGCGACGTGCTGGCGAGCGACTGCAGCGCTGACACCGACGTCAGCCCGAGGGCTTGCGCGATCACGCTCGGATCGCTGTTCCAGGTCGCGCTGACGACCACATGGTGTGCCTTGCTGACGATCTGCGTGGAGGTGCCGCCGAGCAGCTCGGGGTCGGCGATGCTCGTTGCGGCGGCCGAGCCGCTCAGGGGCGCGACCGCGATCGCCTCGGTGCGGCCGGCGGCACTGACCGGGCAGCTCTGGCTGGTGCCGGGCGTGCCGAGGTAGACGGCGTGGCGGTTGAAGCGCAAGCAAGTCGTCGAGCTCGCGCTCACCTTGTAGACGGGCCACGACACCGGAACCTTCAGGCGCAGGCCGCGGTAGGCCACGACCTTCGTGCCGTGCGCGATGGTGGCTGCCTGCGCGCTTGCGGTGTGGCCGGCAAGCGGCCGGCCACCGAACGTGACCAGGGCAACGGCAGCGACAAGGACGGCCAGCAGTCCGCGGCGCGCCGCCACCAGGCGACTCGATCCGGTGATCCGGTCCGGGACTGTTGGGCGTTCGAGCTGGTTATCGGCTGTGGGCATACATGAAGTCCGGTTGCTGAGCGGCCGCTAGTCCGGCACCCTATCCAAACGTGTCGGCCATGACGAAGTTGCGGTTGAGCCTGCAGCCTTTATTGCAGGGGGTTCTCGCGCGGAACTAGCATCTAGGGAACCCGTGGCGCAGTTCGAACTCGACACCGCATTCACTCCGACGCCCGACCAGCGGCGCGCGATCCATGAGCTCTCCGAGGGGCTGACCTCCGGCGAGCGCATGGAGACGTTGCTGGGCGCGACGGGCACCGGCAAGACGATGACGATGGCGGCGACGATCGCCGAGGTGCAGAAGCCGGCGCTGGTGATCGCCCACAACAAGACCCTGGCCGCGCAGCTCTGCAACGAGTTCCGCACGTTCTTCCCACGCAACGCGGTCGAGTACTTCGTCTCCTACTACGACTACTACCAGCCTGAGGCGTACGTCCCCTCGAAGGACCTCTACATCGAGAAGGACTCGGCGGTCAACAACGAGATCGACCGGCTGCGGCACGCTGCCACTGCGGCCCTGTTCGCGCGCCGGGACGTGCTGATCGTCGCCTCGGTGTCCTCGATCTACGGACTTGGCTCGCCCGAGGTCTACGACGAGAACCTCCAGACGCTGAGGCTCGGTGAGATGGTCGACCGCGACGAGCTGCTGCGGAAGCTCGTCTCGATCCAGTACAACCGCAACGACACCGCGCTTGCCCGCGGCACCTTCCGCGTGCGCGGCGACACGCTCGAGATCTGGCCGGCCTACGCCGAGACCGCCTACAAGGTCAGCCTGTTCGGCGATGAGGTCGAGCACATGCTGCACTTCGACCCGGTCACCGGCGAGGTGATCGAGGACGACCTCGAGCACGTCGCGATCTGGCCCGCGTCCCACTACAACGTCCGCGAGGGTCAGATCGAGTCGGCGGTAGCGGAGATCGGCAGCGAGTTGGAGGCGCGCTGCGCCGAGCTCGACCAGCAGGGGAAGCTGCTCGAATCCCATCGTCTGCGCCAGCGCACCCAGTACGACATGGAGATGCTGCGCGAGATGGGCTTCTGCTCCGGCATCGAGAACTACAGCCGGATCCTCGATGGCCGCAAGGCGGGTGAGCGCCCGTATTGCCTGATCGACTATTTCCCCTCGGACTTCGTCTGCTTCATCGACGAGTCGCACCAGACCGTGCCGCAGATCGGGGCGATGCACGCGGGCGACCGCTCCCGCAAGCAGACACTGGTCGACTATGGCTTCCGGCTGCCGTCGGCGCTTGACAACCGGCCCCAGACGTTCAGCGAGTTTCTCTCGATTACGCCGCAGATCGTCTGTGTCTCCGCGACCCCGGGTCAGTACGAGCGCCAGCATTCGACCCGCGTCGTCGAGCAGATCATCCGCCCGACCGGGATCCTCGACCCTGAGATCGAGGTTCGTCCGACGAACGGGCAGATCGATGACTTGATCAGCGAGATCCGCAGCCGTAACGACGCTAACCAGCGCACCCTGGTGACGACGCTAACCAAGAAAATGTCAGAGGACCTGACCGACTACCTGCTGGAGATGGGTCTCAAGGCCCGCTATCTGCACTCTGAAGTTGACACGCTCGACCGCATCCAGATCATCCGCGAGCTGCGGCTGGGCGAGTTCGACGTGCTGGTCGGCGTGAACCTCCTGCGCGAGGGGCTCGACCTGCCCGAGGTCAGCCTGATCGCGATCCTCGACGCCGACAAGGAAGGCTTCCTGCGCGGTGAGACGTCGCTGATCCAGGTGATCGGCCGGGCGGCTCGCAACGTCGACGGTCATGTGCTCATGTACGCGGACACGATCAGCGCCGCGATGCGCACCGCGATCGACGAGACGGATCGTCGTCGCGCGCTTCAGCGTGCCTATAACGAGGCCAACGGGATCACGCCGCAGACGATTCAGAAAGAGGTCTCTGATATCGCCGAGTTCCTGCAGTCGGATTCGAAGGTCCCGAAGTCACGGCGTCACCGCCGGAAGGAGGCCGCGCGGCAGACGCCGGAGCAGATCCAGCAGCAGCTGGTCACGCTCGAGGAGGAGATGCTCGCCGCTGCCGAGGATCTGCGCTTCGAGTACGCGGCCACGCTGCGCGACGAGATCCGCGACCTGCGGCGCGAGCTGGACGCCGCCACCGGCGGCTCCGCGGGCAGTTCTGCGGCGCCGGTGGTCAGCGGCTCAGCGTAGGCCGCGTACGCAGAACGTGCAGTCCGCGGCCCGCGGATCGCGCGCGGTGAAGCTGACCAGCTCGCAATGCGGGTCGAGCGCGGTCACCAAGCCGCCGGTGATGCTCCGATGCAGCTCGCAGACGAGTAGCTCGCCGGTGCTCACGGCACGCTCGTATGGGCAGTTGCGCAAGCTGTAGGTGATGCCGGTCGAGTCCATGCGCTCGCGCCGCGGTTGAAAGCCAAGCGAGCCGAGCGCCACGAATAGTCGGCGCTCTGGGCTCGCGGGCTGCTCGCTGCTGCCGGCTATCACAGGGCTGTCGGTGGTTTCGGGGCTGTCGGGGCTCTCGGTGGTCTCGGCGCTGTCGGTGGTTTCGGGGCTGTCGTCCTCAGTGTCGCCTGCGCGCAGACGGGTGCCGGCCGCAAGCTCCCGCCCGATCTCCTGGCCGGTGACCGCAATCGTCGGCGCGTCGACTCCAGCTGTCCGCAGCAGCCGCACGAGCCAGCGCGACAGCGCCCCATAGCCGGTCGGGGCGCCGCTGCTCGGTTGCGCCCCGGCGCTGACGCTCCAAAGGTCGCGGGGGCGTCCGCGTGCGAGGTGCTGGCGGCGGCGCTGAACCAGCCCCGCGGCCAGCAGCCGCTCGAGGTGCAGTCGGACACCGTTCGGATGCAAGCCGAGCTGGGCGGCGAGTGCCTCGGTGGCAAGCGGCTCTGGCGCGGCCGACAGCCGCGCGAAGATCCGGGCACGCGTCGGCTGTGACAGTGCCGCGACCGGCGGACAGGGTGGGTCCGTCGACGGTGCCGCTGCCGGAGCCGCTGCCGCCGTCGTGGGTGTCGTTGCCGTCGACGGTGCTGCTGCCGGCGCCGTTGCCGCTGCCGGCGGGAGCGCTGCGCCCTGATCCGACGCCATTGCCATGCCGCCAATATTACCCAGACGGGCTGGTGAAAATAGGCCCTTGCGCGGCCTGCGCGACGACATCGCGACACGCTACCCCGCTGCGAGATGGCCCCGCGCCACGATTTCACACTTGCGTCTCATACGGCACACACCCGTTGTACGGCTTGCGCTAAGCCTGCTGTATGAGCCAGTACGTCGCTACCTCGGACCAGGTCTCCGATCGGGACTATGCCGCAATCCCGGCCTTAGACCAGACTCCAGGCCGGATTCCCGATTGGCCTCCAGACTGGCTTGCAGGCCTAGCTCCGGCTTCGGCCGTCGCCGATTTTGTACATATGCGGGAGAAAATCGGCGACGGCCGAAGCTCCCTCGATGAAGCGCTCGCCATCGCCGCCACTTGGCACGGCGGGCACGTCAGCCGTGCCGAGTTGCTCGCCCTGGGCGTCAGCAGCAGAAAGATTCAGCACCGGATCGAGATCGGCCGTCTGATCCCGGTCTACGCCGGCGTGTACGCCGTCGGCCACCGTCCGACTCGGCCAGAGGCCCGGGCTGCGGGGGCGCTCCTTGCCTGTGGACCGCGCTCTGCGCTGTCGCACCGATCCGCCGCGACCGCGTGGGGCATCTGGCGGTACTGGCGAGAGCCCTTCGAGTTGACAGCGGCTGTGCATCGTCGTCCGCACGGACTGCTGATTCACCAATCACACAAGCTGTTGATTCGCGACGTGACGACTGTGGACGGCTTGCGCGTAACCAGCGCTGCACGGACGCTTGTCGACCTCGCGCCGACGCTGTCTGAGAAGCGTCTCACACGGGCGCTGAACGATCTGCGCCTACGCAAACTGGTCGATCCTGCGGCAGTCGACGATGTGCTAGCGCGAAATCTGAATCACAGGAGCCGCGGGGCGCTCGTACGTCTGATCGCCGAGGCTCAGGAGGAACCGACGCGCTCGGAACTAGAGGATGCGTTTCTGAAAGTGGTCCGCAGCCAGAAGCTGCCGCTGCCGGAGATCAACGTCCACGTCGGGGCGTATCGGGTGGATGCGTTGTTCGGCGATCGGGCTCTGGTCGTCGAGCTCGACGGCTGGGCGACCCACAAGACGTGGGCCGCGTTCCAGCGTGACCGTCGCCAGGATCAAGACATCCTCGCTTACTTCGGCATTCCGACCGTGCGCCTGACCTACTTCGAGACCACGCGCGAAGCGCGCTCGACGGCCGAGCGGCTGCGAAGGATCCTGACCGAGGTGGGCGTGCTGGCTTGAGCGAGGCGCCGAGCGCCGAGCGGCTACGGCGCTCGTCCGGCCCGCACGATGCACGTGGCTCGCATGGCTCAGGTGGCTCGCATGGCTCAGGTGGCTCGCATGGCTCAGGTGGCCCGCGTGGCTCAGGTGGCCCGCGTGGCTCAGGTGGCCCGGGCGGACCGCACGGGCGGCCTGGGCGGACCGCACGGGCGGCCTGGGCGGACCGCACGGGCGGCCTGACCACCGGAACGTCTGTTCGCCCCTCTAGACTTATCTTCGTGGATCAGATCGTCATAACGGGGGCTCGCGAACACAATCTGAAGGACATCGACGTCGCGATTCCGCGCGACTCGCTCACCGTCATCACCGGGTTGTCCGGGTCGGGCAAGTCGTCGCTGGCGTTCGACACGATCTACGCCGAGGGGCAGCGGCGTTACGTCGAGTCGCTGTCTTCGTACGCAAGGCAGTTCCTCGGTCAGATGGAGAAGCCGGATGTCGACTCGATTGACGGGCTCTCTCCGGCGATCTCAATCGATCAGAAGACGACCTCGCGCAACCCGCGCTCGACGGTCGGCACCGTCACCGAGATCTACGACTACCTGCGGCTGCTGTGGGCACGTGTTGGGAAGCCGCACTGCCACGTCTGCGGACGCCCGATCAGCGGCCAGTCGGCCGAGCAGATCGTCGACCAGGTGCTGGAGCTCCAGGCAGGCACCCGCTTCATGGTGCTGGCGCCGATCGTCCGCGGCCGTAAGGGCGAGTACGGCAAGCAGTTCGAGGAGCTGCGCAGCGAGGGCTTCACGCGCGTCAAGGTGGATGGAGACCTGCGCCGGCTTGACGAGGAGATCGTCCTCGACAAGCGCTACAAGCACAACATCTCCGTGGTCGTGGACCGGTTGGTGATGAAGGAGGAGCTGCGCAAGCGGCTATCCGACTCGGTCGAGACGGCGGTCTCCCTGGCCGACGGGCTGGTCGAGATCGAGCTGGTCGACAGTGGCGAGATCCAGACTTACAGCGAACACTTCGCCTGCCCCGAGCACGGGCCGGGCCTGGAGGAGCTGGAGCCGCGGGTGTTCAGTTTCAACGCTCCCTACGGCGCCTGCCCGCATTGCACGGGTCTCGGCTCGCAGCTCGAGATCGATCCGGAGCTGGTCGTGCCGGACCCGACGCTGTCGATCGCGGAGGGCGCGATCGCGCCCTGGTCCTCAAGCGCCTCCGAGTACTACGAGCAGCTCACCCAGGCGGTCTCAACGCGCTATGGCGTCGATCTCGACACCCCGTGGCAGGACCTGCCGGCCGAGCAGCGTGACTTCTTTCTCTACGGGACCGGCGACGAGCGCTACCAGGTCGCGTACCGCAACCGCTGGGGGCACCGGCGCAACTACAGCACCCACTTCACCGGCATCGTCGACGGGCTCGAGCGCCGTTACCGTGAGACCGACTCCGACTTCGTGAAGGAGAAGATCGAGGAGTTCATGACGCTGCGGCCGTGCCCGGTCTGCGGCGGCGCACGGCTGCGGCCCGAGTCGCTGGCGGTGCTGGTCGACGCGACCCCGATCAACATCTTCACCGCGTTCTCCGTCCGGCAGTCCCTGCAGTGGATCGAAGATCTCGTGCTGTCCGAGCAGGACCAGCGGATCGCGCGACTGATCCTGCGCGAGATCAAGGCGCGGCTGCGGTTCCTCGATGACGTCGGCGTTGGCTACCTGAGCCTCGATCGGGCTGCGGCGACGCTCTCGGGTGGGGAGGCTCAGCGAATCCGGCTGGCAACGCAGATCGGCTCCTCGCTGGTCGGCGTGCTCTATATCCTCGACGAGCCGTCGATCGGCCTGCATCAGCGCGACAACCACAAGCTGATCGCGACGCTCGAGCGGCTGCGCGACCTCGGGAACACCGTGCTCGTCGTCGAGCATGACGAGGACACGATGCGCGCCGCCGACCAGATCATCGACATGGGGCCGGGCGCCGGCGAGCACGGCGGTCGGGTGGTTGCGCAGGGCACCGCCGAGGAAGTCGCCGAGGTCAAGGACTCGCTCACCGGCCAGTTCCTCGCCGGCACGCGACGGATCGATCTGCCGAAGCGGCGGCGCAAGCCAAGTGGGTATCTCGAGATCCGCGGGATGGCCGAGCACAACCTGAAGAACATCGACGTGCGAGTGCCGCTGGGTGTGCTCTGTACCGTCACCGGCGTTTCCGGCTCCGGCAAGTCGACGCTGGTGAACGACGTGCTGTTCAAGGCGGTTGCGAGCTACCTGCAGCACGCACGGGCGAAGCCCGGCGCATACACCTCGATCGAAGGTCTCGAGCAGCTCGATAAGATCATCGCCGTCGATCAGTCGCCGATCGGACGGACGCCGCGCTCGAACGCGGCGACCTATATTGGCCTCTTCGACCCGATCCGCGGCCTCTTCGCGAAGACCCAGGAGGCGCGGGTTCGCGGCTACAAGCCTGGCCGCTTCAGCTTCAACGTGAAGGGTGGGCGCTGCGAGGTCTGCCGCGGCGACGGCCAGATTAAGATTGAGATGCACTTCCTCCCGGACGTCTACGTTCCCTGCGAGCAGTGTGGCGGCAAGCGCTACAACCGCGAGACGCTCGAGGTGCGCTTCAAAGGCAAGACGATCTCCGACGTGCTGGAGATGCCGGTTGACGAGGCGCTCGAGTTCTTCGAGCACATCCCGAAGATCAAGCGCCGGATCCAGACGCTGCACGACGTCGGCCTCGGCTATATGCGGCTCGGTCAGCCGGCGACGACGCTCTCCGGCGGGGAGGCCCAGCGCGTAAAGCTGGCGGCCGAGCTGGCGAAGATTGCCACCGGGCGCACGATCTACATCCTCGACGAGCCCACCACCGGCCTGCACTTCGCGGACATCCAGCGGCTGCTCGATGTGCTTCAGCGCCTCGTCGACGCGGGCAACTCGATCGTAGTGATCGAGCACAACCTCGATGTGATCAAGGTATCCGACTACCTGATCGATCTCGGCCCCGAGGGCGGGGATGAGGGCGGGATGCTGGTCGCGGCCGGCACGCCCGAGCAGGTCTCGGAGACCGCCGGCTCCTACACCGGGGTGTTCCTGCGCAAGGTTCTGGCGGATAGCCGTGGTAGCACGGGGCGGCGCGGCAGCACAAGCCGCAGCAGTGACGAGGAACCTGGGGAGTCGCTGGTGGCCAGCCGCGCTTGACGACGAGCTACGGCAGACGACTCTGTCGGCTAGCCGCTCCTGACGGCGAAACGGCAGCCGACTCTGTCGGCTAGCCACTCCTGACGGCAGAACGACGGGCGATGCTGTCGGCTAGCCGCGTTTGACGGCGACGCCCTCGGCGATGTTCACTGCGTGCTCGGTCGCGTCGATCGCGGCCTCGAGGCGCTCGAACAGGTCCTTCCAGCGGATCACGAACATCGGGTCGACGTTCGTGTCGAACAGTGAGGCAACCGCCTCGCGACCGATACGATCGCCCTCGTTCTCGAGCCTGTGGACCTCGGCCTTGTGCACCGCGACCTCGTCGACACGCGGCAGCTTCGAGATCGCCAGCGCAAGCTCCTCGGTCGCTCCCCTCAGAACCTCGGCAAGCGTGATCGACTGATCCATCGGCGCGTCGATCTTGTACAGCCGCAGATAGTCGGCGACCTCATCGACGTAGTCGACGATGTCGTCGAGCGTCGAGGCGAGTGCGATCACGTCGGCATGATCGGCGGCAAGCGGCGCCGTCTGGTTCAGGTGGTTGATCACCTCGTGGGTGAGCAGATCGCCGTCCTGCTCGCAGACGCGGATGCGGTCCGCCAGCTCGGCGTTATCGGGGTAGTCGCGCAGCAGCCGGACGAAGGTCTCGGTTGCAAGCCGCGCGTTCTCGGCGGCCCGATCGAACAGGTCGCGGTAGGCGCGATCATTCGCGGCAAGGATACGGACGGATCGGGACACCAGCTGGATGCTACCGACCGAGTGCGCCAGCGCCTAGCTATCGCGGTTAATTACTTAATCGACAAATCGGCCAGTCGCGTGCGCAGCTCCGCAAGTTCGCTGTCAGCGACGGAGTAACAGTGCTCCGCTGTCGGGAAGCGTCGTGCGCGTACGTCCTCTGCATAGGCGGCGACGCCGTCGCGCATCGGCCCGAGGAGCTGCGCGTACGTCTTGACGAAGCGGGCGTTCGTCCCCTCGCGGATCCCCAGCAAGTCGTGAAAAACGAGCACCTGGCCGTCGGTCGCCGGGCCGGCGCCGATGCCGATCACCGGGATCTCCATCAGCGGCATCAGCAATTCGGTGACGGCCGCCGGGATCGCTTCGAAGACAATCATGAAGCAGCCGGCGCGCTGCAGCGCCAGCGCCTCGGCGGCGATCTCGGCAGCGCGATCGGAGGTCCGGCCCTGGGTGCGGAGGCCGCCGAGCGCCGTTGCTGTCTGCGGCGTCAGGCCGACGTGGCCGACCACCGGCACACCCGCCTGGACGATCGCGCGAGCCCGCGCCGCCGACAGCTCGTTGCCGCGCTCGAGCTTGACGGCGTCGGCACCGGCCTCCTTCACGAAGCGCACAGCCGTGGCGACGGCCTGCGCGTCGGACTGCTCGTAGGAGCCGAACGGCAGGTCGCCGACCAGCAGTGGCGTCTTGAGGCCGCGGTGGACCGCCGCGGTCATCGACAGCATCTCCTGCAACGGAACGACGGTGGTCGAAGGATAGCCGAGCTCCATCTGCGCGCCGGAGTCGCCGACCAGCACGAGATCGACGCCGGCGAGCTCGCAGACGCGGGCGCCGGGGTAGTCGTAGGCGGTGACCATCACCAGCGGCTCTTGGCGCCCGTACTTGGCGGCGATCGTCGCCAGCGTCAGCGGTTTACGGGCGGCAGCTTGATCAGTGGCTACGGACATCGGCGGGCTCCAATAGTTGGTTGTCGATCAGCCTGGTCGAGCCGACCCGGGCGGCAACCAACGCCCGCACCGGCCGGTGGTCGATCGTGTCGACGGCGGCGAAGGTCTCGGGGTCGACCAGCGCGAAGTAATCCGGCTCGACGCCGGCGGCGATCAGTCGTGCCTGCGCGTCGGCGGCGAGCTTGGCGGCGTTGCGCTCACCGGCGTCAACGGCCGCCGCGGTTGCCGCGAGCGTCGCGTGCAGCGTCGTGGCACGTCCGCGTTCGTCGCCGTGCAAATGGACGTTGCGGCTCGAGCGTGCGAGACCGTCTACTTCGCGCACGATCGGGCAGAGCTCGATCTTCACGTCGAGGTTCAGGTCGGCGACGAGCCGCCTGATGACCTGACCCTGCTGCGCGTCCTTCTCGCCGAAGTAGGCGACGTCCGGCCGGACGATGTTCAGCAGCTTCGTGACGACAGTCGTGACGCCGTTGAAGTGGGCGGCGCCGCGCTCAGCGCCCTCGAGCACCTCGGTGATCCCGGCGACCGCCACCGTGGTCGCGAAGCCCGGCGGGTACATCTCGGTGGGGCTCGGCGCGAACAGGATGTCGGCGCCGGCAGCTGCGACGAGCTGGCGGTCGTGGTCCTCGTCGTGGGGATAGCCGTCGAGATCGCTCTGGTCGTTGAACTGGATCGGGTTCACGAACAGGGAGACGACGACCACGTCGCATTCCTGGCGGGCACGCTGGATCAGCGAGAGGTGCCCTTCGTGCAGCGCCCCCATCGTCGGCACCAGGCCGACGCGAGGCGTGGGAGCGGTGTCGGGCGTGGGAGCGGTGCCGGGCGCGGAAGTGGTACCGGACGCGGTGCGAGGCTTGGAAGCGGTGCCGGGCGCGGAAGTGGTACCGGACGCGGTGCGAGGCTTGGAAGCGGTGCCGGGCGCGGAGGTAGCGCTCTGCGTGCTCGCGCGCCGCTGCTGCGCGAGCACGGCGCGAACTTCGGCAACTGTACGCAGCGTGGACAGCGTTTCCGCAGACGCTGGCGTGATATCGGTCAAATCGGGTCCATCCCTTCTTCTGACAAGGTGACGGCCTACGGTGGCGATGGTAGCCGACCAGCGGTCTAGACTCGGCGCCCGTGGAGGACGCGTTGACAGGAGTCCCGCAGGAGGCGGCTGGAGCGTTGCCGCAGGACGCGGCTGGAGTAGTCCCGCAGGACGCAGCCGCGCGGCGCGAACAGCTCAAGGAAGTATTCGAGCGCGCTCGGGTGTGCGAGCGCTGCCCGCTGTCGCAGACTCGCACGAAGGTCGTCTTCGGCGCCGGCAACGCCGACGCCGAGCTGATGTTCGTGGGCGAGGCGCCGGGTGCGAACGAGGACCTGCAGGGCCTGCCGTTCGTCGGTGCCGCCGGTAAGCTGCTCGATCAGCTCCTCGGTGAGATCGGGATGGCGCGGCGCGACGTCTTCATTGCCAACGTCCTGAAGTGCCGCCCGCCCGGTAACCGCGACCCGGAGCCCGAGGAGATCTCGGCGTGCCAGGAGTATCTGTTCGCCCAGCTTGAGCTGATCCAGCCGACGATGGTCTGCACGCTCGGGAACTTCGCGACGAAGCTGTTGCGCGGCAAGCCGACCGGGATCTCGAAGCTGCACGGGCAGGCGGAGGTTGTGACGGTCGGGCCGCGCTCTGTGCGGCTGTTCCCGCTCTACCACCCCGCGGCCGCGCTCTACACGCGATCGACGCTGGATCTGTTGCGGGCGGACTTCGCGCGGATCCCGGCGGTGCTGGCTCTGGGCGCGCCCGAGCAACGATCGGCAATGGTGCCAGCACCGCCGGGATCCGCCCAGACATCGCCACCTGGCGGCGACACGGCGACCGCCGCTGCCACGGATGCGCAGCCGGCAGGCGCCCCGCCCGCTGGCAGGGCGCCGGACGACGACCAGCAGCAGCTAGGCCTCTTCTAACGTCTGCGCGGGTGTCTGCGTCTCGGCCGGCGTCTGCGTCTCTGTCCGCGTGGGCGCCGTTGTCGGCGGGTGCCTGAGCGCCATCAGGCACGCCAGGATCGCGCCGGCCGCCTGCACGACCAGTACGATCGTTGCGAACGCCTCCGGCCGGCTCGGGCCTTCGAGCAGCGCCACCGGCTCGGCAATCGCGACCAGGGCGAGGATCACGAGGAAGCGCACGCGTCCCAGCGCCAACATGTACTGCACAGCCAACATGTACTGCACAGCCAGGTAGGTGACGGCAAGCACGGTGAACGCGATCGCCAGCGGCACCAGCACACTGGCGACGATCGCGCGCTTCGGTCCGAAGACGATGCTGATCAGTTCGTGGCCGCCGAAGCCGAAGATCAGCAACACCGGGACTGCGCAGATCGCGATCATACCGAGCGACTGCAGCAGAACGGGGCGCGGATCGCGCCCCTGCGCGTGCCGGCGGGAGGTCTCCGGCACGAGGTAGTAGCCGACGCCCATCGCGACCCAGATCAGGACCTTTGCGGCAACCGCGGTCGCGGCGTAGGCACTGGCGATGCGCTCGTCGAAGAGGTGCTTGGCGATGATCAGGTCGATGTTCTGCAGGAACTGGATCACGGCCAGCGCCGCGATCGGCAGGCCGCTGCCGGACAGGAGCTGCCACAGCGTCAGCGTGCTGCGGTGGCCTGCCGTGGCGGGCACCGCGCGTCGCAGCATCAGCGCGCAGAACAGCAGCATCGCCAGATAGCAGATCAGCGAGCCGAGGTAGGCGCCGATGACGCCGGCGCCGAGCGCGAGCAGCAGGCCCCCGGCGACCAGGCGTACCGCCTGCTCGCCGGCCAGGCTAACGCCGACTTCGCGGTAGTGCCCGAGCCCTTGCAGCATGCCGCGCAGCGCGCAGACGCCGACATAGATGCAGCCCGCGGGCAGGCCGGCGGCCGCCGCCCAGCTCTCGGTCGGGACGCCGATCGCGGCGGCGATCTGGTGGCGGGCGAGGATCGAGATCACGGTCACGACCACGGTGCCGATCACCAGCGAGCGGCCCCACGAGCGCAGCGTCGCGAGCAGGCCGGCGCCTTCCCCGAGGCGGCCGACGGCGCTCTCGCGCGCAGTTGCCACCTGCAGCGCCTGGCCAGCGACGGTGAGAATGACGAGGTAGCTGACGAGCGCCGCCAGGGCGCCGTAGTCGGCCAGGGCACGGGCGAACACGACCGACGCGATCAGCCCCAGCAGGTTGCTCACGATCATCGCGATCGCGAGGCCGGCCCCCGGTCCCCCGGCGGCGTTGACGACTTTCTGGAGCAGGCTCGAGCTACGGATAGACATTCCGAGCCCTAAAGTCTGACGTGATTTGCGTAGTTCGTGCGTAAGAGTGTGCGGATGGCGGTGACACGCCACACGTCCTCCGCGGTGGAGACAGAGCGTCTCGGCGCGGCGCTGGCGGCAACTTTGAAGGCTGGTGACGTGGTTCTCTTGATCGGGGATCTCGGCGCCGGCAAGACCACGTTCGTGCGCGGCGCCGCCCGTGCGCTCGGGGTCAGTGCGCCGGTTACCAGTCCGACCTTCACGATCGGGCAGCGCTACCGCGCGAGCGGTGGCCCGGTGGCGGTCGTCTCGCACCTCGACCTCTATCGGCTGACCTCGCTGCGCGACGAGGACCCGGACCTCCTGGCTGACTATGTCGGCAATGACACGATCGCGTTCGTCGAGTGGCCGGACGTCGGCGCTGGCGAGCTGGCGGCGCTTGCCGAGCGGGTGCTGACGGTCCGGCTCGCGCATGCGGGCGGCGACCGGCGGGAAGTTGTGCTGCCGTGAACGTGCTTGGCTTCGACACCGCGACCCAGGCGACGGCGGTCGCGCTGGGCGAGCGGGAGCTACGCGACGACCCGATGGCCGGGCAGCGGCCGGGGCACGCGAGCCACCTGCTGGTGCTGATCGCGGAGCTTGTCGATGCGGCCGGCGGCTGGGACGCCGTGGACCGCATCGCAGTCGGCGTCGGCCCCGGCACCTTCACCGGTTTGCGGATCGGCATCGCAACCGCGGAGGCGCTGGCAGGCGCAACCGGGCTCCCGCTGGTCGGCGTCGGCACCCTGGACTCGCTCGAGCATCAGGCGCACCGGCTTGGCGAGGCGCGGCCTGTGCTGGCGGTGATCGACGCGCGTCGCGGCGAGGCCTTTGCGGGCGGTGCCGGGCTCGAGCCCTGCGTGCTGGCGCCAGCGGCACTGTCGGAGGTGGCTGGGCGGCTGCTGCGAGAGCAGGATGACGCCGCCGGCCAGCGGGCCGGCGGCGGACTGACCGCGGTCGGCGGGGGACTGACCGCGGTCGGCGGGGGACTGACCGCGGTCGGCGGCGGACTGGTCGCGGTTGGTGACGGTGCCGTCCGGTTCCGTGACGAGCTCGAGGCGGCTGGGGTGGAGGTGCCGGCGGACGGCTCGCGGCTGCATCGCGTCGGCGCGGTCGACCACTGCCAGCTCGCGGAGTCGCTGGCGCCAGCGGCCAGCAGCGCGGTGGCGCCGCTGTACCTGCGGATTCCCGACGCGGAGCTGAACCTGAAGTGAGCGTCGCGGTCCGAGACCTGGCCTACGGCGACCTTGCCAGCGTGATCGCCGTCGAGCGGCAGGTGTTCACGGCGCCGTGGTCGCTGGCGATGTTCGTGCTGGAACTGTCCAAGCGCGACGGCGTGCAGCTTGCGGCAACGAACGGCGAGCGACTGCTGGGATACCTGCTCTGCTCGCTGTACGCCGGCGACTACCACGTGATGAACGTCGCGGTCACCCCCGACTGCCGCCGGCAGGGGGTGGCGCGGGCAATGTTCGAACACCTCTTGAAGGTGGCCGGACCCGATGCGAACTACACACTCGAGGTTCGGGTCTCGAACGCCGCCGCGATCGCGCTCTACGAGAGCTACGGCTTCCGCTCGGCGGGGGTGCGGCCGCGCTACTACAGCGATAACGGCGAGGACGCAATAGTGATGTGGAGAGCGGAGGGTCGGCCTTGGGAAGCAGCATGATCCTCGCGATCGAGACCAGCTGTGACGACACCTGCGCCGCGGTCGTGACCGCGAGCGGTGAGATCCGTGCCAACGTGATCTCCTCGCAGGAGGTGCATTCGCGCTTCGGCGGGGTGGTGCCCGAGATCGCCTCGCGCCAGCACCTGACGTTGCTGCCGGCGGTCGTCGATCGGGCGCTTGCCGACGCGGGCGTCACGCTCGACGACATCGACGCGGTCGCGGCGACCCGCGGCCCCGGGCTCGTGGCGTCGCTGCTTGTCGGCTTCAGCGCCGCCAAGGCGATCGCGGCGGCACGGCGGCTGCCGTTCATCCCGGTGAACCACCTCTCAGGCCATCTTGCAGCGAGCCGTCTCGCGCCGGATCCGTTCGAGCCGCCTTACCTGGGCATGGTTGTCAGCGGTGGCCACACCCTGCTGGTCGACGTGCGTGGCCCCGGCGCCGAGCTGAGGCTGCTCGGCTCGACGCTCGACGATGCCGCAGGCGAGGCGTTCGATAAGGGCGCGCGCCTGCTCGGTCTCGGCTATCCAGGCGGCGCCGCGCTCGAGCGGCTTGCGCGCGAAGGCGATCCGGAGGCGTTCGAGCTGCCGACCGCGAGCAGGGTCCCGGGGCTCGACTTCTCGTTCGCAGGCGTGAAGACGGCGCTGCTGTATAAGGTTCGCGACCTCGGCGATGCCGAGGCAGAGAGGCGTCGCGCCGACCTTGCGGCCTCGTTCCAGCACGCGATCGTCGAGGCGCTGATGATCCGTCTGCGGCGGGCGCTGAAGGAGCGCGACGTGCGGCGGCTCGCGGTCGGCGGCGGCGTTGCCGCGAACGGCGCGCTGCGGGCTGAGCTGGCGCAGCTCGACGTCGAGCTGGACGTGCCGCCGCGGGAGCTGTGCACCGACAACGCGGCGATGATCGCCTCGGCCGCGCGCTTCTCCAGTAACCTCCGATACCCCGAATACCTTGGTCTTGACGTCTTTGCAACTTGGGATCACCAAGCAGACGGCGCCGCGCCAATGTAGAGTATTGCAGTCAATTGCGGGGCAAGACACGGATGACGGGCGAAGCAAGCACATCTACAACCAAGCCGCCGGCGCCGACGGAGCGTATTCCGCTCGGTGTCGCTGCACGGCTCTCGCGCTATCTCATGGTGCTCACACAGGCATCGAAGATGGGTCGCGAAACGATCAGCTCCCAGGAGCTGGCGGACTATACGCATGTGAACTCGACGCAGATCCGGCGCGATCTGTCGGGATTCGGCAAGTTCGGCAAGCGGGGGGTTGGCTACAACATCGAGTCGCTCGCGGCCGAGATCCGGCTCCTGCTGCACACGTCGGGTTCGCATAACATTGCGCTGTTCGGTGCCGGTAACCTCGGCACCGCGATCGCGACGTCGCACATCTTCGCCGACCACGGCTTCAAGGTGGCGGCGGTCTTCGACGTCGACCCGATGCGCATCGGGTCGAAGATCGGCACGCTGACCGTCAGCGACTACGACGATCTCGACGATCTCGTCGCCGGCGATGAGATCGTCGCCGCCGTGCTCGCCGTCCCATCCGAGTCGGCGCAGCGAATCGCGGATGACGTCGTCAAGCTCGGCGTCAAGGTGATCTTCAACTACTCAGAGGCATTGCTACAGGTTCCGCCCGAGGTCACGGTCCATGCTTCGAGCCCGGCCGTGGACCTGCTCTACGCGCTCTACTTCTATCTGGCTTGAGCACGATCGATCTCAACCGTGGGCGGCTGAAGTTCGAGCAGGCTGAGGACCTCACGGTCGCGATCGAGGAGGAGTTCGCGATCGTCGATCGCGAGTCGCTCGATCTGGCTCCCCGCTTCGCGGATCTGCGTGACGCCGCGCAAGCTGATGAAGTGCTGAGCGACGCCGTCGCCGGCGAGCTGATCTCGACCGAGATCGAGATCCGGTCCGGGCGCGGGGCAGACCTGCACGAGGCGATCGCCGCCCAGCGCGAGCGTCGCCACCGTCTGTTCGCGCTTGCCGCCTGCCACGGCACGGCTCTGGCGTCGACGGGTACCCATCCGTGGGCGAATTATCTCGACCAGCACGTAATCGACAACGACCACTACCGGCGCGTCGAGGACGACTTGCGCTGGGTCGCGTGGCGCAACAACACGTTCGCGATGCACGTGCATGTCGGCATCAAGGGCGCCGATCGCGCGGTCAAGGTCTGCGACCGCCTGCGGGATGTCCTCCCCGAGCTGCTGGCGATCTCCGCGAACTCGCCGTTCCTCGACGGCCGCGACACGGGGCTGGCGAGCATCCGCACGCAGATCTTCACACGCAGCTTCCCGCGCTGCGGCATCCCCGAGAGCTTCGGCGACTGGGCGTCGTTCGCCGAGTTCATCGACTTCCTCCAGCGTGTCCGTTCGATCGTCGAGTACACGCAGGTGTGGTGGTCGATCCGGCCGCACCTGTCGTTCGGCACCGTGGAAGTCCGGATCTGTGACGTCCAGCTCACAGCGCGTGAGTCGGAGGCGCTGACGAGCCTGATCGTCGCCTGCGTGGCGCAGGCCGCCCGCGACATCGACGAGGGCCGTTCGCCGCAGCCGCTGCCGGGCCGGATGCTCGAGGAGAACCTCTGGCGGGCGATTCGCTACGGGCTCGACGGCGAGCTGCTCGACCTGCGGCGCAGGGAGCCGTATCGCGCTGCGGCGGCTACCGAGCGGCTGCTCGAGTGGACCGAGCCGATGCGTAGCGAGCTCGGGATCGAGGTAGCGTTGCCGGAGCGGAACGGCACCCAGCGCCAGCGGGCATTGCTCGCGCGCGGTCTCAGCCTCCGCGATGCCTACGCTCTTACCGTGCAGGAGACGGCGGCGACGTATTCTGGGACTGTGTCCACGGAAAATCCGGAGGTCATCGAGTGAGTGCCAAGGACCCTGAGCTGTCTGAAAGCGAGTTGCGCACGGCTTACGAGCAGGAGATTCGGCGCATCCGTGTCGACCATGTGCTGCTCGAGAACGTCGTCACGCTGATCAACCTCGGCATGCGTCGCACTGGTCTGATGCCGGGTACCGAGTCCGAGCGTGACCCGGAGCAGGTGCGTCTCGCGATCGAGGCTGTGCGAACGCTGCTGCCGATCGTGAAACCGGTGGCGGCCGAGCAGGCGGGGGCGCTCGAGGATGCGCTGTCCCAGCTGCAGCTCGCGTATGTCCAGATCGGCGGCGGCGCCGCCGACCAGACGGAGCACACGGGTTCCGGGACCGCAGGGTCAGGCCCTGGTGGCGAGGGGGCAGGTGTTGGCGGCGCGGCGGCCGGCGACGGCGACGGCCAGGCGGGCACCCCGGGTGCCGGGCCCGCTGGCCCGGCACAACAACCCGCGCAGGGTCCAGCGCAGCGCAGCGGGCGTCTCTGGGTGCCGGGGCAATAGGCGCAAGCTGCCATGTTAATTCTCATGGGGCAATAGGCGGAGGCTGCCATGTTCATTCTCATCGTCGGCTGCGGCCGCGTCGGCTCGGCGATCGCCAAGCGGCTGCTCGACCAGGGTCATGAGGTTTCCGTTCTCGATCGCGATCCGCTCTCGCACGAGCGCTTGAACCGTGATCAGACGCTGAGCTGGGAGGATGCCGGCGGCACGTTCACGGTTGGCGCCGCGATGGAGAGCGAGGCGCTGCTGCAAGCCGGGATCGAGCATGCTGACGTACTGCTCGCCGCGTCGAGCGGCGACAACACCAACGTCGTGGTGGCGCAGATCGCCAAACGGCTTTATAACGTCCCCAAGGTGGTCGTACGGATCGCCGACCCTGCCCGGGCGGCGTGGTACTCCGAGCAGGGACTACTGACCATCTGTCCTACACAGGTCGCGATCGACATGGTCGAAGAGGCCGCGCTCGCAGAGGAGTAAGCGTGTACGTACTTGTGGCAGGCGGCGGGAAGGTTGGTCTCAACCTCGCCCGCGAGTTGATCGCGCGCGATCGCGAAGTGACTCTGATCGAGTCGAATCATGTGCGCTTCCGCATGCTCGAGGAGGAACTGGAGCACGTCGTCCAGCACGGTGACGCGACCGAGATCTGGGTGCTCGAGCGAGCCGGTATCCAGCGCGCCGACCTGGTGATCGCGGTCACCGGCGACGACGAGGACAACATCCTGATCAGCCAGGTCGCCAAGGAGAAGTACGGCGTCCCGCGCGTCGTCGCTCGCGTCAACAACCCCCGGAACCTCGAGTACTTCAAGCTGCTCGGGGCGCAGCCGGCGTTCTCGGCCACCGACCTGATCCTGCGGCTGATCGAGCATGAGGTTCCCGAGTACGGGCTTGTCCAGCTGCTGGCGCTCGACGAGGAGCACATCGAGATCATCGAGCTCGAGGTCGCCGCGGGCGCTGATGTCGTCGGCCGGCAGGTTCAGGACATCGACCTGCCGGAAGGCGCGCTGATCATCTCCGTTGTCCGTGAGGACGTCGGTTTCGTGCCGAAGGGCGACTCGGTGATCGAGGCCGGCGACGAGATCATGGTCGTGCTGGACCCCGGTCTCGAGCACGAGATCACCGTGCGGTTCGGCGTGCCTGGGACAGCGGTCTGAGAGCGGTCGGGGGCGGGCAGCCAG
>Ga0255363_100064_pt1 | contig 38053 bp, 32 predicted proteins | sample GFST100metaG_FD_186007 | JGI IMG/M metagenome (GOLD analysis project Ga0255363, IMG submission 186007) | Peat soil microbial communities from Stordalen Mire, Sweden - G.F.S.T100 | ecosystem: Environmental > Terrestrial > Soil > Wetlands > Peat | place: Sweden: Norrbotten County, Stordalen Mire... | reverse complement strand
CGAACCTGGGCGAGCACCAGCTCGATCCGCGGCGAGGCCAGCAGCAGCACAGAGTCGAGGCTCTTAACCTCGGTGATCGTCTGGGTCTTCGCGGCGAACCAGCGCTGGCGCGCCAGCCAGGTTCGCAACCCGTCGGGGCCGCTGAGCTCGATGAGGTTTCCGGATAGCTCAGGCATTTCCGCCTCCTTCCTTCTCCTCTTCCAGTGAGAACCAGTAGAAGCCGCGGCGGGCGAGCGTCAAGAGGTAAGGAAGCTCGCCGATCCTGGGGAAGCGCGAGCCGCCGAACAGCTCGACCGGGATCCGGCCCTCGAAACGGCTTAGGTCGAGCTCGACCGCCTGGGCGGCGCTCGAGAGATTGTGGACGCAGAGCACGGTCTCGTCTTCGAGTGTGCGCAGCAGCGCGAAGATCCGCGGATTCGAGCTGCGGATCGGCTCGTAGGAGCCGGAGCCGAACACCGGCCGCTGCTTGCGCAGCGCGATGAAGCTGTGCAGCCAGCGCAGCAGCGATGAGGGGTTGCGGAGCTCACCCTCGACGTTCAGCGCCTGGAAGCCGTAGACGGGATCCATCATCGGCGGCAGGTAGAGCTGCTGGAAGTCGGCTCGCGAAAAGCCGCCGTTACGGTCGCCGGTCCACTGCATCGGCGTGCGGACGCCGTCGCGGTCGCCGAGGAAGACGTTGTCGCCCATCGCGATCTCGTCGCCGTAGTAGAGCACCGGCGAGCCCGGCAGCGAGAACAGGATCGCGGTCATCAGCTCCATCTCGGCGCGGCTGTTGTTCAGCAGCGGCGCCAGGCGGCGACGGATCCCGAGGTTCAGCTTCATCCGCGGGTCCTTCGCGTAGGCCGAGTACATGTAGTCCCGTTCCTCGTCGGTGACCATCTCAAGGGTCAGTTCATCGTGGTTGCGTAAGAAAAGTCCCCACTGACACTGGTCGGGGATCGGTGGGGTGCGCTCGAGGATCTCGTAGAGCGGCGTTGCCTGCTGCCGGCGCAGTGCCATGAACATCCTCGGCATCACCGGGAAGTGGAACGCCATGTGGCATTCCTCGCCATTCGACCCGAAGTAGTCGACGACGTCCTCGGGCCACTGGTTCGCTTCCGCCAGCAGCACGCGATCGGGGTAGTGGGCGTCGATCTCGGCCCGGACCCGCTGAAGGTAGGCGTGGGTCTCCGGTAGGTTCTCGCAGCTCGTGTCCTCGCGCTCGAACAGGTAGGGCACCGCGTCGAGGCGGAAGCCGTCGAAGCCGATGTCCATCCAGAAGTGCAGGACGTCGAGCATCGCCGCCTGCACCTCGGGGTTGTCGTAGTTCAAGTCCGGCTGATGGGCGAAGAAGCGGTGCCAGTAGTACTGGCCGGCGACCGGATCCCAGGTCCAGTTCGAGCTCTCGCTGTCGATGAAGATGATCCGCGCGTCGGCGTACTGGTTGGGGTCGTCGGACCACACGTACCAGTCGTGCTTGGGATTGTCCTTGCCTTTGCGCGCCTCCTGGAACCACGGGTGATCGCTCGAGGTGTGATTCATCACGAGGTCGGCGATCACGCGGATCTGCCGTGCGTGCGCTCCGGAGACGAACTCCTTCACGTCCTCCACCGTCCCGTAGTCGGGGTGGACGTTGTAGAAGTCGGAGATGTCGTAGCCACCGTCCTTCAGCGGCGAGGCGTAGAACGGCAGCAGCCAGATGCAGTCGATGCCGAGCCACTGCAGGTAGTCGAGCTTCTCGGTCAGACCGCGGAAGTCGCCGGAGCCGTCGTCGTTCGAGTCGAAGAAGCCACGGATGTGGATCTCGTAGAAGACGGCGCGTTTGAACCACAGCGGCTCGCCCTCGAACCACTGCTTGGTCTGGGCCTCGCCGGGGGCTGCCTGGACATTCTGGGCGACGATCGTCTGGCGCGCCCGTGCAGCGCCGAGCGGATCTGGCGCGGAGATGCTCATCCAGCCTCCACGCGGAGCACGTGCGCCTGCCGCAGCCCGGGCTTGAAAGCGACGTAGTTCCGGCCCGTGCGCCAGTTGAAGCGCTCGCCGGTCAGGAGGTCCCGGACCTCGAACTCGGCCGGCAGACCGAGCTCATCTCCGATCACGGCAACGCCCTGTTGATCGCCGTGCGGATCGAGGCTGACCACGGTCACGATCGTGCTGCAGCCGTTCTGCTTCGCGTAGGCGATCAGCTGCTCGTTCTCGGTCTCGAGGAAGGTCAGGTTCGTGAGCTCCTGCAGCGCCGGGCTCGCGTGCCGGGCCGCGTTCAAGCTGCGGATCAGCGGCAGCAGCTCGCCGTCCAGCCTGCGCGCCTTGCGCTCGTACTTCTCGGAGTGCAGGTATTCCTCCGAGCCCGGCCGCAGCGGCACGTTCTCGACGTTCTCGAAGCCGGAGTAGATGCCGTAGGAGGGACTCAGCGTCGCGGCCAGCACCAGTCGGGCCTCGAACGCCGGTCGCCCGCCGTTCTGCAGGTAGGCGTGGAGGATGTCGGGCGTGTTCACGAAGAAGTTCGGCCGCAGGTACTCGCTCTGGTCGCTGCCGGCGACCTCGCCGAGGTAGTCGGTCAGCTCCCAGCGAGTGTTCTTCCACGTGAAGTACGTGTACGACTGCGTGAAGCCGATCTTCGCAAGCTGCAGCATCATCGGCTTGCGCGTGAACGCCTCCGCCAGGAAGATCACGTCGGGGTCGCGCTGATGCACCTCGTCGATCAGCCAGCGCCAGAACGGCCACGGCTTCGTGTGCGGGTTGTCAACGCGGAAGACCTTCACCCCGCAGTCGTCCCAGTGCAGGACGACGTCGAGCAGCGCCTGCCAGAGCTCGCGCCAGGTCGGCGTCTCCCAGTTCACGTTGTAGATGTCCTGGTAGCGCTTCGGTGGGTTTTCGGCGTACTTCAGGGTGCCGTCGGGCCGGTGGTGAAACCACTCGGGATGCTCGCGCAGCCAGGGATGATCGGCCGAGCAGTTGACCGCGAAGTCAAGTGCGATGTCAATCCCCAGCTCGCCTGCCGCGGCCGTCAGCTCGCGCAGATCTCGCTCGTCGCCGAGCTCCGGATGGATCGCGGTATGGCCGCCGCGCGCGTCACCGATCGACCACGGCGAGCCGGGATCGTCGGGGCCGGCGGCGACGGAGTTGTCGCGTCCCTTCCGGTGTGTATGTCCGATCGGGTGGATCGGCGTCAGGTAGACGACGTCGAAGCCGAGCTCGGCCAGGGCCGGGAGCTGCTCGCGAACGCCCTTCAGGCCACCCCAGGAGCGGGGAAAGAGCTCGTACCAGGTCGAGAAGCGGGCGCGCTCGCGCTCGACGAGCAGTGTCAGCGGCGGTGCCTGCGTGAGCCCGTCGCGGGCCTGCCAACGGCTCATTGCCGCCACCACCAGCGGGTCGCTCACGGCCGCGACCTTCTCCGCCAGTGGCAGCTCGGTGCCGAGCCTATCGGCGGCGTCGGCGAGCGCCGCGCGGTCGGCGGGGCCGGTGGTCTCCGCGAGCGTCTCGCGCAGCATCTCGCGCCCTTCGAGCAACTCGCTGGCGAGGTCCTCTTGGCCAGCCTGCTGCTTGCGCGTGATCTCGTCCAGCCAGGTGCCGAAACGGTCGTTCCAGGCGATGAAGACGTACTCCCAGAGGCCCGGCTGATCAACCTTGAAGGAGCCGCCCCAGAGCACGCCGTCCCAGACCTTGTCTAGTGCTCGCAGCGGCGTCTCGCGCCAAGCCCGCGGCGATGCGTCCGCGACCCCCGCCGGGCGCGGCCGGTAGCGGGCCGCGGCGGCAAGCAGGCCGTGGCCGTCGCGGAAGATCTCCGCGTGCAGCTCGACGATGTCGCCGACGATGCGCTTGGCCGGGTAGGTGCCGTCGTCGACGATCGGTCGCCGCCGCTGGATGATGATCGGGCTCGGCGGCAGTGGGGTCGCGGATGGCTTGGGGGTGGTGGCGACCGCCGCCGAGGCTGTCGTCGCCGTCGGGAACGCCATACCTGTCGCAGTTGCAGTTGCAGTCACAGTCGCCGCAAGCGTCGTAATGGGCGCGCCCGCTGGCGCGCCCTTCGGCGGCGTCCCGGACGAGTCGCTCAGCGCTCGCAGCTTGACCTTGGCCTTGCGCTTCTCATCGTGCTTGTGAGACACCTTATCCGTACCCTTCAGCTCACCCTTAGAGTTGGCCCTGGCTACCGACGGCACCGCTGCAACCCCTTAGTTTGGCACCCGCTCACCGCCGCGCCCAGCGAATCAGGTAAACAGTGACGGCGTGAGCTTCGCAGGTAGAGTCAGCGGCGTCCAGCTGCACATCACCTCGCTGCCGGGGGGAACGCTGGGCCCCGAGGCGTATGCGTTCGTCGACTGGCTCGCTGCCGCGGGCCAGTCGTGGTGGCAGGTGCTGCCGCTGGCGCCACCCGGCCGCGGCCGCTCGCCCTACGCCGCGCGCTCCGCGTTCGCCGGCTCGCCGGCGCTGCTCGGCTCACCCCGGGCCCGGGTGACACGCGCCGAGTGCGACGAGCTGCGCCAGCGTGAGTCCTACTGGATCGAGGACTGGATCCGCTTCGCCGGACGCGATGCGCTCGCCGACCAGGTGCGCTTCCAGCGTGAGTGGCTGGCGCTGCGCCGCTACGCGAACGAGCGGGGGGTGCGGCTGCTCGGGGATGTGGCGATCTACGTTGCCGCCGGCAGCGCCGATCACCGCTCCCATCCGGAGCTGTTTCAGTCGGACGCCGTCGCGGGCGTGCCACCCGACGTCTTCACCGATAAAGGCCAGCTCTGGGGCAGCCCGCTCTACGACTGGGGCGCGATGCGGCGCGACGGCTACCGCTGGTGGGTCGAGCGCACGCGGCGGACGCTGGCCCTGTTCGACGCGACCCGGCTCGACCACTTCCGCGGCTTCGTCGCGTACTGGGCGGTGCCGGCCGGCGCGTCCGATGCCCGTGGCGGCCAGTGGCGCCGGGGCCCCGGACGGGCCCTGTTCGCGCGCCTCGCGACCGAGCTGGGGGAGCAGCTGCCACTGATCGCCGAGGACCTCGGGGTGATCACGGCGCCGGTGGCGCGGCTGCGCGACGAGCTGCAGCTGCCGGGGATGCTGGTGCTGGAGTTCGGCTTCGGCCCCGGCCGCCGGTCGAACCCGCACCGTTTCGTGAACCACGTCGAGCCGCGCGTGGTCTACATCGGTACGCACGACCATCCGACTGCCCGCGCCTACTACGAGGGCCTACCGGCAACGGTCCGCGCCGAGCTCGACGCGGTCTGCCATGACGCCGGCGTGCACGCCGCTGAGCCCTGGTGGCGGCTGATCGAGCTGGCGCTTGCCTCGCCGGCCCGGATCGCGATCCTACAGGCCCAGGACCTCCTCGGGCTCGGTGCGACCGCGCGCATGAACAACCCCGCGACGCAGCGCGGCAACTGGCGCTGGCGGCTTGCGCCCGGCGCGCTGACCCCGGCGCTGGCGGCCCGCTTGCGCGAGGTGACGCTGGCGGCCGGGCGCTAGGCGACCGCGGCCGAACGACCGGCGTCGGCTGCCGGCCGCTGCGAGGCCCGGGGCGGGCGGCCGTGGTTCCCGGTCACAGCACCGTCACATCTGCCCGTACGGCCACTGGTTAGAGCTTGCACCCCTCGGTGATAATCAAGGCATGAACCGAACTGACGCGGGAAGTATCGACATCGAGCGCGCCGCGGCGGATCTCGCCCGCCGGCTGCCCGAGCGGCTCTCACCGTTCGCAGAGATCGCTTACAACTACGGCTGGTGCTGGCAACCGTTCGGCCGTCATCTGTTCGAGGCGATCGACCGGGAGCGCTTCCAGCAGGTTCAGCGCAACCCGGTGCGGCTGCTGCAGGAGACCTCGGCTGCGGCGCTCGCGCGGGCGGCCGCGGACGACGACCTGGTCGCCCGGGCACAAGCTCTGGTGGCACGGCTGGAGCAGGAGCGGACGCGCGAGCCGGGCTTCGACTCCGGCCTCGACCCCGCGCACCCGGTCGCGTTCCTCTGTGCCGAGTACGCGATTCACGTCTCGTTGCCGATCTACTCGGGCGGTCTCGGCGCGCTGGCCGGCGACATCCTGAAGGAGGCCTCGGACCTCGCGATCCCGATGGTCGCGGTCGGCCTGATGTATAACCGTGGCTACTTCCACCAGCGGATCGATCCAACCGGCTGGCAACAGGAGTTCTGGCTGCCGACCGACCCGGCGCGGCTGCCGGCGGCGCTGGTCACCGACGATCAGGACGAGGTGCTCACGGTGTCCGTGCCGATCGGTGAGGACGAGGTCAAGGCCCGCGTCTGGCGCGTCGACGTCGGCCGCGTCCCGCTGTTCCTGTTGGACACCGACTTCCCCGAGAACACGCCGGTGCAGCGCTGGATCACCGCCCGCCTTTACGAAGGCGACAGCGACATTCGGATCGCTCAGTACACGCTGCTCGGCGTCGGCGGCATCCGGGTGCTGCGCGCGCTCGGCATCGATCCCGGCGTGATTCACATGAACGAGGGGCACCCGTGGCTGGCGCCGGTCGAGCTGGCGCTTGAGAATCCCGCGCGCGACGGACAATCGCTCGCCCAGGTCCTGCAGGAGGCGCGCAAGCACACTGTCTTCACGACCCACACGCCGGTGCCGGCCGGCAACGACACCTACCCGGCCGCGCAGATGGGCGCCGCCCTGGCAGGGCTCGCTGCGGCCGACCGGGTGGCGGTCGAGGACGTGATCGCGCTCGGCCAGACCAACCCCGCCGACAGCGGCTCGCCGTTCGGTATCACGCAGGCGGCGCTGCGGCTGTCGGACGCCGCCAACGGCGTCAGCCGCCGCCACGGCCAAGTCGCGCGGGCGATGTGGAACGAGCTCTGGCCCGACAGGCAGGCTGAAGATGTCCCGATCGGCTACGTCACGAACGGTGTCCACGTGCCGACCTGGATCGGCGGGCCGATGCGCGAGCTGATCGACCGCCATCTCGGCGAGGACTGGTTTCGGCGCTCCGACGAGCTCACCACCTGGGGGCCGATCTCCCAGGTGCCGGGCGCCGAGCTGTGGGCGGCGCGCCACGAGCAGCGCGCGCAGCTCGTCGAGTTCCTCGCGCAGCGCAGCGTCGAGGACCGCCTGCAGCGGTTCGAGCCGCTTGCGAGCGCGACCGCTGCCGCCCGGGCGCTTAGCCCCGAGGTGCTGACGATCGGCTTCGCCCGACGGGTCGCCACCTACAAGCGGCTCGAGCTGCTGCTCGCCGACCTCGAGTGGGCGGCGCGGATGCTGGGTGGCGAGACGCCGATTCAGCTCGTCATCTCCGGTAAGGCCCATCCGCGCGACGACGAGGGCAAGCGGGCGCTGGCGAAGCTGTTCTCGCATAAGGACCTGGAGCTGGCTCGCGAGCGGGTCGTGTTCGTCGAGGACTACGACCTGCAGATCGCGTCGGTGCTGGTGCGTGGCTGCGACGTCTGGCTGAACCTGCCGCGGGCGCCGATGGAGGCCAGCGGCACCAGCGGCATGAAGGCCGCGGTCAACGGCGGACTCAACCTGAGCGTCCTCGACGGCTGGTGGGACGAGGCGTACGCGCCCGGTAACGGCTGGGCGATCCCTGGTCAGATCGACGTCGATCCCGCTACGCAGGACGCCGCCGACGGGGCCACGCTGCGCAAGCTGATCGAGGAGGAGGTCGTGCCGCTGTTCTACGACCGCGGCGAGGACGGCCTGCCGCACGGCTGGCTGGCGATGGTGAAGGCCTCGATCGCGGCCCACGCGCCGCGCTTCAGTGCGACGCGCATGGTCCGCGATTACGTCTACGGCCCCTACGTGCACGACTAAACCGGAAAAGCGCTGCAAGCGACGTTGCGGCCAGCAGGATCTGGGTGGTTTATCCCAGGCCGGCGGGGGCCTGGGCGCCGCGCCTTACGGGGCGCGGTGCCCGCACCGTCAGTGACGGCCCGAAGAACTTGCGAAGCGTCGTGTAACCCCCGCGGCTGCGGAGCATATGGTGAGTGTCGGCAACGTCATGGCGGTCGCGTCACGACACGCCGGAGGCGGTGTCCCGGGCCGGGTGCCGCAGCAATCGAATCCCTCTGGGCCTCCTCCGAGAAAACACCGTGCTTGCGCGTCTTAACGGCCGCGCAACATTTTCGTGTGCGCCTTGTTATGATCTCGGTCGCATCAAACCCAGCCGAGTCCAATGCACGCAGTTGCGGAGGAGCGGGGGACCCCTGTATTGAGCCGAGAGATCGGCTCTTGGGGCGAATCGTCATAGCTTTGACGTAGCGCGAACTCTTTCAGCGCGAGCCCGACAGCTAACCCCGTAGGCACAAGAAAGAGAAGGGGTTGGCTTGTCGTATTCAAGAACCATGTTCTTCCGTCTCAGGCTTGTGGCCTTGGGCACGCTGACGGTGGTTGTGATGCTCGGAGCGGCCGCCTCGGCCTCCGCCAAGACCAAGACCAAGATGCTGCGACTGGGATCGCGCGGCGCGACCGTCCGCACGTTGCAGCGCAACCTGACCGATGTCGGAGTCCCGACGACGGTCAACGGCCGCTACACGGTTGTGACGCGCAGCCACGTAATCATCTTCCAACGCGAGAACGACATTGCGGCCGACGGCATCACCGGACCGCAGACGCTGCGCACGCTGCGCGCCCGCATCGTTGCCGATGCCGCCGCCCAGCAGGCGGCGACGACCGCCGAGGCCGCGGACGCCAGCAGCGGCGGCGCCGGGCTCGGCGCCGGTGACGACACCACGACGACCACGCTGGACGCCGGTGTAACGGATGCCCCGGCCCTGACCTTGAACTCGCAGGGCCTGGTCAACATCCCTACCACCGGAATCCCGGCGGCGATGACCGCGATGCTGCAGGCCGCGAATAAGATCGCGCATGACCCCTACGTCTACGGCGGCGGCCACAATGGCTGGAAGGCGGCGAAAGGCTACGACTGCTCGGGCTCGACCAGCTACGTACTGCATGCAGCCGGCCTGATGGTCGGGGCGCAGGGCGACGCGGCCGCGCAGCCGTTCGACTCCACTCAGTTCGAGCAGTTCGGTGCCCCGGGGCAGAGTCTCAGCGGCTGGGCGACCATGTGGACTAACAGCTGGCATGTCTACCTGAAGATCTCGAACCTCTGGTTCGACACGGCGGCGCTGAACACCGCCTCCGGCAACGACCGCTGGTCGACCAAGCGGATCTCCTCACCGAAGAGCTTCGTGGAGCGTCACCCGATCGGCTGGTGAGGCGGAGAGTTGACGCGTCGGGGCTGACCCGATGGGGGTCCAGCGTCGCAAGCTGAGGAGCAGGGTTGAATGCTCGCGGGCACGTACGTGCCCGCGAGCATCTATCTTGGGGGATGACCTTGTCATCTGCTCGCGGTCGCCCGGCCAACCGATGCCGGCCGCCGCAAATGACGTAGGCCACGGTGAATGCGGCTGTGCTCGAAGTCAGGGTGAATGGATGGTTGCTCCCAGCGGGATACGTCGAATCGTCGCCTCGGCTCTGGTTGCCCTAGCGATCTCACTTGGCATCGAGACGCTGGTGGTCGGCTACAGCAGCGATGCGATCGTGAAGCTGCTGCAGTTCCTGGCGGTGCTGATGCTCGGCGGGGCGATCATCGGTGGGGTGGTCCTGCTGCTGCTGGTCAAGCTCGGTAACTGGCAGTCGCCGACCTCCGACGACGACTTCGATCTTCTCGTCAGGCGCTCCGAGGCGCTTGCTGCGGTGCGCGGAGTCGGCTACGAGTACGAGGCCTTCGCCGACGAGCTGCCGGCGTGGGCTGGCGGCGCGGTGGTCGACGGGCCCGCGGTTCCGTCGAGCGACCAGGCCACGTTCGACGCTGCCCTGCAGGACGCTGTCCGGGCGCTGCCGGCAGAGCTGCATGTGATCCTCGAGCATGTTGCGGTGGTCGTCAGCGACGACGGCGCGGCCGTCCCCGGTGCACCCGAGGACGGCGGCGCTTACGGCCTCTACGTCGGGGACACGATCGCGCACGACTACTTCGCCGACCGGGTGCTGATCTTCCGCGACACGCTGATGCGTGACTTCGGTGATGACCCGCTCCGGCTGCGCGCCGAGATCTCGCGCACCTTGCGCCACGAGCTGGCGCACCACCTCGGCTACGGCGAGCGCGGCGTCCGCGACCTCGGTCTCTGACGGCGACCGGCCGGCGGCGCCACGCTGGTGTCGGACGGCCCGCGGCCGTCACGCGTAGACGAGCCGGTAGCGCAACATCAGCGAGTCGCCGTACCCCAGCACGGAGGCAAGTTTCAGCGTCGCACCGGCGCTTGGATCGGCCTGGAGCGGCAGGATCGAGCCGGCACCTGCACCCGCGACGAGCTGCGACGCCAGCGTCAGGCAGAGCTCGTCGACGAGCCGCGCGGCCACCAGTGCCGCGAACAGCGTGGGGCCGCCCTCGCAGATGAGAGTGCGGACGCCATAGCGGTCGTAGAGGGTGGCGAGCGCGGCAGCCAATTGGCGGGCGGGGTCCGCCGCCAGCGGCTCGTAGTGGACGGTGGCGCGAACGTTCTCGCGGTTGCGGTCGGTGCCGCTGGCGGCGGACCCCGCTGAGAACACCACCACCTCGGCGCCGGGCTCGGCGAACAGAGGGATGTCCAGCGGCAGCGAGCCGCCGCGGACGAGCGTGCAGAGCAGCGGCTGGGGCGGGCGGCCTGCCGCCAGACGCCGAGCGCGAGCGTCCTCGCCTGAGAGGATCCGTCCGTAGCGTTCGATCGCCAGCGTGCGGGTGCCGACCAGGATCGCATCCGCGTGCTCGCGCAGCGCCTTCAGCATCGCGAGATCACCCGCGTCGCCGAGCGCCCGTGAGCGGCCGTCGACGGTAACACGGCCGTCGACGGAGGCGACGAAGTTCACCAGTGTGTAGGGCCGTGGCGGCGTCGTCGGCGCTGGTCCGACCGGCAGCGTCCGTGCGAATGCCGGCGCGTCAATGCGGCCATCGCGCGGTCGGAGTACGTCGAACTGCGGCGCCGTCGTCGGGTTCTCCGCATGGTCGTCAGGCGACATAAGCATTAGCCTCAAGAAGATGGAATCACCGAGATCGCTACTACCAGATCGTAACCTCGCGATAGAGCTGGTCCGCGTGACCGAGGCTGCGGCACTCGCCAGCGCGCGCCAGATCGGACGCGGCGACAAGGAAGGTGCCGACCAGGCGGCGGTCGACGCGATGCGGCAAGTGCTCGACACCGTTTCGATGGACGGCGTCGTGGTGATCGGCGAGGGTGAGAAGGATCGCGCGCCGATGCTCTACAACGGCGAGCCGATCGGTGACGGCACCCCCCCGCAGGTCGACATCGCCGTCGATCCGATCGACGGGACGACGCTCACCGCACGCGGCATGCCGAACGCGCTATCCGTGATCGCGCTGGCGGAGCGCGGAGCGATGTTCAATCCGGGCCCGTTCGTCTACATGGATAAGATGGCCGGCGACGCGGAGATCGCCGACCTGCTCGACCTCGACCGGCCGATCGCCGAGACGCTGCAGCTGATCGCGAAGCGCCGTAGGCGTGACATCCGCGACGTCATGGTCATGATGCTCGATCGTCCCCGCCACGCCGAGCGCATCGCGGCCGTGCGCGAGGCGGGGGCCAGGGTCCGGCTGATCCACCACGGAGACGTCTCGGCGTCGCTGCTGGCGGTGCTGAACCGCGCACGGGTGGATCTGCTGTGGGGGATCGGCGGGACGCCGGAGGGCGTGATCTCCGCTGCCGCGATCAAGTGCCTGGATGGGCAGATCGTCGGCCGGCTGTCGCCCCGCGACGAGCAGGAGCGCCAGCAGGCGATTGATCTCGGTTACGACCCCGCGCGGGTCCTCACCCGGGATGAGCTCGTGACCGGGAGCGACGTGTTCTTCTCCGCGACCGGTATCACCGACGGCGACCTGCTTGCCGGGGTGCGCTATCCGGGCTCAGGTCAGGCGAGCACCGAGTCGCTGGTGATGCGCACGCGCTCGGGCACGATCCGGCACATTCAGGCTACGCACGACCGGGCGAAGCTGCAACAGCTGAACGCCGGTCTCAAGCTCTAGCGAGGACGGACGGATGAGTTGGATGGAGCGGCCGGCGGTCCAGCGGGACCGCCGGCCGTACGCCGGCTACTTGCGGTCGAGCCCGACGGCGGCCGTCACGCGGTGGGGAAGCGGCGAACCTGCGACTCGGCGAGGTCGAGCCGCGCGAGCGACCGCAGGAACGCGTGCGTGACGCGAACGTGGACGAACGCCTGCGTCGCCTGGTAGCAGTCGAGGCCGAGGCGCGAGGCGAGCGCCGGATAGAAGTTGTTGACCTCGACCTCGACGAGCGCGGTGACCGGGTCGGCGCTGGGATCCTCGCGCTGGACCTCAAGCGCCAGATGGCCGTAGCCGCGGCCGTGGCGCGCGACCAGCAGACCACCCTTGATCGGCCAGCGGATGCGTCCGCGCTCGTGCTCGACCTCGTACTCGGGCGTGCCGAAGCGCAGCAGCGTGAACGGCGGGCAGAGGAAGACGATGGAGCGCTCGGACTCGGTGTAGCGAACCCGGATCAGGCCAAAGGTGGAGTGCGACAGGAACCGCCAGTAGGTGCGGCCGAGGTTCTCGAGGTTGTCGCGTGACCAGAGCCGCTGCAACTCGGCACGCGGCATCGTCAGCAGCGCCGACTGCACTGAGCGGACCGCTCCGTCGCTGGCGACAACGGTCGATTCGGTGGGGCTGACGATCAACGTCTGCGCTGGTCGCCGGCGTCGTAGCGCGCGCGGCAACAGTGCCACTGCCACCAACATCGTGAGAAGGGCTCCGAAGAAAGGCACGCGCCGCTTATTGTGACGCGCCGCGCGCGGCGGCGTCTCCATGTCCGACCGATTCACGCTGCCAGTTACCCCAGCGTCTGGGAATTGGTGCCGATCGTCACCCGGCCGAGCTTCAGGATCCCGAGCGCGGAGGCCGCCGCCTTGGTCAGATCCCAGCTCGCGCCGCGACCGTAGGGGCCGCGGTCGATCACCGGGGCGACCAGCTCATGGCCGCGGAAGTAGATCGTGACCTGCGTGCCACATGGCAGCGTGCGGTTCGCGACGCCGACCGTCGTCGCGGTCAGCGTCTCGCCACAGTAGGTCTTGTGGCCCCAGAGCGACTTGTTGCCGTAGTAGGTGGCTACCGCTGAGCGCAGCACCGTGATCTCGAGCGCCGGGGTGGCAGGGCCGTGGACCGTCGTGGTGGTCAGCACCGAGGCGGTCACCGCGCTCAGCGAATCCGGCAGCAGCACCGCTCGCAGTTGCAGGCTCCCGTGCGCAGGCACGCGCCAGCGGACGTTGAAGCTGCCGCCACTGCCGGTGACGACCGCGATCGCGAACCGCCAGCGGGCGGACGCCGAGTACTTGTACTGGACCTGGACGACGCGGCGCGAGCTGCTGCCCGCCTTACCCTGCAGGACCAGACGGGCGCCGGACTGGCTGACCGAGGAGGCACTCAGCTGGATGTTGCGGCCGCTCGTGGTGGCCGTGCCGACGACCTTGATCAGATCGGTGAGTGGCGGCGTCGTTGTCGCGGTCGTCGTCGTGCCGGTGTCGGTGCCTGTGCCGGTCAGCCCGCTGCCACCGGTGCTGCCCGAGTCGGCGAGGGCGATCGCCGGGGTGACGCCAGCCAAGGCCACGCCGGCCGCGATGGCGCCGAGCTGACGGATCCGCTTGCCGGCGAGCCGGCCGAGCCGCTCGCGTGTGGGCGAGGACATCCGCCTGCGGGTTCGAATAGGGATAAGCGTAGAGCCGGTTCTCATGTGGTCGGAAGGTCCACGCCTACGAGGTGAGCTGACGGGCTCGCGCTTACGCGCTACAGGCCGAAGCCGGTCTGATTCGCCCCCGCGGGCACAGCGTGCACCGCATTTGGGTCCCCCGCCGACCCCTCGCTGACGAGGAGCCGTTCGGCGTTATGGCGCCTCAGTGTAATGGAAGTCGCACGAGCGCGACGGCAGCCCGCAGAGGTGCTGTGCGGTGGCCGGAAGCGGCGCGTCGTGGCGGGCCGGACCGTGTGTCGCAGCGGCCCGATATCAGGCCCCGAGGCGGCTGCGAACAGCCGGTTTCCGGGGTTGCGCATGCGCCCGCGATATCATCATGCGCTATGGCCGGCCATGCGGCGTGTGGGCGCCGGAAGCGCGTATCCCAGCCTTGGCGTGGCATTGCTTGGTGGTAACGCCGCCTCACCGAACTGGAACGGAGCCAGATGTCAGTAGGCGATCTGCAAGAACTTGAAGAGGTCAAGACTCTGGTCACCCGGGGTCAGCAGCTGGGCGTGCTGACTTTCGCGGAGATCAGTGGTGCGGTTTCGGAGCTCGATCTCGACGAGTCCGAGATCGAGGAGCTGCACGGCTACCTTGAGCGTGCGGAGATCGAGCTCATCGACGAGACCGAGATCGCGCCGGAGCCGCAGGTCGAGCATGTCCCGGACCGCCGCGGCCGGCGCAAGGCCAAGACGACGATCGATCTCAAGCCGGATATCACGACCGACTCGCTGCAGCTGTTCCTGAAGGACATCGGTAAGGTCCGGCTGCTGACCGCACAGGAAGAGGTCGACCTCGCCAAGCGGATCGAGCGCGGGGATCTCGAGGCGAAGCGGAAGATGGTCGAGTCGAACCTGCGGCTCGTCGTCTCGATCGCGAAGAATTACCGTAACCAGGGCCTGCCGTTCCTGGACCTGATCCAGGAGGGAACGCTCGGGCTCGTGCGCGCGGCCGAGAAGTTCGACTACCGGAAGGGCTTCAAGTTCTCCACCTACGCAACGTGGTGGATCCGCCAGGCGATCGCCCGCGCGCTGGCCGACAAGGCACGCACGATCCGCATTCCGGTTCACGTCGTCGAGAAGCTCAATAAGATCGGCCGCGCCGAGCGCAAGCTCGTGACCGAGCTCGGTCGCGAGCCGACCAGCGAAGAGATTGCCGAGGTCACGGGCATCGAGCCCGACGAGGTGGAGTCGATCAAGCGCTCGGCGCAGGCGCCGGTCTCGCTCGAGAAGCCGGTCGGTGACGAGGAGGAGTCCGAGTTCGGTCAGTTCATCGCCGACGAGCGGGCCGAGTCGCCGTACGACCGTGCCGCCGAGATCCTGACCAAGGAGGCGCTGCGCGAGGCGCTCGAGAACCTGAGCTACCGTGAGCGCCGCGTCCTCGAGCTGCGCTACGGTCTCGGCGGCGAGCATCCGCGCACGCTGGACGAGGTCGGTCGCACCTTCAACGTGACCCGCGAGCGTATCCGCCAGATCGAGAACCAGTCGCTGAAGAAGCTGCAGTCGCTCGCCGAGGCGCAGAAGCTGCGCGACGGCGAGTAACGCCGCTCGGCCTACCGATTCAGGCGCGGCCCGCGGGCCGCGCCTGGCTGCGGCCACACGGCTTCACTTCCTGAAGTGCTGTCGCTAAACTGACTCTGCGGGATGACTACGAGCGAAACGTGTCCGGTCTGTCGTACCGCCGAGATCATCTGCGGCAAATGGACGTTGCTGCTGGTGAAGGAGCTGGCCGAGGGGCAGACGCGTTTCTGCGAGCTTGAGCGAGCGCTGGTCGGAATCAGCCCGCGCACGCTCTCGTTGCGGCTACGCTCACTCGAGGACGAGGGGATCGTCGGGCGTCACACGTACGCGGACGTCCCACCACGCGTCGAGTACCGGCTGACCGAGAAGGGGCTGGCGCTGGTGCCGCTGATCGACGACATGCGCGCCTACGGGAACCGCTGGTTGCCGTACCCGAGCGGTCTGGACGACTCACCGTGCGTCGCGGACGAGGCGGTCCAGGCTGCCGTCGCCGGCGCTCGTGGCGAGCTCGTCACAGTGCTTGGCTGACGACTCGTCCGGCAGGAGCACAGGCTTCGGCGGCGAACCATCCGAGGGTGAGGAACCCTACCCTGCATGACGCGCTCGCGGAGTTCACGCGTGAGGCGAGCGCGAAGCTGACGACGGCGGCGGGTGAAGAGGAGATTCCGTTCGAGGTCGTAAGCGGCGGCGGTAACGTGCCGCTGTACTGCTACCGGCCGCTGACGGGCGAGTTCATCCGCGCGCGGCTCGGGCTGCTGGTGGCGCTGCCGAGCTACGTGCCCGCGGCGCGCGCGCTCGAAGGCGTCGGCGGCGTCGAGCTCTACCTGCGTGCCCGCGGCGTCCGCGAGCTGCCGTCCGACCAGCGTGTGCAGATCGACGACGCGCTCTACCGTTTCCTCGCCCGGGTGTTCGAAGAACGCAGTGAGTTCGGCTTCGACGACGGGCGCTTCGACTCGATCTACGTCGAGCTGGAGAACGCCCTCTACGAAGGGCGATGCGTGACCGAGTTCGTCGCGCCGATCCTCGGGGTGGACCTCGACGGGCGCAGCGACGAGCTGGCGATCGGCGAGGGGCTCTCCCTGGTCCGCGCGCGCTCGCTTGGCTCCGCGCCGGAGGCGTACGAGAGTGCCCGCGCGCCGGTCCTGCTGATCGTCCTGCGGATCGCGCACGACCCGAACGCGCACCCCTCGGCGCAGTTCGCCCAGTCCCGCTTCAAGCAGGTGCTCAGCGCCCTGCGGCTCTACGAGCGCGGCACCTACGCGATCGGCCAGCTCGGCTACCGGCGGATCGACGACGGCGCCTGGGTACCGGTCGCGATCGGTCAGGGTGGTCGGGCGCGGCAGTTGACGTTGATCCCCGCCGACAGCGAGGACGAGCTGCGGGCCTTCTGCAACCTGATCGCGCGGCGACTGCCGGTGCTGATCGCCGGCGGCTCCGGCGACGGCGAGATCGTCTGGGCGCTGCAGCGCTTCGAGATGGGCTGCGAGCGCGACCAGCCGCTGCAGGCGCTCAGCGATTACCTCCTGGCCGCGCGGGCGCTGCTGGAGCCCGAGGGCCCGAGTAGCGGCCGGCTCGCCCAGCGGCTCACCGTGATCTGCGCCGGGCCCGACCAGCGCTCTCGGATGGCGATGCGGATGGCCCGTGCGGTTGCGCTCGAGCGGGCGGTCATCAGCGGTCTCGCTGGTGGCGGCGACCACGACGTGGCCCTGGTCGAGGAGCTTGCCGACCACCTGCGGGCGATCCTCCGGGACGTCCTCTGCGGCCACCTCGACGCCGACGTTCGGACGCTGGCCGACGAGCTGCTGGCGGACGCGGCTGGCGCCGAGTTGACGGCCTGAGCGAGGCTGCCGTAAGGTGGCAGACGCCGTGTACCACCTCGAGATGCGAATGGGACTGACCGTCATGCGGGTCTTCAACCAGAGCCCCGCAGAGCTGCAGGCGCGCTTCCTGGCGCCGATGCAGCGCGGTGAAGCCTTTACGTTCGAGGAGCACCAGTGGATCCCGCGCGAGATGCGGGTCTCGATCTGGGAAGGCCCGAAGCTGGCGACGCACCAGCTGACGATGGGTCGGGGTTGGCAGAACGCCTGCCGTACCGGCACCGAAGTCACCGAGCAGGTTCTCGCACAGGCTGGTCTGGGTCGCGGGAAGGGCGCCGCCGGCGCTGCGCCGCTCGCGCCGCTGGCCGGCGATGCCGTGGCTGACGGCGCTACCGGCAGCACCGTCAGCGGGAGCACGTTCACCGGAAGCGATCTGCCGGCGGGTGCCTCGGGCGCGCTGCGCGAGCGGACCATCGGCCGGCTGTCGGCGGGGCCGGCGAGCCTGACCGACATCCTTTGGATCGCGGCTGAGCTGCTCCCGGAGCGTCGGCCGGATGAGGTACTTGCGGTGGCGGTCGACGTGGTCCGCGAGCTGCTCGACGCCGGTCGCGCCGAGCTCGAGTCAGACGGCAAGCCGGTCACCAGTGCTGTGGAGCGCGCAACCCTTGTCGACGACATCCGCAGTTGGCTCGATCACGAGGGATATCTGCTTCTGTCCGCCGTGCATTGAAGGCTTGCTGTCGTTCTTCGTCAGTTTCCTTCCCCTGGGCGTACGCGAACTTACAACGAAGCGATCCCACGGTCGCCGGACATGGCTGTGGCGCGGTTACGGCTGTGCGAACAGCTGCTCGCAGACGCGGATCAGACCGGCCGCGTCGTGGATGTCGTCGTCGAGCTGCGGGATCAGCAGCGGCTCCGCGTCGAGCTCGGTGGTGAGCCGCTCGAGCTGCGCTTTGTCGCGGGCGGCCAGGGAGTTCTGGTCGGCGACGCTGGCGGCCACGCGGGCCGCCAGCGCGGGCCCGAGCTGAGCCTCCAGCAGCGCCGCTGGCTCGTCCTCCGAGCTGAGTGAGCTGTTCTCGGTCGTACTCGGCTCGGCTTCGGTGGTCCCCGGCTCGGCGCCAGTCGTCCCCGTCTCGGCTTCGGTCGTCCCCGTCTCGGCTTCGGTCGTCCCCGGCTCGGCGCCAGTCGTCCCAGTCTCGGCCTCGGTCGTCCCAGTCTCGGCCTCGGTGGTCCCCGTCTCGGTCTCGGTCGTCCCAGCGCCGGCCTCGGGCTCCGCGACCGCGGAGTTATAGCGGTTGAGGATCGCCGCGGCGAACGGCAGCTTGCGCTCGTGCAGCGCGCGGCGCAGCGCCAGCGCCTCATCGATCGGGTCGGGCGCGGCCCGGGTGACGATCACGAACGCGGTGCGCTGCGAGTGCAGCAGCCGGTCGACGGCGCGGGCGCGTGAGTCGAACTCGGTCGTCATGTTGCCGAGCAAGTGGAAGAAGACCGTCAGCTCGGTGATCACGTCGACGCCGGTCACGCGTTGCAGAAGGCCGAAGATCGGTGCCAGAAGGCGGGCGCCGAAGCCGGTGGGGGCGAGCAGCATCTGCAGCGCGTGACCTTCGAGGAACGAGGTCAGGCGCTCGGGCGCGTCGAGGAAGTCGAGCGCGTTGCGCGCCGGTGGCGTGTCGAGCACGAGTAGGTCGAAGCGCCGCGAGCGGTCCAGCTCGTAGACCTTGGAGACAGCGGTGAACTCCTGCGAGCCGGCGACCGCCCCCGAGATCTCCCGGTAGATGCGGTTGCCCTTGATGTTCCGTGCTTGCTCGGGGTCGGTGGCAACCTCGTCGATCAGCTCGTCGAAGGTCCGCTTGGGGTCGAGCGTCATCGCCCACAGCTCACCGTCGAGCTGGGCGCCTGCAAGTCGCTCCGCCGGGACCTGGCGCGGCTCGTTGTCGAGCTCGGCCAGCCCCAGCGCGTCGGCGAGCCGGCGGGCCGGATCGATCGTCACGACCGCGACCTTCTTCCCGCGTGCGGCCATGCCGAGGCCGATCGCGGCGGCGGTGGTGGTCTTGCCGACGCCGCCGGGCCCGACGCAGACGCACAGTCCCCGACCGGCCAGCAGCTCGGGGATGATCATGCGCTCACCGCGCCCACCAGCTGCATCGCCGGCCCGGTCATGCGCTCAGCCCGTCGAGGATCGTCGCAAGCTGCTCGATCGCATCGCGACGCAACTCCGGGCCGTAGATCATCGGCAGATCGACGGTCCGCTCAAGGAGCCGCGGCCCGAGCCGGAGGCGCTGAGCGGCTTGGCCGAGCGCGCGCCGGTGCTCGGCGCGGGCACAGGCGACCGCCGCCGCGGCCGCCACGCCCGCGGGGGAGTCCGCGGCCGTCGCCATCGCCAGGCGCTCGTCGTCGCCGGTCGTGAAGCGCTGGTCGAGCAGCGCGTTGACGATGACCGTATCCAGCGTGAGGCCGTCGCGCTCGAGCGCGGCAGCGAGCTCGAGCGTCTCGTTGATCGGCATCTCCTCGGCAGTGGTCACCGCCAGGATCGAGGTGAACTCGCGGTTCGCAAGCGTCGCCGCGATCTTCTCGCTGGCGTGGGCGACCGGGCCGACCTTCGCCAGCGCGGCGAAGGTCTTCGGAGCCCGTAGGACGCCGATGCCATGGCCGCTGGCCGGCGCGTCGACGATCACCAGCTGATAGGGGTCGGTCCCGCGGACCGCGCGCTCGGGCTGCGACAGCTCCCACGCCTTGCCGATTGCCAGCAGCTCCCGCAGGCCCGGCGTCGCCAGGCTGAACGCACCCAGCAGCCGGCTGTGGCCGAGCCGGTTCGCAAGCGGGCCCGGCAGCTTCAGGCCGAGGTACTGCTCCATCACGATCTGCGGGTCGATCGAGATCGCGAACAGGTTCGGCGCGAGCCGCCGCTCGCCGGAGTCACCGTTGCCGGCAGGGCCGAAGACTCGCTCGCTGCCGTCGCCGCGGGCCAGCTCGGCGACGATCGTCCGCAATCCCCGCCGGGCCGCGGCCAGGCCCAGGGCCAAGGCGACCGTCGACTTGCCGACGCCGCCCTTACCGGTGATGAAGATCAGCCGCCTATCAGACAAAGGGATCGCCACTGGGACACAGAACATAGCCTCGTCCACGTTTGGCGCGCGTGAAGACGGCGCGCTGCCGGGGCGCCACAGCCGGTGGCATTGAAGGATTTCCGGCGTTATGTGCGAATAGAGCGGCGAATGGGATTTGCAGCCGAAATACGCGCTTCGGAGGAATCTGCCGTGACGGAACCTACCGTGACCGGTGGTAGTCCCAAGATCATCGCCTTCGCCAACCAGAAGGGCGGCGTCGCCAAGACCACCACGACGCTCAACCTGGCGGCCGCCTTCGTCGAGGAGGGCTACCGCGTGCTGTGCTGCGACATGGATCCCCAGGGCAACCTCACCATGTCTCAGGGCATCGATCCCGATGGCCTGAAGACGTCGATGTACGACGTGCTGGTGCACCGGCTGCCGATCCGCGAGGTGATCCACCACCGCGAGGTGGACGTCGCCGTCGCGTCGATCGATCTGGCCGGGGCCGAGATCGCGATGTCGACGATGATCGGCCGCGAGCGCGCGCTGCAGCGCGCGCTGCGCGCGGTGGACGACGACTACGACTACATCTTCATCGACACGCCGCCGAGTCTGGGCCTCTTGACGATCAACGCCCTGACCGCGGCCGATCGGGTCATCGTTCCGGTCCAGTGCGAGTACCTCTCGATGCGCGGGCTCGCGCAACTCCAGAACACGCTGGCGATGATCCGCGAGAGCCTGAACCCCAACGTCGAGATCGAGGGCATCCTGCCGACGATGGTCGACACCCGAACTTTGCACGCGAAGGAGGCCATCGAGCTGCTGGAGGAGAACTTCGGCAGCCGCGTCTTCGCCTCCCGCATCCGCAAGACGGTGCGTTTTGCCGAAGCCCCGGTGAAAGGCATGTCAGTACTGAAATACGAACCCGATGGGATGGCGGCAAGGTCATACCGCCAGCTCGCTAAGGAGGTCCTTTCAGGTGCCCAACGCTAAACGCGCGAGCATGCGCGAGGGGCCGCTCTCGGCGCTGTTCCGGAAGACGACCGGTGGCGCTCCCGCGGCACCCACCACACCCGTGAGCGAGACCGAGTCGGCGCCCCAGACAGGTGCGGTGCGAGCGGGCACTGGGACCCCGACAGCGGCTGCTGGGGCGACGGCCCCCGCGGCTCCGGTGGCGACCCCCGGGCAGGAGCGGTCAGGCGCCGCGCCGGTAGCGTCCACGACGCCAGCGCGCCGTCAGGGCGTGCCGTCGCCGACCGAGCGCCTGCGGAGCGCCTTCTCACCTGAGATTCCCGAGATCCCGGCCGATCGGCTCGAGGCCGCGCGCGCTCGCGCGGCCGCGGTCACGGCGGTGACCGCCGACACGACGGCGGCCTTCACCCAGCCCGCGCAGGTCCGTGCCGGCGCCACCCAGCCGGTGGTGCCCGCGCGCCTGGCGATCTCCTCGCGGCAGGGCATGGCGGCCGACGTGGACGTTCTCAAGCAGCCGGTGCTGCGTGTCGTCGGCGTCGGCGGCGCCGGCGTCAACGCCGTCAACCGGATGATCGAGGCGGGCATCGAGGGCGTCGACTTCATTGCGATCAACACCGACCTGCAGTCGCTGCAGACCTCGGCTGCGACCACCACCCTGCACATCGGTGAGGAGCTGACGCGTGGACTCGGCTCGGGCGCCAACCCCGAGGTCGGTCGCGAGGCCGCGCGCGAGTCCTACGACGCGATCAAGGCGTTGCTGCGTGGCGCCGACATGATCTTCATCGCGGCCGGTGCCGGTGGCGGCACCGGCACCGGCGCGGCTCCCGTCGTGGCGGAGATCGCACGCGGGCTCGGAGCGCTGACCGTCGGCATCGTCACCCGACCGTTCCAGTTCGAGGGCACGCACCGGCGCGACCAGGCCGAGCTCGGGGTCGAGACGCTCGCGAAGGTCGTCGACACGTTGATCGTCGTCCCGAACAGCCGCCTGCTGACCGTGCTCGACAAGCGCATCTCGATGATCGATGCCTTTAAGGTCGCCGACGACGTGCTGCGCCAGGCGGTGCAGGGCGTCTCCGACCTGGTCACGCTGCCGGGCCTGATCAATCTCGACTTCGCGGATGTTCGGGCGATCATGTCGAACGCCGGCAACGCTCTGCTCGGGATCGGAATGGGCACCGGCGAGAATCGCGCGCTCGAGGCCGCCGAGGCGGCTGTCTCATCGCCGCTGCTCGAGACGAGCATGGAGGGCGCCCGCTCGATCCTGCTGTCGATCACCGGTGGCACCGACATCTCGCTGTGGGAGGTCAACGAGGCGGCGAAGGCCGTGGCGGCGGCCGCACACCCAGACGCCAACATCATCTTCGGTGCGATGGTCGACGAGCGGATGCATTCCGACGAGGTGTGGATCACGGTGGTGGCAACCGGTTTCGATCAGCAGATGCCGGTGCGCGCCAGCCGCCAGCGTGAGCGCGAGACGGTTGGGGCTCGCACGGGCGGGCGCACCGAGGACGAGGGCGACCGCGGCGCGCGGCGGCCTGCGCGCGAGCCGGTGGCTCGGGGCACCGCGCCGCTGAAGTTCGACCTCGACGTGCCGGAGTTCATGCCGCACAGCTGAAGGCGTCGGCGCGGAGCCGGCCCGGGACACCGACCGTGGACATGCGACGGCTCACTTCCAGCGGCGGCGAGCTTGGTGTAGTCGCCGCCGGCGACGCGGTCAGCGCCGAGTTCGGCGCCGCTGCGCTGCGGGCCGGCGGCAACGCAGTCGACGCGGTGCTAGGTGCGTTGCTGGCCTCGTTCACCTGCGAGCCGGCGCTCACCGGGCTCGGCGGTGGCGGCTACATGCTCGTGCTCCCGCCCGGGGGCGCGCCGGTGCTGCTCGACTTCTTCGTGAACGCGCCCGGACTCACCAGTCCGGGCGCACCCGCGACACCGGCCCAACCGATGGACGCGGTCGAGGTCTCGTTCGGTGAGGCTCTGCAGGTATTCCACGGCGGCGCCTCGTCGGCCGGGGTCTACGGCGTGCCGGCGGGGGTCGCAGCGGCGAACGCGCGCTTTGGTCGGCTGCCGCTCGCGCAGCTCACCGCACCGGCGGCACAACTCGCACGCGAGGGAACCCGTCTCAGCGCCGCGCAGGCGCAGGTGTTGCAGATCGTCTCCGGGCTGGCGCTGCTCACGTCGGAGTCGCGGGCGCTGTTCGCGCCCGCGGGAAAGCTGCTTGGCGCGGGTGAGCGCTTTCGCGATCCGGCGCTGGCCGAATCGCTGGAGCTGCTCGGCCGCGAGGGCGCGGCCCCGTTCTACACCGGACCCGTCGGTGACGCGGTTGCCGCCTGGGTGGGCACGCAGGGTGGGGCGCTCGGCCGCGCGGACCTGGCCGCTTACCGCATGATCGAGCGCGAGCCACTGCACGTCAGCTTCCGTGGTCGCGACGTGTTCACCAACCCGCCGCCGGCCGCCGGTGGTCTGCTGTTGGCGCACGCGCTGAGCCAGCTCGACACGTTGCCGGCGCCACTACCCGCAGCGGCGATCGTCAGGTCGATGGAGCGCGTACAGGAGCTGCGCGGCGGCGACTTCGCGCAGCGGCTCGGCGAGCCAGGCTTCGCCGAGCGCTTCCTGAGACTCGGCGCCGATGATCGGCTCGGCTCGACCACGCACGTCGCGGCGCTCGACCGCGACGGCATGGCCTGCACGATGACCACCAGCAACGGCTCCAGCTCCGGCGCCGTGGTGCCGGGCACCGGGGTCCACCTCAACAACATGCTAGGCGAGAGCGACCTCAATCCCACCGGCTTCCACCGGCATCAGCCGGGCGAGCGGCTGCCGAGCATGATGTCGCCGACGGCGCTGCTGCGTGACGGCGCGCCCGAGCTGGTGCTCGGCAGCGCCGGCTCGAACCGGATCCGCTCGGCGGTCCTGCAGACGGTTCTACGGGCGATCGACGACGGTATGACAGCAGACCGAGCGGTCGCGGCCCCGCGTCTGCACTACGAGGAGGGCATGCTCTACGCCGAGCCCGGAGTCGACCTCGCCGGGCTCAACCTCAGTAGCTACGAGGTCGTGCGCTTTGAGCGCCTGAACCTCTACTTCGGTGGTGTCCAGGCGGTCCAGCGCGACGCCGCCGGTCACTTCCGTGGCGGCGGCGATCCCCGGCGCGGCGGTCACGCCGTGGTGGTGAGCGCCTGAGCTGCCGCATCGGCGGTGCTGCCGCGCAGCTCAGCCCTGGGCCGCGCCGTCCGCGACATCTGGCGCTGCCGGTCGTTGGGCGGTCAGCAACAGGTTGTAGAAGACGCCAGCCGGTAGCAGCGGCTCGAGCGCGCGGGCATCGAGCTGCTGCAGCAGCAGGTAGCCACGGAACGCATACTGGCGCCAGAGCCACGGGATCCGCTCGGGGGCGGCGCTGGCCTCGAGGCTGCGGTTGAACCAGCCGAACCAGTTGGCTACGAGCTCCTCGCCCCGGCAGCGAGCGTGCTCGAACCCAGCACGCTGAGCAAGCGTCACCAGCTCGGCGGGGGCGAAGGTGTGGATGTCGACCTGACCTTCGAAGGCGTGGCCGTCGTGCGGCGCGGAACCGGTGTCCGGCGCCGAGGGCAGCCGCAGGGCCGCGCGCCAGGCCGGCGCGAGCAGCGTGGCGAGTCGCTTGGGGGCGCGCGCCAGCAGATCGCCGGTCAGCGATGGCTCGCCGGCGAACACGATCGTGCCGCCGGGCGCGAGCACGCGCCGGAACTCGGCGAAGGCGCCGGCGAGATCGGGCAGGTGGTGGAGGATCGCGTGGCCGAAGACGAGATCGAAGCTCTCGTCCGCCAGCGGCAGCGAGCCGGCCTCGGCCTCGATCGCTTGGATCCCGGCCAGGCCCAGACGCTGCGCGTTAGCGCTCAGGGTCGCCACCATGCCGGCGGAGATGTCGGTGCAGGTGAGCTCCTCGATCACCCCGGCCTGCATCAGGTTCAGGCCGAAGTAACCGGTGCCGGCGCCGATCTCGAGTGCCCGCCGAAACGGCTGCCGGATGCGAGCGCCGAGCGCCTTCTCGAACTTGCCGCGGACCTGTCGCTGGCCGGTCTCGTCGAAGTCGATTCCCCATTTGGCGTCGTACTCGCCGGCTGCCGCATCGTGGTAGCGGACGTTAACTTCCCGGATCTGCCGGTCTGAGCGTTGCTCGTCCATCGTCGCTGACGTTATACCGTGTCGTCTGTGGAAGGCGATCATTGTGCACGGACGCACCGCCGCCGCAGCCGGGCCGATGGGGCCGGGCGCGGGCGGGCGTCGGCGCTCGCCCTGATCGTGCTGGCTCTGGTCCTTGCAGTGTCCCTGCGGGCGCCGACGCCCGCCCGCGCCGCGTCGGCCGGGATCCTCCCGCCCCGCAACCCCAAGGCTGACTGCCGTCGCTCCATGATCGCGACCAGCTTCACGCTGACCGACATCAGCTTCTGCCGCGCCAAGGAGGGTGTCGGCAAGCTGACGCTGCCGTCGAACTGGCGATCGCTGAGCCGGCCACGGCAACTACTGGTGCTCGTGGACCTCGAGCGCGTGAATCGTGGGCTCGCGCCGATCCTGGGGCTGACCTCGATCCTCGACCGCCGAGCTCAGAGCGGCGCCGTGGTCAACCTGGATCCAGCGCTGCCGGGCGGCCACGACGGGGGCGCCCTCTGGGCCGACGCGGCCAGTGTGGCGGCAGCCGACGACGCCTGGATGTACTACGACGGCCGCGACGGGCTCGACCTGAACGTTACGTGCGGCGCCACCGTGAGGCGGGACTGCTGGCTGCATCGCGACATCATCCTCTGGTCCCGCGGGCGCGGCCTCGTCGCCGGCGCCGGCTACGCGAAGGGGCACGGCGACGGCTCCTACACGTTCGCGGTGGCCAGCGGTTACGCACATCCGGCGCTGCGCTTCAGCTGGGCGCGCGAGCTGCGGTACTTCCACTCACGGCCACGCGTCGAGCCGGTCCCCGTCAAGCGCTAAGGGCTCGCGCCGGGTCCACCGTCGCCGGCAACGCCTCAATCCCAGCGCAGCGTCCGGGGGTGCGCGCGCGTCCCGATCACCTCGGCCGGCACGCCGCCGGTGATCGCGTCGTCGGGCACGTCGCGGGTGACGACCGCGCTGGTACCGATCACGACGTTGTCGCCGACGGTGACGCCACACAGGATCCGCGCACCGTGGCCGATCCAGACGTTGTTACCGACGTGCACGTCGCGCTTGCGGATACCCTGCTTGCGGATCGGCGTCTCGACGTCATCGATGTTGTGGTCGAAGTCGATCATCATCGTCCGGTCGGCGATGATGCATTCGCGACCGATCGCGATCCGCTGGTAGCAGGAGAGCGTGCACTCCTGGCCGAGCACGGACTTCGCACCGATCGAGATTACGCCCTCATGCGCGCGTATCTTCGAGCCGTCGCCGATCCACGACCAGCGTCCGAGCTCGACACGTCCCTCGTGCCCGATCTCGATGTGCACGCCCGGACGTACGAAGCAGACGCCGTCGGTGTGCAGTCGCCCCCGCCAGCGCAGCTTCAGATACAACCAGCGCAGCAGCAGCGGCACGTAGCGGGGTCGCAACATGTAGTTGTGTGCGGCAAAGCGCAGGAACGTCAGCAGGCCGCCGCGCAGCGGTCGCGACGGTCCGTGCGGGTTCGCGCCACGGGCTCCGGTGGGGGCGGCAGAGGCCGCAGCGGCGCCGGTTGCAGCTCCCGTGTCTGGCACGCCGCTTGTATGCATCGGGTCTGTCTCCACTGCTGTAGGCTGGCAGCGCCAGCCGAGGCTCGGCCGGCGCTGCCAATACTCGCACGGGAGGCGGCGCTCGGGTAGCGCCGGATGCGGAGGCTGCGCCCGGGTAGTGGCGGATGCCGGCGGCTCGGACCGACGAGCGCCGCACGATCCGTTGAATGAGAGCGCTCGGCGCTGGCGGCTGGCTGTATTCAGCGCCATGGACGCGCCGATGGGAAAGTCCGCCGACGTATCCGCTGGAGGCGGGCTGCGGGACTCGCCCGGCCGCATCACACGGGGTCACAGGCCGTTGGCCGGCCGGGTCGGGGGCGGTCCTTGAGGCCAGCCAGCCGCTCCTCGAAGAAGCGCTTGCGCCACTGCGAGACGACGTCGCGCCCGCAGCGTAGGCGGGCGGCGATCTCGCGGTTCGTCATCCCAGTGGCCGCCATCAGCACCATCTGGGCCCTCAACACTTGCCAGTGCGGCAGCGTATACGAGCGCGCCAAGTGCTCCAAGACTGCTCGCTCCTCGTCGGTTAACTCGATCCGGTACGGGCTATGCCTGGGCACGGCATCCCTTCTCAAGGGCGCATAGAGCGGCGGCACTATTGCTAAGAGTCACCGTGGATACGTAGCCTTAATTAATTATGAGAGGTTTCAGCAAACAGCTTAAAGTTGTAACGCATCCCGCCGATATACCTTAAGTCGAAGTGCTGGGATCCGGGACCGACTGGCCCAGCCAACTTGCGCACAATCGCGCGCCTTCGGAACGGCCCGAGCCGTTGCGAAGAACGAGCTGCCGCATTGCCGACTCAGAAAGGCGGGCCGATGCCCAATTCCATCAAACATCACCTGATATTCCGGAAGCTGAACCTCTTCCCGCGGCTGCTGCTGCGGTTCGGCGTAGTAGCCGCGCTGGCTGTCGCGGCGGCGGCGGTTGCGCTGGCCGGCGGTGGGCTCAGCGGCTCCGCCCAGGTAGCGGTCATCGTGCTCGCGGCGGCAGCCGTCGTGGCGGGAGTCGAGGAGGCTGCCACCACCGCCGACTGGCTGACAAAGCGCATCTACAGCGTTCGCCACGACATGGAACTGCTCGAGGCGCAGGGCATGGTGGACCTCGCAGCTGGACTCGCGGCACTGGAGAAAGGCGACTTGACGCACGTCTGCAACGTCGACATGCCGGTGCTTGCGAGCACGGCCAACGACGAGATCGGCAAGTTCGCCAATGCCTACAGCTCGATCCGCGACAGCGTGCTGCAGGCGTGCAACGCCTACAACACGACTCGCAGCGGGCTGAGCGAGGACATCGGCAGGATCGCCGGCTCGTCGCACCATCTGAACGACATGGTCGCGCAGCTGAAAGAGATCGCGGCCGACTCGGGCAGCGGCGCGGCCCGCTCCGGGCAGGTGGCGAGCGAAGTCGCCAGCTCGATCGGTCAGATCGCCAGCGGCGCGCAGGAGCAGGCCCAGGCCGTCGCACAAGTCCGCAGCGCCGCTGACGAGGTTGGGCGCGCGATCAGCGAGATCGCAGCCGGTGCGCAGGAGCAGGCCCAGGCCGTCGAGCAGGTGCGCACGGCCGCTGACGAGGTCGGGCGCGCGATCAGCGAGATCGCAGCCGGTGCGCAGGAGCAGGTCCGTGCGATCGGCGAGGTCGAGAGCAGCAGCGACCATGCCTCGGGCGCGCTGAGGAGCGCCGTCGAGAAGGCGCGCGAGACGGCGGCGGCAGCCCACCAGGCGACAGCGCTCGCGCACGACGGTGTCGGGGCCGCGGTGCAGGCCACCGAGGTGATGGGTGGCGTGCGCAGCACGTCGCAGCAGGTTGCGGACGTGATTCGTGAGTTGGCGGTGAAGTCGGAGAAGATTGGGTCGATTGTGCAGACGATTACGGATATTTCGGAGCAGACGAATTTGTTGGCTTTGAATGCTGCGATTGAGGCTGCGCGTGCTGGTGAGCAGGGTCGTGGGTTTGCGGTGGTGGCGGATGAGGTTCGTAAGTTGGCTGAGGGTTCTCAGTCGGCTGCGGCTGAGATCGCGGGGTTGATCGAGTCGATCCAGAGCCAGACGAGCGAGGCGGTGGCCGTTGTCGGCGATGGCAACAAGCGCAGTGAGGAAGGCATGAAGGTCGTCGTTGCCGCACGCGAGGCGTTCGAGCAGATCGGCCAGGCGGTCGACGACATCACCGTGCGGGTCGACGAGATTACGCGGACCGCCGAGCAGGTCACCGCCGATACCGAGCAGATGGTCACGACGGTGAAGTCGGTTGCCGCGGTCGCCGAGCAAACATCCGCCTCCGCGCAGCAGGTCTCCGCCTCCGCGCAGCAGGTCTCGGCCTCCGCCGACCAGGTCGCCGCCTCGACCCAGCAGGCGTCGGCTTCGGCGCAGCAGGTCTCGGCCTCCGCGGAGGAGGTCGCCGCATCCGCCGAGCAGGTGGCGAGCAGTGCCGAGGAGGCGTCGAGCGCGACCCAGCAGGTCTCCGCCTCCGCGCAGCAGATCTCGACCGACGCCCAGCAGCGCACGGACGCCGCGACGGAGGTCGGTGCCTCGGCACAGGCTGTCTCCGGCGACGCGGCGGCGCTGGTGGCGCTGATCGCGCACTTCCGACTGGACAGCGACAAGGCTGAAGGGCTCAGGGGCGATGACGCCCCGGCCAAGTCGCCGCAGCAGCCCGAGCTGGCGATCGCCGGCTGACAGAGGGCACGCTGCCGCCGGTCGGGACCTCTGATTCAGGTTCCGGCCGGCGGTCCGTTCCAACGACCTTGGGCAGCAGGGCGTGCCCGCTCGAGCTGCTGGGCGCTGCGTTCGTTGAGGTCTGCGTTGGCCTTGAAGAACCACAGCAGCAGCTCCATCTCCTCGCTGGTCAGCACTGCCGCGAGCTGCTCCGCGTAGGCGCTGTGCTCCGCGTAATAGGCGTGTAGACGCTGGACCGCAGTCGTTGGCTCGACGATCACCCGGCGGCGGTCGCCGGCGTCGCGGACGCGGCTTGCATAGCCGGCGTGCTCGAGCCGATCGAGAGCCGCGGTCATCGCGCCACTCGAGAGCCCGGTCTGCTGCGCCAGTTCGCCCGCCGTCTGTGGGCCTTCGCGGGTGAGCACGTCGAGACACGCCATATCGGTGCGGTTCAGCCCGGCGGCGTCGGCGACCGCCTGGTCGAAGCGTGCGGTCGCGCTCTGTGACCGGCGGACGGCGAGGGTCAGCTCGGCGATCAGCGCGTCCTTGGCGGTCGCGTCGCCGGCGGCGTCATCCGCGCGCTTGGAGTGCAGCGATGGCGGCGGCGCGAAGGGCAGCGGCGAGGAGTCAGGAGAGGGTTGCATCATTTACCTTGATTGCTAAGATGCTTGATTATCAAGTTATTCTGCCGTGGAGAGATTATGGAGCTAGCGATCCAGGCACACAACATACGCAAGACCTATCCGCCGGCCGTGACCGCGCTCGACGGCGTCGATCTGGAGGTTCAGGCCGGCACCATCCACGCGGTGCTGGGTCCCAATGGCGCCGGTAAGTCGACGCTCACGCGGGTGCTGTGCACGCTGGCCGTGCCGGACAGCGGCGAGGCCACGGTTGCCGGCGTCGACGTGCTGGCGGCGCCGGCACGAGCGCGACGGTCGATCGGCGTCGTCGGGCAGCAGCACGGGGCTTCGCCGGAGGCTACGGTACGCGAGAACCTGCGCCTCCAAGCCGAGTTTCAGGGGATCAGTGGCGGGCGCGCACGCGCCGCGGTGAAGCGATCGCTGGCGAGGTTCGAGCTGGAGGAGATCGCCGGCCGCATCGTCAGGACCTGCTCCGGTGGCCAGCGGCGCCGCGTCGATCTCGCGCTGGGACTGCTGCACGAGCCGCGCGTGCTGTTTCTCGACGAGCCGACGACGGGTCTCGATCCCGAGACTCGTGCCGGGCTCTGGCAGCAGATCCGGCACTTGTGCAAAGACGCTGGCGCGACTGTGCTGCTGACCACCCACTACATGGATGAAGCCGACCAGCTTGCCGAGCGGGTCACGATCGTCGATCACGGCCAGGTGGTGGTTGACGGTGCCCCCGAGAGGCTCAAGCGCGAGCTCGGGGGCGACACGCTGATGCTCGATGTCAGCACGCTCACGGCAGGCGTCGGCGCTGCGCTGGCCGTCGTCGACGGCGTCGACGACGTGCAGCTCGACGGCCGCCGGATCCGTGCCCGCGCCCGCGACGGCGCCGCGGCGCTGCCGCTGGTCCTGCCGGCGATCGAGCGGGCGGGCGCGGTGGTGACCGCCGCACAAATCGCGCAGCCAACGCTCGACGATGTGTATCTGAAGTACACCGGTCATGCCTACGAAGATGATCCCGCAACCACGGAGGCAAGCTGATGCCCCTGATCGCCCAAAGCTGGCAGGTGTTCCTGCGCAACTCCCGCGTGCTGCTGCGGCAGCCCGCGTACCTCTTGACGACGCTGATCCAGCCAATCATCTGGCTGCTGCTGTTCGGTGCCCTGTTTAAGGTCGTCGCCCACGTCCCAGGTTTCAGCGGTTCGTACATCGATCTGCTGACACCGGGCGTGGTGGTAATGCTGGCAGTGTTCTCGGCCGGTTGGAGCGGGATGGCGTTCGTCGAGGACATAAACGATGGCGTGCTCGAGCGGCTGCTGGTCACCTCAGTACGGCGCGGAGCGCTGAACATCGGCAGCGTCGTTTACAACGCCTTTACCGTGGTGCTGCAGACGATCGTGATCGTGCTGCTGGCGCTGCTCGTCGGCGCCGACTTCCGCGGCGGGCTGCTTGGCGTGGTCGCGATGCTGGTGATCGCGGCCTTGCTCGCCGCGATCTTCGCCTGCCTGTCCAACGCGGTTGGGCTCAGTGCCAGGCAGCGCGAGAGCGTGATCGGTGCGGTGACGCTTGTGCAACTTCCGCTCACGTTCCTCTCCAGCTCGCTGATGCAAGCCGACCTGCTGCCGCACTGGATCCGGGTTGTCGCGGAGTTCAACCCGGTCAACTGGGCTGTCGTGGCTGCTCGTGCGGCGGCGATGCAGCGTGGTGACTGGGGGGTCGTGGCAACTCGTAGCGGGCTACTACTGGCGCTACTGGCCCTGGCCGGCCTGATCGCTCAGCGGACGCTCCGGGCCTACGGGCGGTCGCTTTAGATCGAGATCGCGACCAACGCTGCCACGTCTTCTTGGAGCTGTTCGAGGGCGACGAAACTGGCACGAGGTGCTGGCCGCCGGTGCGCCCAGCTAGCGGAACGGACCGTTAGCGCAACGACTGATCGGACGGATCGACCGGGGCGGGTGTAGGTGGCTCGACGGTGGCGGGGGCGCCAGACCAGGCGGCGGCCGACGCGACGGCTGCCGCCGGCATCGAGGCTGCCCGCAGGCGGTGACGAAGGATCGGAAGCGCTGCGCCCACGAGCACGACCCCGACGGTGTAGATCCAGCCGAGCAGCACGTCGGAGACGTAGTGCTCGCCCGTATAGACGACGGCGAACGCCATCGCCAGCGGGTAAGCGATCACCAGCGGGCGCAGCCAGCGGTGCCGGCGCGGCCACAGCGTGATCGCCACGAGCAGCGAGAAGGCAGCGTGCAACGACGGGACCGCGGCGACGTTGTTCGCGTACTGGTAGCCCCGCTCGACGATGCCGCCGGAGCTGCGCAGTGGCAGCACGGTCCAGACCTGCGGGACGATCCGCGTGATCGGCGCGATCAGATGCCGTTGGCTGGCCATCCAGGGAGGCGCGGCCGGGAACACGGCATAGGTCGCGAGTCCGGCGAACGAGAGGCCGATCACCAGCATCGCGAACTTCCGGAAGCGGCGTCGGTTTAGCCGCCACAGCACAGCCGCCAGCACCGGCGTGAAGAAGAAGTGGGTCAGGTAGACGGCCCAGCAGATGACGTCGTACCAGACGACGCGACCGTGCCAGAGCCAGTGTTGCAGCGTGACGGTCGGCACCTGCCCGCCGAACAGCCAGCGATCGACGCGGATCTGCGGCATGTAGTGGACCGGCAGCAGGCGCCCCGCGGTCCCACGTAGCGAGTCGTAGGCGACCAACAGCGCCACGAACGGCAGCCAGTCGCGGACGAGGCCGCGCAGGAACCCCTTCACGTCGGCCAATGAGAAGCAGAACAGCCCGATCAGCAGCCACAGGAAGATGGTGTCCCGCTGATAGGGGATGCCGACGGTCAGGAACATCACGATCGTGCCGATGGCGAACGCGATCGGTGCAATCAGCGTCCAGCGCAGTCGTAAACCGGACAAAGTCAAGCGATCATATCCATTTTGCTTACAGCTTGTTCACAACTGAAGCCCCCCGTGTTCACAGGACGATTTCTGATTCCGCACCACGCGTACCTAAACTGCATAGCGATGCCGGATGCCGCCAAAGGCAGCGGCCGTGGTGCCGCCTTCTTCGATCTCGACAAGACCCTGATTCAGGGAGCGTCGGGCTTCCACTTCGCCTATGCGGCGCGGCAGACGGGACTGATGTCGCGCCGGCAGCTCACGAAGGACGCCTACGCGAACCTGCGCTACCGACTCCGGGGCGCCACCGATGACCAGTCCGACGCGATCAGGCTGCGTGCCGCGCAGGCGCTGACCGGCCTCCGGGTGCGCGACCTGCAGCGCCTATCGGCGATCGTCATGCGCCGGATCCTGCCGCGCATCTACCCGGAGATCCTGTCGGTGGCATACGCGCACCAGGACGCGGGCCGTCCCGTCTACATTGTCACCGCGACCGCCGAGGATCTCGCGGTGGTTCTCGCGCAGGTGCTTGCGTTCGACGGTGCCCTCGGCTCGAACGCGGGCGAGGTGATCGACGGACACTTCACCGGACGCGCGAACGGCGTGTACCTCTACGGACCCGCTAAGCCCGTGGCGATCCGCGCGCTGGCGGAGCGCGAGCACATCGACCTGAGCGCCTCGTACGCGTACTCGGACTCGATCTCGGATCTGCCGATGCTCGAGGTCGTCGGCCATCCGGTGGTGGTCAACCCGGACGCCGAGCTGCGGGAGCGCGCCATCGCCGGCGGCTGGGAGATCCTGCACCTGGACCCGATCGGTCGGCGCCTGTTCGGCGTCACGGTGCTGGGGACGCTGATCGCCGCCGGCGTCGTGACCTCGCGGGTCACCAATCGGCGCCGTTTGCGCAACGCCCAGGTCCGGCGGCATGCCGTTGCGGTCGTCATCGCGGGCTTCCGGCGCAAGCTGCTCGGCGGTGGCGGCAGCAGTGGCGCTGGTGGCCGCCGGTCGATAGTCGGTGCGCGCCTGCTGAACAGTGTCCTCAATCGTTGATTGACTAATCAGTCAGACGGGCAGGATCCCGGTCGGACATCGGTCTGGCGACCCGGTCGGAGATCGATTCGGCGGCCCGAACGGACGTAGCTCTGGCGACGGAGATCAGGACATGAGGAGCAAACCTTGAAAATCTGCGTACTGGTCAAGGCAGTGCCAGATCCGGCGGCCCCGAAGCGCATCGATCCGGCGACCGGCAGGCTCGATCGGACCGGCGAGACGAACCTGAACGGCTACGACGCGAATGCGCTCGAGACGGCGCTGCAGCTCCGCGAGGGCGGGGTGCTGGCGATCGACGAGATCGTCGCGGTGACGATGGGCCCCGCTGCCGCGGCCAAGGCGCTGCAGAAGGCGGCGGCGCTCGGCGCCGACCGGTCGCTGCACCTGATCGACGACGCACTTGCGGGCTCGGACCTGATTGCAACGGCCTATGCGCTGGCGCAGGTGCTGGAGCGTGAGGCGCCCGATCTGGTGCTGCTCGGTCAGCAGTCCGAGGATGGCACCGGCTACGCGCTCGGCGCCGCGGTCGCCGACCACCTGCAGATGCCATCGCTGACCCAGGTAGTGTCGCTGCAAGTCGACGGCGGCGAGCTGGTGCTGGAGCGCCAGACCGGCTACGGCTACGACACGATCCGGGTCGCGCTGCCGGCGGTGATCTCGGTCAGCGATGCGATCAACGTGCCGCGCTACCCGTCGCTGAAGGCGATCATGGGCGCGAAGCGCAAGCCCGTGCAGGAGCTCTCGCTCGCCGACGCAGGCATTGACCCCGCTCGCGTCGGCGCGGACGGCTCGTGCGTGACCTGCGGCGAGTTCCACGCTCCGGCGGCCAAGGCCGCCGGTCAGATCATCGAGGCTGACGACACCGACGTGACCGTTACCGAGATCGTCGCCTACCTGCAGGAAAGGAAAGTGATCTAGATGCCCTCCGACATCCTCGTCTACGTGCTCGAGCACGAGGGCACGCCGAGCAAGAGCTCGCTGGGGGTGCTGGCGCAGGCGGCGGAGCTGGCAGCGGAGCTCGGCGGCCAGGCGGACGCGCTGCTGCTGGGCGGTGAGGAGGCCACCGACGAGCTCTGCGCCTTACTGGGCGCGTACGGCGCGGCGCGGGTGCTGCGCAGCCATGGTCCGCTGGGCCTCGCGCAGCCCGTCGTCGACGCGCTCGACGCGGCGATCGACCGCTGCGGCTACCGCTACGTGATCCTCGGCGGCGGCCTGCTCGGTCCCGAGATCGGCGCCGGTCTCGGTGCTCGTCGCAGCGCCGGCGTCACCGTCGAGACCACCGCGATCACGGCGCGCGACGGCGAGCTGGTCGCGGAGCGACCGATCTTCGGCGAGACGCAGATCTCCGAGTCGCGATTCCGTGGCGAGCTGGGGATCATCGTCGGCCGCGCGGGTGCATTCGAGGCGAGGCCGGCGACGACGCCGGGCGCGGCGGAGGTCGTCGAGCTCGACGTGCCGTTGCGACCGTATTCGACGCGCGCTCAGGTCGTGAAGCGCGACGAGCAACGGGGTGCCGAGCTCAACATCGAGAGCGCCGAGGTGCTGGTCGCGGGTGGCCGCGGGCTCGGCGACCCCGAGAGCTTCAAGCTCTGCGAGGATCTCGCGGTGGCGTTCGGGGACGGAGCTGCGGTTGCGGCCACCCGCGCGGTCGTGGACGCCGGCTGGTACCCGTACGCGGCGCAGGTCGGCCAGACCGGGAAGACCGTCGCGCCGAAGCTGTACCTCGCGGCCGGGATCTCGGGTGCGGTGCAGCACCGGGTCGGCATGCAGGGCTCGGGCACGATCGTCGCCGTGAACAAGGACGCGGGCGCGCCGATCTTCGACTTCTGCGACCTTGGCGTCGTCGGCGACGTCAAGCAGATCCTGCCGAAGCTGACCGTGGCGGTCGCGGCGGCGAAGGGGGCGTAGGCGATGAGCGAGGCTAAGGCCGCGGGTGCCGGAGTGACCACCGCTGGACAGGCGGGCGCCCGGTCAGCCGACGGCGGGCCGGCTGCCGCGGCCGCTGGGTCGGTCGCTGGCCAGCGGGCCAGCGACCCGAGGTCCAACGTTCCGGGCGACTTCCTGCCAGCGATCGATGCCCGCGCCGAGTTCGTGAAGCGCGAGCTCGACCCGGAGGACGAGCGGATCGAGGTTGGCGTCGCCGTCGTCGGCGGCGGTACCGCCGGGCTCGCGGCTGCCAACCGGATCCTGCAGCTGCTGGAGCTGGATCCGGCTCTGCGCGAGCAGCTTGGCGAGGTCCCGGTCGCGGTGATCGAGAAGGCGAAGGCCTGCGGCGCGCACAGCGTCTCCGGCGCGGTGATGCGGCCGGGGCCGCTGCAGGAGCTCTACCCGGCGCTTACGCGCGATGGGTGGCGTGCTCAGGGCTTCGCGTTCGGCGAGGTACGGCGGGAGTCCGTCTACCTGCTGCCGAGCGCGACGTGCGCGATCAAGATCCCGACGCCCCCGAACCTACGCAACGCGGGCAATGAGGTGATCTCGGTCGCGGCGCTGGGGCGCTTCCAGCAGGGCTGGGCGGAGGAGCACGGCGCCTATGTGCTGACGGAGACCGCGGCAACGCAGCTGATCGTGCGGGATGGTCGTGTCGTCGGCTTGCGCACGGGTGATAAGGGCCGGGGTAAGGACGGCGAGCCGCTCGCGAACTTCGAGCCCGGTGCCGACATCCAGGCGAAGGTGGTGGTGCTCGCGGACGGCAACTGGGGGCATCTCACCGGCGCGGCGATCGACGAGTTCAACTTGATGGAGGGGCGCGAGCCCCGCGTCTGGGAGCTCGGCGTCAAGGAGATCTGGAAGGTCGAGCGGCCGCTTGACCGCGTGATCCACACGCTTGGCCCGTGGCCGCTGAAGGCCGACCCGCGCTACCGGCACTTCGGCGGGACTTGGCTCTATCCGATGAAGGACGAGGCCACCGGCGAGGACCTCGTGTCGATCGGCCTCGTGGTCGATCTCGGCTACGCCGACGCGACCACCTCGGCACACGACCTGCTGCAGCTGTTCAAGACCCATCCGCTGGTGCGGGACGTCCTTGCCGGTAGCGAGCGGGTCGGCTGGAGTGCGAAGGCGCTGCCGGCCGGTGGCTACTGGTCGATGCCGAAGCTGTCGATGCCGGGGGCGCTGCTGGTCGGCGACGCGGGCGGCATGGTCGACACCGTCGCGCTGAAGGGCGTGCACCACTGCCTGAAGGCCGGGCGACTCGCCGGCGAGGCCGTCTACGCGCACCTTGCGCGCGGTGAGGCGCTCGACCGCTACGAGAGCGCGATCGACCGCTCGTCGGTCGGTAGGGAGCTGCGGGCGGTACGCAACGCCCGCCAGCCGTTTCAGCGCGGCTTCGTGCGCGGCGCGGCGCAGGCGGGGATGGACATCCTCAGCGGCGGGCGTTTCCCGGGCGGGCGCCGGGCCTGGCACCGCGACGACCAGCAGCCGACGTTCGTCGGCGACACCGCTTCGGCGTATCCGCAGCCGGACGGCCACTACACGTTCGACAAGCTCTCGAGCGTCTACCTCTCCGGCAACACGACACGCGACGACGCACCGGACCACATCCGGGTCGCGAAGCGTGTTCCCCGCCAGATCGCCGAGACCTGGAGGTGGATGTGCCCTGCCGGCGTCTACGAGATCCCCGCGGATGCGCCCGAGCAGGGCTACGTCGACGTGATCGTCAACTACACGAACTGCGTACAGTGCGGAGCGATCACCGCGAAGGGCGGCCGTCTCACACCGCCGGAGGGGGGCGACGGCCCGCTGTACACGAACGCGTGATCGGTTACGGCCGGCGCCGCCACCGCGCTTGCGCGAGGGCAAGGTCGTCGACCACCTTCCCAGCGCGGGCGAACGCTGCCACCCGGCTCGCGCGTGGGAGAAAAGCTTTTACGGGAGGAGAGACAGGGGGGTGGGGGCCTGCGGGCTCCCACCCCCCCTGGAATGCTGATGCTGGTCCGGCAGCGGCGGGCGAGAGGTGGAATCCGTAAAAGTGCGAAATCCGTTTCGATTGCCGGTGACTTTCGTACTTTTACGTCTGTAAGCCGACAAATCCCGCAACGCGGAGGCGGTCGCAGCGGCTTTCGCACTTTTACGGATTGCCGCCCGCTCGGGGGCGGTCGGTGTCACC
>Ga0255363_100063_pt1 | contig 38475 bp, 35 predicted proteins | sample GFST100metaG_FD_186007 | JGI IMG/M metagenome (GOLD analysis project Ga0255363, IMG submission 186007) | Peat soil microbial communities from Stordalen Mire, Sweden - G.F.S.T100 | ecosystem: Environmental > Terrestrial > Soil > Wetlands > Peat | place: Sweden: Norrbotten County, Stordalen Mire... | reverse complement strand
CGCCTCGGCTGTCTCGGCCGCTGGCGCCGGCCTCGGTGCCGCGAGGGAGGGGGTGGGGGCGGCCACCGCGACTGTAAGAGCGGCCGCGGCAACCGCGAGAGCGGCCGCATGGGTGTCCGCGGCCGCGGCCGCGGGCGCAGGGGCGGGGGCGCCAGGACGGCAGCCGCCCGGTGAGCTGCAGGCGGCGATCCTCGATGCGATCGCGGCAGGCGCGTACACGGCCGACGCGATCGTGTTGCCAGGTACCGACGAAACACGGATCCTCGCCGAGATCGCCGCGCTCGAACTGGATGGCTGGCTGCGGCGCGGGGCGGGAGGGAAGCTGACCTTGGTCCCATGACTGCAGGGCCGAACGCAACCTCGCTTCGGCTCAAGTGCCGGTCCAGGTTCCACTGGTATTCTCGGCGGATTTTGGACGTATGCGGGCAAAATCCGCCACGAACGAACCGGCGTGGATGAAACGCTTGCGAGCGTCGCAACGGCTCACGACTGCGAGAGCCAGCGGGCGGTCCGACGTACGGCGCGACGATGCGAGCTCGTCGCTGAGAGAGCGCCGAGATCTTTGACATAATCAGGTAGTGCGATTCCTGCGAATGCAGCCTGGCAGCGGTGAGGTACTTCTCGCAGAGGGCGACGTGAACGTCTCGGAGGACGAGGAGCGCCTGGTCGCGGAGTTCCGGCGTCAACTGGACGCGGGGCTGTGGGCGGCCGTGCCCACCGGCGAGAGTCCTGTGCGGCGGCAGGCGCAGATGGTGCGGTCCTTCGACGAAGTCCCGAAGGACGCGGAGCGCGTCATCTTCTTTCCGCGCGCGGCGGGCGGTTGAGCAGCGGCTGTCGTGGAGATCGGACTGGGCATAACGGCGCTGGTGGCTCTGGCGCTTGCGGTCGATGCGCTGGCACCGGTGCTGGTTGACCGGTGGCGACGCCGGCTGGCGCGGCCACGGACCGAGGCGGAGCTGGCCGCGATCGATCCCGGGCGCGAACGGCGCGCCGAGCAGCGGGCGCGCGAGCTCCTACGCTCGTGCGTGAGCGAGGAGGACTGGCAGATCTACCGCCGGCTTGGGTTCCTGCGTGTGTGGAGCCATAGCAGGCGCGGTCGCCACGGCGGTCCGGCAGTCGCCTACCTGGTCTATCCGCACCGGCCGATCGTGTCGTACGTCGCCCAGACGGGCCGGCTGCTGCACGAGTACTGCGTCACGTTTCCGGCCGCCGAAAGTAATGGCAGCAAGGTGCTGCCCGACTCCGACGACGTGCTCGCCAAGTGGATGGCGTTGAGCGCCGACGAGCAGCGTGTGCTGCGTCACGCCAACATGAGTCTGCCCGGGAAGGCGCTCGATCCCGTTGCCGTCGCGCGCAACATCTGGCAGCTCGGGCGCTTCGAGCGCGAGCGGATGCGTGAGGTCGCGGCCGAGCTCGCGGCCCCGCGGCAAGGTGGCACAGCCTCCGGCTATCGCCGCGCCTAGCGTGCGTTGCAGGCGCGCCACCAGATCGGCGTGATGAACGGTCCGTTGCAGGGTATTCGTATCCCGTGATGAACCAACGGTTGCGGGGTAGTTGCGGCTAGGAAGACTTACGAGTCGGCAATATTCCGGCCGCTACCCTGACCTAAGGCGGCCTGAGCGAGTCGGTCGTAATTCTGCGGCGACTACCTCAGGCTGTGCTACCGCGCTGCACCATGAGCATCCCGACGCTAGACATAGAGCCGCGAACGACCAACCGCCGGGTACCGGTCCGGGTATATGTGGTGCCAATCGTGGTCCTGCTCGTCGTGCTGGCCGCGCTGTCCGCGATCCTGGCGGTGGCCGGCAGCGCTAAGGCCGGCGTCAACCCTTCGAGCAAATCGCTGGCAGTCGTGTCGCTGCCGTTCGGGTCAGGGCGCATCTATCACGTCAGCGTCTCCGCCGGCAGCGACCAGCATGTCGTGCCGGTGCGCGTGAAGGACAACCAGATCTGGCCTGAGACCAAGCTTGCCCCGGACGAGAAAGTTACCGTGATCGTGACGCTCCGGCGGCCCGGCTGGGTCTCCTGGGTGTCGAGTAAGACGGACCAGGTGCGGCTCACGGAGCGGACCCCCGCCGCGAAGGTCCGCTCGACCTTCATCACGAAGCACACGCAGGAGCCGCTGGTGGTGCGGTTCGCCTCACCGGTCACCTATGCCGCCTACCAGACCGCCGATGGTCACGTCAGCACCAGCAGCTTCAGCACACCGCGGACCAGCCTCACCATCGACGAGTCGGCGGCGGCCGGGACGACGCGCGTCTGGTCCAGCGCTCGCAGCTGGGAGCAGCCGGCGAGCGTGAACGTCTCGTGGTTCCCCGCCGGCGTCAAGGCCGTTGCCATCCTCAGCCCGGCGGCGGGCACGACCATCGGCTCTGTCACGCCGCTCACGGTGACTCTCTCGAAGCCGGTCAGTAAGGTGCTCGGCTCGCGCCTTCCGGCGGTCTCGCCGAGCGGCTCGGGGAAGTGGGAGACCGTCAACTCGCACACGATCCGCTTCGTGCCCTCAGGCTACGGCTACGGCCTCGGGGCGAAGGTCACAGTCAATTTGCCCGATGACGTCGAGATCTCGGGCGGCGCCAAGGCCGCGGCGTGGACGGTCCCGGCCGGCAGCACGCTGCGGCTGCAGCAGCTCTTGGCCGAGCTTGGCTACCTGCCGGTGAGCTTCACCGAGTCAAGCCCGGTAGCGAAGACGGTCGGTGCCCAGGAGCAGGCAGCCACGGATCCTCCCGCAGGCAGCTTCGCGTGGCGTTATTCCGGCACGCCCGCAGCGCTCAAGCAGCTCTGGCGGGCCAGCCAGTTGACGGAGCTGACGAAGGGTGCCGTGATGTCGTTCGAGGCGGACGCGGGGCTGGCTGCCGACGGTGAGGCCGGCCCGGCGGTGTGGAAGGCCCTGATGAAGGCCGAGATAGCGGGCCAGAATTCGAGCTTCGGCTACACGTTCGTGCACGTCAGCGAGACCGATCCCGAGCGGGTGCTGGTCTGGCATAGCGGTCACGACGTGGCTGGCGGGCTGGCGAACACCGGCATCGCCGCGGCGCCGACCGCGACCGGCGTCTTCGCGGTATTCGAACACCTCTCGGTCACCACGATGACCGGCAACAACCCTGACGGCAGCACATACCGCGATCCTGGTATCCCCTGGGTCAGCTACTTCAACGGCGGCGACGCCCTGCACGGCTACATCCGTGCCTCCTACGGGTTCCCGCAGAGCGTCGGCTGCGTCGAGATGCCGTACGCACTTGCTCACCAGGTGTGGAACTACACGCCGATCGGCACGATCGTCGACGTCGTTGCATAACGTTTGGCCGGGGAAGGCGACGCGCGGTAGGTAACGGTCGCGGAACGTCGAACTTCCCTTTCGTGAGGAGCTTGCGTTCAGCGGGACGGCGCAGTTGACGGCGGCAGCGGCCGATAAGTTGCCCGTCCAGCGCGACATCGTGCTCGACTTGGTGTGGGAGGAAACACTGGCGGCCCTGCGCGCCGACCTGCAGCGGCGCGCCGTGGCGCCGAAAACAGTACGCGCTTACATGGGCGACGCCCGGCAGTTCGCGACCTGGTGCTGCGAGCGCAAGCTCAGACCCGCCGACGTCGAGCTGCCGGCGCTGCGCCGTTACAGCGCGCAGCTCGCGGCCTCAGGGCGGGCGCCGAGCACTCTCGCGCGGAAGATCGCGTCGTTGCGGGCGCTGTTCGAGGTCGAGCGCCGGCGTGGACGGCGGCGGCAGAACCCGGCGACGCTGCTTACCGCGCCGAAGCGGCCGAAGCTCCTGCCACGCGTGGCCAGCGCCACGGAGCTGGCCACGCTGCTGGACTCGATCCCGGCGCGGACGCCGCTGACGGTGCGTGATCGAGCGCTGTTCGAGCTTGCTTACGCGTCGGGTCTGCGCGCGCAGGAGCTGGTCGACCTGCGCACGAGCGACATCGACTTCGACTCGGAGGCAGTGCGGATCTTCGGCAAGGGGTCGAAGGTCCGCGTGGTGCCGGTCGGCGAGCAGGCGCTGGCCGCGGTCGGCGCCTACCTCGAACATGGCCGCCCGGCGCTGGCGCAGCCGCGCGAGGCTGCCCGCGAGACGCTGTTCCTGTCGAAGTCGGGGCTGCCGCTGTCGACCTCGGACGTGCGCCGCCGCCTGCGGCAGTGGACGACGGCGCTGCAGCAGCAGGTGCCGAAGCTGACGGGTCTGCACCCCCATGCACTGAGGCATTCGTTCGCCACGCACCTGCTCGAAGGCGGCGCTGATCTACGGGTGATCCAGGAGTTACTCGGTCACGCGTCGATCTCGACGACCCAGGTTTACACGAGGGTCGACTCCGCGAGACTGAAATCTGCTTACGCTAAGTCACATCCACGGGCTTAAGGGCTGTGGGCCGGGTCGACATTGGATAGCACCGTCAAATCGATTGAGCTGAAAGAGCTGTGGCGCCGCTACAAGTCGGCGGGCGATGAGCACGCCCGCGAGCGGCTGGTCGTCGCCTACTCGCCGCTGGTGAAGTACGTCGTCGGGCGGATGCGCTCGAACCTGCCGGGCCACGTCGACGAAGCCGAGCTCACCTCCTACGGGCTCGGGGGCCTGGTCGGCGCGATCTCGCGCTTCGACCCTGGGCGTGAGATCAAGTTCGAGACCTACGCGATCACCCGCATCCGCGGCGCGATCGTCGACGAGCTGCGGACCATGGACTGGGTGCCGCGCTCGGTGCGCTCCCGTGCGCGCGAGATCGAGCGTGCCAACCGGAAGCTCGAGGCGCAGCTGCAACGAGTGCCCACCGACGAGGAGATGGCGCAGGAGCTGCAGCTCAGCACCGAGGAGTTCCAGCAGCGGCTGCTGCAGATCTACAACTCGAACCTGGTCGCCCTGGACGAGATGTGGTACGCGGGCGACGGCAACGGCGACCAGGTGTCGCTGCTCGAGACCTTGCCGGACAATCGTGCCGCCGATCCCGAGACCGTCATCGACCAGAACGAGCTGCGCGACCGGATCGCCGACTCGATCGCGTCCCTGCCCGAGCGCGAGAAGCTCGTGATCGCCCTCTACTACTACGAGAACCTGACGCTGCGCGAGATCGGCGAGGTCCTCGGCGTCACCGAGTCACGCGTCTCGCAGCTGCACACGAAGGCGGTGTTGCGGCTGCGCTCGCGGCTTGACGACGTGAACGTCCGCTGAGCGCCTGAGGATTAGGCGCCTGGCCAGCGGGCCAGGCGCGCTGTGACGGCTTAATTGCAATTCGTTCACACGCACAGGCGTTAGCGATATCGTCAGCCTACGGGCGATGGTCCGCCTCCCACCGGGAGCTCTACCAGCGGGAGTGATCTGCATGAGAGGAGAGACATGCACAAGGCCGCTGATCGCATCCGCAACGTTGCGCTGGTCGGCCACCGCGGCAGCGGCAAGACCTCGCTGAACGAGGCCCTGCTCTACCACGCCGGCCAGATCAGCCGGATGGGCACCGTGCTGGACGGCACGACGGTGTCAGACGCCGACCCGGACGAGAAGAGCCGCAAGCTCTCGATCTCGACCTCACTGACATCGCTGCAATGGCATGAACGCCGAGTGAACCTGCTGGACACGCCCGGCGAGCCGAGCTTCATCGCCGACACGCTTGCAGCGCTGCGCGTATGCGAGTCTGCGATCTTCGTCGTGAACGCCGTGACCGGGGTCGAGTCGCAGACCGTGCGGCTCTGGCAGCGCGCCTCCGACTTCGGGCTCGCGCGGCTCGTCTTCGTGAACATGCTCGACCGCGAGCGTGCCGACTTCTACGCGACGCTCGATGGGCTGAAGAGTGCGTTCGGCCCGCACGTGGTCGCGACCGAGATTCCGATGGGCAGCGAGAGCGCCGTTCAGGGCGTGATCGACCTGGTCGACATGCGCGCCTACCGCTTCGAGGGCTCGGGCCGCGACAACTGCACCGAGACCGAGGTCCCGGATGATCTGCTCGAGCAGGCTGAGACCTACCACGAGAAGCTGATGGACGAGGTTGCCGAGAACTCCGACGCGCTGATGGAGCGCTACCTCGACGGCGACGAGATCTCGCATGAGGAGGTCGTCGCAGCGCTCAAGCAGGGCACTAACGACGGCTCGATCGTCCCGGTCACCTGCGGCATCGCGATCCGCAACATGGGCACCGAGCGTCTGCTCGACGCGATCGTCGACGATCTGCCCTCGCCGGTGCTGCACGGCGGACTGAAGGTCGGGGAGCGCGAGCTCAGCGCCGACGACTCCGGGGCTACGGTGGCCTACGTCTTCAAGACCCGCGCCGACGCCTTCGCAGGCCGCGTGAACCTCTTCCGTGTCTACAGTGGCGCCGTCAAGCACGAGTCGCAGCTGATCAACACCCGCGTCCACGTGAAGGAGCGGATCGGCCAGCTGATCAGCTTCACCGGCGCCGGCCAGGACCATGTCGAGGAGCTCGGGGCCGGCGACATCGGTGCCGTTGCCAAGCTCAAGGAGACCCGCTCGGGCGACTGGCTCTCTACGGTCGACGAGCCGATCGAAATGGCGGGGCCGCGGCTGCCGCTGCCGGTCATGGCGTTCGCGCTGGAGGTCGCCAGCGGCGATGAGGAGAAGATCTTCACGGCGCTCAGGCGGCTGCAGGAGGAGGATCCGACGATCGACCTGCACCGCGACCCGCAGACCGGCGAGCAGATCATCGCCGGCCTCTCCCAGCTCCACGTCGAGGTGCTGGTCGACCGCCTGCGCTCACGCTTCGGGCTGGAAGTCACGTTGCAGCCGCCGCGCGTGCCGTACCGGGAGACGATCAGGGGCACGGCGAAGGCGCACGGGCGCCATAAGAAGCAGACCGGCGGCCACGGCCAGTTCGCCGACTGCCGCATCGAGATCGCGCCGCTGCCGGCTGGCAGCGGCTTCCAGTTCGTCGACTCGATTAAGGGCGGCGTGATCCCATCCGGCTTCATCCCGGCGGTCGAGAAGGGCGTGCTCGACGCGATGCGCAGCGGCGCGGTGGCCGGCTATCCCGTCAGCGATGTGAAGGTCACGGTCTTCGACGGCGCGTTCCATCCCGTCGACTCCTCGGAGATGGCGTTCAAGCTCGCTTCGAGCGCAGCGATGCGCGACGCTCTGGCGGACGCGAACCCGGTGCTGCTGGAGCCGGTGATGATGGTGACGATCACGGTCCCGGAGGAGACGGTCGGCGACGTCATCGGCGACCTGAACTCGCGGCGCGGGCACCCGCACGGCATGGAGCCGGTTGCGGGCGGCATGACGGCGGTGAAAGCCGAGGTGCCGATGGCGGAGATGCTAGGTTACGCGCCCGATCTACGGGCGATCACAGCCGGTCAGGGCGAGTACACCATGGAGCTGCTCCGCTACGACCCGGTGCCCTCCCATCTGATCGCGGACATCGCCGCGCGCAGCAAGGCCACACCGGTCAAGGCGTAGCACCGGTACACAGGTCAGCTACGCTTGACTCCGCCTAAGGATGACGACGAAGCACATCACCACCAGCCACGAGCAGGAAATCTGCGAGATCTGCGGGCGCACGCTGCTGCGCGGGGAGCACACGGAGATGTTCCTCGACGGCGGCCGCCGTCACGCGGTCTGCGAGCTTTGCAAGCCATACGCGCTCCAGGAGGGCTGGATGCGCGAGGGATCGGTCCCGGCCAGCGAGCTGGCGGACGACACGGCGCCACGCCGGCGCTCCCTGTTCGGTCGCCGGAGCCGGCGGCGCGCGGAGCCGGACGCGGACCTCGACGCCGACGATCGCGGCGAGCTGAGCCTCGACGACGAGCTTGCCTACGAGCAGCCACCGCGTCGCCGGCGTCGTGCGCACGAGCCGCTCGACGATCAGCGCGGAGACGCCTACTCGGCGACCGGGCAGCTGCTCGACCAGGGACTCAGCCTCGACGCGCAGCCGCTGCCTCCAGGCGAGGTGACGGCGCGGCGGCCGGACCGGTACGCGGAGCCGCCGCGGGAGCAGTTCGAGCCCGCCCGCGACCGGCGCTCCCGCCGACGGGGCTCGCGCGGGGCGCACGACGTCCACGCTGTTCCGATCGACGCGGAGCAGAAGATCGACGCGGCGGTGGAGGTCTTCAACGCCAGCCGCCATCCGCGCACGATCGCGGGCGTGGCGCGCTCGCTCGGCGCCCCCGGCGTCCAGGTCCAGCCGGACCCGCAGACCGCGACGCTGGTCTGGATCGTGGCCGCCTGGGAGCTGTGCTGGTATCGCTACGAGGTCGATCTCTCGGACGAGCCCGGGTACGTTCGGCTCGACTCCCAGGGTGACGAGCTCGTTGAGCTCGGGGCCGAGACGTTGCGTCCCAACGCGGTTGCCGACGCGAACGGGCGGCTGCGCCGGTGAGCGTCACAAACGGGGGTGGCGCGGGCCGCTCCCGCGGGAGCGGCCCTGACAGCAGCGGTGGGAGCGCCACGCACCGGGTTCTGACGCTGCACGTCGACGGCGGGGCGCGGGGCAACCCGGGGCCGGCGGCGGTCGGCATCGTCGTGGGCGACGCGGACGGTGAGGTCGTCACTCGGATCGCGGAGACGATCGGCGTCTGCACGAACAACGTCGCCGAGTACACGGCGCTGCTGCGCGGGCTGCGCTGCGCGAAGGAGCTCGGCGCCAGCGAGGTGCGCGTGATCAACGACTCCGAGCTGATCGCAAAGCAGGTGAAAGGCACCTACCGGGTCAAGCATCCGGCGATGGTGCCGCTGCACGCGGAGGCTCGCCGAGCGCTCGCCGGCTTCGAGCGCTGGAGCATCGAGTCGGTCCCGCGAGCGCGCAACGCCGGCGCCGACGCGCTCGTCAACCAGGCGCTGGACGCGGCCGCAGGCGCGCAATAGCGCGAGCCGGCAGGCACGGCTGCCTAAGCTCGACGCTGCCATCAGCGCGCCCGCGGGGCGCGCCCGCGCGTGCGCAGCGCGCGTGCGCAGTAGTCTTCGTGGTGTGAACGAGACGCTCGATGAGTTGCGCTCGCGTCTGCATGAGCTGGCGCTGAGGCTCAGGTCGGGTGACGCCTCCGTCGAGGAGGTGCTCGCCGTAATCGAGGAGTGTGCGGGCCTCGCCGGTGAGGCTGCAGGCGGCGTTCAGGATCGCGTGCGCGCTGCGGCTGTGCCGCTGCCGGGGATGCCGGGGCAGCTGCCGCTCGCGGAAGCGTAAGTGGCGCGGCGATGAGTACCGCTGCAAAGCCAGCTCGCGCTTCCACTTACCCCGAGCATCTGCGCGCGAGCGTCGACCGCTACCTGCACGAGTTGCGTTTCCCGGACGCGGAGTCGACCGCCGGGCTGGTCGAGGCGATGCGCTACTCGCTGCTCGCCGGCGGCAAGCGCGTGCGACCGGTGCTGGCGCTGGCCACGGCAGCGACGATCGGTCGCGAGCCCGAGTCGGTGCTGCCGCTGGCGGCGGCGCTTGAGATGATCCACACCTATTCGCTGATCCACGACGATCTGCCGGCGATGGACGACGACGATCTGCGTCGCGGGCGCCCGACCTGTCACGTCGCCTTCGGCGAGGACGTCGCGATCCTCGCGGGCGACAGCCTCTACGCCGAGGCGCTCAAGCACCTGCTGGCGCACCAGGCGGGGGAGCCCGCCAACGTCCTCGCCGCTGCCCGCGAGCTGGCGGCCGCCACCGGCGTCGACGGGATGGTCGGCGGCCAGTACATGGATGTGGCCGGCACGGCGCCGGCGGGCGTTGCCGGGCTGCGTCACCTGCACGCGCTGAAGACCGGCCGGCTGATCGGCGCGAGCGTAAGTTGCGTGCTGCTGATCGACGGCCGTCAGGAACCTGCGAGAATGAAGCAGCTCGAGGACTTCGCAGCGGAGCTCGGGGTGCTGTTCCAGATCGTCGACGACATCCTCGACGTGACCGGAGCGCAGGAGCAGCTCGGCAAGGAGCTGGGCAACGACGAACGTCTCGGAAAGCGTACGTACGTGACTGAGTTCGGTCTGACAGAAGCAAGGGCACTGGCTCGCGAGACACATCAGCGCGCGGTAGCGGCGCTGGAGCGGGCACTGCCCGCTCCCGGCTCCGAGCTACGCGAGATCACCGACTTCATCGCCGAGCGGAGCTACTGAGCGCGACCAGGACGTGTGAACCGATGGCGAAGCTGCTTGCATCAATCGATGGACCCGAGGACCTCCACGGCCTCAGCGAGCCGCAGCTTCAGCAGCTCGCCCAAGAGGTGCGCGAGTACATCATCGACACGGTCGGTGTCGTCGGCGGCCACTTCGCCGCGAATCTCGGCACCTGCGAGATCGCCGTTGCGCTGCACTCGCTGCTGGACTCACCGCGCGACAAGGTGATCTGGGACGTCGGCCACCAGGCCTACCCGCACAAGGTCCTGACCGGCCGCCGCGACCAGCTCGGCACGATCCGTCAGTACGGGGGACTCGCGCCGTTCCTGTCGATCTTCGAGTCCGAGCACGACATCATGGGGGCCGGCCACGCCTCGACCGCGATCAGCTACGCGGTCGGGCTCAAGGAGGCGATGCGCCGCGGGCACGGCGAGGACGGCCGCGTCGTCGCGGTCGTCGGCGACGGCGCCATGACCGGTGGGCTCGCGTTCGAGGCGGTCTGCAACGCCGGGGGAGCCGGCACTCCGATCGTTGTCGTGCTCAACGACAACGGCATGTCGATCGCGCCTAACGTCGGCGCCTTCAGTCACTACATGAACCGGGTGCGGCTGAACCCCAAGCTGTGGCGCGCCCGCGGCGAGCTGGAGACGTCGTTGACGCGGCTGCCGAAGGTCGGACACACCTTCGAGCGCCTCGGCCCGACCGTCAAGGAGTCGCTGAAGGCCTTCTGGGCGCCGGGTCTGTGGTGGGAGGAGCTCGACTGGGTCTACATCGGCGTGATCGACGGGCACGACGTCCATCAGGTGCGGCGCGCGGTTCGCGAGGCCCTGCTCGCCGAGCGTCCGGTGGTGGTCCACTGCGCGACGGTGAAGGGCAAGGGCTTCGCCCCGGCCGAGAACGGCGGTCCCGAGGGCATGGAGCGCTGGCACGCCGCCAAGCCGGGCTCGATCGTGAATCGCGCGCCCGCGGTACCGCTGCCGCGTCCGTTCCGTCGCAACCTCGCGGTCTCGGCGCCGGCGCCGGCGCCGATCCCCGCCTACACGCAGGTGTTCGGCGAGGCGCTGGTCGCGGAGGCGCGGGCTGACGACCGCGTGCTCGGGATCACCGCGGCGATGAACACCGGCACCGGCCTGAACCTGCTGCAGCGCGAGCTCCCGGATCGCTACTTCGATGTCGGCATCGCCGAGCAGCACGCGGTCGTGCTTGCCGCCGGGTTGGCGCTGCAGGGCTGCAAGCCGGTGGTCGCCGTCTACTCGACGTTCCTGCAGCGCGCCTTCGATCAGATCGTGCACGACGTCTGCCTGCAGCGGCTGCACGTGACCTTCGCGATGGACCGCGCCGGGCTAGTCGGCGAAGACGGGCCGACGCACCACGGTGTCTTCGACATCGCCTACCTGCGCGCGCTGCCGAACATCGTGTTGATGGCGCCGCGCGACGAGGCGATGCTCGTGAACATGCTGCACACCGCGCTCGACTATCAGGACGGCCCTGTGGCGATCCGCTACCCGCGCGGTGCGGCGGTCGGCACGCGGCTCCCGCACACGCCGCAGTCGATCGCGATCGGGACCGGCGAGATCCTGAAGGCGGCCGGTGCCGGAGACGGCCCGCTTGCGGGCGGGCCGCGGGTTGCGTTGCTCGGCTACGGCACCGGGGTCGGAGTCGCGCTCGCCGCCGCGTCGCTGCTCGAGGAGCAGGGCCTGGCTGTGACCGTCGCCGATGCCCGCTTCGCCAAGCCGATCGATGCGGGCCTGACGGCGCAACTCGCTGCCGAGCACGACCTGCTGGTCACGCTCGAGGAGGGCGTGCTCGCCGGCGGCTTCGGCTCGGCCGTTTGGGAGACGCTCTCGGATGCCGGTCTACAGCCGCGGATCATGCGCGTCGGCGTCCCCGATCAGTTCATCGCCCACGGCGCACCGGAGCTGCTGCACACCGAGATCGGCTTCACGCCGGAGCGCGTGGCGGCGCGCGTGCTTGCGGCCGTCGGCCACCCCTCGAACGTGACTCGTCAGCGCTAGCGGGACCGGGTCGAGATCGCGATGAGTCGTGTGCGCCTCGATCTCCTGCTGACGCAGCGAGGTCTGTTCGATTCGCGCTCCCGCGCGGCGGCGTCGGTGCTGGCGGGGGAGGTACTGCTCGGAGTCGGCCGTGCCCGCGCCGAGAAGCCTTCCCAGCTGGTTGACGAGCAGCTCGCGATCGAGGTCCGCGGCGACCCGCCGTACGTGTCGCGCGGCGGCATCAAACTGGCCAACGCGCTGGACCACTTCGGCTTCGACGTCGCCGGGGTGGAGGCACTCGACGTCGGCGCCTCGACCGGCGGCTTCACCGACTGCCTGCTGCAGCGCGGCGCCGCGCATGTGATCGCGCTCGACGTCGCCTACGGCGAGCTGTCGTGGAAGATCCGCGAGGATCCTCGCGTCACGGTGATCGAGCGCTGCAACGCGCGGACGCTGGAACCGGCGCTGTTACCGTACGCTCCGGAGCTGATCGTGCTCGACCTGTCGTTCATCTCGCTGCGGAAGGTCCTACCGGCGGTCATCGCCTGTGCCGCCGGACGCTTCGACGCGTTCGCGATGATCAAGCCCCAGTTCGAGGTCGCCCGTACGAAGGTCGGCCGCGGCGGTGTTGTCCGCGACCCGGCGCTGCGGCGTGATGCGCTGCTGGCGGTCGGCGAGGCGGTGCCGCTGTTCGGGGCCGCCGTCGCCGGCTACGCGAGCTCGGGCCTGCCGGGGCCGAAGGGGAACCGCGAGACGTTCGTTCACCTGACGGAACCGGGCCGAGCGGGGTCGCTACTGGACTTGGACGCGGCCGTACGGGAGGTGGAGCCGTGAGCTTCGTCGCCGCGGTTGTCACGCACCGCCACCGTCCGCAGGACACGCAGCTGGGCCTGGATCTGCTGATCGAAACCGCGCGCCGCCGGGGCGCGGTGCTGCGCTTCAGCGCCGAGGAGGCCGCGAAGCACGGCATCGAGCCGGGCGAGGGCATCGAGGTGGGGCCGCTGTGCGAGCGTGAGACCGATATCTGCTTCGCGCTCGGCGGGGACGGCACGATCCTCAGCGCGTTGCGGAGCTTCGCCCGGACGGACACGCCGGTGTTTGCGATTAACTACGGCGCGATCGGCTTCCTCGCAACGGTTGAGCGCGAGCAGGTCGCCAGCGCCATTGAGCTGGCGTTCGCCGGCGACTTCGAGGTGCTGCACCTGCCCGGCATCTCCGTCACCAGCGGCGAGGTCACCGGCCTTGCGATTAACGACGTCTCGATCCAGCGCGAGCCCAGCGAGCAGGTCGCGCACCTTGCCTACTCGGTCGGTGGCGACGAGGTCGGACACGTCCGCTGCGACGGCCTCGTGATCTCTACGCCCGCCGGCTCCACCGGCTACAACCTCGCGAACGGCGGCCCGGTCATGGCCTGGGGCGTCGAGGGCTACGCGGTCTCGTTCATCGCACCGCACTCGCTTACCGCCCGGGCGCTGGTGGTCGCGCCGGACGACCCGCTGAGCGTCCACAACGTCTCCTCTAAGGATGAGGTCGGGGTCGCGATCGACGGGCGGCCGATCACGATGCTCGCCCCCGACGCGCACCTGCAGGCGCGCTTCGTGCGCGACTGCAGCCATCTCGCGCAGATCGACGGCGCCAACTTCTACGGCCGTCTGCGGGAGAAGTTCGGTCGCCTGGCAAGCCTGCTGTGAGCCGCCGGCCGGCGTCGGGTCCGTCGGCGCGGGGTGCCTCTGCCCCTGGTCAGCCGGCGCGGGGCGTTCCGGCACCGGGCGTGAGTCAGCCGGCGCGGGGCGTTCCGGCACCGGGCTTGAGTCAGCCGGCGCGGGGCGTTCCGGCACCGGGCTTGAGTCAGCCGGCGCGGGATCCGTCGGCGCGGGGTGCTACCAAAAGTCTCGTGTTGGCCGAGCTGCGGATCGAGAACCTACTCCTGCTCAAGCGCGCCGAGCTGCGGCTCGGCCCAGGGCTGAACTCACTGACCGGTGAGACCGGAGCCGGCAAGACGTTGCTCGCGCAGGCGCTCGATTTGCTGCTCGGCGGGCGCGCGGGCGCCGGGATCGTGCGCGCAGGCGCGAGCGAAGCCTACGTCGAAGGGGTCTTCGACCTGCCGTCCGAGCTGGCTGGCGGCGCGGACGAGCGCATCCCCGCCGACGCCGAGGAGCTGGTGCTGGCGCGGCGTGTCTGGCCCGACGGGCGCACCCGCGCCTACGTCGCCGGGCGCTCGGCGACCGTCGCCGACCTGCGCGAGCTGGGCACGCGCCTGATCTCGTTCTACGGCCAGCACGAGCATCGGAAGCTGATGCTGGCGAGCGCGCAGCTCGACTCGCTCGATCGCTTCTGCGGTCCCGAGCAGAGCCGCCGCGCTGCGGCGATGACTGCCGCCTACCGCGAAACGCAGTCGCTCGAGCAGGAGCTCGCGGCGCTGGAGAGCAGGCTCGGAGAGCGCGAGCGCGAGCTCGACCTCCTGAACTTCGAGCTGGGCGAGATCGAGACGGTCGCTCCAACCGAGGCGGAGGAGCAGGAGCTGGTCGCGGAGCGCGACCGCCGGCGCCATCTGGAGAGCCTGCAGCAGCTCGCGAGCGCCGCCGCCGCCGCGCTCGTGCCGGAGGACGGCGAAGGTGCCACGACACTGCTCGCGGGTGCTGCGGCCGGACTCGAGAGCGGCGCCGAGGTCGACCCGGCGCTGGCGCCGCTGGCCGCGCGCCTGCAGTCGCTGCGGCTCGAGGCCGAGGACGTCACCAGCGAGCTGCGTTCCTACCTTGCGAGCCTCGAATCCTCTCCGGGCCGCCTCGACGAGGTCGAGGAGCGCCTCGCCGCGATCTCGCGGCTGACGCGCAAGTACGGAGGTACGGTCGCTGCGGTCCTCGCTCACGCACAGGAGTGCCGCGAGCGCCGTGATGCGCTCCAGCACGCCGAGCTGACGATGGGCGACCTCCAGGTGCGTCTGGACGCGGCGCGCGCGCACCGCGACGCGCTGGCCCAGGAGCTGCACGGAGCCCGGGCGGCAGCCGCGCCGGAGCTGGCGGACGCGGTGTGTGCGCGCCTCGCCGAGCTGGCGATGCCCGACGCTCGCTTCGAGGTCCACGTCGATCCACGCGAGGGCGGCTGCGGGCCGCGCGGTGCCGACATCGTCGAGTTCCGGCTAGCCGCGAACCCGGGCCTGCCGATCGGGCCGCTACGCGACGTCGCCTCGGGCGGCGAGCTCTCGCGGGTGATGCTGGCGTTGCTCGGCGTCGCGCACGGGGGCGAGGGCGCGCAGGGGCACGAAGCAGCGCAGCCCGACGACTCGCTGCTGGTCTTCGACGAGATCGACGCAGGCATCGGTGGCCGGACGGCGCGGGCGGTCGGCCAGCAGCTGCGCGACCTGGCCGCCGGGCGCCAGATCCTCTGCATCACGCACCTGCCACAGGTCGCGGCGATGGCCGCCAGGCACTTCACGATTGCGAAGGACAGCACGCAGACGCCGGCACTGACCACGGTGGTCCAGCTCGACGGGGAGGGCGTCGTCGGCGAGCTGGTGCGGATGCTCGGAGCCGACGGCGACGACCGTGCCGCCCGCGATCACGCCCGCGAGCTGTTGAAGTCGAGCTGAGCCGGGTGCGCGGACGGGTCTACCCGGCTCCGGCCCGCATCTGCCTGCCCCGGGTGGGTTCGACCGACCCCCGAGCGCGTTCATTGTCGATCTACTTACGCATAGGGCAAGGAAACTTACAGTGAACGCGTGGCCACCTCGTGGTGACGCCGGTCCGATGCGTTCAGCGCACGTTCGACTACCAATACGTAGCCAGAGATGCCAAGAAGAGGCCCCGACGTCGTGGGTGGATGGAGACCTGGGTTGCATAACCGGGTAGTGAGACTTGGGGCTCGGATGACGGCGGCGGCGCGACCTCGGGAGGGAGCGTCGCAAACTTCCGCCGTGGACCCGGCTAACCTGAATAGGGCGCCTCCGACTCAGGCTGGTGCCCACCGTAGTTATGGGTATCGGTGCAATCGGAACGAAGGATCGATTTATGAGTCAGGCTGAGACGCGGTTCATCTTCATCACCGGCGGGGTGGTCTCCTCGCTTGGCAAGGGCATTGCCGCAGCCTCGATCGGACGGCTCCTGCGCTCGCGGGGCTTCACCGTCCAGATCCAGAAGTTCGACCCCTACATCAACGTCGACCCCGGCACGATGTCGCCGTATCAGCACGGCGAGGTGTTCGTCACCGAGGACGGCGCCGAGACCGATCTCGATCTCGGCCACTACGAGCGCTTCACGGACGCCAACTCGAGCCGCGCCTCGAACGTCACCGCGGGCGCCGTCTACAACACGGTGATCCGGCGCGAGCGGCGCGGCGACTACCTCGGCGGCACCGTGCAGGTCGTGCCGCACATCACCGACGAGATCAAGCAGCGCGTGCACCTGATGGCGGACTCCTCCGACGTGGACTTCGTGATCACCGAGATCGGTGGCACGATCGGCGACATCGAGTCGCTGCCGTTCCTGGAGGCGATCCGCCAGTTCCCGTTCGACGTCGGTCGCCGTCGTTGCATGTTCATCCACGTCACGCTGGTGCCGTTCATCCGTCACGCCGGCGAGCTCAAGACCAAGCCCACCCAGCACTCCGTGAACGAGCTGCGCCGCATCGGCATCAACGCCGACATGGTGCTCTGCCGCTCCGAGTCGGTCCTCTCGACCGACATCCGCAAGAAGATCGCGCTGTTCGCGGGCCTGCCGCCGAAGGCGATCATCTCCGCCTACGACGTCCCCGACATCTACAGCTGCCCGGTCACGTTCCACGAACAGGGCGTCGACGACTACATCCTCAAGGAGCACTTCGGAATCGACGATGCGCCGGAGCCCGACCTGGAGGAGTGGAAGGCGATCATCGAGCGCGCCGCGGGACTCACGGACGAGATCAAGATCGCGCTCGTCGGTAAGTACGTGCAGCTCGAGGACGCCTACCTCTCGGTGGTCGAGGCGCTGCGCCACAGCGGCATCTACCACGGCTGCCGTGTGAAGATCGAGTGGGTCGACTCCGAGACCGTGCCCGAGCCCGAGGTCGGGGAGCTGCTCTGCCACGTTGACGGCATCATCGTCCCCGGCGGCTTCGGCGGGCGCGGCTTCGAGGGGAAGATCGCCGCTGCTCAGATCGCGCGCGAGAACGGGATCCCGTACCTGGGTATCTGCCTCGGGATGCACGTCGCGGTCAGCGAGTTCGCGCGCCACGTCGCGGACATGCCGGGCGCCAACTCCACCGAGATGGACCCGGAGACGCCGTACCCGGTGATCGACCTGCTGCCGGAGCAGCGCGAGATCGCGGACATGGGTGGAACCATGCGGCTTGGCGCGGACCCGGTGAAGATCCACGACGGCACCAGGGCGCGCAAGGCCTACAACGAGTCGGTCATCTACGAGCGACACCGTCACCGCTACGAGGTCAACAACCACCTGCGCAAGCGTCTCGAGAACGCCGGCTTGATCTTCTCCGGGACGACCCCGGATGAACGTCTGGTCGAGATCATCGAGCTGCCGGAGAGCGTGCATCCGTTCTTCGTCGCCTCGCAGTTCCACCCCGAGTTCAAGTCCCGCCCCCAGCGGCCGGCACCGCTCTACCGCGAGTTCGTCGGCGCGGCCTACGCCCGCAGCAAGGGGCAGAAGCAGAGCAGTGGCGTGGGCGCGAGGGCCGGCGAGCTCGCGAAGGCCGGCGAGACCGCCGAGCCGAGCGCAAGCGCCGAAGCCAAGGTGGAGGAGTAGCCGTTGGCGCCCGCTGATGGGCTCGCGGAGAGCGAGCTCGAGGGGCTGCGGCGAACTTTCGTGAGCCTCTGCTCGCTGGCGAGCCCGACCAGGCATGAGCGCGCCTGCGCCGACTGGATCGTCCGCACGCTGACCGGGTTCGGGCTCTCCGTCGAAGAGGACGACGCCGGCGCGGCGTTTGGCGGCGACACCGGGAACCTGCTGGCCAGGATCCCGGGCGCCAGTGGAGACTCGCTGCTGCTGTGCGGGCACATGGACACAGTGCCGCTGGCGGCACCGGTGCGACCCATCCTGCGCGGCGGCTTCTGGCAGAACGAGAACGATGGCATTCTCGGTGCAGACAACAAAGTAGCCGTGGCGGCGATGATCGAGATCGCGCGGCGCCTGGCGGCGGCTGCTGAGCCGCCGGTGGTCGGGGTCGAGCTGCTGTTCACGCCGTCCGAGGAGGACGGGCTGCTCGGCGCCTGCGAGTTCGATCCACAGCGTCTCCGGAGCGACTACGGCTACGTCTTCGATCACGCGACGCCGATGGGGGAGATCGTCACGGCCGCGCCCTCTTACATGCGCATCGACGCCGAGATCACGGGGCGAGCGGCGCACGCCGGGGTTGCACCGGAACGCGGTGTCAGCGCGATCCTCGCCGCGGTCCGAGGGGTCGCGGCGATGCCGAACGGCAGGCTCGACCCCGGCACCACTGCCAACGTCGGCGTGATCGAAGGCGGCAGCGCGGCCAACGTGGTGCCGGAACGCTGCCGGCTGCAGGCCGAGGTTCGCTCGCTCGACCCCGAGCGCTTCGGCGCGGTCGTGACCGCAGCCACCGACGCGCTGCAGCAGGCGGCGGACGGCGGCGGCTGCGACCTGAAGCTCGAGCTGCAGCAGATGTTCACCGCCTACCGCGTCGACGCCGGAGAGCCGTTGCTGCGGACCGCGAAGCGGGCGCTGCGGGCGATCGGCTGCGATGTCAGCGAGATCACCAGCGGCGGCGGCTCGGACGCCGCCGAGCTACGCCGGCGTGGCTTCCCCTGCACGAACCTCGCGAACGGCACCGAGCGCGCACACCAGCTCGACGAACGCGTCAGCGACCGCGCGCTGGCGGACAACCTGAGGCTGATGCTGGCGTTGATCGATCAGGCCGGAGCCGGCGAGACCGATCACGACGGCACCGATCAGGCGGATGCGAGTGCCGACCACGCCGGCTGACAGCAAGACGAAGGGGTGAAGGATGAGTGAGACGCCAGTGTTCCGCGCCAGTGGCGCCGAGGTTGTCTTCGAGGGGTCGGTGATCAAGGCGGGGACGGAGCGCTTCCGCTACGCCGACGGCGAGGAGGTCAGCCGCGATAAGGTCTGGCATCCGGGCGCGGTGGCGATGATCGTCGCCGACGACGAATGCGTCTGGCTCGTACGCCAGCCGCGCGAGGCGGCCGGACTGGCGGACGCGTTGGAGATTCCCGCCGGCAAGTGCGACATCGCGGGCGAGGAGCCGCTTGCCGCCGCCCAGCGGGAGCTGGCCGAGGAGCTGGGACTGAAAGCGAACGAGTGGCGCGAGCTGTTCGGCTTCTACACCTCGCCCGGTTTCTGCGACGAGTACATCCGACTCTACGAAGCGCGCGATCTGGTTGATCTCGGGGCGCCGGACCCGGACGACGACGAGCGCATCGAGATCGTTCGCTGGCCGCTAGCGGAGCTCGACGCAGCGATCGCTGCGGCCGCTGACGCGAAGACCCTGATGGCATTGCTCTGGCTGGCCCGCCGGCAGGACCGCTGACCGGGCTGGCTGGCCCGCCGGCAGGATCGCTGACCGGGCTGGCTGGCCCGCCGGCAGGACCGCTGACCGGCATGTCGAATTATCAGATGTGTCGATTACTGAGTCTGCTCCCGCCCGTCAACTGAATGAGCTGCGGCTCGACTTCCTGGCTTATCTGGAGCTGGAGCGCGGGCTCTCGCGCAACACCCTGGACGCCTACAGCTCGGATCTGCAGCAGTTCGGCGAGTACCTCGACCGCGTCGACGTCGACCCGCTCGAAGTCGACGGCGAGGTGCTCGATAACTTCGTCTCCGAGCTTGCCCGCGGGGGCGATGGCAAGCGGCCGGCGGCGCCGGCGACGCTGCAGCGGAAGATCGCGTGCTTACGCTCCTTCTACCGTCAGCTGCGCCGGCAGGGCGTGCTGACGACCGACCCGACCGCCGAGCTGCGCGGGCCGAAGTCCCACGCCAAGCTGCCACGGGTGCTGACGCGGGACCAGGTCAACCACCTCCTGGCGCAGCCGCAGGGCGACGAGCCCGTAGCGCTGCGCGACCGCGCCCTGCTCGAGACGATGTATGCATGCGGCTTGCGTGCTTCGGAGGCAACTTCGCTGCGAGTCGGCGACCTCGATATGGACGAGGGCGTTCTGCGCACCCGCGGCAAGGGCTCGAAGGAGCGCATCGTGCCGGTCGGCCGCCGGGCGCTGACGGCGCTGGGCGCCTACCTGACGCACGGCCGTCCCCGTCTGGTCGGTCTGCGCTCGGAGACCTGTGTGTTCGTGAACGCCCGTGGCGGCGCGCTTTCGCGTCAGGGCCTCTATAAGATCGTCCAGCGCCACGCTCGGACGGCGGGCCTGGAGGATCGGATGAGCCCGCATACGCTCAGGCACACGTTCGCCACGCACCTCCTGGCCGGCGGCTGCGACCTGCGCTCGCTGCAGGAGATGCTGGGTCACGCCGACATCGGCACCACCCAGATCTACACGCACCTCTCGGACGAGCGCGTGCGCGAGGTCTACTTCGACGCGCACCCGCGCGCCCAGCGGCTGAAGGAACCTACTAAGCACCAGTGAGCTGGCACCGCCAACGCTTTGACGGTGAGGGCATCCTAGGCGTCCGAGGACTGGAAAACCTCGATCTGGCAGCGTGGCCCGGGGGCCTGCTGTAGGCGTCTGTCCGTTGTGAGGAGCACAGCACCAAGTGCCTCCGCCAACGCGACGTACATTGCATCCCAACCACGGACGTTGTCACTGAGATCCCATGCGCGGTGCAGGAGCAGCCTGTGCCCGAAGCGCTCGCCCGGCCACTCGGCCAAGTCGCCTACTGCCTCGGCCGCGGCGGAGCGATCAAGGCGACCCTGCCGGTACTTGTTGCGGATTACGCCGAAAACCTCGACGTCAACCACCTGCGGTGCGGCCCAATCCTCGTCTTCGGCGAGACGTGCGCGAACAGGCTCAGCCGTTGGCGTGGCGGTAACCAGCTCGAACAGGCAGCCGGCGTCAACTACCAGCATCCGGCCACGGTCCCCGCTGCTCATCTAGCGCCGCGTTGACTTCCGCCGTAGTGATCGTGTTGTTGCCGATCCGGCTGCGCGTACGCTCAAGCCACTCCCTAGCAGTCGGACGCGCCGCCAGCCGCGAGACCTCGCTCCGGAGTAGCTCCGGGACGGTCACGTCACGCTCGGCCGCCCGGACTGCCAGCGCCCGGTAGACCTCGTCATCGACGTTACGGATTTGAATCGTCTTAGGCACGCACGCATCTTATCATGCGCTGACGCATGTCAAGATGCAATTCAGCCGACATGGCAGAGGCGGCCGCAGCCAACAGACAGGATCTCTACGCCGGTGCCGATGGCAACCGGACCGGCTCCTATCATCCGGAGTCGCGATGCCCGAGCTACCCGAAGTCGAGACCGTTCGTCGTGCGCTTGCGCCCCAGCTAGAGGGTGCTCGCATCGTGAGTGCCACGGTGTTGGACCCCCGGTGGCTGCAGCGTCCGACGCTTGCGGAGTTCAGCGCGACCCTGCAGGGGGCGCGCATCGAGCACGTCGGGCGCGCCGGCAAGTACCTGATCTGGGAGCTCGAAGGTGGCGCGCAAGTGTTGCTGCACCTGCGGATGACCGGGACGCTGCTCTACGACGCCGCTGCCGGCCAGCGCTACGTCAGGGTGCACTTCGACCTCGAGGGTGGCCACACGATCGACTTCGTCGATCCGCGGCGCTTCGGCACCGGAATCCTGCTGGTCTCACGCCGCGAGCGCGAGACTTACCTGGAGGAGCGGCTCGGCGCCGAACCGATGACACCGGCGTTCACGGTCGAGTACCTGAAGGCGGCGGCGAAGGGCCGCACCACCGCGATCAAGCCGTTCTTGCTCGACCAGCGCCGGATCGCCGGCATCGGCAACATCTACGCCGACGAGTCACTGTTCCGGGCCGGCATCCATCCGCTGCGGCCGGCCGGCAAGCTGACCACGCAGCAGTGGGCGGCGTTGAAGGTGGCGATCGAGGACGCGCTCCAAGCCGGGATCGACGCGAAGGGCGCGTCGATCGACGATTTCCGCCACCCCGACGGCGCTCGCGGCAGCTTCCAGGACTCGTTCCTCGTGCACACACGGGCTGGACAGGAGTGCCCGCGCTGCGGCGGCGAGATCGTCAAGCTCTACGTCGGTGGCCGTGGCACCTACGTCTGCGAGCACTGCCAGCCGCGCCCGCGCCAGCGTAAACCCGTAGCACACGCCGCGACGACTACGGCCAGCCGCGTGGGGAAAATGGATTGATGCATGTAGTCGAACGTGGCTCGGGCACACCGCTGATTCTCCTGCATGGATCTGGGGTGGACCATCGGCTGCTGCTGTCGTGAGACGGCTCAGAGCGCCCGCTTGGCTCCTGGTTGGCCAGGCTAGACCAATCCGTCTTTGTGGTCTAAGCTCTCCTCATGACCCAAGTCAACATCTACGAGGCGAAGACACAGCTCTCAAAGCTCGTGACCCGCGCTGAGGCGGGCGAAGAGATCGTAATTGCCCGCAACGGCCGTCCTGCAGCCCGGCTTGTGCCGGCGGGGGGTGCCGACGGGCTGGCCGCGGTGCGGGGCGCATGGCGCGGCCGGGTTCGGATCGCGGATGACTTCGACGAACTGCCTGACGATATTGCTGAAGCGTTAGGCGCACGTTGAGGCTGCTGCCGGATACGCATGCAGTGCTCTGGTGGCTTGCTGACGACCCGCGGTTCGGCGCTCGCGCGGCACGCGAGCTGGTCAGTGGGCGCAACCAAGTGCTGCTGAGTGCCGTCGTCATCTGGGAGGTTGCGATCAAGCGAGGCCTGGGTAAGCTCGATGCGCCCGAAGACCTGGTTGACACCCTGGTGCAAGCCGGGGCGAGGCCGCTGCCGATCACTCTGGAGCACGCAGCCGCAGTTGAGACGTTGCCGCTGCACCACCGTGACCCCTTCGACCGGCTGCTCATCGCACAGGCGCAAATCGAGCAGGCGACGCTGATCTCGCGCGACCCCTACTTCCCTGAATACGACGTGCCGCTTATCTGGGAGTAGCGTGGCCGCTCAGCTGGCCAGTAGTTGTCGCAGGCGCCCGGAGCGGTCGGCCTCGCGCAGGCGGTCGAAGCCGCCGACCGGCGTGCCGTTCACCACGACCTGCGGGAAAGTGCGCAGACCGAGCGGCTGCGAGATCCGCTCGAGCTTGTTCCGGTTCGCCTGCGTGCGGGCCAGCACGACCTCGTCGAAGCTGATGTCCCGGTGCCGGAGCAGCGTCTTCGCGCCGATGCAGAAGGGGCAGAACCTGAGGGTGTAGATCGTGACGTCAGCCATGTCCTTGTAAGCCTAGGAAGCCCTGGAGGCTTGATACGGGTCGGTCTGGCTGTTTGGGTTGTGGCCTGGCCGGCGTGGCTGGCTGCGATTTCTGCTCGGGGTGTTGGGCTATGGTGGCGTTGTGGCACGTTTGTGGCACGTTCTGCTGGCTTGCGGCACGCCGGCACCGACTCGCGACACGTTACCCATGTATGCCAATGGAAAGCGGTCGCGAGTCACAGCCGCTGTAGCTCAAGCCGCTGATCCTGCTCCGTTTAGGCGCACAGCCGACACATAGATGGCGCACTGTGCTGGCTTATGTGACATCCCCAAGCCGGCAGCCAGCCGCCGGCCCGCTGGCCGGCGGAACCAGCGCCCGATCACCTCGCCCGCAGCGCGGGGAGGGGCGTCGAGTCGGGACCAGCGCTCAGGCGGCGAGCAATGTGTCGAGCTGCCCGGAGCGGTCAGCTGCCCGCAGCTGGTCGAAGCCGCCGAGTGGCTGCTGATCGATCAGGATCTGCGGGAAGGTCGACATCCCAGTCCGCTCCACCAGCATGTTGCGGCTGTCCGGGTCACGTGCGAGATTGATCTCTTGATAGGAGACCCCGCGCTTATCGAGCAGCGCCTTCGCGGCACGGCAGTACGGGCAGGAGTCGGTGGTGTAGACGGTGACTGAGCTCATTACTTCACAAAGTATAGTCGTCAAGCGTTGTGGCACGGGCCCGCGTCCAGCCGGATCGGAGGGGTGAGGTTGCCGGTTACGCTGAAGACCGAATGCGTGGTGCTGCGCTCGATCCGGTATGGCGAGGCCGACCGGATCATTCACCTCTACACCCCTGATCGGGGACGGATCGGCGCGATCGCGAAGGGCGCGCGGCGGGCGCGCAGCCGTTTCGGGGCGCGGCTCGAGCCATTCATGCAGGTCAACCTGGTGCTGCACGTCGGACGCGGCGACCTCGCGACCGTGACCGGCGTCGAGACCGTGCTGGCGCGGCCGGGCCTGCGCGTGAGCGCCGCGGCGCTCGACGGCGCCGCAAGGGCGTGCGATGCGGTGTCGCGGCTGTTCGAGACCGGCGAGCCGCATCCCGAGGTCTACGCGTTGCTGACCAACGAGCTGACGCTGCTGGCCAGCGGGCCAGCAGCGGCACGACTCGAGAACCAGCTCGCGTTTCGCCTCAAGCTGCTGCTGGCGGCCGGCATCGTGCCCGCCCTCGGAGCCTGTGCGAACTGCGGCGAGCGGGAGCACCTGACCGGCTTCTCGGCCGCGGCTGGCGGCGTCGTCTGCAGCGCCTGCGAGTCTGGCTCGTTCCCGCTGCCCGAGGCCGCGTATGCGTTCATGGTGGCAGCGCTCGGCAACTCGCTCGCGGCGGTGCCGGCGGCACCGGCTCCGGCGCTGGCGGTCGCCGACCGGGCGATCCGTGAGACCGTCGAGTACCACGCGGGCGTCCGGCTGCGGCCGCTGCCGCTGGCGCTGGCGGCTTGAGGCCGATTCGCGGCGTGTCGCCGCGGCGCCGGCGGCCGGATGAGGCATCCGCCCCTGTGGTTGTCAGAATCGAATTGTGGACAGCGAATACTCACATCCCGGTGGACCCGTCGCCGACGGTTTCAGGGCCCGGATGGAACGCCGCGAAGACGCCGAGCTGGCGCCGTACGCGACGCGCTCGTACCCCGCGCATCGGCGTCTGGAGGAGCCCGACTGCGGCCTGCGCACGCCGTTCCAGCGCGACCGCGATCGGATCGTGCACAGCAAGGCGTTCCGGCGCCTGAAGCACAAGACCCACGTGTTCGTGGCGCCGGTGGGGGACCACTACCGCACTCGGCTCACGCACACGCTCGAGGTCACGCAGGTGGCACGGACGATCGCACGGGCGCTCGGCCTCAACGAGGATCTCGTCGAGGCGATCTGCCTCGGCCACGACCTCGGCCACACGCCGTTCGGGCACATCGGCGAGAAGGTGCTGAACGAGTGCCTCGACGCCCGTGGCGCCGGCCACTTCTGGCACAACGAGAACTCGCTGCGGATCGTCGATGTGCTCGAAGGCGATGGCGCCGGGCTGAACCTGACCGCGGAAGTCCGTAATGGCATCCTCGCCCACTCCTGGCGCGCCAAGGCGCCGGTGACGGCCGAGGGCATGGTGATGCGGATGGGCGACCGGATCGCCTACATCAACGCCGACATCGACGACGCAATCAGGGCGGGCCTGCTCGCTAAGGAAGACCTGCCGCGCGAGCCGATTGCGGTCCTCGGCGAGACAGGACCGCGCCGCATCGACAAGCTGGTCCACGACCTTGTCGAGCACTCCGCCGCCGCGGGGGAGATCGTCCAGGGCGAGGAGGCTCGGGCGGCGATGGACGCGCTGCGCGACTTCATGTTCGCGAACGTTTACCTCGGGCCCGAGGTGACGCGCCAGGGGGAGCGGATCGAGTACGCGATCCGGACGCTGTTCGATCATTACTGCGAGCATCCCGAGCAGATCCCCGACTCGATCCCGCCGAGCGACTCGGTCGAGCTGCGGGTGACCGACTACATCTCCGGCATGACCGACAGCTTCTGCACCAACCAGTTCGTCGCCCTGACGGTGCCGACGGCGTTCAACCAGTGAGCCGCTACACCGCCGATTCGCGTGACCGCGTCATGGCCGCGGTCGACATGCTGGCGCTGGTCGGCAGCCGCGTCGAGCTCACGCGTCGCGGTCCCGACAGCTACTTCGGCTGCTGCCCGTTCCACGACGAGCGCACCCCTTCGTTCCACGTGCGCCCCGACGAGAAGACCTACTACTGCTTCGGCTGCTCGGAGTCCGGCGACCCGTTTAACTTCGTGATGGCGACCGAGGGCGTGGGCTTCCCCGAGGCGCTCGAAACGTTGGCGGCTCGCTTCGGCGTCACGCTCGAGCTGGAGGAGGAATCGCCCGAGGCCGCGGGTAAGCGCCACCAGCGGCAGCGCCTGTTCGAGTTGCTCGATCGCTCCGCGAGCTACTACGAGCGCTACCTTTGGACCGCGCAGGAGGCCGCCGGCGCGCGCGCCTACCTGCACGAGCGCGGCTTCGCCGACGAGCTCCTGCACGAGTTCCGGGTCGGGTTCGCGCCGCGTGCCTGGGAGCGGCTCGTCCAGGGCTCGCGCAGCGCCGGCTACAGCGACACTGAGCTGATCGCGACCGGGCTTGCCCAGCAGCGCCGCGACGGTGGCGCCGAGCTGCGCGATCGCTTCTTCGGGCGCGTGATGTTCCCGACCTGCGACGTGCGTGGGCGGGTCCTCGGCTTCGGCGCCCGGATCTTCGACGCGCCCGCCGAGGGCGGGGCCGGGCCGAAGTACCTGAACACCGCCGAGGGCGACATCTACCACAAGCGCGAGGTGCTCTATGGCATCTCGTTGGCGCGCGCGGCGGCCGCCAAGGCGGGCCGGATGCTGCTGGTCGAAGGTTATACGGACGTGATCGCGCTGCACCAGGCCGGCGTGCGTAACACGGTCGGGGTGATGGGCACGTCGCTGAGCGCCGAACAGGTCAGGGAGCTGGTGCGGACCGTGCAGGTGCTGGAGCTCTGCCTCGACGCCGACAGCGCCGGCCAGGAGGCAATGCTGCGGGCGGCGAAGCTGTGTGCCGACTCCGGGCTCGAGCTGCGCGTAGTCGAGCTGGCACCCGGCGCCGACCCGGGCGAGCTGCTCCAGCGTGAGGGGGTCGACGCGCTGCGCGAGGCGGTCTCGCGCTCCGTGCCGTTCGTGAGCTTCCGAGTCGAGCGGATCCTCGCCGCCACCGACGTGAGCAGCGCCGAGGAGAAGGACCGTGCGATCGCGGCCCTGCGCCCGGTGCTTGCCGATCTCGGCGCGAGCGTGCTGCGCGACGATCTCGTCCACCGTGCCGCGACGCATCTGCACCTCACCGATTCGCATTTCGTCAGCCTGCTCGAGGCTGCTGGCGCGCGAGCCCCGGCTGAGAGAGGTGGGGCGGCGCGCTGGCCAGCCGCAGCAGCCGCAGGAGACGTCGGAGCAGGCGAAGCCGGCGTGGCTGCTGAGGGCGGCGTGGCTGCTGAGGGCAGCACGCAGGTTGCGCGGTCGCCGCAGATCAGGGCCAACCTGCCACGGTCGGTCGTGGCCGAGCGCTCGTTCCTGGCGATGTGCCTGGCGGCAGGTGATGCGGGCGTCTCGACGCTGACGGGAATCGACCCGGACGCGCTGATCAGCGATCCGATCCTGCGCGCCGCCGCCCGCTACCTGGCGGGCGCCGACCTCAGCGCGCCGCTCGAAGGGCTGAGCGCCGAACAGGAGGACCTGCGGGCGGTGGTCGCAGATCTTGCGAATCGCGCGGGGCGCGGCGGACGGATCAGCGCCGCCCAGCTCGAGCACGCCCGGCTGCTGGTGGAGTATGAGCGGCTGCGGCGTGAGATCACCTACCAGCGCGAGCACGGCGGCGGGCTGACCGAGCTGGTCCGCGAGCAGCAACGCGTCCGCGAGCAGATCTCGACGGTGGCGGCCCGGATCGAGCGCGCGGGCTAGCCCCCGGCTCAGCGCGTTGTGACGGCGGGCCTTACTCCGTAAGACGAGGCGGGTTCTCGCACAGCGCGAATATCACGCGTTCCACGTCGCGCACACTGGTCGACTTGTGCGCGACGGCACTGCGGAAGAGCACGAAACCGGCGAGCGCGTCGAGGATGAGGTCACCGTCGACATCTTCCGGGAGCTCGCCCCGCTCGATACCCATGGCGATGATCTGCCTGCCGATTTGGCGGCGGGCGTTCCCGATCTGCTCCATGTACCGCGGCAGAACTTCGGGATCCAGAATGGTCGCCCAGACGAGGGCGGGGGCTGCCGCTGCGTTCGCCTGGCTCTGATTACGGGCGTTCTGCATCACGTACTGTGCGAGGTCGTCCCGCAGCGATCCGGTTTCTGGAAGCTCTTCGACCTCGGCGACGGACGCGATCGCCGCGGCGGCGAGATCGGCCTTGTTGCTCCAGCGACGGTAGATCGCAGTTCTGCTGGTGCCGGCGGCCATGGCGATGTCTTCGACGCTGAGGGCGGCGTATCCGCCTGCCAGGATCTGCGAGGCCGCTTCCTGGATCACCCGGTCAGTGACGTCTGTGTTCCTCGGTCTCCCTGCTTGCACGGGTTGACCTTACCGCGCGGTGGCGAACAATCCGGATGGTTTGCCTGGGGTGATAAAATTACGCAACGTTGCGTAATCTAACTCCATCAGACAGCAGGCACAAGCACATGAGGCAAGCCAGGACGGTGTTCCGACGTTTCAAGTTGATGATCGTGCTCGCGCTGGCGCTAGGGGCGTCTGGCGTCGCCATCGTGCTTCTGACTCCCACGCTCGCGATGCTGACCGCCGCCGGTTCGTCGGGAGCTGACGTCGCTCAAGCAGATGCCACCACGGGCTCAGGCTCGTTGCTCAGCTCTGAGACCTTTGAAGACCCGTCCGTCTCGGATCCCAGGTGGATCGGACTCGGCGACGCATGCCTGACTGCCACGAACGAGGGTGCTACGGCGCCTTCGGGTGACTCCGACCTCGCAGGCTGTACTAAGACGACGGACTCGCCGGACATCGGCAGCGGATCCGGCGGTTACCTGCAGTTGACCGACAACTCGGGTGGGAGCACTGGTGCGGCGCTGCTCGATCGCGCGTTTCCCTCGTCGGCGGGCTTGGTGGTGACGTTTGACGAATATCAGTACGCGAGGTCGGGAACCGGTCTGGGTGCTGCGGACGGGATCGGGTTCTTCATGATCGACGGTTCCTACACGCTGACCCAGGCCGGACCGCAAGGCAACGGCGACGGCGGGGCGTTGGGCTACGCGTCGATCGACAACGGCAGCGACCAGGCGGGAATCGCGAACGGGTACCTCGGTGTCGGCTTGGACGTGTACGGGAACTACTCCAGCCAGCCCTACGTCGGAACGTCCTGCACGACGTCGAGCTTGGCGGCGCCGAACCACGTGGCGCTGCGTGGCCCGGGTAACGGCACCGACGGCTACTGTCTGCTCGGTACGGCTGCTTATCCGAACTTGCAGAATGCGCCCGCGGCCGCTCCCGACGGCCAGCAAGGCACGCTCCAGCAGGTCACGGTGGAGGTGTCACCGACGACGCCGACCGACACCTACCCGACGATCACGGTCTCGATCAACGGCGCCACGGTGCTCACCGAGACGATGACCGAACCGGCGCCCGCAACACTGAAGCTGGGCTTCACGGCATCGACGGGTGGCGGCCACGAGGTTCACTTGATCCGAGACGTTACGGTCTCGACGGTAAATGCGCTCGGTGCCATCAACCTCGTTAAGACGGTCGACCACACCACCGCCACCGGGACCCATCAGACCATCTTCACCGAAGGCGATTCGGTTCCGTATTCGTTCCTTGTGACGAACAGCGGCACCGAGACGCTGTCGGATGTCACGGTCACCGATCCGAAGATCGCCGACGTCAGTTGCCCGTCGACGACGCTCGCGCCCGCGGACTCGATGACCTGCACCGGCACCTACGGTCCCCTGACCGCCGCCGACGCAGCCGCTGGCTCGTTTACGAACACGGCCACCGTGAACGGTGTGGACACGGACGAAACCGCGGTCGGTGACGAGTCGACCGCGACGGTCCCGACCTACCAGTCGGCATCGCTGTCGGTCACGAAGGACGTGACCGGTACCGGCGCCGGGCTGATCGCAGGCAATGACGCATTCACCGTCAGGTACTCCTATCCGGCCGGCGACTACGAGCCGGCGAGCACGGACGCGAGTGGCGACCCGAACGCCTACGCCGCGGGCTCCGGGACGCTGACGGTGACGCCGGACGGTACGGCCACGACGACGCGCATCCCGGCGGGAGCCGAGGTGACGTTCTCTGAGGATGCTCCTTCGGCGATCACCGATGCCACCTGGGGGACGCCCACGTTCAGCGAGAACCCGGTGGCTGTCGGCGACAGCGGAACGACAGCGGTCACGCTGGACAACTCGATCGCCGAGGAGCTTGGCACGCTTAGCTGGTCGAAGACCGACGCCAGCACCGGCGCCCTGCTCGCCGGCTCGGTCTGGGCCCTGACCGACCCGGACGGTTACCGCACCACGGTCACCGACAACGGCTCGGGCGACACTGATCCGACCGCTGGGCAGCTCCAGGTGGGCGGGCTCACCTGGGGCAACTACACGCTGGCTGAGAAGACCGCGCCAGCCGGCTACGCGCTGAACACCACCGCGTATGAGGTCATGATCGGCCCCAGCGACCTCGACGACTCGCTCGGCGCGATCACCGACGTCAAGCAGGCCGCGATGACGACTTCTGCGAGCGTCGTGAAGCATGCGCGGGTACTGGACTCGAACCATGACGGCGTGCGCGGCGATCCGGGCGACACGATCATCTACACGATCGTTGTGCGCAACACCGGAACGGCTGCGACCGTGGTGAGCCTGTCGGACCCCATGTTCGAGGACTCACAGCTGGATTGCGGCGGCGCTGAGCCGGGGCAGCTTGCGCTGTCGCCAGGGCAGTCGCGGAGCTGCGTCGCGCGCCATACGATTACCGCGCTGGATGGTCGCCGCGGCCAGGTGAAGAACGTGGCGACGATCAACTACGGAGGCGATCCCAAGTCAATCTCGACGGTCACCACGGCCACGTACGAACGTCCGGTGGTGAAGACCTTTGAGGTCGACCGTATGACGCTGCGCACCAGTGCCTGCGCGAACTTGGTCAACGCGTCGCTTACAGGCGATAAGTTCGCCTTCGGGGCGCTCAACTGGACGTGGGTTACGCCGCTTGGACAGCAGTGCTTCAGTGGCAAATGGGCGATCGTCAGGGCCAAGCTGCCAGCCAGCGACGCTGCGAGGCAGTGGATCGCGGCGATCAACCGCGCGACCCGCGGCGTGCGGGTCGGGCAGGTGCATACGACGCGACGGTTTCGGTCGCTGGCTACGGGGACGATGACGATCGCGTGGTCCGTCGGGCCCCAGAGCTGGCTGGTCGGTCGGACAGCGAGCCATTTAGGGGCACACACCTTCTTCGCCCGGTCCTAACGTGCATGAGCTCGCCATTCAGTAATGCGCGACGCTGCTAATCGCGAGAAGCTCAAGCCGCCGAAGACGCCGCTCTATCTGCGCCCCGAAACCGCTGGGGAGGTAGCCATCGTCTGGATCGGTGGCCTATGCCTCACGGCGCTCGTCTTCCTGGTTGCTTACTACTGGCTCTAGTGCGGGTGCGGCAGCCACCCGCCGTCCGTGAAGCTCTCGGACGCTACGCATGTGATAGCTAAACCGACAATTAACGCCCGTGAGGCAGCTACCCTCGGCGACTATCAGAGCCACCAGATGGAGTTCAGCATCGCGTCTTCGGCCGGCCGCGCGTCCATGAACGCGTCCAGGGCAGCGACAAACCGGTCGATGGTGTTCTTCCCTCGGGGCCATTTGCTATCCGATGTGAAGATCAGGCCGTAGTGGGTCAGCCCGGCCGCCGCCCACGTTTGCGCGAGCGGAGTGAAGTCGCGGACGTTGTTCGTCATGAGCGCACGCCGGTCAGAAGCCGCAAGCTGCATGAGCGCGTCATCGGAGATGCCCTTCAAGCCTCTTTCCTCGAGATGCTGAGCGTCTCGTCCGAGTGCGCGGAGTCCGGCGGCGATCTGGGGCGAGTAGTGCTCGTCCAGCAGCAGCTTCAAGGTGCGAGCACCTTCTGTGCCCGTTCCCAGCGAGCCTGCTCGCGCTGCTCGAAATCGAGCGCGGATTGCTGCGCGGCGTCCACCTCGGCCTGGAACTCGGCGTAATAGGTGACCGCTGCCTGCACTTGCAGAGGCGTGAGACTCAGCGTCTCGGCCGTGTCCTGGACCGAGCTATCGTTCGCCCGCAGCGCGCTGATGATCTGCCGCACGTATAAACGAGTTCCGACCAGCGCCGGCTCGCGCAGAGATATACCCGGATGTTGTGGATCGGGTCGTTGAGAAGAGAGGCGGCGTACCTTCCCGGTTGTTGAAGACCGACGCCGGTGGAAGGCACTGGCAGGAAGGCACGCCATGGATGATGTTCGCACGCTCCCGGTCAGGGAGGACGGGGAGGCTGGGGTCACGTTGGATGATTTGGCGCGTAATGGTGCACGGCGGATGATCGCCGCGGCGCTGGAGGCTGAGGTCGCCGACTACGTCGACCGGTTCGCCGAGCAGCGGGGGGAGGACGGCAGGCGGTTGGTGGTGCGCAACGGGCGCGCCCGGGAGCGGAAGGTCACGGTCGGGTCGGGGACCGTGCCGATCCGTGCGCCGCGCGTCAACGACAAGCGTGTCGATCAGCAGAGCGGGCAGCGCAAGCACTTCAGCTCGTCGATCTTGCCGAAGTACGCGCGCCGTTCGCCGAAGGTCTCGGAGGTTCTGCCGGTCTTGTATCTGCATGGCCTCTCGACCGGCGACTTTGCGCCGGCGTTGCGGGATTTGCTGGGTGAGGACGCGGCCGGCCTGTCTGCGAGCTCGATCAGTCGGTTGACCGCGGCCTGGCAGGCTGAGCATCAAAAGTTCCGCTCCCGGGAGCTTGGTTTTCACCGCTACGCGTACTGGTTCGTCGATGGTGTGCACGTCAGCATCCGTCTCGGCGAGGATGAGGGGCTCTGTCTGCTGGTCGTGATCGGCGTGCGGGAAGACGGCCGCAAGGAACTGCTGGCGGTCGAGGACGGCTACCGCGAGAGCACCGAGTCCTGGGCTGCGGTGATGCGTGATCTCAAACGCCGCGGTGTGAACGAGCCGCTGCTGGTGATCGGTGACGGCGCGCTCGGCACCTGGGCCGCGCTGCGTGACGTGTTCCCCACAGCACGGCGGCAGGCGTGCTGGGTGCATGAGATCCGCAACGTCCTGGACTGCCTGCCCAAGCGGCTGCAACCGCGAGGTCGGGAGCTGTTGAAGGAGATCATGGAAGCGCCCACAAGGGCAGACGCGGTGCTGGCGCTGGAGCGCTTCCGTGACGAGTCAGGCGCGAAATATCCCAAGGCGCTCTCGAAGCTCGACCGTGACTGGGAGCACCTGACCGCGTTCTACGACTTCCCGGCCGAGCACTGGCGCCACCTACGCACCTCCAACGCGATCGAGTCGAGCTTCGCGACCGTGAGACTGCGGACGAAGGTCACCAAAGGCGCCGGGTCGAAGAAAGCCGCGCTCGCGATGGCCTACAAGCTGCTCGACTCAGCCCAGCACCGCTGGCGAGCCTTCAACGGCCACCAGCTGATCCCCGACGTGCTCGCCGGCACCAAATACAAGGACGGCATCCCCGTCACAGAAGACGAAAACAACGACAACGAGATGATCGACGAGAAGGTCGCCGCCTGAGAAACCTCAACCAGCCAATCCACAACTCTTGACAATTACTCGCTCGCGCACGCCGGCCGCCCCCTGCCGGAAGTAGATCAACGGGTGCCGCTCGGTATGCAGCGCTTCTGCCAGGAGACGATCGGCAAGTCCGTTACGAGACTCTGCGACCTCTTGAGCACGGTCATTGAGCAGCCGGATCGTGTCGCCGGAGAGGCGTAGGGAAAGCTGCGCTGACCCCGATGAATGACGTTGCACCATAGTGTGATGCATTGTAGGTGGACGAAGACGTGGAGGCCATGAGCAGGACGTCGAGCCCGCTCATCCGTCATGTCGGCTCAGCTCGCGGGGCAGTCGCGGTAGAGCGTCACCGTGGGCGAAGTCGTGACCGCATAGCGGGCGCCCTCCCGCTTCCAGCCACTGATTGTACGGTGCAATGGCTGCACTTGGTTGTTATCGACGGCAGCAGCTTGGAAGACGACGGGCGGCCACTTGCCGACTGGCACCGGCGCCTCGCCGGCGGCGTTGACAGCGGGGGAGTCGCCGACCTTATCGATCGGCAGATGCAGGTACCACGCGAGCATCGTCACCTGGTAGTTCTCGGTGATCGCGTGGCCGCAGCGATCGATCGCCTGGTAGCCGCCCGCCTTGGCGATCACCGTGCTGAAGTCACGGCGCAGCAGCGCCTGGTAGTGGAGATCGTGACGGAGCGCTGCGGGTGTCGTCGCGCGGTTGCCGATCCAACCGGTCGGCAGCAGCGCGAGGGCGGCGATCAGCACGAGACCGGCGAGCGGATTCGCGGCCGCGCCCAGCGGGGCGCGGCCACTGGCGTCGCGCCGGCTACGGAGCTTGGCGAGGAGGCGGCGAAGCGCATACGCGCCCCAGCCGAGCGACGCCCCGGCGGCGACGTCCAGCAGCGCCGAGCCGATGCGGACGTAGCGGACGTTCCCGGAGAAGCCGTCCTGCGTCTCGATCGAGATCACCAGCCACCAGACCACACCGGCGAGCGCCAGCAGGCAAATCCAGCGACCGGCCCGGTAGCGATCCGCGTGCAGCCACGCGCGAAGCGAGGTCCGGCGTCGCAGCAGATTCCAGGCCCCGGCCACCATGCCGAGCAGTACCACGATCTTCACGCGCCCGAGCACGCTCGGCAGCGCCCGGTTCCACAGCTCGGACCAGAAGGGGAAGGCGGCGGTCTGCGGGCTGCCCGTGTCGATCACCTGAGCGCGGGACACGGAGCTGGTGAACGAGCTCGAGCCGAGCCGCTGCGGGACGAACCAGACCGCGAGCGTCAGCAGCGCCAAACCGATCACCAGCGTGCGCGAGCCGCGATCGCGCCACATCAGCCAGAGGCCGTAGATCCCCCAGGCAATCCAGGACTCCGGTCGCTCCCAGGCGATCACCGTGCCGAGCGCGAACGCCTGCCGGTGGTGCCCGGCGGCGGCGCGCTCGATCGCGATCAGCGTGAAGGCGATCGCAAGTCCCTCCGAGTAGCCGCGGCCGGCCTCGGAGGCGAAGTCGCCGGTGGCCGCCAGGGCCCAGGCGGCGAGCAGGCCGCCGGCCCAAGCGGGCGCGAGGCTCCCGGCCCGGGCCAGCCAGCCGGCGGCCGGGTCGACCGCGCCGCGAGTGAAGGCGGCGATCCGCGCAGCGACCTTGAAGCACATCAGCACGGCCAGTGCCGCTCCCCAGCGGGCGACGAGCAGCCACAGGTTCGGCGCCGCCGAGCCGAGCGGCGCGAAGATCGTCGTGAACACCACCGGCAGCGGCTTCCAGCTTGGTCCGTCATTGGTGATCAGGGTGCCGTGGACGATCTCGCGGCCCCAGATGATCCATGCCCAGGGGTCGTAGGCGGGCGTCGAGGGGAAGGTCAGGCTGAGCGCGGCGACTGCCAGGGCGGCGAGCGCCAGCACCAGGTAGACCAGGCCGTCATGGCGCGTGTCTGCGACTGGGCCCCGTAGCGTCGTGGCGCCGGTGGCTGGAGACTGCGAGTTGCCGGCCGAGTCGCCGGATGAGGAGGGGCGTAAAAGCGTCACGCGGTGGCTCCAGCATGCCTCGTCGCGAGGCGGTAGCGCGTCAGCAGCGCGACAGCTAGCACCGCCGTGGCGATGAGGTAGCCGGCCTGCACCTCGAGCAGCCTGTTGCCGAGCCAGGGCAGTGCCGAGAGCGCGATGAACACCGCCGCCGAGAACAGCCAGGCAACGGCCGTCGAACGTTCGCGGCCGAGTGCCAGCAGCGCCTGGTTCAGCGTGCCGCAGGCGAGGTGGATGCCGACGCCGAGGCCGACGAGCGCGAGGCCGACGCGGCCGTAGCTGAAGCCGTGGTCGCCAACCGCGATCTTCATCGCGAACGGACCGATGGCGAGCAGCGCCAGTGCCAGCAACACGCCGCAGGCTAGCGAGGTCAGGAGAGTGAGCCTGACGGTGCGCCGGAACGCGTCCCCGGACTCCTGCGCGTGCATGCCGGCGAGGTGCGGCAGGATCGACGTCTGCACCGCCTGGAAGAGCTGCAACGGCGCGCGCACGACCAGGAAGACGTTGAACGCGAACCCCGCCAGGCCAGTGGTGAGGTCGAAGCCGGTGCGCGCGGCGATTACCAGGACGCCGCCGTTAATCAGCGTCTGCTCGGAGAGCATGATCGCGACGACCGAGAACGCGAAGCGGCTGCCGCGTCGCAGCGAGAGGTCGTGGGCCGCGGTCGTCGTCGCGGCGGCGGCCTTGGTGGGCTGCTCCGGCTCGTCATGTGACCGCAGCTTGTGCAGCGCGAACGGGATCACGCACAGGGACACGATCGGGGCCGCCGCCATACCGGCTGCGACTGCGCCACCGCCGTGCGTGATCCCGATTGCAACGGCCACGGCAAAGCATGTACGCGACACCGACTCGAGCAGGATCAGCGCGCCATAGAGGGCGAACCGCTTGGAGCCGGCCAGCCAGCCACGGGCGAAGTAGCTGGCGGCGTAGGCGATGACGGCAATCACCAATACCCAGTAGCTGACCCGCGAACCGCCGAAGATCGTGTTCTGGATCGGTCCGCGCAAGCCTATCGCGGCGATCAGGAAGGCGGCGGCGAAGGCCGCCTGGATCAGCGCTGGCGTGCGCAGGATCGAGCTGTGGGCCTCGCCCCGGGCGGCGCGGTCGGCGATCGTCCGGCTGAGCAGCTGCTCGATCGGACGGTAGATCACGCAGGCAGTGATGAAGAGGATCGACCAACCCAGCGAGATCCGGCTGTACTGGACCTTATCGAGGACGTGGCTCGCGATCGCCAGGTAGAGGAAGGTGCAGATCCCCGTAGAGGCGACGCCGATTGCCAGCACGCGTGTGCCGGCGAAGACGCTTCTGGTGCTGACCGAAGCTGCTGCCGCCGGATCGAGGTCGGCTACCGCGTCCGCGGTTGCGGTGGCGGCCAGCGCATCTGCTTCGTCATCAGGGGGTGAGAGCGGCAAGCGCCCCCCGGTCGCGATCGGCGGTCGGTCGTCGCCAGCGATCTGTGCCGACATCAGCGCCTGCCGACCAGCGGCTCGTAGTCCTGCTGCTCGTGAGGCTCCCGCTCGTAGTTGCCCTGCCCGTCGCGCGGCTCTCCGTCCTGCGGTTGCCCGTCTGTCGGCTGGCTTTCCTGCGGCTGTCCGTCCTGGGCCTGCTGGTCGTGACCCGGCTCGTAGTTCGAGGGCTCGACGCCGAGCTGCAGCTCGATTCGCCGGACTCGCTCGAACGTCCGCTGCATCAACGTACGCTGGGCGCTCAGGAGGTCGCTGATAACGCCGAGCGCACCGAAGAGCATCGCGGCGTTGAAGGCGATCGAGGCGATCGTCAGCGTCTGGTTGTGGGCGTGAACGCCCTGGTAGCCGTGCTCGGACACCAACACTATGTAACGGATGAAGAGCCCGATCGCGAACGCGCCGATCAGCGCCGCGAGACCCCAGAAAACGCGTAGCGGCTGGTACTGGGCGTAGATCCGGAAGATCGAGAGCGCGTTGCGGCGGACGTAGCCCCACATCGAGCCGAACAGCCGCGACTCGCGCGTCTTCGGGTTGGTGAAGATCGGGACGTTGTCGACCGCGATCGACTGGTTACCGGCCTGGATGAGTGTCTCGAGCGTGTAGGTGAAGCCCGATACGACCTGCATCCGTAGGGCCGCCTCGCGGTTGTAGGCACGGAAGCCCGAGGTCGCGTCGAGCACGTCGGTCCCGGAGACCTGGCGCACCACCCAGGAGCCCAGGTGCTGCAGCCGCTTCTTCAGCGGCGAGAAGTGTGCGATCGTCTCAACCTGACGGTCACCGACCACCATCTCGGCGTGTCCCTCGACGATCGGAACGACCAGCGCGGCGATTGCCTCGCCCGGGTACTGGTTGTCGGCGTCGGTATTGACGATCACGTCAGCGCCGAGCTTCAGCGCGGCGTCGAGGCCGGCTTGGAAGCCGGTCGCGAGGCCGCTGTTCTTGGTCAGCTTGACGATGTGGTCGACGCCGCCGGCCTTGGCGACTTCGACGGTGCGGTCGCGGGAGCCATCGTCGATTACCAGCCACTCGACCTTGTCGAACCCCGGCACGGCACGTGGCAGGTCGGCGAGCGTCGCCGGCAGTTGCTCCTCTTCGTTGAAGGCGGGGATCTGGATGATCAGTTTCACGGTGGATCCTCAGTCGAAACGCAGTAAGTCAAGCAAAGCGATCGACTTGCTGGGGAGTGATTGTAAGCATGGAACTGGTGCCGTGCCGGTCTGCAGGCTGACCACCGGGCGAAAAGCATGTCGCCACCCGGGCCGGGATCGCCACTCGGGCTAACGCCATGGCTTGGACAGAAATCGCCACCTGACAGAATATGCTACAGGCGGCGGCAGCGACTGTAGAGACGCCGCGCGCCCACGTCCTGGCAGGCGACAGCGGCGGCTGAAGGGGTGCTGCGCGAGCACGTCCTGGTCGGGGTGGCGGCAGC
>Ga0255363_100062_pt1 | contig 38722 bp, 44 predicted proteins | sample GFST100metaG_FD_186007 | JGI IMG/M metagenome (GOLD analysis project Ga0255363, IMG submission 186007) | Peat soil microbial communities from Stordalen Mire, Sweden - G.F.S.T100 | ecosystem: Environmental > Terrestrial > Soil > Wetlands > Peat | place: Sweden: Norrbotten County, Stordalen Mire... | reverse complement strand
GCGACCAACAACACCAACCCCACACCGTTCATCTGGACCAAAACCGCCGACCAGATCATCGAGAAAGTCCAACGCGGCCACGCGACACTCAACACAATCACCAACTAAAACGCTGACACACCACTAGATAGCTTAAGTCATCGCTTGTAGACATCAATCGTTGACTTACGCTACCTTGAAGGTGATGTCACTTTCGCGCCGCTGGCTCGTCCCCGGCCTCATCTTCATCGGCATGGTGGTCGCAGTTGTGAGCAGCCTCGGCGCACCGCTGATCCCAACCGTCGCGTCCACCGACCACGTTTCCCTGAGCAGCGCGCAGTGGATGCTGACGATCCGGTTCCTGGTCGGCGCAGTGGCCACACCCACCATGGGCCGGCTGGCCGATGGCCGCGACCGGCGAGCCACGATCATTGTCGGCCTGATGGTGGTAGCGACTGGGGCGCTGCTCGCCGCGCTGCCCTTGGGCTTCGCATTGCTGCTCGTCGGTTGCGGCCTCCAGGGCGTGGGGCTGGGCCTGACGGCCATGGCTATGAGCGTGGCTCGCGATGCCCTACCTCCGGACCGGGTCGGGCGGGCGGTGGCAATGCTGTCGATCACCACTGTCGCCGGCATTGGCCTCGGCTACCCCATCACCGGGTTCATCGCCGAGTACGGCGGTCTGCACGCCGCGTTCTCGTTCGGGGTCGTCTTCACGGTCCTCGCGCTCGTCGTGGCCATGGTTGTTGTGCCGTCGTCCTCACACCTTCCCCCGGTTCGCCTGCCAATCGCCGGGGTCACCAGCTTGGGTGCGGCGCTGGCGTTCCTGCTGCTGGCGTTAAGCGAGGGGCAGCAGTGGGGATGGACGTCCGCTCCACTGCTTGCATCACTTGCGGGGGGAGCGGCGTTCACCGTCGCCTGGGTGATGGTCGAGTCGCACGCTGCCCATCCCCTCGTCAACTTCCACCTGCTGCGTAAGGTCGGCGTGGTGACCGCGGACGTAACTATCTTCCTGGCGGGCATCCCGATCTATATCCTGATATCGCTGGTCACCCGAGTAGTGCAGACACCTGCTACGACCGGCTACGGGTTGGGAGCGTCGGTGGCGACGGCTGGCTTCGCGCTGCTCCCCTTCTCGGTAGCGAGTGCCGTGGCCAGCTACCTTGTCTCGCCGCTCGTTCGCCACACCTCTCGGCTGGTACCCCTGCCCCTCGGTGCTCTCCTGGCCCTCGCCGGGACGCTCTACTTCGCCGTCGACCGGGCTTCGATCGGCGCGATCTGCGGGGCGATGGGTCTCGTCGGCCTCGGCACAGGCACCATGTTCGCCGCTGCTCCCGGTTTCATCATCCGCGCCGTGCCCGCCGCCGAGACCGGCAGTGCCACCAGCTTCAATCAGGTCCTCCGCTACGTGGGCTACGCCGCCGGCAGCGCGCTCAGCGCCGTGATCCTCGCCGCGCACACCGCTGTCGGCAGCGTCTACCCGACATCGAGCGCCTACCTGATCTCAGCGCTGGGCGGTTGCGGCGTCTGGGTGGTCACCGCCGCGGCGGGCGCTGTGCTCCCCCGCATCGGCGCGCACCCAGGTGGCGAAGTGGCAGCAGTCAAACGTGTCGAGGTCGACTGATGGCCACTGGTGCTGCTGCTCCGGCGCCCCGGCGTAAGCGTGACGCGACCGCCAGCCGGGCCCGCCTGCTCGCCGCCGCTGCCGAGCTGTTCGACGCTCACGGCTACGACGGCACCACCTCCCGAGAGATCGGCGAGCGAGCTGGCGTCGACCCCGCCATGATCGCCCGTTACTTCGGCGGGAAGGCACAGCTCTACGTAGCGGTCCTCCAGGCCGAGAGCGCCCGGCCCGTCGACCTCCTCGACCGCGAGCGGCTCGTCGACATCTGCAGCCGGGCTCTCCGCCGGGGTCCGGGCCCCGTGCTCCGTGTCGCCGTCGCGGACATTGGAGATCCCACCGCCCGCGCAGCAGCAAGCGAAGAGCTCCAACGTCGCATCGTCGACCCTCTCCGTGACCGCCTCGCTGGCGACGGTCAAGCCGACGCCGACCTCAGAGCCGAGATCATCATCGCAGCGGTTACCGGCATTCTCGCCGCCCACCGCCAGCAGCAGCTCACCCACCTGGCCACCGCTTCAACAGACGACATCATCGCCATCGTCACTGCCATGATCGGAGCCAGGTGATACGGCGGGTGGGATTCGAACCCACACGGCCTGTTCGGCCAGAGGCTTTTGAGGCCTCCATGTCTACCATTCCATCACCGCCGCGAGGATAAGTCAGTGTACGGACTCGCGGCCGTCATCTGCGTCTGACTCGCGACAGGTTTTCCATGGTATTTCTGGAAAACCTGTCGCGAGTCGCGGCCGACGTGCGGCCGGACTCGCCGCCGGCATAACGCTGCCGGACCGGACCGGACCGGACCGGGCCGAACCGGGCCGAACCGGGCCGGGCCGAACCGAACCGGGCCGGACCGAACCGGGCCGGACCGAACCGGGCCGGCGAGGCAGATCAGGCCTCGGGCCGTGCAGTCGCCAGGGCGTAGAGCTCGTCGACCAGTGCCGGCGGGGCCGCGATCACGCCGCCGTTCGAGAGCAGCTCGCCCTCGGCGTCGTAGACCTCCGGCAGCTTACGGACGACGATGCCGGCCCGCTCGCAGATCAAGTTGCCCGCAGCGATGTCCCACAGGTTGATCCGACCCTCGTAGAAGCAGTCGAGCCGGCCGGCGGCGACCCAGCAGAGGTCGAGCGCGGCGGCGCCGATCCGACGGATGTCGCGGGCGCGCGGGATCACGCCCCCGACGGTCCGCGCCTGCACCGCGCGCATCCGCGGGTTATATGAGAAGCCGGTCGCGACCAGCGCCAGCGCCAGCTCGGTGCACCCCGAGCCGTTGAGCGGCTGCGGCTCACCGCCGTTCGCGGGCAGGAAGAGCGTACGGCCCGAGCGCGTCGCCGTGAACATCTCGCCGGTAGCCGGCTCGAGCACCAGTGCCGCCAGCAGGCCCAGGTCGTCTTCGACCGCGACGCTGACGGCGAACATCGGCAACCCGTATAGGTAGTTAACGGTGCCGTCGAGCGGGTCGATGATCCAGCGCAGCCCACTGCCGCTGCCGGCGCCGTCGGTGTGGCCGCCCTCCTCGCCGAGGATCGCGTCGTCCGGCCGCTCGCGCGCGAGGATCCCGCGGATCCGCTGCTCCGAGGCAAGATCCGCCGCCGACACCGGATCGGTCGGCGTGCTCTTCGTGTGGAAGCTGATCGGCGCTCGCCAGCGCGCGGTCAGCTCGGCGCCGCCAGCGAGTGCCGCGGTCTTCGCCACTGCCAGTAGTCCCTGCTCAAGCTCCACCGTGGAATCGCTCATACAGCTTTTGTAGCGCGCGGATCCTTCCGCCCGCCCGGCCGCTTGAGGGTCCTTGCGCCCGTCTGACCACTTGGGCTCCTTCCGCCCGCCCGGCCGCTTACACTCCTCTGTCGTGTCAGGAACGAGCGCAGTGGTGGTGCTGTCCGGCGGCACCGGCGGTGCCAAGCTCGCTCGGGGCATGGCGGACCTGCCGGATGCTGAGCTGACCGTCGTCGCCAACACTGGTGACGACATCGAGATCTACGGCGCCTACGTCTCGCCGGACCCCGACCTTGTCAGCTTCTGGCTCGCTGGGCAGATCGATCCGCGCGGCTGGGGCCTCGCCGGCGACAGCTTCAAGGTGATGGACGGGCTCCGCGCCAGCGGCCGGCAGGTCGAGTTCAACCTCGGCGACCACGACCTTGCGATCGGCCAACGCCGGGCGCAGGCGCTCCGTGCCGGCAAGCGACTGACCGAGGCTCACGCGGAGGCGGTTGCAGCCCTCGGGCCGCGTGCCCGAGTGCTGCCCATGAGCGACCGTCCGGTCCGCACCTGGGTGCTCTCGGACGCCGGCTACCGCAAGCTGCAGGACTTCCTCATCGTGACCAAGGCCCAGGGCGAGATCGCCGACGTCCAGTTCCGCGGCGCCCAGCTTGCCGGCACGACGCCCGAGGTGCTGGCGACGGTGGCGACCGCCGACGCGATCGTGATCGGCCCCTCCAACCCGGTGATCTCGATCGGGCCGATGCTCGCGATCCCGGAGCTGGCGCAGGCGCTGAAGTCAAGCTCGGCGCCGGTTGTCGCGATCTCGCCGATCGTCGGCGGCGAGGTGTTGAAGGGCCCGACCGCGGCGTTCATGCGCCAGCGGGGCGTGGCGGTCAACGCCGCCGGCCTCGCCGAGCTCTACGGCGACCTGCTGGACGGAATCGTCGCCGACCAGGAGGTCCCGGGGCTGCCCACCTTACAAACCGATCTGTTGATGGACGGGAAGGCCGGCCGCACGCGACTGGCCGCTGAGACCCTGCGCTTCGCGCTGTCGCTGTGAGCACCTTCGCGATCCTTCCGATCAAGGCTTTCGACGACGCCAAGTCGCGTCTGGCAACCGCGTGCACCCCGGAGACACGCGCGACCCTGGCCCAGGCGATGTGCCGCGACGTGCTCATCGCCTTGCAGGCCAGCACCCAGGTGGCGCGGACGCTGGTCGTCACCCGGGACGCGCTTGCCGCCGCGCTCGCGCGCACGCTCGGCGCCCACGTCATCCCGGATCGCAGCGCCAGCCACTCGCAGGCCGTGACGCAGGGAGTCGCCTTCGCGCTCGCGCACGGCGCCACGCGGACGCTCATGGTCGCCGGCGACTGCCCGTTGCTGACGGTCGCCGACCTCGACGCCGTCCTCGCCAGCGCCGCAGTCATCGGCCGCAGCGTTACGGTCGTGCCCGACCGCGACGGCGCCGGTACCAACGCCCTCGTGCTGACGCCCCCCGACGTCATCACGCCATCATTCGGGCCGGGCAGTCACGCCCGGCACCTGGAGCTGGCGCATGGGATCGGGGCCGACGGAATTACCTTCGAGCGGACCGCCTTCGCCTACGACGTCGACACCCCCGAAGATTTGCAGGCGGTCGTGGAGGCGCTGACCACGCGCCCGGTAGGCGCCGAGAACACCCGGATGGCGCTGCACGCGCTCGGTATCGCCGCGCGGGCGTAGGTCGGGCCGTGGAGCTGCACGCTTTCGCGATCGAGGGGCTGCCAGAGCTGACGGCGGGATCGGACCTAGCGGGCGCCCTGATCGGGGCGCTGGCCAGCGGGCCAGCGCCGCAGGAGATCGAGACCGGCGACGTGCTGGTGCTCGCCCACAAAGCGATCTCCAAGTGCGAGGGCCGGGTCCGCAAGCTGGCGGACGTGACCCCGGGAGCGCGGGCCCTGGAGCTGGCCGCGAGAGTCGAGAAGGACCCGCGGCATGTGCAGGTGATCCTCGACGAGTCCAGTGAGGTGCTGCGCGCGGTGCCGGGCGTGCTGATCGTCCAGACGCACCACGGCTTCGTCTGCGCCAACGCCGGTGTCGACGCCTCGAACGCCCCGGAGGGTGGCACGCTGGTGCTGCTACCCCGCGACCCGGACCGCTCGGCCCGGGATCTGCGCGCCCGGCTGCGGGAGCTGACCGGGGTCGCGCCCGGCGTGCTGATCAGCGACTCCTTCGGGCGCGCCTGGCGCACCGGGCAAGTCGACGTTACGGTCGGTGCCGCCGGCGTCGACGTGATCCACGACTGGCGCGGTGGACACGACGCCCGTGGGCACGAGCTGCACGCAACGATGATCGCCGTCGCGGATGAACTGGTGGCGGCAGCCGATCTGACCCGCGCCAAGGACTCGCAGCAGCCGGCGGTGCTGGTGCGCGGCGCCGGTCGCTACGTCAGCGCGGGCGACGGCTCCGGAGTCGCGCCGCTGATCCGTGAGCGCGCGCGCGATCTGTTCCGCTAAGCAGCCTTCCTCATGGCGCTAGCAATACCGGGTATACTCAGCGCATGGCGAAGGTAATGGTGTCACTCCCCGATGACGTCCTACGGGGGCTCGACGTCGAGGCTGGCCGTCGCGGCACGACGCGCAGCGGGTTGCTACGCGAGCTGGCCGAAGAGTCATCGCGGCAGCGGAGTCGCAAGCGGGCCGAGCGCATGGCAGAGCTCGACGCTGCGGCGGAGCGCAGCGGTGGCCACGGGGGCCACGTCGCTGAGCTGGTCAAGGCATACCGGCCCAAGTATTGAGCATGCTGATGCTCGACGCCAGCGTCCTGCTGGCAAGCGAGGATCCTAACGATGTCCACCGTGCAGCGACTGTGCGGTTGCTGCACGGTGAGAGTGCGTTGGCGACGCTCGACCTTGCGTTCTACGAGGTAACAAACGTTGCCATCCGCGCGTGGCGTGACCGCGTGGCCGCCGAGCGTCTGCGCGAGCGGATCAACGCTCTGGCTGGTGACGGTGGACTTGTCCGCGCGGACCTACAGCTCCTCTCGGTTGCCGCCACAATCGCCGACGAGCTGGGCATTTCGGCGTACGACGCCGCGTATGTGGCAGCGGCCCGGCGCACGGACAGCCGACTCGTCAGTTGCGACGTGCACGATCTGGTCTCACGGGGACTTGCGGACCTGCCTGACGATGTCCTCGTCGATCACCCTCAGTCCTAACGGCGACTCACGTCGCGGGACTATCGTAATGGGCGCGATGGCTGAGGGCACCAGAGCGTTATATGTCGGGCGGCGCTACCGCCTCTACCCCACACGGGAGCAAGCGGGGGCGCTCAGGCAGGCGCTACTCAGCGCGCGGGCGAGCGCTGGACCCGACGCGGACGCTGGCAGCTATGCGCTGACGCCGGGCGAGGCGCCGGTGATCACGCCGGATGCGCGCGGCTGGGCGGCCGTGAGTGTGCCCGACGTCGGCGACGTGCGGCTGCGCATACGCCGGCCGCTGCGCGGCACGGTCCGCAGCGGGTCGCTCATGTGGGGCCGCTTCGGCTGGCATCTCGGGCTCGTCATCGAGTTCGAGCGCTCACCGGCCGCGCCCAGGACGCGACCGGCGCTCCGACTCGTCCGCCGCGACGACTCGCGGCGTTAGCCGGCTGCCACTACACGGCTGGCCAGCTGGCCAGCCGGCGGAAGATGCTCACATCGGCGGCGCGCCCACGGCGTGGAAGCCGCCATCGACGCGCAGGATCTCACCCGTGATGCCACGGCCGAGATCGGAGAACAGGAAGTTCACGCTGCCGGCAACCACAGAGGGGTCACCGATGTCCCAGCCAAGCGGCGCCATCTCCTGCCACAGCGACGCCAGGCGCTCGAAGCCGGGGATGCCGCGCGCGGCGACCGTGCCCAGCGGCCCGGCGCTAACGAGGTTCACGCGGATCCCCTGCGGCCCGAGGTCGCGGGCCAGGTAGCGGGCAACGGACTCGAGCGCCGCCTTCGCCACGCCCATCCAGTCGTAGATCGGCCACGCCTTCGACCCGTCGAAGTCGAGCCCGACGACACTACCGCCGGTCTGCATCAGCGGTGCCAGCGTTACCGCGAGCGCCTTCAGCGAGAAGGCGCTCGTCTGGAAGGCGGTTGTCGCGCTCTCCGCCGGCGCCGTCAGGAAGTGGCCACCGAGCGCGTCCTGCGGTGCGAACGCGATCGCGTGCAGGACGCCGTCCAGCCTTCCCCACCGGTTGGTCAGCGTCGCCGCCACCGCCTCTAGGTCCTCGGGCTTGTTCACGTCCAGCTCCAGCACCTCGACTGGCGTCGGGAGCTTCTGGGCGGCGCGCTCGGTCATCCGGCGCACGCGCCCGAAGCTTGTGAGTAGCACCTCGGCGCCCTGCTGTTGGGCATGCTCAGCGACGTGGAAAGCGATCGAGTCTTTCGTGATCACCCCCGTAATCAGCAGTCGCTTGCCCTCCAGCAGGCCGTTCACTGCTCGGCGCCCCGCAGCGCCAGCGACACGTTGTGACCACCGAACGCGAACGAGTTGGAGATCGCCACCGGGGCGCCTTCACCCCTGATCTGCAGTGCGCGCGCCTTACCGGGCACGCAGTCGAGGTCGCACTCGGGATCCGGTTCGGCGTAGCCGAGCGTAGGCGGCACGACCCGGGCGTTCAGCGCCTGGATGGTCGCCACAGCCTCGACCGCGCCAGCGGCGCCGAGCAGATGGCCGATCGCCGACTTCGTCGAGGAGATCGGCACCCGGTAGGCGTCGTCGCCGAGCGCCACCTTCAGCGCCTTGGTCTCGGCGGCGTCGTTGAGCTCGGTCGCGGTGCCGTGGGCGTTGACGTAGCTGAGCTCACCCGGGGTGATCCCGGCGTCGCGCAGCGCCGTCGTGATCGCTGTGGCGGCGGGCACCCCAGTCGGATCGGGCGCGGTGATGTGGCTGGCGTCGGAGGTAGCCCCGAAACCAACGACCTCACCGAGGATCGTCGCTCCACGCTTGCGCGCCGCCTGCTCCTCCTCCAGGACCAGCACGCCGGCGCCCTCGCCCATCACGAAGCCGTCGCGGCGGGCGTCGAACGGCCGTGAATGGCCGCTCTTCGAGAGCGCCTGCATCACGTGGAAGGACGCGAACCCGAACTGCGTCATGGTCGCCTCGGCACCGCCGGTGACAACCGCGTCCGCGTCACCCCACTGGATCATCCGGGCCGCAATGCCGAGCGCATGGCCGCTGCTGGAGCAGGCCGAAACCAACCCGAACGACGAGCCCTTGATGCCATAGCGCATCGAGATCGCCGCCGCGGCGGCGTTCGGCATGAACGTCGGGATGCCGAGCGGAGAGATCCGCTCCGGCCCGCGCTCACGCATCGCGTCGTAGTTCACCTCGATCGTCTCCAAGCCGCCGATTCCGGTTGCGAGGATAAGTCCGATCCGCATCGGATCGAACGGCAGCCCGCCGTCCCAGCCGGCCTGCACGATCGCCTCGTGCGCAGCAACCACCGCGAACTGCGCGAACCGGTCGAGCCGGCGCACGTCCTTCACGGAGAGATGCTCGCGCGGGACAAACGACGAGCAGAAGCCACCGCCATTCTCGATTCCGCAAACGCCGTTTGCCCAACGCTCGTAAAGTGGCTGGGCGCCAACCCCGAGCGGGGTCACTGCCCCCATGCCGGTGACTACGACTCGCCGTCTATCTGACATCTTCTGTCTTTGTTCTGAGGTCAAGCCCGGCTGGCCTCAGGCCGTACGGGAAACGATCAGGTCGATCGCGTCGCCGACGGTCTTCAGCTCCTTCATGTCCTCGCCCTTGAGCACGACGCCAAACTCGTCTTCGACGATCTGGGCAAGCTCAACGAGGTCCAGCGAGTCAATGTCGAGGTCCTCGAACGTAGCCTCAGGCTTGATGTCATCGATATCGGGCCCGAAGCTGGCAAGCGCCTCGACTACGCGCTCTTGAATCTCGTCCCGTGTCGTTGCACTCATTGGATCTCCTTGTGTGTTCCGTTCACGTTGTGCAGACGTTAGCGGCCTAATCTCGTGTAAGCGGCCCCAGCCGCGGTCAGGCGGCGAGCCCGCCATCGACGGGAAGCACCGCGCCGGTGATGTAGCCGGCCTGCTCCGATACGAGGAAGCTGACACAATTTGCCACCTCCTCCGGCGTACCGGCTCGTCTCGCCGGTATCGCTTGTAGCAGCGTACGATCGATCCCGGCGGTCATTTCCGTGTCGATCCAGCCGGGCGCTACCAGATTCAGCGTGATACCCCGTCGGGCCACCTCGACGGCGGCAGTCTTCGTGAACTGGATCAGCCCCGCCTTCGCGGCCGCATAGTTGCTCTGCCCCGGGTTGGCGCGCAGGCCGACCACCGAGGCGAAGTTCACGATCCTGCCGCTGCGCTGGCGCATCATCGTCTTCAGCGCCCGCCGCGTGAAGCGGAAGACCGCGGTCAGGTCGGTGTCGATGACCGTGTCCCACTGCTCGTCAGATAGCGAGGGGGCGAGGTTATCGCGCGTCACGCCGACGCAGTTCACGAGCGCCAGCACCGGCTTGCCGAAGTGCTCCTCCACGGCGCTGAACACAGCCTCCGGCGCCGTCGGATCGGTCACCTGAGCACCGACCGCGAAGGCGCTGCCACCGGCCGCCTCGATCGCGGCGACCACGCGCTCAGCGCGCTCGAGCCCGGTGTTGTAGTGGACGCCCACAGGCCAACCGTCGCTCGCAAGTTGCTTCGCCACGGCTGCTCCGATGCCACCCGACGCGCCTGTCACCAATGCCGCACCGGCGGGCCATCGACCCGCCTCAGGCACTGATCAGCTCCACGTTGGGCAGCGTCCGCTTGACGAGGCGGATCAGCACACGGCCGGGCCCGACCTCGACGAATCGTGTCACGCCACGACGGTGTAGCGACATCAGCACGTCACGCCAGCGCACCGGACCCGTGAGCGCCTGCGTGAGTCGCAGGCAAACGTCGTCGAACGGCTCGGCGGTCGCCGCCGATATGACGTTGGCGGCGCGCTCCTCGTCGATCTTGACGGCCTTCAGCGCGGCACGGAACTGCGGCACCGCCGACGCCATCATCGGTGAGTGGAAGGCGCCCGTGACGGGCAGTATGATCGCCCGCAGACCGAGCTGGGTGGCGGTTTCCTCCGCGTCGCGCAACAGCTCCCGCGGCCCGGAGAGGACCACTTGCTGGGGTGAGTTCTCGTTCGCGATGGCGAGGCCGATCTCAGCGGCGAGCCGCTCCGCGTGATCCACGGCGTTGGCGCCGACCACGGCGATCATGCCGCCGGCGCCGGAGACCTGACCTGCCTCCTGCATCACCCGGCCACGCAGCGCCACGAGCTCGAGGCCATCCTGCTCGCTGATCGCGCCGGCGGCTACGAGCGCACCGACCTCACCGAGCGAATGACCGGCCATGAACTCGGTCTGCGGCCGTCCAAGTGCGTACCAGCCGGCGAGGCTGGCGCAGAAGATTGCCGGCTGGGCGAACTGCGTTCCTTCATCGACATGGAGGAATGGGTCCACGCCCACCGCTTTCAGGGCCATGTCCAGAAGGTCCGGTCGCACCTTCGCGACCTGGTCGCGCATATCCGGAGTCTGGCTGCCCTGCCCGGGAAATAGAAGTGCCGTTGACATTACCGGCTTATTACACCGGCACGGCCTGAGCGATACACATCTTCATCACAACTCGCGAATCAGCGCGGGTCGCAGCAGTCGGAACGCCCGTCCCCATCGGCATCAGGCGGCGACGCCGGCCGCAGTCCCCAACGGGTACTGGCGCAGGATCTCGTAGAGAGTGGTGCGCTGCGCCGCCGGGCGCCCCGCCGCGTGGGCGGCGGCGATCAGATCCTCAGGATCGAGCCTGACGCCGTGCGAGGAGCCGGCCAGCCGGCTGATCGCCTCCTCCATCAGCGTGCCGCCGAGGTCGTTGACGCCCCAGTCGAGCGCCTGCGTCGCCAGCTCGACCCCCATCTTCACCCAGCTCGCCTGCAGGTTCTTCACGGTCTTACCGAGTGCCAGCCGGAAGATGGCGGTGTCCTTCAGGTTCTCGGCCGGCGAGATCTCATCGATGCCGTAGGTGCGGCCCAGCAGCGTCTGGTAGGGGACGAACGGCAGCGGCACGAACTCGGTGATGCCACCTGTGCGCTCCTGCACCTCGCGCACGACTCGCATGTGCTCGGCAAGCTGCCACGGCTCCTCGATGTGGCCGAACATGATCGTCGCCGTCGAGTGCAAGCCGGCGCGGTGTGCGGCCTCGATCACCTCGACCCAGCGCGCCACCGGCAGCTTGTTCGGGGAGATGATGTTGCGCGCGTGATCTTCGAGGATCTCGGCCGCCGTGCCCGGCGTCGAGCCCAGGCCTGCCTCGATCATGCGCGCGAAGACCTCATCGAGCGGTAGGCCTGAAGTCTCGCGGGCGTAGTCGATCTCCATCGGGGACCAGGCGTGCAGGTGCAGATCCGGCGCGATGCTCTTCGGGAAGCGCAGCCAGTGCTCGTAGTCGTCGATCGTCCAGTCCGCGCGGATGCCCGACTGGATGCAGAGCTCGGTCGCGCCGTAGGCGACCGCCTCGCGCACCCGGGCGGCGACCTCGTCCTCGGTGTACCCGTAGGCGTCGACCGAGCGACGGCTCCGGCTGAAGCCGCAGAACGCGCAGCCGACCGTGCAGATGTTGGAGATGTTGAGGTTGCGATTAACGACGAACGTGACCGTGTCGCCGACAAGCTCGCGCCGCAGCTGATCAGCGCCGAGGCGGATCTCCTCGATCGCCTCCGGCCGCTGCTCCGCGAACAGCGCGGTGAGCTCCGTGGGCGTCAGCTTCTCGCCATCGACCGCGCGCGAGACCGCGCGGCTGATCACCTCAGGCGCGGCCAGGGCGACACTCTGGCGCACACGGGCGCCGCGCGGGATGAACGACCAGCGGTCAGTGCGGATCAGGTCGAGCACCGGCTCCGCCAGCCACTTGGGGTTGATGTACTGGGGGTAGACGCAAAGCCGCTCGGAGAGCGCCGCCCCCTGGGCGGCGAGCTGCTTGCGCACTTGTGTCGGCGACGGGAACGGCTGCTCGGGGCTGATGTGGTCCCCGTTCGCCGAGAGGCCGCCGAGATCCGTCGCGCCCGCGGCAACCAGCTCCGGCCACCACTGCGAGAGGTTCGGCGGGATCTGCACGCCGACCTCCGGCATCAGCTTGCGCGCCGCGACAACCAGCTCCTTGAGGTCGTCGACGGTGACCTCCGTCGCCCACGCCGGCATCGCCGCCATTGCCTCATCGGCGATGCCGGTCTGCCAGTACTGCTGCGCCGCCTGGTCCGCGATCTCCGCCGGCTCCTGCCCGTAGTAGCGCTGATGCGGCACGAAGTTCTGGATGATGACTTCCTGGATGTTCCCGTACTGCGCCTGAACCTCGGCGATCGCCTCGAGCCCCGCGATCCGCTCCTCGCGGCTCTCGCCGATTCCGACCAGCAGACCGGTCGTGAATGGGATCTTCAACTCGCCGGCGTCGCGCATCATCTGCAGCCGCGGCTCCGGGCGCTTGGTCGGCGAGCCCTGGTGCGCGACCAGGTCCGGGTTGATCGACTCGAGCATCAGCCCCTGCGAAGCAGTGACCTCCCGCAGCCGCGCGAGGTCGCGCGGCTCCAGCACGCCGAGGTTCGTGTGCGGCAGCAGCCCCCGCTTCAACGCCTGCTCGCAGACCCAGATCACGTAGCCGACGAAGTCCTCGAAGCCGAGCTCGTGCAGGCGCTTGGCGACCTGTGGGTTGACCTCAGGCCGCTCGCCGGTGAGCACCAACAGCTCCTTCGCGCGATGGCGTTTGACGGCGACGTCGAGCAGTGACTCGACCTCGTCCGGCTCGTGTAGATGCGCCTGATGGGTGGCGAACGAGCAGTACTTGCAGTAGCACTGGCAGGTCCGTGAGAGTGAGAGAGTGAAGTTGCGGCTGTATGTGACGCGGCTGGTCATAGACCGATAGGTTAAACGACGTGCCTGACGCCTCCCAACGATTGCATGGCTCGATCCGGGCCGCGGTCGGCAGGGCCGCGGCCCTTTCTGTCGCGCTCATGCTCGCTTTCCTGCTCACCGCCTGCGGCGGCGCCGACCCGCGCGGCGCGGCCACAGGCACCCACCCGGTGGGCACCGCGTCGCTGATGCTCGACTTCACGCCGAACGCGATCCACTCGGGCATCTACATGGCGCTGGCGCGCGGCTACGACCGCTCGAGCGGGGTCAGCCTGCACGTCGTCGTGCCGGGCGCGAGCACCGATGCGATCGACCTGCTCGACACCGGCCGGGTCGACTTCGCGGTCCTCGACATCCATGATCTCGCGATCGCCGACGCCCGGGGGCGCAAGCTCGTCGGCCTGATGGCAATCGTGCAACGGCCGCTCGCCTCGGTGATCGCCGCGCCGCGCTTCTCAAGCCCCCGCGATCTGGCCGGGCAGACGGTCGGCGTCACCGGCGACCCGAGCGACCTGGCGGTGCTGCACTCGGTCCTGACCGGCGCCGGCGTAAACGCCAAGCAGGTCCACACGCTGACGATCGGCTACGACGCGGTACCGGACCTGCTCGCCGGCCGCATCGCCGCCGCAACCGCGTTCTGGAACGATGAAGGCGTGCAGCTCCGTGAGCAGCGCGCCGGCTTCCACATCTTCCGGGTCGAGGACTACGGCGCACCCCCATATCCGGAGCTCGTGCTGTGCGCCACGCAGGTCGAGGTGCGCGCGCATCCGGCCCTGGCCGCGGCGCTCGTGCGCGCGCTGCAGCGCGGCTACCGCGCCGCCGCGGCGGATCCGGTCGCGGCCGTGCAGGCGCTGACAAGCCGAGTCGGTGGCCTCAACGCGAGCAGCGTCCGCGCCCAGCTACAGGGCGAGCTGCCGGCGCTGCGGCCGACCGGCAGCGATGTAGTCGGCGCACTCCAGCCCGCTGTCCTCGACGGCTGGGCACGGTGGGAGCAGCGCTTCGGAATCGTCAAGCGCAAGCCCGACGTCGCGACGATGTTCACGTCGCGGTTTATCGATCGCCAGATCCGCTTCGGCTGAAGTCGGCGGCGGCGCCAGGCTGAAGTCGGCGGCGGCGCCAGCTACTGCGCGCGCAGCTTCTGCTGCTCGTCGCGCACCGACTGCGGGCGGCCCCACATCTGCGTGACCTCCTTACGCCCGGTGCGGACCTCGCGCAGCGCCAGCTCGCCGTCGATACCGGCCTCGTCGAGCAACCTCAGCGAGGTGTGGACCGACGGGACCGCGGCGGCGTTGCCGAAGCGATGGGCGACGCGCAGACGCCAGTGCCAGTCGTGCTTCGAGTACGGGACCGGGTTCGCGGAGACCAGCAGCGTCGCGGCCTCGACGTACCGGCGCTCATCGAAGATCCGCAGGTCGAGCTCAATCTCGCTCCAGTCGTCGGTGAGTGACTCGACGACCTCGGTGAATGTGTCTGCAAGGGCCATTGGTTCTAAAGATTACCGTCGGCGCGGCCGAGCGTGCAGCCGACGGCTGAGTCGGCGCCCGTGGCTGGCATGAACCGGGGCATTGCGTCGTCTGTCAACCTAGACCCCAAGATGATCTCCGAATCCACGTTCCTGTCCGACTACGAGACGCTGCGTCACGGCTGCGGCCTCGTCGATCGCTCCGAGCGCGGCAAGCTCGCGCTCTCCGGCCCCGACGCCGGCAAGTTCCTCCAGGGCCAGGTCAGCAACGACATCCACCGCCTCTCGCAGGGCCACGGCCTCTACGCGACGTTCCTGACGTCGAAGGGGAAGATACTCGGCGATCTGCGGGTGCTCGACACCGGCCTGGAGCTGCTGCTCGACACCGAGCGGGTCGCGCTGCAGCCGCTCTTCAACATGATCCGTCGCTACTCGCTCGGCTACGAGCTGGAGCTGCAGAAGCGGACGCTCGAGTGTGGGTTGCTCTCGCTGCTCGGCCCCACCAGCGAGGACGTGCTTGCCGCCGCGCTGCTGCCGGGCTCCGAGCTGCCGGAGACGCGCGAGCACGACCACCTGCTCGGACGCATCGGGCTTGCCGATGTGCGGCTGGTTCGCACCGACCAGGGCATCGATCTGCTCTGCGACAGCGCCGACACCCTCGTGGTTCGTGCAGAGCTCCTCGCGGCGGGCGCGGTTGCGGTCTGCGACGAGGCTGCCGACTGCATCCGGATCGAGTCCGGGCGGCCGCGCTACGGCGTCGACCTCGACGAGACGGTGATCCCGCAGGAGGCCCTGCTGAACGAACGCGCCGTCTCGTTCACGAAAGGCTGCTACGTCGGCCAGGAGACGGTTGCCCGCCTCTACTACAAGGGCAAACCGAACCGCCAGTTGCGGGGGCTACGGGCCGGCTCGGCGCTGCACCCCGGCGACGTGCTGGGATTCGAGGAGCGCGCCGTCGCCACCGTCACGAGCGCGATCGTTTCACCGGCGCTGGGCCCAATCGGACTGGCGCTGGTGCGCCGCGAGGCCCCGCCCGGCACCATCGTGGCGAGCACCGACGGCACCAAGGCGCAGGTCGTCGAGCTGCCGTTCGCCTGACCTAGCGCGAGCCGCCCGCAAATCAGCGACGGGCTTGCTGTCCTGCGAGGAGGTCGAGAAAGGTGCGCGGTCGGTATACGGTCACGTCTTCCAGCCCAGCGTCGAGCAGGTCAAGGTCAAGGGAGACGATCGCGTCGGCTCCACTGAACCTCGCAAGAGCTAGCAGGTAGTCATCGTTGGCGTCTCGTAATTCGCTGACCTCAATGGCCGGATCTGGTTGTTCAGCGCCGAGTGCCCTGACCAAGCCGACGTAAGCGTACCCCCGACCGTCACTCGCCCACTTGCCGAACTTTGGTCGGCCAAGGACGTCCTCCAGCTCGGTGATCAGTTTCGGCGAGACGACGAGCTTGAACTGGCCGTCTCTCCACGCTGCCCGGATTTGGCCTGGGGAAGCATCGGCCTTGCCGATGAATCCTGAGACAAGGACGCTGGGGTCTACGACGGCCGCGATCAAGCCGCTTCGCGCCGCATCGCGTGCAGCTCTTCGACCGCAAGCCGCTCGGCCTGCTCCTCATCGAGCGCACCCGCAGCTTGCGCGGACTCGACGGCGCGGTCACCTAGGTAGATGGCGAGCGCGCGCTCGACGGCCTCGACATCGCTACGGCTCGACGGAGCCGGCTCAGCGTTACGGACACGCTGGATAAGCGCTTGGTCAAGCGGGAGGATCACGGTCTGCGCTGCCATGTCCATAAGTCTACCGTCGGTGATTCGGGCGTTCCAGATGAGATCAGCTTGAGGCACCGGCCGAATGACTCGCAGGCACAAGCGGCGTGGCGCGGCGCGCCAGCGGCCCGGTCAGGCGCTGTAGGTCAGGTCCCGCTCTCGGATATGGCTGCGCCGCACCAGGACCAGGGTCAGCAGCGACAGCGCCGCCAGCATCGCCCCGACAAGCGTGTCGCCGGTAACCTGGGCGACCCCGCCACCACCGGCGGAGCCGAGGATCTGGCCACCGGCCCAGGTGAGGTTCATCAGCGCAGCGGCGTGGGCCTGGTCGAGCCCGATGCGGTCGGCGACATCCGCCAGCATCGCCATCGCCGGCGTCCAGAAGATCCCGATCGCCATGAAGAACGCGGCCTGGACCACGGCTGCGACGCCAAGCTGATGCGGCAACATGAAGCCGACGATCGCCGGCGGCAGCAGCACCAGCCCGACGCGCAGCGGCAGCAGGCGCCCACGGCGATCGGAGATCCGCCCGGCCCACGGCGACAGCAACGTCTCGATCGCCGACCCCGCCAGGTAGAGCGCGCCGATCGCGAAAGCGCCCGCACCGAGTTGGTGCAGCCGCAGCGGACCGAGCACGTTCATGATCCCCGACGCGATCGCCGGCAGCGCCACGAGCCAGCCGGCAACCTGGATCGGCCGGCTCCGCAGCGCCTGCCACACATGGCCGAGGCCCTGTCCCGAGGACCGCGGCTGCTCCGGCAGCCGCAGCGTCAGCACGAGCAGCACGACGACCACCAGCACGAGCGCGGAAAACAGGCTGGCGCGGCCGATCTCGGCCGCGACCGCACCGATCGCGGGACCCAGCAACGAGCCGGCGATGCCGGCGGCCATCGCCTTGCCGACGGTGGCGCCGCGCCTCTCGACCGGGGTAGCGTCATTCAGCCAGGCAAGCCCGCCGGCCCACGTGCAGGCGCCGCCGACGCCCTCGACCATCCGTGCGAGGTCGAGCAACGGCGCGCTGTTCGCGAACGCGAAGCCGAGCGTCGAGATCGCCAGCAGCGACAGCCCGAGGCCGACCGTGCGGCGCGGGCCGATCTTAATCGTGATCACGCCGCCCGGCAGCGACGCGACCAGCATCCCGATCGCATAGCTGGCGGTCAGCAGACCGGCCGACAGCTTCGAGAGCCCGAGCTGGTGGCTTAGCGCCGGCAGCATCGGCGAGATCACCGCGTAGAAGACCGTGTCCAGGAACACGGCGGCGCTGATGATCCACACCAGCCGTTTTGCCGTCCGCTCACTGTCCACGGATCGAGCCTAACGCACGACTATCGGGTGGCGGCCCGCTGGCCGCCACCGGCACTCAGACGGGCCTGGCGCCCAGGTCTGTCCAGCGCTGTGGCAGACGCAGCGTCCGAGGGGATGCTCACTCAGACTCGAGCGGCGCCATCGTCAGACCGGCGGCGTCGAGGCTCAGCCAGTAGCCTTCAGCCTGGTCGTGCGGCCCGCTCCAGACGATCGCGACGCCAGTACGGTGGATGCGGTCGGCGAAGCGATAGCCGTCCGCGAGGCTGACGTTCGGGATCGTGCGCGCAAGCGTCTCCGCAACGTGGTCGAACGTGTTGTGGTTGTCGTTGAGGACGACGACCTTCCAGAGGCCGCCGAGGCCGCTGCCGGTGGACGCGAGGCGGGTTTCTTTGATCACCGAGGGCATGCTCGCCACGCAATCAGCACCGTTACAGGATCACGCCCGTCCGCTCGCGGCTTCGCGTTCGTCGCGCTTGGTCCAGTACCGGCGCAAGCCGAGATAACACCGATCGAGCGACACGGCTTGATGGAATGACTCGAAGTCCTCGCGCGAGGTCGCGGCGAGCAGCCGTTCCTCGACCTGGCGCACCCAGGTGTCCCCGTCCTGATAGCGAGCCGCTGCCGCCCACTCGTCGAGGCGCCGGTCGATCTGCTCGAGCTGCTCCTCGACGTTCTCGACAAGGCCCCAGTGGGTGATTCCCATGCGCCGCGGCGCCCGCTCGCGCAGCAGCGCCAGCGACTGATGCCAGAGCTCGATGTCGATGTCCGGCGGCGGCGTCGGCGGCACGGCCGGCAGCCCCGGCTGCACCCGAACGCCACCGACATCGCCGACGAACGCCGTGTCGCCGCTGAAGTACGAGACGTGGTGCTTCGCGTGACCGGGGGTGTAGACGACATCGAACTTGTCAGCGCCGATCGTCAGCGTCTCGCCGCCGTGCAACACGTGCAGGCGCCCCTCGGGCACCGGCTCGAACTTGCCCCACAGCCGCAGCATGTTCTCCGCGCCGTAGAGCCGGCTGGCGCTGTCCCAGAGCCGCGAGGGATCGAGCATGTGCCGTGCGCCAAGCTCGTGCACGTACACCTGGACCCCGGGCCAGCGACGGGCGAGCGTGCCGGCCGAGGCGGCGTGGTCGAGGTGGATGTGGGTGAGCAGGATCGCCTGTGGCTGCCAGTTACCAAGCTCGGCCAGCACGTTCTCGATCGACGCGGTCGGACCGGGGTCGATCAGCACCTCACCGAACTGCCAGCAGCAGACGGCGTGCGCTCGGCCCTGGTGCAGCGTGTCGATCGCACGCATCTCGCTCATGCGGGCTCCGCCTGGTGTCAGGCTCGGGCGCCGTTGCCCGCCGCGCGGCTGCGGCCGTCGGCACCGGCTGCACGACCAGCGCCCTGGTCGTCGCCGACGGACGGGAAGCGCTCGGCGGCAATCTCGGCAATCCCCTGCAGCTGCCGCGAGAGGTCACGCGCGTCGCTGACGATGCGCTCGCGCTCAGCCCAGATGCGGTCGGTGTCGAGATCGAGGTCGTGGACGCGACGCTCGGCGTTCGCGACGACCTCAGCGGCGTAGGAGTCGGCCTGGCGACGGTGGTCGGCAGCCTCGTCCTTCGCTTCCGTCAGCGTCTGCGACGCCTCCTGCTCGGCCGCCTGAACCGCATGCTCCGCACGCGTACGCGCGGCGCCAAGCATCTGCTCGGCCTCGGTGCGAGCGCTGCCGACGATCTGCGTTGCCGTCTGGTGCGACTGCTGCAGCACCGCGGAGACGTCCTCGCCCACCTGGGCAAGCGCCATCTGGACCGCATCGTCGCTGCTCGGGTTCTCCTGCAGCTCCTGGATTCGCCGCTGTAACTGCGCGACGTACCCGTCGACCTGCTCACGGTCGTAGCCGCGGCGCACAACGCGGAACAGACCTTCACCGATTTTCGTCAGCTCGCCACTCATCAGCGTGATTATTACGTCTGGCGCGCGAGAATGCGATGGCGGTGGGCTAATTTCGCGCGCGGAGGGGCGAAACCGTGCCCTTAGAGGCGTCGCCGACGCGCCTGCAGACGGGCTCAAGCCATACCTGAGCCAGACATCGCCGCACTAGAATGAGCCCAATGGATCGACGTACTGAGGTGCGCAGTTGGCTGCGGTGCTACCGCTGCTGGTCGACCAACCTCGAACTGCAGATCCACTACGAGGGGATCCATAAGATCGACCCCGAGACCGGTGAGCGCGACGGCGTCGTCGACGAGGTCCAGGAGGCTGTCGTGCAGTGCCTGGAGTGCATGCACGACCAGCCGCATTTGAGCTTCCGGAACGGCCGCGTCGAGCCGATCGAGGATCGCTGGGAGCGGATGGTCACGGGCACCCCGTGGATCGCATCCTGCACGGTCACCGTCGACGCCGACGACGTCGAGACTTGCTCCGGCCCCGACGCCGGCGACGCACTCGCCTACGCGTCGTTCGGCGACCACGGGACGCGCGAGTTCTTCACGCATGTCCGCTTCCATAAGCACGAGGACGAGCAGATCATCGTGCACCTGCTAGTCGAGCTCTACGCCCGCACCGCCGACGAGGCGACCGAGGTTCTCGAGGACGCCGCCCGGGGGGAGCTGGCGATCACCTCGCTGGCCGAGGAGTCGCGGCCGCCGGCCGCCAACGGCCGCGTCGGGCACTGACGGGCTTTCGGCAGCGGCCCGCCCAGACTTCCGGCCCGCCCGGACCCGCGCACCGAGATGTCACGGCTTCGTTCATTGCACGTTTCCTTCCACGTGGTGTACGTGAACTGACAAAGAACGCGCCGTTCACCCGGGTGCGGCGGGATTTCGGGCGCGGCGGTCACCCACCGCGCGGTGCCATCGCCGGCGGCCAGCGGGCCGCCGGCGCCACAGCCACGCTTCCAAGAGGATCAGCGTGACCGCCACCGGCACCGTCGCCGGCAGCTCGTCCACGGCCAGGAACAGCAGGTCGAAGATCCCGGCCACGAGCAGCGTGACCGCGGCCGCGATGGTTTGCAAGCGCGGCCGGTCCGCGAGCACCGCGCCCAGCAGGGCGGCGACGAACATGTCGCCGTAGCCCATCACCACGGTCCCCCACGTCTCGCTCTGCAGCTGCGGCAGGCCCTTGCCGGGCGCCGCCGCCACAAGCTCGTTGTTCGGTGCCTGCAGCAGATTGGAGGCGACCAGCCAGACGTCGGCACACGCCATCGCGATGATCCCAAGCTTCAGGAAGCGTGCCGGCGTAACCGCCCCCAGCAGCACGCCGAGGGAGACGCAGCTCAGCCCCGACAGCAGCGCCGCGGCACCTTCGCCCAGCAGCGAGCTCGGCAGCCGCCAGGCGAGCACGAACAGCACCGCGAACAGCGGGAACAGCCACCATCGCGACCAGCGCGAGCCCCAGCCCAGCGCGACTGCCGCCAGCAGCGGCACCGCCACCAGCGCGAGGTAGGTGAGCCAGTCGGCGGTCCCGGACGCGTAGCGGATCAGGAAGATCACGACGATGATCGAGGCGACCGGGATCAGCGCCCAGCCGGGGCCGCGGAAGCGACGCAGACGCGCAGACGCGCCGGCGCTCAGCCTTCGCGGCGAGGCCACGACGCCGGCCTGCAGGATCAGCAGGCCGGCGTCGGATGGAATGAACGGCAGGGCCAAGAGGCCCTCAGATGGTCAGGCGCCGAGGCGCTCGGCCAGGCCGTCGAGCTCGCCAGCCAGCGCGGCCGGCAGGTCGTCGCCGAACTTCGCGTAGTGCGCGCGGAGCTGATCGAGCTGAGCCCTGTAGCCCTCGACGTCAACCGACAGCAGCGTCTTCATCTGCTCCTCGGTCACGTCCAGGCCGTTGGTGTCGATGCCACCGTCGCCCACCTCGGGCAGCAGGCCGATCTCGGTGTCGTGGGCCTTCGCGGTGCCCTCGAGGCGGTTGAAGATCCACGCCAGAACGCGCGAGTTCTCGCCGTAGCCAGGCCACATGAACTTGCCGTTCTCGTCCTTACGGAACCAGTTGACGTAGAAGATCTTCGGGAGCTTCGCGCCCTCGCGATTCTCCAGCGACAGCCAGTGTGCCCAGTAGTTGGCCATGTTGTAGCCGCAGAACGGCAGCATCGCCATCGGGTCGAAGCGGAGCTGGCCGACCGTGCCGAAGGCCGCGGCCGTCATCTCCGAGGACATCGTCGAAGCGAGGAACACGCCGTGCTGCCAGCTGCGGGCCTCTTGCACCAGCGGCACGACGGAGGCGCGACGGCCACCGAACAGGAACGCGTCGATCGGCACACCCGCCGGATCCTCCCACTCGGGAGCGATGCAGGGGCACTGCTCGGCGGGCACCGTGAAGCGCGAGTTCGGGTGCGCAGCCGGCGTCTCGGACGTGGGAGTCCAGTCGTTGCCGTGCCAGTCGATCAGGTGCGCCGGCTTCTCGTCGGTCATACCCTCCCACCAGACATCGCCGTCGTCGGTGAGCGCCGTGTTGGTGAAGATCGCATTCTTCTCCGCGGTGACCATCGCGTTGCGGTTGCTGTCGTAGTTGGTGCCCGGAGCAACGCCGAAGAAGCCGTACTCGGGGTTCACCGCGTGCAGCTTGCCGTCGTCGGCGAACTTCATCCAGGCGATGTCGTCGCCGATCGTCTCGGCCTTCCAGCCCGGGATCGTCGGGATCAGCATCGCGAGGTTGGTCTTGCCGCAAGCGCTCGGGAAGGCAGCCGCAATGTACTTCGATTTGCCCTCGGGCGAGGTCAGCTTGAGGATCAGCATGTGCTCGGCCAGCCAGCCCTCGTCACGCGCCATCACCGAGGCGATGCGCAGCGCCAGACACTTCTTGCCGAGCAGCGCGTTTCCGCCGTAGCCGGAGCCGTAGGACCAGATCTCGCGGGTTTCGGGGAAGTGCACGATGTACTTCACGTCCGGGTTGCACGGCCAGGTCGTCGTGTCCTTCTGGCCGGGCTCGAGCGGCGCGCCGACGCTATGCAGGCAAGGCACGAAGTTGCCACTGTCACCAAGCACGTCCAGCGCCGGCTGGCCCATCCGGGTGACGATCCGCATCGACAGCACCACGTAGGGCGAGTCGGTCAGCTCGACGCCGATCTGCGCGATCGGCGAGCCCAGCGGGCCCATGGAGAACGGGACCACATACAGCGTGCGGCCGTGCATCGAGCCCTTGAAGACGCCCGTCAGGGTCTTCTTCATCTCCTTGGGGTCGGCCCAGTGGTTGGTCGGGCCGGCGTCCTGTTCCTTCTCGGAGCAGATGAACGTACGGTCCTCGACGCGCGCCACGTCACTGGGGTCGGAGGACGCCAGGTACGAGTTCGGACGCTTGGCGTCGCTTAGCTTCTTGAACACGCCGGCCGCTACCAGCTCGCCGGCCAGGCGGTTGTACTCCTCTTCGGAGCCGTTGCACCAGTAGACCTGGTCCGGCTCAGTCAGCGCCGTAACCTCGTCGACCCAGGCGTGAAGCCTCTGGTGATTCGTGGTTACGGGCTTATCGGGTGTCTGCAGAGGCATCGCTGTAAAGCTCCTTCTGTTCGATGTCAGCCCTAGTCGTTGGTGGTTCAGGCACAGCACCGCGCCTCCGTGCGCAGGGCACCGCGTGCCCTGGCTTTCTGCCCGGTATACCGTCCTGTTCGAGCGCCCGCGCACGGACTGCCACAGTCGCGCGGTACGACTACGACCGCGCTATGCCCCTGCCGGGTCTCCTCTTCGTACACGTCCCTGCTGTGCAGCGAGCGATGATTCACGGCCTCGGGGCTCGACGGGAACATCCTCGCCGCGCCGGCCGTCTCGTCGGACCAGTGCTCGTGCCCTGCGCCAACCTCCGACTCCTCGAGGTAACGGGCTTCCGAATCGGCATCACGTGCCGTGCCGATCGCACCGTCGATCTCGACTGAAGTCACTCTCCCCCCTCAAGGGTAGTGAACGCCAGAACGGGCCCATCGCAACAAGCCAATTTCGCTACGACGTCTGTCATCCGGTTTCCCATGTTCTGCCGTCCCATACGAGTGTACGTTACGGCGGCGGGCGCTGAGCCAGCGCCCGTCCGAGTGGGCCTCCGAGTGCCTCCTGAGGTCGCTCACGGCCTCCGATTCGAATGTCACGTTGGCGTCTGGCCGCCCGCTAAGCAATACTCTGACGGCAATGCGTATTTCAGCCAAAGCCGACTATGCCGTCCGAGCGATGGCTGAGCTCGCGGCGTCCGCGCAGGAGCGACCGCTCAAGGCCGAGCTCGTCGCCACCGCCCAGGACATCCCGCTGAACTTCCTCGAGAACATCCTCGGCGAGCTTCGCCACTCCGGTCTGGTGCGCTCGCAGCGCGGCGCCGAGGGCGGCTTCCGCCTCGCCCGCGATGCGAGCAAGATCACGATCGCCGACGTGATCCGTGCCGTCGAGGGACCACTTGTCAGCGTCCGCGGGGCCCCGCCCGAGGACTCCGAGTACCGCGGCGTCTCCGCCTCCCTGCCCCGTGTCTGGATCGCCGTGCGCGCGAACCTCCGCAAGGTCGTCGAGAACGTGACGATCGCCGATGTCGCGTCGGGCGCGGTGCCTGCCGACATCGAAAAGCTTGCCTCGGATCCCGAGGCCTGGGTAACGCGCTGAGGCGCACTGAGCGGCGCGCGTTACGTGCCTGGTCGCACTCGTGAGGCGCGTGGTCGCACAGGCGCGGTGCCTGGTCGCACGCGTGAGGCGCGTGGTCGCACGCGTGAGGCGCGGAGTGGCACCCTAGGTCGCATGCCAGATCGACTCCGCTCCGTTCTCTTCATGCCGGGCGCCAACGCACGCGCGCTCGAGAAAGCCAAGACGATCGAGGCCGACGGCCTCATCTTCGACCTCGAGGACGCGGTCGCGCCGGCCGCGAAGGCGCAGGCGCGCGAACAGGTCGCCGCCGCCGCTGCTTCCGGCGACTACGGCGAGCGGGTGCTCGCGATTCGGGTCAACGGCATCGACACCGAGTGGCACGACGAGGATGTCAAGGCCGCCGCCGCGGCCGGCCCCGACGCGATCGTCGTCCCGAAGGTCGGCTCCGTGGCCGACGTGTACCGCATCGAATCGTCCCTCGAACGGGCCGGGGCACCGGACCGCACGCGCATCTGGGCGATGCTGGAGACGCCGTCCGCGATCCTCCACGCCGAGGAGATCGCCGCCGCCTCGGCGCGGATCGAGGTGCTGGCGATCGGTACCAACGACCTTGCGGGCGAGCTGCACACGGGTACGGGCGTGGCTCGCTCGCCGCTGCTCGCGAGCCTTTCCTGGTGCGTGCTGGCGGCCCGCGCGACCGGGCGCCTCGTCCTCGATGGCGTCTATAACGACGTGCGCGACAGCGCCGGCTTCGAGGCCGAGTGTCGCCAGGGCGCCGAGCTTGGCTTCGACGGTAAGACCCTGATCCACCCCTCCCAGGTGCCGATCTGTAACAGCGTGTACTCCCCCAGCGAGGCGGAGATCGAGCACGCTAAGCGCGTGATCGCGACTTTCCGAGAGGCCGAGCGCTCCGGCTCGGGCGTCGCCACGGTCGACGGCCGCATGATCGAGAACCTGCACGTCGCGAACGCTGAGCGAGTGCTCGCGCTCGCGGGCATCAGCGACATTGGCTGACACCCTTTCTCCCGCAGCTTCTGCGGCACCCGTGTCTCGCCACCACCCGTGTCTCGCCAGCTTTTCTCGTGCGCGCGGGGCAGCGGCGCCGTGTCGCGCATCCCTGGCCCGGGGATGTCACATCAGTCAGCGCAGTGCGTCATCTCCGTGTTTGTCGTGTGCCGAAATGGGGTCGGATCGGCAACTCCAGCCCCAGCGGCAGTGGCACGCGACAGCTTTTCCATGGCATCCATGGAAAAGCTGTCGCGTGTCGGCGTAGTTGTGCCGCAAGCCAGCAGAACGTGTCGTAACCGTGCCATAACGCCACCGAACGACGGCGCCGCAGCCCCAACCGCCTAGCACCCCCGCGGGAACGGCAGCCAACAACGCCGCCTTTCATCCAGCCCAGCGTCCTCAAGCGGCGCATCCTCGGCGCTCGCATTGCGGCAGCCACTTCGGGGTAGCTAGGCGTCGAGGAGAGCAGGCCGGCAGAGCGAGTGCAGCCCCGCTGGCTTTCCCCTAGCCATTTACCTCATGTGTCACTAGGGAACGATCGAGGCAGAGATGAACCTCGCACAGATGCTGTCCGGCACCGCCGCCCGGTATCCGCAGGCCACGGCCTTCAAGCTCGACGAGCAGACCGTGAGTTACGCACTCACCGGACAAGCTGCGATGCGCGTCACGACGATGCTGAAGGGGTGCGGCATCGGACCGGGCGACCGCGTCGCGATGATGATCCCGAACGTCCCGCACTTCGCGTTCTGCTACTACGGCATCCTGCGGCTGGGCGCGACGGTCGTACCGCTGAACGTGCTCTCGAAGCAGCGGGAGATCGACTACTTCCTCACCGATTCCGGCGCCAAGGCGCTGCTGGCCTGGGACGGCTTCCTGCCCGAAGCCGAGGCGGCCGCGGCCGACATCGGCCGGGTCTGCCTGCCCGTGCGGGCCGGGGAGTTCGAGCAGACGTTGATGCGCACCGAGCCGACCATCGAGTTCGAGGCCCGCGCGCCCGGCGACACCGCCGTGATCCTCTACAGCTCCGGCACGACCGGCACCCCGAAGGGTGCCGAGCTCACGCACGAGAACATGCTGCGCAACGCCGAGATCTCGGGTGACCTGTTCGACTTCATGCCTGGCAGCGTCCTGCTCGGAGCGCTGCCGCTGTTCCACGCCTTCGGCCAGACCTGCGCGCTGAACGCCGCGATCATCCGCGGCGCCGCGCTCTCGCTGCTGCCGCGCTTCGACCCGGCGAAGGCACTGGCGATCATCGCGCGCGACCACATCGGCGTGTTCGAGGGCGTACCGACGATGTACGCGGCGATGTTGGACGTGCCGAACCGCGAACGGTTCGACATCTCGAGCCTCGAGATCTGCGTCTCCGGTGGCGCCGCGATGCCAGCCGAGCTGATGCACCAGTTCGAAGCCGCCTTCAACTGTAAGGTCCTAGAGGGCTACGGACTCTCGGAGTCCTCGCCCGTCGCCTCGTTCAACCACCCGGACCGCGAGCGCAAGCCGGGCTCGATCGGTCAACCGATCGAGGGCGTCGAGATGAAGGTCGTTGACGATGACGATCGTGACCTGTCGGTCGGCGCGGTCGGGGAGATCGTCATCCGCGGCCACAACGTGATGAAGGGTTACCTCGGACGCCCCGCAGAGACCGAGCTGGCGTTGCGGGGTGGCTGGCTGCACACCGGCGACCTCGGCAAGATGGACGACGACGGCTACTTCTACATCGTGGACCGGAAGAAGGACATGATCATCCGCGGCGGCTTCAACGTCTACCCGCGCGAGGTCGAGGAAGTCCTCTACGCCCATCCCGCGGTGCGCGAGGCAGCCGTGATCGGTGTCCCCGACGGCCACTACGGCGAGGAGGTCGCCGCCGCGGTGGCTCTGAAGCCGGGCATGGAGGTCACCCCGGAGCAGTTGCAGGAGTTCGTGAAGGAACAGGTCGCCGCCTACAAGTACCCGCGTCGCGTCTGGCTGGTGGACGAGCTGCCGAAGGGCCCGACCGGCAAGATCCTCAAGCGTGCGATCAAGACCGACGCGGGGTCCGGCGCCGCCGCCGCCAGCGGGGCAGCGCCGGCAACGGCCGCCAGCGGCGGCGCCGGGGCCGTCAGCAGCGGCGCCAGTCGGCCGCCCGCCCGATGACTAGCATGTGGGCGTGACCGCTGATCCACACGTCCGCGCGGCGCACACTGCCGACACCGAGCTGCTGTTCTCGATGATCGAGGCACTTGCCGACTACGAGCAGGCCGGCTCGCGCGTTCTCGGGACCCCGCAGCAACTCCAGACGGCGCTGTTCGGCCCTGATCCCGCCGCCGAGGCGCTGGTCGCCGAACTCGACGGGCAGCCGGCCGGCTGCGCAATCTTCTATCGCAGCTTCTCGACCTGGGAGTGCGTACCCGGGATCTGGCTCGAGGACCTCTACGTGATGCCACAGTTCCAGCGCCGCGCCAGCACTGCCGGCGTCGGCGTCGGCGAGGCGCTGCTGCGCCACCTCGCGCGCCTCACGGTTGCACGCGGCTACACCCGCCTCGAGTGGGCTGCCCTGGACTGGAACGAGCCGGCGCTGTCCTTCTACCGTAAGCACGGCGCCCAGGTGCTCGACAACTGGCTGATGCACCGGCTAGACGGCGACGGGCTGCAGAGCGTCGCGACGTTGTAGCCACAAAGTGACCATGAGCACTTCAGGCCGTTCCCGCTCGAGGTGCGAGCGCTCAGCCGACGAGTTCGTCGCTTCCCAGAGGTCGGTGCGACGCTGCACGTTCAGCCAGAACTCAGGGCTGTTCCCGAACACGCGCGCGAGGATGAGCGCAGTCGGTCGGTGACGCTGCGGCGGCCGTTGCAGAGCTCATTCACTTGTGAGATTCGGTGAGCCCTTCGAGGATGATGTCTGAGATGAGGCCCAGTTGTCTTGTCTGCTCAGGGGTGAGCTTGGCGATCACGTACCGATAGACGGCGTCCTCGTGGACGCGCTTCGCCTCTGCGGCGATCGCCCGTCCGGCGGGCGTGATGGTCACCACCGAGCCTCGGTTGTCTTCGGCGCATTCATTGCGCGAGAGGAGTCCGCGCTGTTCCATGCGTCGCAGCTGGTGGGAGAGTCTGCTCTTCTCCCACTCCAGACCGCAGCGCAGCTCCATGGCACGCACCGATTCGCTCTGGGTCTCAGCGAGCGCATCTAAGACTTCGAAGTCCGACTCGGACAGTTCCGTCTGCTGCGAGAGCTCCCGGTTCAACCTGCCTGTCAGTCGAGTGCGCATCCGCTGGTAGCTCTCCCACACAGCCAGCGCAGGCGCGTTCAAGGTCGGGGTGCCCATGAGCTTGATGATAGTTGATGTGTCCACCAAATGCGTACTATGGTTGACGTATCAACTACTTTGATTCGCTTCTGGGCTCCGAGATGACCACAGGCAGGAAAAGGGACGTGCCGTGACAACGATTGCAGTGGTGGGTGTCGGCAGGGTGGGAGCGGCGATTGCTCGGGCCTCGGTAGATGCCGGGTATACGGTGAACGTCGCCGCATCCGGCGCCGCAGAGGACATCGAGCTGCTAGCGCAGGTCGTGATCCCGGGTGCTCGCGCGATGACAACCGCGGATGCGGTCCGAGACGCTGACGTCGTGATCATCGCTGTTCCTCTGCATAAGTATCGAACCGTCGATTTGGCACCGTTGGCGGGGAAGATCGTGGTGGATGTCATGAACTATTGGGCGCCTATCGACGGAATCATCGATGAGTTCGAGGACGTTGGACGGACCAGCAGCGAGGTCGTTGCGGAGCATTACCGCGGTGCCCGCGTGGTGAGATCGCTGAACCACATCGGTTATCACGACATGGACGAGCAACGTCTGCCGCGCGGGACCGCGAACCGGCGTGCGCTAGCTGTGGCGAGCGATGACGAGGCTGCTGCCAGAGATGTCATGGAGTTCATCGACCGCATCGGCTTTGACTCCCTCTACAGCGGTTCATTGGCCACGGGCGCCGCCTTCGGGCCCGGCACCCCGATCTTCAACGGGGCCCTCACTGCTCAAGCGCTGGACCGCGAGCTCGGGGTCGCGCTGAACGGCGCTCATGCTCGTTGAGCATGCGGCGAAGCATCCAGGACAAACGACAACAGATTGGGAAACCCATGGAAATCGGCGCCTACAGCTTCGGCGACACGCAACGCAACTCAGACGGCACACTGCGTTCGACGCCGGAAGCGATCAAGAACCTGTTCGACGCGATCGTTCACGCCGATCGAGTGGGTCTGGACTATTTCGCCATCGGGGAGCACCACACCCTGGAGATGCCTGGGTCGTCACCTGGTTCCATCATCAACGCAGCGGCAGCCGCGACGAAGCAGATCATCCTCGGCAGCGGCGTATCGGTGATCAGCACCGACGACCCGGTGCGCGTCTTCCAGCAGTTCGCGATCGCCGATGCGATCTCCGGTGGCGGTCGGATCGAGATCACCGCCGGCCGCGGCTCATCCGTGGAGACTTTCCCCTTGTTCGGATATAGCCTCGACGACTACGACCGGCTTTACGAGGAGAAGCTCGACCTTCTCACAACCATCAACCGAGGAACGCCCGTGACCTGGTCGGGAACTACCCGACCGGCCCTTGACCACCTCGAGGTCGTGCCCCGGCCAGTGAATGGCTCGCTGCCGATCTGGGTGGGTACGGGAGGCAGCGCTCCGTCGTCCATGCGCGCGGGCAGGCTCGGTCTCCCGGTCTCCTACGGCATCATCGGCGGTGCTCCCCACAGGTTCGCCCCTTTGGCCGAGCTGTATCGGAGGACCGCCACTCAGCACGGACACACGGGCGAGAACATCAAGGTCTCCGTGGCTGCCTTCGGACTCATCGCGCCGACCAAGAAGGAAGCGCTGGAGCGGTTCTACCCCGGCTGGTACAACCTCAACGTCGAGATGGGCAAGCTACGTGGCTGGCCGGCCCCCGACGACCGAGCCTACATGGCTCAAGCGGAGGCACCAGGGGCCTACTACGTCGGTGACCCCGACGACGTTGCTGAACGCATCGTCCACCTCCACGGGTACCTCGGACACATGCGCCACTTCCTCCAGATGGACCTGGGCGGACTACCCCAGGAGCACTTCCTCGAATCCATCACCCTGCTCGCCACCGAAGTCAAGCCTCGCGTAGCACGACTCCTTGCCAAGACCGCATAACTCGCGCCACCACGTGCCGAGAACGGACGCTGGCGATGCTAGCATCGCCAGCGTTGACAGCAATTTAGGAAGTGATCGATGTCGACTCTAACCGTACGCAAGCTTGACGACGACCTGAAGGCGCGGCTGCGTGTCAGAGCAGCGCAGCACGGCCGCTCGATGGAGGCCGAGGCGCGTGAGATCCTGCGTGAGTCGCTTGCTGACGAAAGGCAGGGACGCGGTCTTGGGACCTGGATCCACGAGCGTTTCGCCGGTCTCGGATTGGACGAGCTTGAGATCCCGCCCCGGACCGAGCTGACACGCCCGGTCGACTTTGACGAATGATCGTCCTGGACACGAACGTCATCTCCGAGCTGACGCGCCAGACCCCCAATGATCGAGTCCTGGTCTGGGTGGATGGACAGGATGAGATGGCAGTGGCGACTACGACCGTCGCCGAGTTGCTCTACGGAGTCGCGCGGCTTCCCGTCGGCGCACGCAAGTCGAAGCTGGCAGACGCGATCCGCGAGCTGACCGAGGTGCGTCTGAAAGACAACGTGATTGCCTTCGACCGCACCGCGGCCTCGCACTACGCGGAGATCGTCGCCGGCCGCGACCGCATCGGCCGCCCGATGGCTGTCGCCGACGGTCAGATCGCCGCGATCTGCCGAGCCCGCGGCGCCGCGCTCGCGACCCGCAACGTCCGCGACTTCGAGGAGACCGGGATAACGGTGATCAATCCATGGAGCGCTTAGATCGGCTCCGAGATCGAGCCGCCGCCACAGAGTCCTTGACGATCGCGGACATCGTGCCCCACTTGCAGCGGCGCGAGCGACGCTCTCCCGCTGAGGTCCACGATGGGCTGGAGAAGGTCGCACAGCTTGCCACCGAGTTTGGGGTCTCGGGTACCGGGGATCTCGCCGACGACGACACCGGGCTCACCAGCAACTATTTCTGATGGCCGGGCTGCTCGGCCCATGCCATAGGGCTAGAGAAATAGCTCGGGCCCCGGTTTCCCGGGGCCCGAGCCTTAGCAGGCCTGTAAGCCGGATCCTGTCGAGAGCAGCCATCCATCTAGCGCGGCCTACCCGGACCTTGGCGGGCAACCTGCAAACGGTCCTGCTCAGCCTTGCATCGGGTGGGGTTTGCCTGGCCGCCGCGTCGCCGCGACGCCGGTGCGCTCTTACCGCACCATTTCACCCTTACCGGCGTGGGACACGAAGCCCCGCGCTTAGGCGGTGTCTTTTCTGTGGCACTTTCCCGCGAGTTTCCCCGGGTCGGCGTTACCGACCACCCTGCCCTATGATGTCCGGACTTTCCTCGAAGGTGAGAACACCTCCGCGGCTGCTCAGCCTGCGTCGAACGAGGATAGCGTGATCAAGGCCCATCTCGCCAGCCCGACCGCAGCCGCCACACCACCATCGCGGCGATGGCTGGGCACTCACACAACCAGATGCCGTCTCAGAAGCTGCGCATCAGGCCAACGACCTTCCCAGCGATCTGCACGTCCCGGGCCAGGATCGGCGCCATCGCCTCGTTCTCCGGCTGCAGCCGGATGTGGTCGCCCTCCTTATAGAACCGCTTGACGGTCGCCTCGTCTTCGATCACGGCGACGACGATCTCACCGTCTTGCGCGATCTCTTGGCGGCGCACCACGACCACGTCGCCGTCCAGGATCCCCGCGTTCTTCATCGACTCGCCGCGGATGCGCAGCAGGAAGTCGCCCTCCGTACCGCCGGCGAGCGCCGGCGCGTCTACGTACTCCTCGATGTTCTCCTCGGCCAGGATGGGTTGGCCCGCGGCCACCTGGCCGACCAGCGGCAACGCGTCGCGCAGCCGTCGCGGCAGCTCACCCCCAGCGCGCCCGCGCAGCTCGATCGCCCGTGGCTTCGTCGGATCGCGGCGCAACATCCCGAGCTTCTCGAGGTTCGCCAGATGCGCGTGCACGGTCGAGGAGGATGCGAGCCCAACGGCCTTCCCAATATCCCGCACAGTTGGCGGATATCCGTTGAGCTCGCAGTAGCGTTCGATGAACTCGAGGATCTCTCGTTGCCGTCTGGTCAACTTCACGCTCCCCTCCCGCTCCGGCTCGCTCTGATCGGTCACGAACATTTGTTCGTAAGATAGCGGTCCCCGAGGACGGCAAACTGTTATGGGAAGTTTCCCTTTGCACCGCGGCATCGCCCCGCCGGCAACGGCTATAATCGCGGTCCGCAATGCGCTCGTGGCGGAATTTGGTAGACGCGCAAGCTTGAGGGGCTTGTGGACCGTAGGGTCCGTGGAGGTTCGAGTCCTCTCGGGCGCACCATAGAAGCGACGTTCGAACCTCCACGGAACAGAGTTTCCGTGGAGGTTCTTTCTTTTCTGACCGGGGTTGCTGCCGCTTTCGGGCCGGTGGCTGCTGACCGCGCTTTCGCTGGCGTGGGCCTCCGACGTGTGGATTGGGTCCACGGGCGTGGAGTGGGAGATCGTCAGGACCTCGCTCATCGGTGAGGTCAGCTCGGTCCCGCTGACCGATTCTCGGTCGATCCAGATGCGTTCGAAGATCGCCTGGTTGAACAGTCGCCGTGTCACTGGGTCGGCTTGTCGATAGGCAAACTCGATCCGGTCGGTCAGATCCAGCGCTGTTTCCATGCATGCCAGGATCTGGCTGTGATCGGCCTCCAGCTGACTGGTGCGGACCTCGGCGGCGACGCGGTCTGCGCGGATGCGGCGCTGCTCGGCGGCGAATAGCTCAGGCGAGATGTTGTCGTCGTAGTGCGCCTGCAGCAGCTTCTTCTCCTGGCTGGCAAGCTCATTGAGCTTCTGGGCCAGTTCCTCCAGCTCGGGCTCGGCGGCGGCTTCGATGCTGCTCACACGCTCGCGCACGGCAGCACGGATTCGTTCGCGCTGTTGGCCGCTAAGCCGGATCGTCGCATACTCCCTGGCGACGGCTTCCTCGACCGCCTCTAGCCGGTGATAAGGCTGCGCGCAGATGCCTGCCAGCCGCCTCGAGCAAACCAGATACTCATAAGTCCCGCCGCCGCGACCAGTTGCCTTCGTGTAAATCAGCCGGCCGCCGCACTGACCGCAATAGACCGTGCCTCGTAAGTAGCTGTGGTGCCGCCAGCAACGCTCCCCGGATTGGCGCTGGCTATCCAGGATCTCCTGCACCCGCTGGAAGGTTGGCTCATCGATCAGCTTCGGATGCCGGCCGACGCTGACGATGCCCGCGTAGCGCAACACCCCGATGTAGTAGTCATTACGCAGAATCGCCTGCAACCGGTTCGGCGCAACCTGCCCAGGCACACCACCACGCCGACGCGGCCGACTCCGCAACCCACGCTCCTCAAGAATCCCCGCCAGCTCAGACAGAGAATAAGACCCCGTCGAGTAGAGCCTGAACGCGGCGGCGATGTGCTGGCCACGATCCGGATCGATCGCGATCGTCTTGATCTCACGCCCATCAACCATCTCCCGCGCGTTGATATACCCAAGCGGCGGACGACCAGGCGTGCCACCACGCCGCGCCTTCTCAGTCGTGCCCTTCATGACCTCAGCCGCAAGATTCAGCGAATAGAACTCAGCAATCGACGCCATGATCCCGTGCAACAACATCCCGGACGGCGTCTCATCAATGTTCTCAGAGACGGATACCAGCTGCGCGCCGCTGCGCTTGATCGCCTCCGCGATCACGACGTCGTCCGAGCGGTTCCTCGCGAGCCGGTCGAGCCCTCACGAAATACCGCCAGGTCCTAGAGGGTCAGAATAATCTCAGCGACATTGAACTCGCCAAACTGGCCCAGGCTGACCTGCTGTTTGCCAAGTACATACCAAGGATCAATGGTCCTCACGACTAGCGCTCAATTTGTCCAGGTTGGAGTGAACCCGGACAGCTTACCAATGACTTGAAGAGTTCCCCTTGGAGCTGGTATACTTGTTTTAGTAATAGATGAGGAGAAACTCTCACGCGCGAATCTATCACCCCCACATCCGACCTAGAGAACTTTAGCCATGGCATTGATTTTGAGGCTGTCCGTGACGCCCTCAATAATGAAATCGCTAGACATTTTCAGGCACTTGATTTAGCTCCCAACGGGCCTGATGCAGCTACTCACGGCATGGCGGCCAATACCTTGGTCGAAGTGCGTCAGCGTCTTAATCCAAATAATCCCGAAGCGATTTGGGTGGCCGGCGCAATCATGCGGTCTTATCGTGACAAGATACCGGCAGAGGCTCGTTAGTGCCAAACCATGGCGCCGCCTAGAACCAGCCGTGCGCGCTATCAGCTCAGCCCGGCTGAGCATCAACGGATTTTCCGAGATCGGATCGCCCCTGTTGAGTTTGGACAAGTCCAGTCTGTGCAGACGCCTGAGCTGCACTACTTTGCTGGTCAACCAGGCGCGGGTAAGTCTAGTCTCCAAGCTCAAGTAGTTACTGCGATCGCTGAGCGCAGTGGCTGGCCATCGATCATGCAAATAGTCGGTGATGACTTCCGTGCCTACCACCCGGATTACGCTCGGCTACTTGACCGGGATGATCAGATAGCAGCCTTCTATACTGACCTAGATAGCGGCCGCTGGGTTGAAGATAGTACCAAGCTGTCACTTCATTTGCGGTCACACGTTGCCCTTGAAGGTACCTTCCGTCGTCCGGAAGTGGTAGAGCAGACTGTGACTCGGTATGAGAAGGCCAACTTTGCCCGACACCTTCACTTGCTGGCCGTTCACCAGTTCATCAGTCGGATGCGCATCATTGGCAGATACCTTACGCAAATTGAGCAGGAAGGTCATGGCCGTTACACCACTGCTCAAGCCCATGATGTTGCCTATAACGCCCTCCCGGATTCTTTGGCCGTAGTCGCAGCGGCCGGGATCTTCAACGCCATTACACTCTACAGGGGCAATGGCCATCCGCTGCTGACTATCAATGATAATACTGCAGAGGCAAAAGACAAGCTGCTGACTGTCCTCAGCCAAGAGCGCACGACACCTTACATTGCAACCGATCAACTACTGGCTACTCTTAATAACTTTCAAAATCTAGCAAGGCATCATGAGCGCCAACGCTGCCTCAGTGATATTTTGCGTCTCCAACGTGAGATGCAAAATGCAGCTAAGGCCCCCTAGGAGCGGAAAGTCAAACGGATTGATACAGCCCACGCTCAACTCTGGTGACGCCAGATCCTGGCTGTCGGCAAGCTACTCACAGGCAACTGAACACGGCGCCGGCTGACACCGGAATCCCTAGACGTTGCGCAGCCACCAGGCGCAATTCCGGGCCTGACATGGCCACATCAGCTTCGGCTAGCGCCGCGAACACGGTTGCCTCGGTCACCCCCATCCGCGGCCTCAGCTGGGCCGAAGCCACACTCTCAGGCAGATCACCGCGGCCACGGATCCGACGCAGAGTCCGCACAGCCGGCCGCAATCGCCGCACCGCCCCCCTCGACGCTCAGAGCGTCAACCAGTCGACCGATTGCCAAGTCTCCACCATCGCGCGGCGGTTCAAGCGTGCGCTTCTCGGGCGCATTGACCCGGAGCTTGGCGACCGGGGCCCTCGATGTAGATAATCGAGGCGCCCTGGCGGTAAACCCGGCATCGTGAGCACAACGATCAGGGTCAGTGAGCGGACGCGTACCGTTTCGCCAAGCTGGCGGCGTCAACAGGCCGCCCGACGACGGCAGCCGTCCGCGGACTTCCCTCAGATATCGAGATCGACGCTGGACAGTCTGGGCTCGACAAGGCCAGCTACGCCAAGTGCGAGGACGTCAAGTCCGTCTCCGACCGACGTCTGATCGCACGACTCGGGGCTGCGAGCGACGAGCCGCCTCGCCAGATCGCGCAGGCCGTGCGCTTGCTCCTCGACCTCTGATCAGGCCGGTAGGTGTCGCCCGCCACGGCGCCGCGATCGGGTGGCTCCGGTCCCGTTGGTGCTTTACGCTCTGGCGTTGATGGAGCTACACGCGCGCGACCGGTCACTGACGCTTACGGCGGGGACGCCGTTGGTGATGGGGATCCTGAATGTCGGCTCCGACTCGGTCGCCGACATGAGCGCCTTTACCAGCGCTGATGAGCGCATCGCTCGCGGCTTGCAGCTTGTGGCCGACGGTGCCGATCTCGTCGATGTCGGTGCGGTCTCCGGCCGCACCGACACACCGCCCATCGCCGTGGAGGACGAAATCGCGCTGCTGGCCCCGGTCGTGCGCGGTCTCACTGAGGCCGGCGTGCTCGTCTCGGTCGACACTTGGCGCGCTCCGGTCGTCGCCGCGGTGCTTGCGGCCGGCGCCCAGATCATCAACGACGTCAGCGGCCTCGCCGATCCGCAGGTCGCGCGACTTGCCGCCGAGAGCCGCGCCGGCCTGGTCGTCATGCATACCTGCGCAATGCCGAAGCAAGCCTTTTTCCCCGGCTTCCCCGACCCGGTTGCGGCCGTTCACGACTTCTTCGAGCAGCGCCTCTCCCTGGCGCAGAAGCTTGGTGTCGCGGCGGAGCAGGTCACTCTGGACCCGGGCCTCGACTACACGAAGACGCCGGCTGAGAGCGTCGCGGTGCTGCGTCAGCTCCACTCCTTCACGGCCTTCGACAGGCCGCTGCTGCTGGCGGTCTCGCGTAAGTACTTCGTCGGCATGCTGACCGGGCGCCAGCCGACCGACCGGCTCGCCGGCACCCTCGCCGCGCTCGCCTTCGGAGTCAGCCAGGGTGCGACGATCGTCCGCGTGCACGATGTCGCCGCCGTCGTCGACTTCCTCAAGGTGAGCGCCGCCCTGAAAGGCACCGAGACGCCAACCTTACTCGGGGACCCGTCTGACGAGTCACTGAAGTGGATCGACCCGAAGTAGCGACTCGGTCCGAACCGTTCGCGCCGCGACCGCTCACTTGGCGTGAGCCCAGGGTGGCTTGACGAACACCCACGGTTGCTGCTATCCCTGCGGTCGACATGAACCCTCCGTACGAGCGACTCTTGGCTCTGACCTGGCAGATCCGCGATGACGGCGACCGGATCGAGGCGACCGGCATCGACCTACGGAGTTGGGGTCCCAACCGGGAGAAGACCGCCGTGTCCATGAGGGTCGGGAGCGATGCCGCGGCAGCCCAGCGCTATATGGACACCACTTACGGACCGGGACGAGTCATCGTCACGCACACCGATCAGCCGCGGCTGACGCGGTGCGCCGGTGACTTCGCGGGCAGGCGACGCACCGTAGCCGCTGGTTAGCTGAGCGGAACCGGCGCCGGCTTCGCCAGGATCGACGAGACCCGGACCGTGTTCTCGCCGGTGACTTGGCAGACGTTCGCGTCAAACCGAAGCTTGCCGAACGCCTGCGAGGTCCCAGGCAGGGTCAGCGCGATCGTCGTTGCGTTGGCTGAATCGGCTCCACAGGTCCCGTCGCTGCTGAACGCGACGATGACCCCCGCGGCCGACGACGGCTGGATCGTGATCGCGCTCGGCACATCGCCCTCAGGCGGCACCGTGCTGTGCCGAACCGCAATCTTCAGCGGCGTGTTCGCCGTCCCGTCTGCGGCGTCCGGGTGGAACGCCTCCACGGTCGGGAAGCCGCTCAGTGAGCAGGCATGGGAGCCGTGGTTCGTGATCGCGTAGACCGCGAAGTAGCTCAACATGCCGGTCTCCGCCGTCATATAGGTCACGGCGAGGTCGGATGCTGCGCAAACCGGGGCCGAGCTCGTCGTGATCGCCGCCACGGCTTCACGCGTCGCGGCAGCACCGCGTTCCGCGGCAACTTGGCGCCGCGCTTGCGGCTGCGCCTGCGCGCGGTCCTGTTGGTCCTCCACATGCGTCGCGTGCGCAGCCTGCCTGAGCTGCACCTTCATCGCAGCCTTGGCGGCAGCCTCGGCCACGGTGCCCTGCGTCGAATTCCCGCGACCGCCGGTCGCCGCGTAAACGCTGCCGCCCGCCGCGACGAGGATCATCAGCACGCCGACGGCAACCAGCGTCAGCAGCCGCGTCGAGACCCGTACGCGCTTACGCACCTTCGTCCATGCCGCTTTCATCGGTCTCATCGCAGCCTCCGCCTTTCCCCCCTATCTGCAATAGCACGGCGCCGTGCCCCATTCCAAGCTTCCGCCCTATCACCGCTACGACACCGGCCGCCCCGCATCACGCACAAATAGCTTTACATTACCTCCACAGGGTGCGTAAGCTGACGGCATGGCCACACAAGGGGACACCACAAAAGTGCAGAGTCGAAAGCAAGCGCCGCTGACCACGCGGATCCTGGTCTCATGGCTCGTCAACGCCGTCATGCTGGCAGTCGTTGTGGCGGTGGTGCCGCGCGCGCACGATAACGGGCTCGGATCGCT
>Ga0255363_100061_pt1 | contig 39140 bp, 34 predicted proteins | sample GFST100metaG_FD_186007 | JGI IMG/M metagenome (GOLD analysis project Ga0255363, IMG submission 186007) | Peat soil microbial communities from Stordalen Mire, Sweden - G.F.S.T100 | ecosystem: Environmental > Terrestrial > Soil > Wetlands > Peat | place: Sweden: Norrbotten County, Stordalen Mire... | reverse complement strand
ATACCGCGCACGTCCCGTTCCGCCTCCAGTCGATCCCAGCCTTCGAACAGCCGGAAACACTAGAGACCACGGGACGTGCGCCCCTACCTCAGCCAGTCACCGCACCCACGGAAACGTCACAAGCGCCAGAAATACCATGGAAAACCTGTCGCGAGTCGCCGGCGCCCAGCCTAAGACGACCCCACCAGCCGTCTCTACAACTACCCGCCCAGAGCTTCGCGCAGTGCTGCAAACTCTGAGCGCAACTCTCGCAGCTCGTCCTCCAGCCGGCTGACGCGTACCTCCAGCCCATCGTGATCTGCGGTGGCGGGGCCGGGCATTGGCCCCGCCACCGGCGCCCGGCGCACGGGCGCCGTCGCCGCATACGGTGAGACCACCGGTTCAGACGGCACTGCCATTGGCACAGATGGCGCCGCCATTCGTACAGTTGGCGAGACCACCGGTTCAGATGGCGAGACCAATGGCACAGACGGCGAGGTTGTCGGTCCGGACGGCGAGACTGTCGCGAACTCCGCATCGTCGTCATCGCCGCCCACCCCGAGCGTCTCGCGGAAGCGCGCCTCCTTCTGGCCGGGCTGCCGCGGGAGGCGGCGCACGTAGCCGCGCGCGATCAGCTCCTGCAGCGCCTCCTGGACCGCAGCCAGCGACGGTAGCGGTGCCAGGCGCTCGCTACGGCTCTTCAGCTCCCCAGGCGTTTGCGGGCCGCGCAGCATCAGCACTGCCAGCAGCCCCAGCTCGGGAGCGTTGAGCGCCAGCGTCTCGGCGGCGAGATGGCGATACTTCACCGCGCGGCTGCCCTGGCCGCTTGCAAGCCGGGCAAGCCCGTACTGGCAGAGCCGCTGGGCGGCGGCTTGGACGGTTTGCGCGTCGTAGTCGACGATCGGGTCGCGGCCCGTCGACTGGTTGGCGGCGAGCCGCAGCGAGTTCAGCGTCAGCGGGTACTGGTCGGGTGTGGCGAAACGCTTCTCGATCAAGCAGCCGAGCACCCGTCGCTCCGGTGCGGTGAGGTTGCCGATATGCATCGCTGTCGGGAGAATAGATGCTTATCCGGCAACGGGGATTGCAGCCACATCGAGCTGCGCCGGCTGCCGGTCAGTTGCCGTTGACCCTGGCCGCCTCTCATCCTGAGGTCGGGGCATGATTGCGACCTGAGGCGTAGGGGGCGGACGGAAGTTCACTCCCGCGGCTGTAGCCGGATCGCGGGCTTGCTCCTAATGTCGCTGGCGCATGGTCGTCTACGCAGCACAGCTCATCACCTGGCTGCAGGCTGCCGTGCTGGGGCTGCTGCAGGGCATCACCGAGTTGTTCCCGATCTCGAGCCTCGGCCACACCGTGCTGCTGCCGACGCTGCTGCGGTGGCATAACGTCGTCGCCTGGCAGTCGCAGCCGGAGTCGCCGTGGCTGGCCTTCGTGGTGATGCTGCACGTCGGCTCCGCGATCGGACTGCTCGCCTACTTCTGGCGGGATTGGGTCCGGATCGTGCGGGGCTTCTTCGCGACCGTGCGCAAGCGTCGCATCGAAACCCCCGATGAGCGGCTCGCGTGGCTGATCATCGTCGCCACGATCCCGGTCGGGGTGCTCGGGCTACTGCTCGAGCACCCCCTCCGCGTGCTGTTCGCGAAGCCGCTGGCGGCGGCGCTGTTCCTGATCGTCAACGGTTTCATCCTGCTAGCCGGCGAGCGCTATCGCAAACGGGCGGCCGTGCGCGAGCTTGCGGCCAAGGAGGGTCTGACGTCGGTCGGCGGGCGCCGGCTCGACACGCTCGCGTTCCGCGAGGCGGCCGTCATCGGCACCTGCCAGAGCGCCGCGCTGATCGCCGGCATCAGCCGCGACGGCGTCGTCATCACCGGCGGGCTGCTGCGGGGTCTCAGCCACTCCGACGCCGCCAGGCTCGGCTTCTACCTCGCCACCCCGCCGATCCTCGCAGCCGGTCTGCTGAAGCTCGGCGACCTCACCGGCCCGCTCGGGGACGGCGGCGTCCGTAGCGCCGCCGTCGTAGCCGCGGTGTTCGCCGCCTGCGCGTCGGTCGTGACCGTGCATTTCCTCAGTCGCTACTTCCGGCGTGGCAGCCTGCGTCCGTTCGGGATCTACTGCCTGCTGGCCGGAACCGGCATGACCGCCTTCACGCTCGTCTTCGGGGCGCCCTGACCGGAACCTGCAACTTGATCTGCGCCTTATCCGTTTGGGTGCATAATCGAGCGCAGTGACCGACGATTCCGGCTCTGACCTGGAGCGCGCTCGCGCGGAGTCGCTTGCGCGACTTGAACGTGGCGAACTGCCGCTGGAGGCCGAGCGGCGCCTGCAGGCGCTGCGCGACCGGCCCGACTTCTTCACCAGCGACCTCTCGGTCGACGAGATCGCGCTGGCCGGCGACCTCGGGGTGCGGCCGGTCAGCCAGGTGATGGGCTCGTGCGTCTACCACGTCGGCCAGCCGCTGAACTTCTACTGGGGGCAGCCGGGGGACGGCTACATCCAGACGGTGCCGGTGCTCGAGCAAGCTTGGAACGAGGCGCGCGGGACCGCGGTCGACCGGCTCCGCGAGGAGGCGGCCCAGTGTGGCGCCGACGCAGTCGTCGGCGTGCACATCCAGCGGGCCGAGCGGGAGTTCGTCGCCAGCAGCGTCGAGTTCGTGATGCTCGGCACGGCCGTGCGCGTCCCGGGCGCGAAGCGCTCTGAAAAGCCGGTCGTCACCGGTCTCTCCGGGTCGGAGTACTGGCAGCTGCTGCGCGCCGGCTTCACGCCGCGCGGCCTGGTCATGCATACGAGCGTGGTCCAGGCGATCCTCGACCCGGACTTGCAGTGGGCGATGACCCAGGGGGCGCTGGGGCCGTTCGGCAGTAACCTCGACCTCCCGAACTACGGCCGCGGCGTCGAGGCGGCGGTCGCGGAGGCGCGGGCGGAGATGGGGGACGCGGCCGCGGGCCTGAAGGCCAATGGGATCGTCGGCTTCCACGTCGACTGGCGACTCGACACGATCGATGTCCAGAACTTCTTCGGCGGTGGCAGCGGGATCTTCGGCATGGCAGCGGGCGGTGGTGGCGGTGCGGTCCTCGGGTCGACGGGCGGCCGCGGCCAGTGGGGCTTCGCCTCGTTGCCCCAGGACCGGAAGGACCTGATCGTAACCGTGCATGCGCTCGGCACCGCGGTCGTGCGCGACGCGTCACGGGCGCGCAGTGAAGGGCTCAAGATCTTGCCGGTGCGGAATCTGCAAGCGGAAGGAAGTGCATAGCGTGTCCTACGACCCAAGTTCGACTGCGGGCCTACCGGAGGGCGCGCAACGGCGCCTCGAACAGACCCGGCGGGGTCTGTTCACCAGCGATCTGTCGGTCAGCGAGTTCCTGCTGGTTGAGGACGCCGGCTTCGATCCGGTCGGGCTGGTGCTCGGCTGCTCGATCTACCACCTCGGGTTCCAGCCGCCGCGGATCGGCAACACGGAGATGGAGACCCTCTCCCAGGCGATGTACTCGGCCCGCGAGCTGGCGATGACGCGGATGGAGGAGGAGGCCGACCAGCTTGGCGCCGACGGGATCATCGGCGTGCGGCTCGACGTCGGTCGCCACGAGATCGGCGCGGACCTCTCCGAGTTCATGGCGATCGGCACCGCGGTCAAGCACAAGGGCGGCGAGCTGCACCGGGCGCCGAGCGGGCGCCCGTTCACGTCCGACCTGTCCGGCCAGGACTTCTGGACGTTGCTGCGCACCGGCCACCGTCCCGTCGGGATGGTGATGGGCAGTTGCGTCTACCACGTCGGCCGCCGCGGGCCGCTGCAGATGGGCGCGCAGACCGGGCGCAACGTCGAGATGACGAACTACACGCAGGCCTTCTACGACGCCCGCGAGCTGGCGATGGGGCGGATGCAAGACGAGGCCGAGCAGGCGCAGGCCCAAGGCATCGTCGGCGTTCAGATCCAGGAGCACAACCACAGTTGGGGCGCGCACACGATCGAGTTCTTCGCGATCGGCACGGCGGTCGTGAAAGCCGAGGGCAACCCCGAGCTGGCGAGCCCGACGCCGATCATCTCGCTGGATCGTTAAATGTGACGGCCGAGCGGCTCTCTGCCGCTCGGCCGTCACTGGCTGTTAGCCAGTGCCCGTTCTGGCGGCACGGTCCGGAACGAGCACTGACAGGGAGGGGGCTACGAGGCGCTGACGGTGAGGCCACCTGGGCCCCAGCTCAACGTGTAGCCGCCGATTGTGACGCTGTCGCCGGAGTAACCGTCCGAGCCACTCCAGCCGTCGCTGGACCCGGAGTCACCCCAACTTCCGGTGGACCCGGAGTTACCCCAGGCGTCGCCGGGGCTCGCGCCGGTCGAGCCGCTCCCGGTGGAGCCGCTGGCCGTCGAGCCCGTGCCCGTCGAGCTGCTGGTGAGCGAGCTGCTCGAACTGCCGCTCGGGGCCTTCCCGTAGTAGACGGAGAAGGTCGTGCCGCCGTCGGCGAGCGAGGAGGGTGCCGCCGCGCCGGCGGCGCTGACCAGCGTGGCGTCGCTGACCTGGCCGCTGCCGACGATCGGGCTGTAGCCGGCGCCGGTCCAGCCGATGCCGGTCCAGCCGATGCCGGTCCAGCCTGAGCCGTCGCTGTAGCCATCCGAGCCGTCGTCACCGTTGCCGTCACCGCTATAGCCGTCGCCCTCACCCGATGAGGACTCGCCGTAGCCGCTCTGGCCGTAGCCTGACGAAGACTGGCCGTCACCGGTGCTGCCCGCGGTCGAGCTGCCGGAGTAGCCGTAGCCGCCGTAGCCGCCACCGAGGAACCCGTTGGAGCTCTCCAGCGCGACTGGCGTGGCGCTGAAGTGCGAGTCGCTGATCGCGCCGGTGTGGCCGCCCGCGGTCGCGTACGCGTCCGTGAACTTGACCGTGCCGAAATCGGCGAGGCTCAGCACCTGGCAGTCGCTGAGCGTGCTGTCAGAGCACTCCGACGGTGCTTCGGCGACCCACTCGGCGGTGCTCGTGTCCGGCGTTGCCGACGTCATCTGGATCGTCTTCTTGAAGCTCTTGCCGGTGGTGCGGTCATCGACCTGCACCGTCACCGCGTCGCCGCTCACGGCGGTGCGCGCGTACATCTGGTCGCCGGCGGAGACCGTCATCGCGATCCGTACCGGCGCCGACGGGACCAGTTCGTACCAGGCGTAGTGCTTGACGCTGCCGTCGGCGTTGCAGTCGGCCTGCGTTCCCTCCTGCTCGAGTGCGTCCGAGGAGCTCGAGCCGCCGCCGCCGAGGCCGACCCAGTAAGCCGAGTACGAGCTCTCGCCGGCGGTGCATGTCACGGATGGCTCGCGCCAGCTGGCCGAGGCAGCCGAGAAGTCAGACCCGCCCTTCGTCTTGTCGACATAGCCGGCCCAGTTCTCGCTGACAGACGCGTTGCTCGCCGCCGTCTCGGTGCTTGCGGTGAGTCGTGTGGCGGCACCCGCTGGTGCCGCCAGCGCTGCGCAGACGATCGCCGGAATAGTTGAAACCAGTAGGTGCTTTCTCATATCTTGAAGGCTGTTGCACCTCTCTAATAGAAACTGGCAAGTCCATGAAGATCCCGCTAAGAGAGCTCGGGGCGCTGGTCGACCCCGGAGCGCTACTGGTCGGCGATGCGCCGGAGGCCCGGCGTTACCTCTCCGACGAGACCGAGACCCGTGCGATTGCGGGTAGGGCCGGTGCCGTGGCGCTGCCCGTGGACGCCGAGCAGGTGCGGGCGCTCGTGGCCTTCTGCTACGAGCACGACCTGCCGCTCGTGCCACGCGGCGGCGGGACCGGCTTCGCCGGTGGCGCCGTCCCGCAAGACGGCGAGCTGGTGATCTCGCTGGAGCGACTGAGTGCGCCGGCGCGGATCGAGCCCGAGCACTGGCGTGCGCACGTCCAGGCTGGCGCGGTCACCGCCGACGTCGCCCGGCGGGCGCGCGAGTACGGCCTCTACTACGCTCCCGATCCTGGCTCGGCGGAGTCGTCGCTGATCGGCGGCAACATCGCCACGAACGCCGGCGGCCCCCACACGTTCAAATACGGCGTTACCGGCAACTGGGTCACCGGCCTCGAGGTCGTGCTGGCGCCGGGTGAGCTGGTGCAGATCGGCGGTACCGTGCGGAAGGACGTCGGCGGCTACGATCTGCGCTCGCTGCTGGTCGGCTCCGAGGGCACGCTCGGGATCGTCACCGGGGCATGGCTGAAGCTGCTGCCGGCACCGGAGACGCGGCTACCGGTCGTCGGCTTCTACGACAGCGCGCAGGCCGGTGGCGACGCGCTCGAGGCGGCGATGGTCTGCGGGATCGTACCCGCCGCGATCGAGTTCCTCGACTCAGGTGCGCTCGCGGCGTCGCTTGGCGCGCTGCTTGCCAGCGTCCCGGGGCTGCCGGCGGACTCGGCCGAGCGCACGAAGTTCATGCTGATCGCCGAAGCTGATGGCGATGCGGCGGCGGCCGCCCGCGGCCAGGTGGAGCTGGTCGATGCGATGACCGCTGTGGACGGGACGGTGACGGTCCACGCGCCACGCCTGGCCGCCGACGTCGACCGGCTGTGGCGCTGGCGCGACGGCGTCTCCGGCGCGGTGACCGCTCAGCGCGGGGGCAAGGTCTCGGAGGACATCGTGGTGCCGGCCGAGCACCTGGCGGAGGCGGTCGCGGCGACGCTCGAGATCGGCGAGCGGCACGAATTGCCGGCCTGCAGCTGGGGTCACGCGGGCGACGGTAACGTCCACGCCACCTTCATGATCGATCGCAGCATACCCGCCGAGGTCGAGCGCGCCGAGGAGGCGTCGGGCGAGCTGTTCGAGCTGGCGGTGCGCCTCGGCGGCGCGGTCTCCGGCGAGCACGGGCTCGGGCTCGTGAAGAACGGGACGCTGGCGCTGCAATGGCCGGGGCCGGCGCTTGACCTGCACGAGCAGGTCAAGCGCCTGTTCGACCCGAAGGGCCTGCTGAACCCGGGGAAGAAGCTCGCGCGCTTGCGCTGAGCGCGGAGCGCTGACGTGAACGAGTTCGGGTGCCCATCCCGCTCGTCGAGGGCAGTCGCGCTTACCGGCTGTTGAGCGGTAGCCGGTAAAGACAACGTATGGCCCAGTTCTCGAAGCCGCACCTTGCCGCCCTGGCGGTCTGGCTGCTGATCACGATCGTCTCCGTGGCCGCGGCGCGGCACTCGTCGCCGCAAGCGCGCTGGACCTACTGGTTCTCCGCCGTGACCGCCGCCGGGATCCTCGTCGCCTGGGCCGGTGAGTACGTGGCGGATGTGATCACCGGTGTCTACACCGTCCAGTACACGCTGCCATTGCAGCTGACCGACCTGACCTCGATGGCGTCCGCCTTCGCGCTGCTGACGCGGCGGCAGCTTGCGGTCGAGCTCGCCTACTTCCTGGCGCTCACGGGCGCGCTGCAGGCGACGATCACGCCGGATCTCTACCAGAACTTCCCGAGCGTCTACTACTTCACGTACTTCATGTACCACATCGGGGCGCTGGTCGCGGCGGTCTTCCTCGTCTGGGGCCTAGGCATCCGCCTGCGCCGCTGGGCCGCGCTGCGCGGCCTGATCGCAGTCCTGGCCTGGGCCGCGATTGCGGGCATCGCCGACGTGATCACCGGCGGCAACTACATGTACCTGGCCTGGAAGCCGGAGCACGGGTCGCTGCTCTCCGTGATGGGCCCCTGGCCGTGGTACATCGCCGCCGGCGTCGGCGTCGCCGTGGTGATGATGGCTCTGGTGAACGCGATCACGCGGGGGCTGTGGCGACTCGTGGAGGGCCCCGGTGGTGCTGCCGTGGACGCTGCAGCCGTCAGCTCGGACCCTGCTGTCCCGGCCGGCTCGGACGCTGCTCCAGCCGGCTCGGACGCTGCTCCAGCCGGCTCGGACGCTGCCGCGGCCAAATCGGACGCTGTCCGGCGTTGATTGCGGCGACCACCTCGCAGCGGCGGCCCTCCCAACCATGGGCGGCCATCACCGGCGACACGCGACAGGTTTCCATTGGTATTTAGTGGAAACCTGTCGCGTGTCGCTTCGGGTCCCCCGGCGCGACCGGCGCGACCGGCGCGACCGAGCATTCCGCGCGGCTGGCGTCTCGCGCGGGCGCCCCACGACCCGTAAAATCGTGCAACCTGGCGCAGCTCGTGCCGGGTTGCGCAGTTTTACGTCCATATGCCGTAAAACTGCGAAAGGCGGAGGCCATCGCGGCGGAGTTCGCACTTTTACGGATTCCGGGGCTGGTGAGCACGGCCAGAACCTCGCAAGTCATCGGCGCCCGCCGACCCCCGGGATGTCCGCCGGATGGTCGCGCGTCCGTCCGTTTTCGAGATGATCGGAGAGGGAATTGCGCGCGGCACGCAGTCGTGATACGTTCTTGTACGTCCGACTTGTACATATGTACAAGTATTGATTGAGGCCTCCGGTCGAGGCCCGAGTGAGGGGGGTACTCCTATGACGGCCGACAAGCCACCATCCGCAGCTGCAGACGTTGCAAGCTCGCAGCCCGCACTGCGAATGTTCAACATGGTCCTGTTCTCGGTCTGCGCCCTGCTGCTGCTGTCGCAGGTGACGCTGACTGCCGAGGTCGGAGCCACCTCAGTCTTCTGGACGATCGCGGTCATCGTCCTGTTCTTCATTCCCTATGGGCTCACAACGGCTGAGCTCGGCTCCACCTACCCCGATACCGGCGGCATCTACGCCTGGGTGGTGCGCGCGTTCGGCCGGCGCTGGGGCACGCGGGTCTCATTCTGGTACTGGCTGAACGTCGCCCTCTGGGTGCCGAGCGTCTACCTGATGTTCTCGGGTGCGCTCTCCTCGATGTTCTTCGGCGGCCACATCAACTTCTGGGTCCAGGTTGCGATCGCGGTGGTCCTGATCTGGGTCAACTACTGGGTGAACATCCGCAGCCTCGAAACTGGCGCCTGGGTGTCGAACCTCGGTGCCGCGCTGACGATCGTCGTGATCATCGCGGTGGCGGTCGCCGCCGGTGTGTTCCTCGGCCGCACAGGCAGCTCCGCGACGCACTGGTCGCTGTCCTCGATGTTGCCGCAGCACGGCGTCTCGGAGCTGGCCCTCGCCCTGCCGGTGATCATCTACAACTTCCTTGGCTTCGAGCTGATGTCCTCTGCCTCGAACCAGATGGCCAACCCGAAGCGCGACGTGCCCCGTGCGATCTTCGTCGCCGGGCTGCTCGTCGGTGGCTTCTACCTGCTGGCGACGATCGCGATGCAGGTGATCGTGCCGGCCGGGTCGATCTCCTCGACCACCGGCCTGATCCACGCGCTGCGGGTCGGCTTCGGTGGCTCGCTGGGCTCGCGGATCGTCGTCGATGCGCTCGGCATCGCCTCGCTGTACTGCTTCTTCGCCCTGCTGATCCCCTGGACGATCGGCGCGAACATCGCCGCTGCCGAGTCGGCGCAGGTCGGCGATCTGCCGAAGATCTTCGGGCGCACGCACCCTGTACGTCAGACCCCGACCGGCGCGGCGCTCTTGTGCGCGGTTGTGGGCACCGCCGTGACGCTGATCTACGCGGTGCTCTCGAAGCTGACGAACGGCTCGGTCGACAGCCTCTTCTGGAGCCTGTTCGCGTTCTCCTCGGTGATCTTCCTGCTGCCGTACGTGGTGCTGATGCTCTCGTTCCTCCGTCTGCGCAAGATCGACCCCGACACGCCGCGCCCCTACCGGGTGCCTGGCGGCCACGCGCTGACCGTCTGCACCACCTGGGTGCCGATCGTGTTGCTGGTCGCCGCCGCCGTGTTCTTCGTCGTCAATCCCTGGAGCTTCGACTGGAGCACTACTGGCCCGATCCTCGTCGGCCTTGCGATCACCTTCGTGATCCAGGAGATCTTCTGCGCCAAGGCGCCGGCCTGGGCGGCTGCGCGCGCCGCGGAGGCTGCGAGCGCTGCTGATTCCAATGGCGCTGCCGTTACCGGCACCGCACCGCAGGACCACATCGGCGCCGCCGTCTGACCCACCTGCCGGGAACCTGAAAGGAAACCATGAGCACCACCATCGATTCAACTCCCAAGGCAGACGGCTACCGGATGCCGGCGGAGTGGGAGGACCACTCCGGCTGCTGGCTGATCTGGCCCGAGCGTCCCGATAACTGGCGGCTCGGCGGCAAGCCTGCCCAAGCCGCCTTCACCACCGTCGTCGCCGCGATCGCGGAGACCGAGCCGGTCACCGTCGCGGTGTCGGCCGCGCAGTACGACAACGCCCGGCAGCATCTGCCTGCTGGGGTCAGGGTTGTCGAGATGTCCAACGACGACTCCTGGATCCGCGACTGCGGTCCGACCTTCGTCGTCAACGCGGCCGGCGACGTGCGCGGCGTCGATTGGATCTTCAACGCCTGGGGCGGCCTCGTCGACGGTCTCTACTTCCCGTGGGCCGCGGATGACGCGATCGCGCGCAAGGTCTGCGAGATCGAGGGCGTCGACCGCTACCGCACGGACTTCGTGCTCGAGGGTGGCTCGATCGACGTCGACGGCGAGGGCACGCTGCTGGTCACCGAGGAGTGCCTGCTCTCGGCCGGGCGCAACCCTGAGCTGAGCAAGGACGAGATCACCGAGCGACTGTGCAACTACCTCGGCGTGCTGAAGGTCATCTGGCTGCCGGAGGGTGTCTACCTCGACGAGACCAACGGCCACGTCGACAACTTCTGCCGCTTCACCAGCCCCGGCCACGTGATGCTGACTTGGACCGACGACGAGAACGACCCGCAGTATGCGCGCTCGCTCGCGGCGCTGAAGATCCTCGAGGCGACGACCGACGCGCAGGGCCGCAAGCTCGAGATCACGAAGATCCACCAGCCCGGCCCGATCACGATCACCGCCGAGGAGTCAGCCGGCGTCGACGCGGTCGACGGCACGTTGCCGCGGGAGCCGGGTGACCGGCTTGCCGGCTCGTACGTGAATTCGTACATCGGCAATGACCTGGTCATTCTCCCGATCTTCAACGACCCTCACGACGCAGCGGCGATCGCCGCCTACACGGAGCTGTTCGCCCCGCGGCGGATCGTCACGGTCCCCGGTCAGGAGATCCTGCTCGGCGGCGGCAACGTCCACTGCATCACCCAGCAGCGCCCATCTGGAAAGTGATCGGTCGCTTCCGAGGCTGATCGACGGCCTGGCGGCCAGCGGGCCGCCAGGCGAGACAAGTGAAGGACCGGCGGGCAGCGGCAGAACGCTGCCGGCTGCCGGCCCGAGCTTCCAGACCACTGAAGACCACGCAGTTCGCCCGATCGGCGAGACCGATCACTGGCTCCGACGCCAGCGGACTGCCCCTCGCCCTTGAAAGGAGTTGTCATGCCCAACCTCACAACGCAGCCCCACGCGCTCAACTACATCGACACGCAGGACTTCAGCAAGGAGCAGATGCTCGATCTCGTCCACCTGGGACTCACGCTCAAGCGTTGCGTCGCCGCCGGCGACTACCCGCAGCTGCTGGCGAACCGGACCCTGGGGATGATCTTCGAGCAGTCCTCGACGCGCACCCGCGTCTCGTTCGAGACCGCGATGGCGCAGCTCGGCGGCCACGCCGAGTACCTCGCCCCCGGTCAGATCCAGCTCGGGCGCCACGAGACGATCGAAGACACCGCCAAGGTGCTCTCGAAGCTGGTCGACATCATCGTCGCCCGGGTTGCGACCCACAAGACGATCGCCGCCCTGGGGGCCGCGGCCGAGATCCCGGTGATCAACGCGATGACCGACTACAACCACCCGACGCAGGAGCTTGGCGATCTGATCACGATGGTCGAGCACCGGCCGGAGGGCAAGTGGCTCGCGGATTGCAAGGTGGTCTTCGTCGGCGACGCGACCCAGGTCTGCGCCTCGCTGATGATGATCGCGACGAAGATGGGAATGGACTTCGTCCACTTCGGACCGAAGGGCTACCAGCTCAGTGAGGAGATGCAGACGATCGGCCGCGAGAACGCCGCCGTGTCGGGCGGCAGCCTCACCGTGACCGACGACCCGAGCGGGGTTGAGGGCGCCGACTTCGTCTACACGGATGTCTGGTACGGGCTCTACGAGAGCGAGCTCTCGCCCGAGCAGCGGCAGGCGATCTTCATGCCGAAGTACCAGGTGAACACCGAGTTGATGCGTCGCGCGGGCGCGGATGCGAAGTTCATGCACTGCCTGCCGGCCAGCCGCGGCGAGGAGGTGACCGACGAGGTGCTCGACTCGCCGGCGTCGATCGCGTTCGATCAGGCCGGTAACCGGCTCACGGCGGAGCGTGCGCTGCTCGTCTACTTCACGCCCGCGCTGCCGACGGACAAAGCCGAGATCAAGGCCGCGCGGGCCGATCTGGACGAGCTGCTGGCGAGGATCAGCTAAGCGATGGAACGTGTTGTCATCGCACTTGGCGGCAACGCGCTGGGCGCCACCGCGGAGGAGCAGCGCGCCGCGATCACCAAGGCCTCGGCGCCGCTGGTCGGCCTGATCGCGCACGGCTACGAGATCATCGTCACCCACGGTAACGGGCCGCAGGTCGGCACGATCGCGAAGGCCTTCGAGGTGGCGCACGGTGTCGGCGGGGACGTCCCGGCGATGCCGATGCCCGAATGCTCGGCGATGAGCCAGGGCTACATCGGCTATCACCTGCAGCAGGGTCTGCTGGCGGAGCTGCGCGCCCAGGGCATGCCGTGGTACGTGGCAACCGTGATCACCCAGACGCGGGTCGACGCCGACGATCCCGCCTTCGCGAATCCGACCAAGCCGGTGGGTGCGTTTTACGATGAGGCGACTGCCCGCGCGATGATGGCCGCCGAGCCGGGGCTGGTGATGCGGCCGGACGCGGGCCGGGGTTGGCGGCGCGTGGTTGCCTCGCCGCACCCGGAGGAGATCATCGAGCGCGAGTCGATCCTGAACCTGCTCGACCACGAGTTCGTGGTGATCGCCTGCGGTGGCGGCGGGATCCCAGTGGTGAAGGGCGCCGACGGGGCGCTGCACGGTGTGCCGGCGGTGATCGACAAGGACTTCACCGCCGGTGTGCTGGCCGACGCGGTTGGGGCGCAATACCTGTTCATCCTGACGGCCGTCGACAAGGTCTCGCTGGACTTCGGCACGCCTGAGCAGGTTGACCTCGACGAGCTCGACGTCCGGACCGCTGAGCACTACGCCGCCGAGGGGCAGTTCGGGTCGGGCTCGATGCTGCCGAAGGTGATGGCAGCCGTCGAGTACGTGCGCGGTGCCCCCGGCCGCGAGGCGGTCATCTGCTCGCTGGCGCGTGCGCCGGAGGCGATGGCTGGTAACTCCGGAACGCGTATACATAATTGAGTGCTGCGATAGTTGAGCAGTACATCCGATCGGGCGAGCCGGCGGCACGGCTCGCCCGACCAGTCCAGGTCGCGCGGTAGGGTAGGTAGCCGTCGTGAACCGCAGCGAAGCCCAGAAAGATGTGGACGGGGCCGACCTCATCTCCCGGCCGCGGCGCCGACGGCGCCGGCCGGACAGCCGTGGAGCCGTGCGGCTGCGCCAGATCCTCGACGGCGCGGTACAGGTGATCGGCACGGGCGGGCTCGCCTCGCTGACCCACCGCGCAGTCGCCGAGGCCGCGGGGGTGCCGCTCGGCTCGATGACCTACTACTTCCGCGACCGCGCCGAGCTCGTCGACCAGACGATGTCCTACGCCGTGCGGATCGAGCGGCAGCGCATGACCGCGATCGTCGAGCGGGTTGCGGGCGCGCCCAGCGTCGACCACTCGGTCGAGCTGCTGACCGAGATCTTCCTCGACAAGACGATCGCCGATCCGCTCTACGACCTCGCGTTGTTCGAGATGTTCATGGAGGCGACGCGGAACCCCGAGCTCCGCAAGCAGACACGCGACTGGTCGGCGCTGATCGCGGGCATCATCGACCGCGTGCTGCCGCCGACCGACCCGACGTTGCCACGTGCGGTGGCGATTCAGCTTGTCGCCGCGGAGATCGACGGCCTGATGCTGGAAAGCTCCTCGAACCGCGAGATGACCGTGCAGCAGCTCTCCGACCACCTGCGGGCGCTGATCGTCCGGATCGTGCCTGGCTGAGCTGCTTCGTACGTCCGGCCGGCGTGGTTTTTAAGGGGCGGGTAGCGACGGGCGCCGGGTCTATGCTGCGGGCCATGACAACCATCGTGGAGGAGCCGGCCCCGACGTCAGGTGACGAGTGGTCGGGTCCGATGTGGCACACGGCCACCTCCCAGTTCAACCGCGCCGCACTGCAACTGCAGCTTCCCGATGACCTCTACGCGCGACTCCGGGAGCCGCGCTCGTCGCTGGTGGTGAACTTCCCGATTCACCGTGACAGCGGCGAGGTGGTGACGCTCACCGGTTACCGCGTCCGGCACAACCTGAGCGTCGGCCCGACGAAGGGCGGCATCCGCTACGGGCTGGACGTGACGCTCGGTGAGTGCGCGGCGCTGGCGGCCTGGATGACCTGGAAGTGCGCCCTGCTGGAGCTACCGTTCGGCGGCGCCAAGGGTGGCGTCCGTGTCGACCCGCGCTCGCTCTCGCCGGGTGAGCGCGAGCGCCTCACCCGGCGCTTCACGTTCGAGCTCATCCCGTTCATCGGCGCCGACCGCGACGTGCCTGCCCCCGACATGGGCACCGATGAGCAGGTCATGGCCTGGATGTACGACAGCTACACGCAGTCGGTCGGCTACGCGACGCAGGGTGTCGTGACGGGCAAGCCACTCGACGTCGGCGGCATCCCCGGTCGTGGCGCGGCGACCGGGCGCGGCGTGGTGCTGGTCGGCGTCCAGGCGATGGAGATCCACGGTATCGACGTCGGCTCCGCGCGGTGCATCGTCCAGGGCGCGGGCAACGTCGGCTCGACGGTAGCCGGCGAGCTCGCGAACCGTGGCGCCACCGTCGTCGGTCTCGCCGACGTCTCCGGGGCGCTGTACAACCCGAACGGGCTCGACGTCGCGTCGCTCGTCGCGCACGCGCAGGCCGGAGGGCTGCTGGCCGACTTCGAGCAGCCAGGCCGCGGCACCGAGCGGATCAGCAACCGGGAGCTGCTGCTCAAGCCCTGCGACGCGCTGTTCCCAAGTGCCCTGCAGCAGCAGATCACCGAGCGCAATGCCGGCCAGATCGAGACCCGCCTGATCGTCGAGGGCGCGAACGGGCCGACCACGCCGGAGGCCGACGCGATCCTCGCCGAGCGGAAGATCCCGGTCGTGCCCGACATCCTCGCCAACTCCGGCGGTGTCGTCGTCTCGCATCTGGAGTGGCAGCAGAACCAGCAGCGCACCCAGATCACGCTCGAGCAGGTCCACGCGGACATGAACCGGCGTCTGTGTGCCTCGATGGACAACGTGATCGAGGCCGCGGAGCGCTACGGCGTGACCTACCGGGACGCGGCGATGGCCACTGCGGTGGCCCGGGTCGCCGGGATCGCGAAGTCGCTGGGCGTCTTCCCGTGATGGAGCCGCCGCCGGCCCGCTGGCCGGCGGCACCCAGGGCACCTGGCGCCCCCGGACCGGGCGGCACCCGTCGCAGCCGGCACCCGTCGCAGCCGGCACCCCCGGACCGGGCGCTCTAGTCGCTCGCTGGCGGGGCGTCGAGCGCGCTCAGGTTCCAGCCGTAGATCGGGCTGACCGAGCCGCTGCCGAGCTCGATCGTCGGAGTGGTGTAGAAGGTCGCGGTCGGGTAGCCGATCACGGCGATGTAGGCCTTGCTCGTCACGTAGCGCTCGAGCGCCTGCCAGCTCGCGGTCGCCGCGGCGGAGTCCCCGAGCCCGCCGAGCGTGGTGACCGCGGCGTTGATGTGCGGATCGTCGACCTGGCTGAGGTTGCTGTTGCCGGTCGCCCGGATCGAGCCGCCGTCGAGCAGTCGGCCGTAGAAGTCAACCGCGTCCGGCAGCGCCATCTGCCATGAGGCGAAGCCGGTCTGCGGATCGACCTTGCGTGCCGCGCCGACCGTGTCCTCGTAGCTCGCGTCCGGGATCAGATCGAGCGTCGCCTTCAGGCCAATCTGGTTCAGGACGCTCGTGTAGTAGCCCATCCATTGGCCCGCCGGGCTGTTCTCCGGGCTGTACACCGTCACCTTCTGGCCCTGCTCGCCGGCGGCCTCGATCAGCGTCCGAGCGCGGGCGATGTCGCCGTTCTCGGTGCTGCAAGTGTCGCTCAGATGTCCCGACAGCGCCGGCGGCAGCAGCGCGCAGCCCGCCGCCACCTGGCCGCTGACTGCCCCCGCCGTCATGAACTGCTCATCGTCGAGCGCAATCGTCACCGCCTCGCGCGCGGCGAGCTTCGAGAACGGCGCCTTGGTCGTGTTCATGAAGACGTAGTCGGTCGCGCCATCCAGCTGCAGCTGCTGAAGCTGGTGTGGCTGCAGGCGTCTGACCTGGCGCAACAGTCGGTTCGGCATCGGGGTCGACCAGTCGAAGATGTCGGTCGCGTCGTTCAGCACCGACAACGCGTTCGACGGGATGTTCGACTGGACCTCGACGTCGATGTCGGCGCGCGCGGCCGGGACATCGGCGACGTGCTCCGACGGCCAGCGCGGGTTGACCACCAGTGCGAACGACTCGCTCCCGGGCTCGGTCCCCTGGATCGTGCCGCCGAGGCTGATGTACTCGACGACGTAGGGACCGACGCCGGGCGGGGGCGAGTAGCTCTCCGCGCGCATCGGTGTGTCGCCGGGAACGAGACCAAGCGCCGGCAGGGCAAGGACCTGATCGAAGTCCGCGAACGGTCGCGTCAGATGGATGACGATGCGGCCGCTGGCATCGTCGGTGCTGATCCCGGAGATGGTGCCGGTCTGGCCGTTCGCATAGGCCTGGGCGCCGGCTATCAGCGGCTTGAGGTAGGTGGCGGAGCCGCTCCAGCCGAGCTTGATCGCGCGCTCGATCGTGTGAGTGAAGTCGCCGGCGACGACGCGCCGGCCGGTCGCGTAGGTGAGGCCGCGGCGCAGCGTCGCGGTGTAGGTGAGGCCACCATCGCTGACCTGCGGCAGCGAAGTGGCGAGGCCGGCGATCACCTGTGTTCCGGCGGCGCCGCTGGCACGCCGGTAGGTGGTCAGCCCGGTGTAGACGAGCCAGTTGATCTCCGCACCCTCGGTCGAGTCGTCGACTGCCGGGTCGAGCGACTGCGGCTGGACGTTCAGCAACATCCGCAGCGTCGGGGTGCCGAGCGGCGCGGCGACCGTCACGCCGGGGACGACGGTACTTGTGGTGGCAGTGCTCGCCGTCGAGCTGCCGCCACAGCCGGCAAGCGTGCTCAGCATCGCGACTACCAGCACCGCCAAGGCGATGTCGCGCAGCCGCAGGTGCGCTGCGAGCTTCTGAATTGAACTGGCCGCTGGCCGCATCAACTATCGCGAGGCGACGGTCAGTTGCCGGCTGCCACCGCGGCTGGCGCCTCGTCGCCGGCCGCCAGCGGGCTCAGTGGAGAGCGCTTGGCGGCTGCGATCTCCACCGCGGTGACGTTCTGCGGATGGTGACAGGCCGCCAGGTGTCCGTTCCCGAAGTCGGTGAGCGGCGGCTCGATCTGGCTACAGATCTCGGTCGCGAACGGGCAGCGCGTGTGGAAGCGGCAGCCCGCCGGCGGGTTGATCGGGCTCGGCACCTCGCCGCTGACGGGGCGGCGTACACGGTTGCGGTTCTCCCTCGGATCCGGGATCGGGATCGCCGCGAGCAGCGTCTGCGTGTACGGGTGGATCGGCTTGTTGTAGAGCACGTCGGAGGAGGCCAGCTCCATCATCTTCCCGACGTAGAGCACGGCGATCCGGTCCGAAACGTGGCGGACGACGGACAGGTCGTGGGCCACGAACACGTAGCTGAGGCCGAGCTCGTGCTGGAGGTCGTCGAGCAGGTTGATCACCTGCGCCTGGATCGACACGTCCAGGGCCGAGACCGGCTCGTCGAGCAGCAGCAGTTGCGGGCTCATCGCGAGTGCCCGGGCGATGCCGATGCGCTGCCGCTGGCCGCCCGAGAACTCGTGCGGGAAGCGGCCGAGCTGCTCAGCGTTCAGGCCGACGCGCTCGAGCAGCTTGCGGCTCTCGGCCTCGATCTGGCCCTTAGGCATGCCACTTAGCGACAATGGTGTCGCCAGGATCTGGCCGACGCGCTTACGCGGGTTGAGCGACGCCTGCGGGTCCTGGAACACCATCTGCATCTGGCTGCGGACCGGTGCCAGCTTGTGACGGCTGGCCTTCGTGATGTCGACGCCGCGGAACTTGATCTTGCCGCCGGTCGAGTCGACCAGCCGCACGAGTGCGCGGATCAGCGTTGTCTTGCCGCAGCCGGACTCGCCGACGACGCCCAGCGTCTCGCCCTGATAGATCGACAGCGAGATGTCGTCGACGGCGTGGACGTGGCCGACGGTGCGGTCGATGATCAGCCCGGACTTGATCGGGAAGAGCACCTTCAGGTGCTCGGCCTCCATCAGCACCTTGCCGTGCTCCTGGCCGTCGCCGGACACCGGGGTGAGGCCGCCAGCCGGCGTCGGCTCCGTCTGCTGGCCCGGGTCTTCAGTGTTATCGCTCACAGTTTCATCCCTTGGCGTTCAGCAGCGCGATCTCGCCGTCGACGTTGCGGACGGCACGCTTGCGTTCGACGTCGAGCCAGCAGCGGTCGAGGTGGTCGGGAGCTTCGGGCAGGTGCGACGTCAGCGGCGGCACCTCCGCGCAGCGGTCGAACGCGAACGGGCAGCGGGCCCGGAAGTGGCAGCCGGCCGGCGGCGCCAGCAGCGACGGCGGCTGACCGGGGATCGCCGGTAGCCGCGTCCTGCGGTCGCGGTCGACGCGCGTGATCGAGCCGAGCAGGCCCCAGGTGTAGGGGTGCTGCGGGTCGTAGAAGACGTCGTCGAGCGTCGTCTGCTCGACGACGCGGCCGCTGTACATCACGACCACGCGATCGGCGATGTCGGCGACCACGGCCAGGTCGTGCGTGATCAGGATGATGCCGGCGTTGGTCTGCTCGCGCAAGCCGCGGATCTCCTCCAGGATCTGGGCCTGGATCGTCACGTCGAGGGCGGTGGTCGGCTCGTCGGCGATCAGCAGCTCGGGCGAGCACGACAGCGCCATCGCGATCATCACGCGCTGGCGCATGCCGCCCGAGAACTCGTGCGGGTACGCCCGCGCGCGGTCGCGCGGTCGCGGGATGCCGACGCGGGCGAGCAGGTCGATCGCCTGCTCCATCGCGTCGTTCTTACTGATGTTGGGGTTATGCGTTCGGATCTGCTCGACGATCTGATTGCCGATCCGGTAGACCGGGTTCAGCGAGCTGATCGGGTCCTGGAAGATCATCGCGATCCGGTTGCCACGGATCTTCCGCAGATCGTTGTTGGAGGCGGTCAGCAGCTCCTGGCCGTTCAGCTTGGCGCTGCCCTGAATCCGCGCGTTCGGCCCGCGGGTCAGGCCCATCAGCGTCATCCCGGTCACCGACTTGCCGGAGCCCGACTCGCCGACGATCGCGACGACCTCGCCCTGGCGAACCGTGAATGAGACGCCATCGACCGCGCGCACCATGCCGTCCTCGGTCGCGAACGCGACCTTCAGGTCGTCGACATCGAGCAGCGGGGTCTCACCCGCGGCCGGGGCGCCGGTGGTGCTCGTGCTGGTTTCAGTCATCTGGTCGCTCACAAGCGGATCCTCGGGTCGAGCACGGCGTAGAAGATGTCGATCAAGGCGTTCATCACGACCACCGCGATCGCGGTCAGCATCACGATCGACATTAGTGTGACGGTGTCGAAGTTCCCGATCGAGTTGGCGGCGAGCTGACCGACGCCGTGCAGGTTATAGACGGTCTCCGTCAGGATGGCGCCGCCGCCGATCACCTGCGCCATGTCGAGGCCCCAGAGGGAGATGATCGGCAAAAGGCTCGTGCGCAGGATGTGGCGGATCAGCACCCGCCGCTCGGAGAGGCCCTTCGCCCGTGCGGTGCGGACGTAGTCCTCATTGGAGACGTCGAGGATCGAGCCGCGCAGCACGCGCGAGTAGAAGCCGATGAACAGGACCGAAAGCGTGAACCACGGCGCCAGGAGGTGCCAGAACCAGGCCGCCGGGTTTTGGGTTAACGGCACGTAGCCGCCGATCGGTATGAGGCCGACCTTATAACCGACGTAGTAGATCAGCAAGGCGCCGAGGAAGAACGGCGGCATCGAGACGCCGACCATCGACAGCACGGTCAGCACGCGATCCAGGTACTTCCCCTGGTGGATCGCGGCGAGCGTGCCCAGTACGATTGACGCGAACAGCCAGAAGAAGCCGGCCCCGAACGCCAGCGAGAGCGTCTTCGGCAGCCCCGTCTCGATCTCCGAGAGGACGTTGAACCCCTGACTGTACGAGTACGCCGTACCCGTGAAGATGTTGCCCATCGTCTTCAGGTACTGGATGTAGATCGGCTTGTCGAAGCCGTAGCGGACGGAGATCAGGTGGATCTCCGCCGGGGTTGCGAGGCGCCCCGCGATCTGCCCTGCCGGGTTGCCGCCCGGCAGGGCGACGATGAACAGCAGGAAGGTGACCGCGGAGATCGCGAACAGCAGCAGCACCATCGTCAACAGACGGCGAACGACGAATCTGCTCATCAATTCCCCCCGGCAATGCCACGAACTTTGGAGCGCGGGTCAAGCGCGTCGCGCAGGCCGTCGCCGAAGATGTTGACCGACATCACCGTGATCACCAGCGTCAGGCCTGGGATCAGGACGTTATGGAAGCCGGCGGGGAAGTCCTGCAGTCCGGACTGCAGCATCGTGCCCCAAGAGGCGTTCGGCGACTTGACGCCGGCGCCCAGGTAGGTCAGAGCCGCTTCGAGGATGATCGCGTTGGCGAGCATCAGCGGGATGAACACGATGATCGTCGAGGAGAGGTTCGGCAGGATCTCCGAGAACATGATGCGGATCGGACGCATCCCCTGCTGGCGCGCGGCGTCGATGAACTCGCGTTCTCGCAGCATCATCACTTGCGCGCGCACCGGTCTTGTGACATAGGGGATATAGACGAAGCCGACGACCAGAGCGGTTGACATCAGCGTCGTGCTCTTGAACGGGCCAAGGCCGCGGACGTTCAGGACCATGCCGATCGTGATGCCGAGCAGCACCGCCGGATAAGCCCAGATGATGTCGTTAATGCGGCTGATCAGGTTGTCGATCCAACCGCGGAAGTATCCGGCCAGCAGGCCGCAGATAGTGCCGAACACCATCGTGATCAGCATGCCGACGACGCCGATCTCGAGCGAGGCGCGTCCGCCGTAGAGCAGGCGGACGGCGACGTCGCGGCCGAGGTCGTCGGCGCCAAGGAAGAAGTGGTGGATGTTCCAGGTCGGACCGATCGGGATGTCGTGATCGCTGAGGATCGGCACCTGCTTGCCGCCGATCGAGATCGTTCCGTAGTCCTGGTTCGCATAGCCGATGTGGGCGACGTGGTGGGAATAGACGGGTGCCAGTAGGCAGAGCACCACGACCAGGAGGAAGAGCCCACCGAAGAACATGGCCACCTTGTTGCGTCGCAGTCGACGCCAGGCGAGCGCGTACGGGCCTATCCCAGGCGGCAGCGCCTCGTTCTCATCGCCTATGGGCTCTTCGGGTTCGGGAGCTGAGGAAAGCTCGCTTGCGAAGGCTGTCATCGAATCACAGTTCAGTAGTTTGCCTGTTGCTACCCGAGGAGCTTACGGGTAACAGCCTCAACACGTCAGAGCCGCCCACCTCATCGGTGGGCGGCTCGTGGACGTGGTCATACGAGAGGACGAGACCTCACTTACTTCAGCTTGATCTCGCCCAGATCCCATCCGTAGATGGGCATCATGTCGTCGGTCGTGAAGTCCACACGATCCGAGGTGAAGAACGGGTCCTTCTGATATCCGAAGACGGCGATGTACGCCTTCTTCGCGGTGTACTCGTCAAGCGCCTGCCACTGGCTCACAACCGTGTTGAGCTGGGTGGACGGCGTTGCGCCGAGCTTGTTGATCACGCTGTTCAGATGCGGGTCGTTGACCTGGCCGAAGTTCTCGTTGTCGGTCGGCTGGATCGCGTCCCCAGCAAGCAGCACGCCGTAGAAGTCGACCGGGTTCGGGAAGTCCTGGTTCCAATCGGCGAATCCGGTTTGCGGATCCACGGTCTTCGCCTCACCGATGGTGGTGAAGTAGTTGGAGTCGGAGACTTCCTTCAGGGTCGCCTTCAGGCCGATCTGATTGAGGAACTGCGTGTAGTAGGTCATCCACTGGAGCCGCGGCGTGCGCTGCTCGCTCCAGACCGTGACGGCCTGCCCCTCGTCGCCGGACTGCTTGACCAGGGCCTTGGCCTTGGCAAGGTTGCCGTTGCCGGGGGTGCCGTACGGGCACGGCGTGGTCGGATGGCCTGGCACCGCCGGCGGCAAGAAGTAGCAGCCGGCATCGAGCGTGCCAGAGGCCAGTCGGTTCATCGCGCTCAGGTCGAGACCGGTGACGACCGCCTCACGCACGAGCTGGTTGTTGAACGGCGGCTTGTTCGGGTTCATGAAGATGTAGTACGTATTCCCGCCGAGGTCGACCATCTTGAACCGATCGGACGCCTTCGCGTCGATCTGCCCGAGCAGCGAGCCCGGGAGCGTGTCGGCCCAGTCGAAGATGTCGGCCGTGTTGTTCAGCACCGCCAGCGCGTTCGACTCGACGTTGGAATCGATCTTAAAGTCGAAGTTCTCGTGGCCAGCCGGCAGGGCCGGGGTGGCCATCTTCGACCACAGCGGGTTCTTGACGACGTCGAACGACTGGTTCGGCACGATGTTCGTGACCTTGTACGGACCGACGCCCGGCGGCGGGCTGGTCGGCTCGACCTTCATCGGCGAGCCCGACGGGATGATGCCCAGGGCCGGGAAGGCCAAGACGTTGTCGAACGGGCCGTAAGCCGCGGTCAGGTGGATGACGATCTTACCCGTGGCATCGTCCGTCGTGATGCCCGAGATGGTGCTGGCCTTGCCGGCGGAATAGGCCTTCGCGCCGACGATGATCGGCGTGATGAACGCGCCGGCGCCGCCCCACGGGACCTTGATCGCGCGCTCGACGGTGTAGGTGAAGTCGCTCGCCTTGACGGCTTTGCCGTTGGAGAACTCCAACCCCTTACGCAGCGTGACCGTGTAGGTCTTGCCGCCGTCGCTGATCACCGGCAGCGCCGTGGTCAGGCCCGGGATCAGCTGAGTGCCGGCGGTGCCAGCGGCGCGCCGGTAGGTGGTCAGGCCGGTGTAGACCAGCCAGTTGACCTCGGAACCCTGGGTCGTGTAGTCAAGCCCTGGGTCCAGCGACTGCGGGGGTGTGCCCAGCAGCCAATTCACGGTTTTAGTGCTGCTGCCACCAGTCGATCCGCTACCGGAACTACTCGACGGCGTCGATGTCGTCGAGCTGCTCCCGCAGGCGGCGACCGTGAGGGCCGCGGCAAGCGCTACCGCGGCTGCTCCGATCGATCTGGTGAGCTTGGTGCTCCTGCTCAAAAGCTGTCCTCCTCGAATAAGAAAAGCTGAATCTGGCTAGGGAGCATCCTAATGTAGCTCGGTAGGGTGGTGCGTGCCATCGGCCATCTTCACCGTAACCTTCCGCAAACGTTGGCCATTTGGACAAACGCGGGCCGGGCTGAATACGGTGTCAGGCCCACCCCGGAGACATGTCGCACTCGCTGGCGGGCTCGTTGCGCCCGCTGCTGGTGTCCGCCCTCTGGCGCGACCCCGCGTGACGATCTCTGTGCTCCTATGTCTCGCTTAGCCCTCGCGCCTATATAGTCAGGGCGATGATCAGCGGCGATAACGTCGATCCTCCAGGGCAGGATCTCGGCTCGCTTGCAAGCGAACTGCGGGTCGTGCTCGGCCGGATGATGCGGCGTCTGCGCATCGAGCATCGGCTGCCGCTGACGCAGGCGAGCGTACTCGGTCGCCTCGACCGCAGCGGCGCGCAGTCGATCGGGAAGCTCGCGGACGCCGAGCACGTGCGCCCGCAGTCGATGAGCCAGACGTTGTCAGAGCTCGAGGCCGACGGCCTGATCTTGCGTCTGCCCGATGAGCACGACGGCCGTCGCGCGCGGATTGAGCTCACGGAGGCCGGCGGGGCGGCGCTGGCAGCCGACCGCGCCCGCCGCGACGGTTGGCTGGCGGCGGGCATGTCCGAGTTCTCGGAGGACGAGCAGGAGACCCTGCACCGGGCGGTAACGCTGCTGTCGCAGTTGCTCGAGCGCTGAGCATCCGGGTGTGCGCTCGGGCCGCGCCAGCGGGCGCGGCCCGGACGACAGATGGCGCGATCAGTTGCCGGGCAACGAGCGCGCGAAGCCGAGTAGCTCGCTCGGGCTGACCCAGCCGGGCTTGCGGCGCTCGCTGATCGTGCGTGCGGCAAGGTCCTGCAAGAGCTCGTTGAGCGGTGCGGCGAGACCATGTCGGCGGGCGATCAGGACGATCTCGCCGGTCAGGTAGTCGGTCTCGACCGAGCCGGTGCCGCGCGCCACGCTCTGCCAGGTGGAGCTGCCGCGGTGCTTGTGGCCGTCGACCTCACCCATGCCGATCCGGGCCCAGCGCTCGCCGACCTCGCGGATGTCCTCGACCTCGCACTCGATGCCGGCGGCGCGAAGGACGCGCCGGCCCTCCGCCTGGACAAGCTCGCTGAGCTCGACGTTAGCCTCGCGGTCGACGCTGCCGCAGATGCCGTCAACGGCGTTGAAGAGGTTGTTGATCAGCTTCGCGTACTTGTGGACCATGATGTCCGCCCGCGGCTCGGAGTCGAGATGCGAGCTTGCCAGGGCGGCGCAGACCTCCTCGGTCAGCGCGTCGGTGCCCTCTGGGTAGCGCCCGACGTCGATGCGCCCGTCGAGCTTGTCGCCGTAGGAGATGACCTCGCCGGGCACGAGGTGCTCGGCCGGGATCAGGATCACGGCGGCGTAGACGTCGGGGAACAGCCGCTGCGCCAGGCGCTCGTTCTCGACACCGTTCTGGACGCAGACGATCGGCAGCGACGGCCGGGGCTGGGTGTGGTCGTCGCGACGCGGCAGGGCGGCGCGGACGTCGAGCAGCGCGTCGTAGGTGTCCTGGCTCTTCGTGCAGAGCAGGATCACGTCGCCGGCACGGAGGCCGGCTGCCGCCGCCGAGGGGGCGACCGGGACGTCGATCTGCACGTCCTGGCTCGGTGTCCGGAGCCTGAGGCCGTCGGCGGCGATCGCGGTGTAGTTGTCGCCGCGCGCGATCAGAATCGCGTCGTGGCCCGATTGGTGTAGCCGCGCGCCGACGAGACCGCCGATCGCTCCGGCTCCGAGAATCACATAGCGCATCGGCGACCGAGGTTAGTCAGCGTCCCTAAAGCTTGTGGTATTGATGCCCGATGTGGCTTGCGAGGGTGCGTTGCTGCCGTCCGTCCGCGCGGAAGTTCTCCGGGTCCAGCCACGCCTCGAAGCCGGCGCGGACTGCCGGCCAGCGGTGGTCGGTGATCGCGAACCAGGCGGTATCGCGGTTACGACCCTTCACCACCCGGTGCTGGGCGAAGATTCCCTCGAACTGGAAGCCGTAGCGCTGCGCGGCCCGTCGCGACGGCGCGTTCAGCGAGTTGCACTTCCACTCGAGCCGGCGGTAGCCGAGCTCATCGAAGGCCTCGCGCGCGAGTAGAACTACGCACTCCGTCGCGGCCCGTGTGCGCTGCAGCAGCGGGCTGAAGAGGACGTTGCCGAGCTCAATCGTGCCGTGCTCGGGAACGATGCTCATCAACGAGATCTCACCGAGCGCCGTGTCGCCGTCAGCGCTAGTGGCAGCGATGCCGGTGGCTGGGGCGGCGGCGCTGGCCGGAGCGGCGCTAGTGGTGGCGACGCTAGCCGGAGCGGCGACCGTGGCGGCGGCGCTGGCCGGAGCGCTCTCGCCGGAGTTCGGGCAGATCGCGAAGAAGACCGGATCGTCGCTCGCCGCATGCGCTGCGAGCGCCGCCCGGTAGTCGCCGACCGCGGTGTACGGACCTTCGAGCATGTAGGTCCAGACGGAAGGATCGCCCGCCGGCTCGTGCGTGAGCCCGTAGAGCGCCTCGGCATCGTGCCCTGGATCGAGCGCGCGGAGCGTCACGTAGCGACCTTGCAGCTCGCGCGCCTGGGGGCGTGGTGGGACCGTGAAGTCGATCGGCTCGCCGACCGGCTGGACTCTGCGTGGAGCGGACTGCGCATCGTCATCGACTGCCAGCTCGTCACTCTCCGCCCGCAGCTCCGTCCCACGGGCTCCCGGATCGCTATCGCCAGCCGCTGCATCGGTGCTCATGGGGCCAGCCTAGCTCGGTGTCGATTCGGGGCGCGACACCGCACATCCAGGTCGGCCGTGGCCGATCTTGTACACATATCGTGCAAGATCGGCCACGGCCGAACGCCCGAGCTGATCGGCGACCGATGCGTTGCGGAAGCCGACGACGCCGAGGCGCTTACGAAGTCGCGCCCGCGGCGCCCGCGCTGACGCCGAGGTGGGCGGCGAGCAGGCGGTTCACGACATCGGGGTGCTGGATGTTCGCGAGATGCGCGGCGTCGGCGATCGACTCGAGTCTCGCGCCCGGTATCAGGGCCGCGATCTGCTGCTGATGCGCCGGCGGTAGCGTGTGGTCCTCGGCGGCGCTGATCACGAGCGTCGGCGCCGTGATCGCGGGCAGCTCATCGCGCAGGTCGAACGCGCCGATCGCCTCCGCGCAGGCGGCATAGGCGCCGACGTCGGTACCGGCGATCATCTCCTGGCAGGCGGCGACCACATCGGGATGCTGCTGCGCCCAGGCTGGCGTGAACCAGCGCTGCACGACGGTGGCGGCGACCACCGCCGGGGTGCCCGCGGCACGCACTTGTGCGGCGCGCTCCTGCCACGCGGAGGCGGGCGGCGCGTAGGCGGAGGTGCACATCGCGATCAGCCGCTCGATCCGCTCGGGCGCGTTTGCTGCCAGCCAGAGGCCGACCATGCCGCCGATCGAGAGGCCGCAGTACGAGGCGCGCTCGAGGCCCAGGCGGTCCATCAGCGCCAGGACGTCGCGGCCGAGGTCGGCGACCGAGTACGGGCCCGCCGGTGCTGGCGATTGCCCGTGGCCCCGATGCTCGAAGGCGACCAGATCAAGTCGGTTCTGCAAACCCCGGATCTGCGGTGCCCACATCTGCGCCGTGGCGCCGAGCGAACCTCCAAGTAGCAGGACCGGCGTGCCGGCGGTGCCGGCCCGTTCGTAGTTCAGTTCGACCGTGCTCATGGTTGCGAGTATGACCGTCTCGGGGACCGGCGAAGGCGCTTGCGTGGCTGGCGAGGCGCTCCCGCGGCCGGCAGCGCCTGGTCGCCGGTCACCACCTGGTAACAAGTAGGGCGGGCCCTGCACCAGTTCGCGTGGTGGCGAAGGAAGTTCGTGTGGCGGTGAAGGAGCCCGTCTACCGCGGGGTGCCGAAACCAGCGATGCAAGGGAGACGGACGAAGTGAAGCGAAGGATTCCGGCAGGCCTCCTGCTCGGCGCGCTCGTGGCGGTGGGCATCGCGGTGGGCATCGCGGCCTGTGGCGGGAGCGGCTCCGGCAAGCCGACCGGCTCGGGCTCGGTCCGGAGCCTGACCGGCGCCGGCAGCACACTCGTCGCACCCCTTGTGTCGGAGTGGACGGCGCCGTACCAGCAGCAGGCCGGCGTCGAGATCACGTACGGCGCGATTGGCAGCGGCGCCGGCATCGAGTCGATCGTCGGCCGGACCGTCGACTTCGCGGCCAGCGACGCGCCTCTGACCGCCAGCCAGGCGACCGTCTGCAAAGGCTGCCTCGAGATCCCGTGGGCACTCTCGGCAACCCTCGTCGCCTACAACGTGAAGGGCGTGCCCAGTGGCCTGCGCTTCACCGGCCAGGTGCTCGCCGGCATCTGGACCGGCAGGATCACGACTTGGAGCGATCCGCGGATCCGGAAGCTGAATCCGGGCGTGAAGCTGCCCGACACGAGAATCGTCCCGGTGCACCGCACCGACGGCTCCGGTGACACCTACGCCTTCACGAGCTACCTCTCGCAGAGCAGCGCGGCCTTCAAGTCCGAGATCGGCAGCGCCACGAGCGTGAGCTGGCCGGGCGGTATCGGCGGCAACGGCAACTCCGGCGTCGGTGGCGTTCTGGCCTCGACGAACGGCTCGATCGCCTACATGGCGATCGCCTATGTGTTCGAGAACAACTTCGACTACGGCCTGGTCGAGAACGCCGCCGGCAAGTTCCCGACCCCGGGCATCAGGAGCATCGCGGCCGCTGCCGCGATGCTGACCACGGTGCCGACCAGCGGCACCAGCGGCATCTCGCTGGTCGACCCGCCGGCGTCGGAGCCGGCCGCCTATCCGCTCGCGACGTTCAGCTACGTGCTTGTGCCGACGGCAAGCACGACTGCTGCCGGCACAGCGCTGAAGCGGTTCATCAGCTGGGCGGTCACCGCTGGGCAGCGGTACGGACCGGACCTCGACTTCGCACCGCTGCCTGCGGCGGTAGTCAGCGCCGACCAGCAGATCCTGCGGAAGGTCAGGTAGGCGCCATTCGTAACAGTTGGCGTACGGTAAGGACCGGTGGGGCAGGCCCCGATAACCGGCTGCCGCCGCAAGCATGACGACATCAACACCAACGCCGGAAGTCTCGGGGCGCGATCGCAATCCATTCCTGGCCCGCACGAAGCTCGCCGACAAGCTCGGCGAGCGTGGCCTGCGGATCTGCACGTTCCTGGCGGCGCTGCTGGCCGTCGCGCTGGTCGTCTGGATCGTCTGCAAGCTGGTCCACTCGGCCTGGCCGGCGATCGACCGGTTCGGGCTCGCGTTCGTCGTCCACCGCGTCTGGGACCCGGTCACGGGACAGTTCGGGGCGCTGCCGTTCCTCTACGGGACCGCACTCAGCTCGCTGCTGGCGTTGCTGGTCGCGACCCCGGTGGCGATCGCGATCGCGATCTACCTCACGGAGCTGGCGCCGAGCTTCCTGCGGAAGCCGGTCGCGATGCTCGTCGAGCTGCTCGCCGCGATCCCAAGCGTGATCCTCGGCCTCTGGGGCATCCTCGTGCTGGGACCGTTCCTCGGTAACCACCTCGAGCCGTTCCTGAAGAGCTTCCTCGGCTGGCTGCCCCTGTTCAGCGGCACTCCCTCGCCCTACGGGATGTTGAACGCCTCGATCATCCTGACGATCATGGTTCTGCCGATCATCACCTCGGTGACGCGGGAGGTCTTCCAGACAACCCCGGTCGCGGATAAGGAGGGAGCGCTGGCGCTGGGTGCGACCCGCTGGGAGATGATTAAGCTGGTCGTCCTGCCGCAGGCGCGGCCGGGTCTCGTCGGCGCGGTCATGCTCGGCCTCGGTCGGGCGATCGGTGAGGCGATCGCGGTCACCCAGGTGATCGGCAATGCCGCCCAGATCAAGGCCTCGCTGTTCGCGTCCGGCGGCACCGCGGCGGCCCAGATCGCATCTGACTTCCCCAGCGCCAACCCCGGGGTCTGGCAGGCGTCGCTGATCTACCTGGCGGTGATCCTCTTGGTGTTCTCGGCGCTCGCGAATATCGCCGCACGGCTGATCGTCCGGCACGGCACGGTGCGGTGAGCGAGACCATGGCGACGGCACCTCCAGAGGCGAACGTCCTGCTGCGTAAGACGGCAGGCACGAGGCGTCGGCGTGCCGTCAGCCGGGCGGTCGACGTCGTCTGCACGGTAGCGGCGCTGGCGGCCGTCGCCGTTCTGCTGCTCGTGATCGCGTCGGTGGCCGTGAAGGGCGCTCCCGCGCTGAGCCTGCGACTGCTGACCGAGAACCCGAAAGTCTCGCCGTTCGGCGGCAACACCGGCGGGATCGCGAACTCGATCGTCGGCAGCGTGATCCTCGTCGTGATTGCCTCGGTGATCGCCGTGCCGATGGGGGTCATGGTCGCGATCTACACGACCGAGTTCGCACCGCCGAAGGTCGCGACCGGCATCCGCTTCGCGCTCGACATCCTGACCGGCATCCCGACGATCGTGATCGGGGTGTTCATCTTCAGCGTGCTCGTTGTCGGCGCCCACCAGTCGGGCTGGGCCGGGGCGATCGCGCTTGCGATCGTCGAGTTGCCGGTCGTCGCCCGCTCCGACCAGGAGGTCCTTGCACTGGTGCCGCGCGCGCTCCACGAGGCGGGGGTGGCGCTCGGCCTCAAGCGCTGGCGGATCGTGCTGCGGGTGATACTGCCGACCGCGGCCGGCGGCCTGATCACCGGCGCCGTGCTCGGCGTCGCCCGCGTGGCCGGTGAGACGGCGCCGCTGATCTTCACGACCTCGGTCTTCTCGAACCTGGGGCTGACCACGAACCCGTCGGCGGCGCTGCCGAACATCCCCGTCACGATTCTCAGCCTCTCGGAGTCACCGAGCCCGAAGGACCACGCGCAAGCGTGGGCGGCAGCGCTGGTGCTGATCGTCTTCGTCCTGCTGCTGAGCGTGACTGCGCGTGCCGTGCACGAGCGCTCGCGAGCGAAGCTGCGAGGCTGAGGAAAGGAATGAACGTGACTGATTCGAGCAGGAGCGAAACGACCGCCACCGTTAGCGGCCACGAGGTGGTCGCCGAACATCTCAACGCGTACTACGGCGCCTTTCATGCGGTGCTGGACGTCACTGTCACCTTTCCCGCGAACGAGGTGACCGCGATCATCGGGCCGTCGGGCTGCGGCAAGTCGACGTTGGTGCGCTGCATCAACCGGATGCACGAGGAGGTCCCCGGAGCGCGGGCCGAGGGCTCGATCACGCTCGACGGTCACGACATCTACGACCCGGCGATCGACGTCACGACGGTGCGCCGCGTGATCGGCATGGTCTTCCAGAAGCCCAACCCGTTCCCGACGATGTCGATCTTCGACAACGTCGCGGCCGGCCTGCGGCTGGCAGGTGCCAAACGGGGCCGCGACCTGCACGACCGCGTCGAGCAGGCGCTGGTGGCCGTCGGCCTCTGGGACGAGGTCAAGGATCGCCTCGGACGCCCTGGCATCGGGCTCTCCGGCGGGCAGCAGCAGCGCCTCTGCATCGCCCGCACTGTCGCGGTCGAGCCTGAGGTCATTCTCATGGACGAGCCGTGCTCGGCGCTCGACCCGGTGGGGACGCTGAGGATCGAGGAGCTGATCGACGAGCTGAAGTCGCGCTACACGATCGTGATCGTCACCCACAACATGCAGCAGGCCGCACGGGTCGCGAACTCAACGGTGTTCATGCTCGACGGCGAGCTGGTCGAGCATGGGCCGACGGCCGAGATCTTCACGCAGCCGAAGGACGAGCGGACAGAGCGCTACGTGACTGGTAAGTTCGGATGATGATCGAGACTCGACGTAACTTCCACGAGAGCCTGCGGCGGCTCGAGGAGCAGACGCTGGGCGGGCTCGACCTGGTGGTGGAGGCGCTCGACCGGGCGGTCGAGGCGGTCCAGTTCCAGGATGTCGAGCTTGCGCAGATGGTGACCGCCGACGACGACCGCATCGACGGCCGCTACCTGGAGGTTCACCAGGGCCTCTTGTCGCTGCTGGCGCGTCAGGCGCCCGTAGCCTCCGACTTGCGCCTCGTGGCGGCGCTGCTGCACACGGTCAGGTCGGTCGAACGCATGGGTGACCAGTGCGCCGACATCTCGAAGCTGATCCCGCTCTCGGGCTTCGAGGCGCCGAAGGACAAGGAGATGCTCGACGCGATCGCGCGTATGGGGCTGCTCGTGCGGGCCGAGGTACTGGACTCGCGCTCGTCGTTCGCGGAGCGCAACGTCGACGTCGCCGGGGATCTGCTGCGCCAGGACGCGGAGATCAATTCGCTGAACCGCGCGATCTTCCGGCGGGCGGTCGAGATCGGCGACAACCCCGACCTGCGCGAGTGGGGGATGTTCATGGTCCTCGTCGCGCGGGCGCTCGAGCGCATCGGCGACAACGCGATCGAGATCGCCGAGCAGACGGTGTTCGTGGTCTCGGGACTGTTCCGCGAGTTCCCGGACCTACCGAACACGGCTCAGGGGAAGCTCGGCGAGTGAGCCTGCGGGCGCGCCCGCTGGCGCGCCCCACGACCGCCGCGGAGTAGCCGTAGAACGCCGCGCAGATCGGCGAGCGCGGTCGGGACGACCCGTACGCGCGAGTCGGGATCCTCGACCCAGTCGACGGCGACCTCGTGGATCCTCAGGCCGCGACGTTGCGCAGTCACCAGTAGCTCGGTGTCGAAGAACCAGTCGTTGTCGCTGATCTCGGGTAGCAGCGCCGCCGCGACGTCCGCCCGGATCGCCTTGAAGCCGCACTGGGCGTCGCTGAAGAGCGCGCGCAGAGCGGTGCGCAGGATCAGGTTGTAGGAGAGTGAGATCAGCGCGCGCCGGAAGCTGCGCTGGACGCGCGCGCCCGATACGAGGCGCGACCCGATCGCGAGCTCGCTGTCGCGCGCGAGCAACGGGGTGACCAGCGGTGTCAACGCCTGCAGGCCGGTTGCGAGGTCGACGTCCATGTAGGCGAGCACGCGGGCGTTGCCGGCGCCCCAGGCCGCCTTCAGCGCCCGCCCGCGTCCCTTCTGTTCGAGCCGAAGGTAGCTCACGCCTGGCAGCGACTGTGCCAGCCGGCGGCCGATCGCCGATGTGTCATCGGTACTGGCGTTGTCGGCGATCGTCAGTCGCCAGCTGAACGCCGCCTCGGCGTTCAGGAACGCGTGCAGGAGTGGCACCGAGGCCGGCAGAGCGCGCTCCTCGTTGTAGACGGGGAGGACGATCTCGACGTCGACCGGGTCGGTGCCGGTGCCTGAGGCGAGCACGCGGCTCGCCTCAGGCGGCGTTGCGATTCTGAGAGGGTTGTCCGTAAAGGCTTTCGACATGGCTGCGCTCCGGGAAGTGGGTCGCTCTGCTTGTCGTAAGCCTTGGCGATCATTGTGGGAATGCCGTCAAAGATCACCAAGCGCTCTCTCAGAGAGGCCGCTCGCTCTGGCTGCCAGCTACCACCTGAACAGTCGCGGCGACAAGCAAGCACGAGAGGTGCTTGACTTCGGTGTCACGGGTTGAATTGAAGAGTCGTGACGCCGACGTTATCGTCAGATATGATCGCCGAGCACGATTATGCCGGCCTGTGTCGAGACCATCAAAGCGTAGAGGGACCTGATGAGCACCATGCGCGACGTTGCCGCCTATGCGGGCGTCAGTCAAAAGACCGTTTCGCGCGTCTTTAACCAGGATCGGCACGTGCTGCCCGAAACCCGTGAGCGTGTTCTCGCGGCTCTACATGACCTTCGGTATACCCCAAACATCTTGGCAACGGGCTTTCGTGCCGGCCGGCTACCGGTCATTGCAATCGCAATTCCGGACATTCTCGACCCATACTTCGCTGCCATTGCGCGCGCCGCGGATGAGATCGCGCTCCAGCATGGTCTGTCGACGATCGTCACCAGTCTTGGTGACGACCCGGCACATGAACAGAGCATCGTCGAGTCGCTGCTCAAGCTCTCGCCAGCTGGCCTCATCCTCGCTCCGGGCTCTGGCGACCCAGAATATCTTCGGATGTGGGCCGATAAGGTGCCGATCGTATTTGTCGACCGGGCACCTTCCATAGCGGGCTTTGACAGTTTCACAGTCGACGATGTCCAAGGCGGGGTTCTCGCCACCGAACACCTCCTGAGCCACGGGCACCGGACCATCGCCTTCGTCGGGAATCGTACGTCGCTCCAGACGGGTGCCGGCCGTCTCCGTGGATACCGGACTGCACATGAACGAGCTGGTGTGCCTGTGCGCGAGGACCTGATCATTACCGACGTCTTGGACGACACCCGTGCCCAGGCTGCCGTCCGCACATTGTTCGCCGGCGACAAGTCACCCACTGCGGTCTTCTCCGCGAATGCGTGGAGCACGATGTTCCTCTATCCGCTTATCCGAAGGCAAGACGTGAGTGTCATCTCATTTGGCGACTTCCCGATGGCGTCTGTCGTTGATCCTGCTCTCACCGTCATCGATCAGGATCCCGTCCGAATCGGTAGCCTGGCTGCGGAACGGGTCGTGGACCGTATCGAACGCCCCGCCCGACGCTTTCGCCGGAAGACCGTTCTCGAGGTCAGTTTGGTCGAACGTGACTCCTGCCGTGACGTCAAGTCGTCGATACCGGCAATCACGTCCGCGTAGGTGGCGATTTCCCACGCTGCGGTTTCGCTTCGGTGTCGACCGGTCGCTCGTGCTGCTGCCCTCGTCTGTGAGGTCGAGCTGCGCGGTCTGCGCACCTCGGTCTCGGCCGCGAGCCACTCCGCGCTCGGACGAACGAGGCCTGGGTTCGTTGTGTGGCCCGCTGCCAGACCGCACCCGGTGACAGGCTCTGCACGAGCCTGTCACCGGGTGCGAAGCCGGCGACGAGGACGGGGAGGGAAGCGCAGATGCGGCCGGGATCGGCTGGAGCAGGCCCGAGTCAGCTGATCGTGTAGCCACCGTCGATGGGTAGGACGGCGCCGGTGATCATCGCGGCCCGATCGCTGAGCAGGAATGCGATCGGTTCCGCAACGTCCTTCTCCGTCGCCCACCTGCGAAGAGGCATTCGTGCAAGCGTGGGACCTTCGATTTCCGGTCGTCCCCAGTAGTCAGCGGACATCGGCGTCATGACTGCTGCCGGGGCTACGCTGTTGACCCGAATTCCGTGAGGGCCAAGCTCCAGGGCTGCTACCCGCGTGATCCCGTCGAGTGCTGCCTTCGACGCGGCGTAGGAAGCGTGCCCATCGAGTCCGATGAGGGCGGCCTGGCTCGACACGTTGACGATGGCACCCCCGTCGCCGCCGCGAATCATCGCCCGGGCGGCATACTTGATTGCCAAGAGCGCGCCACGCGTGTTGACCTGGATGACTCGATCGAAGATCTCCAAGTCCGCTTCTACCAGCGGCCCCACCACGCCGCCGTAACCGGCGCAATTGACCAAACCGGTCAGCTTGAGGTCCGCCAGCTGAGCGACCTGCGCCTCGTCCCTCAGGTCCAGTGGCAAGACCTCGCAGGACAGTTCGTTGCCGACTCGCTCGAGTCGATCCGACGCGATGTCGGCAGCGATCACTGAAGCGCCGTTCGCTATCAAAGTGCGTGCCGTCTCCCTTCCGATGCCGCCGGCGGCGCCGGTTATGACGATCCTGCGTTCGCTGAGATCCATGGACGCTCCTTCCTCGAGGCCGTTAACGCACCGCCGTCCGCACCATCGACACCGGTGCACGTACCCGGTGTCCGTAACTTGACACCGGAGTCACGATAATGTTACTATGACGAGGCGGATCGAAAGCATCTTCCGTGGGGTCCATCTTCGGGAGTCTCTCGGCATCACAGTGCGTCCAGCAACCGCGGAGCCTCACGTCACAGGTCAACCGTCGATTTCAGGTACGCGTTGTGGCCATGTCGGCCGCGTGCCGTAACGAGCGTGTCGACGGTTCTAAGCGGCGGCCATAAAGCTCGCAGGTTAACGGTCTCGCAAACGCACTTCGTACCCACCTTCGCTCCAGCGCAACTCGACTCGGTCGAGGCCATCGACAAGGATGTCTGCGTCTGCGAGCTCCTCGGTAGAGACCGTGCCGCTGATGGCTAACACGGTGCATCGTGCGGCGCGGCCGGACTGCACACCGGCTGCTGCGTCTTCGAGTACTAGGCACCGTGCAGGGTCGGCGTCCAGCATCCGTGCTGCGAGCAGGTAGGGCTCCGGCGAGGGCTTCGGCTCGGTGACGTCGTCTGAGGCGACGACGACGAGCGGTGACGTTATCTTGGCGGCGGCCAGGCGCGCCGTGGCGAGCTGCCGGGTGCCCGAGGTCACGATTGCCCAAGTGCCCGGTACCAGCGAGTTAAGCAGCTCCGTGGCGCCAACGGCGGCACGGACGGTTCCCGCATCCTCCAGTTCGAGACGTTGGATCTCCTGGGCGGCTCGCGCCGCATCGGCTGGCACGAGCATCGCGGCCGTGTCGGCTGCGGGGCGTCCATGGTAGGCAGCGATCTCCTCGACCGTGAAACCGTACATGTTGCCGAGCTTCTCCCACGACCTATTCACAGATGCTGTGGAGTCGACGAGGGTGCCGTCGAGGTCGCAGAGCAGCGCGTCGAAGCGGCGCGCTATCGCTGCGTCCGTGACCGATGACGTTCCTGAGAAGCCAAGCGCGATGAGCACGCGGCGAACTTGCTGGCTGGTGGTCAGGGCTGCGTCGACGTCGATTCTCGGAACGCGCGGCGGGGTGAGATCATCGGCTGGCCGGTGCGCGTCACGCGTTTCGCCGCGCCGTGCCCGGCGAGCAGCGATCAGATCGCGATCGCCAACGATGTGCACCATCACGAGTTGGCCTGGCGCCGCAGCGCGTTTGAACATCTCGTAGGCCTTGCCCCCGGCCAGCTCTGCGGTGAACGGTGCTACGAGCACAGCACCGCCGGCGGAACGGACGACGTCGGCGGTCACCGCGGCCAACGCCGCATACCGACCGTCGCGAATGGCTGCCCGGTCAGGCGAAGACAGCCAATGGCCGCCGAGACGCTCGGCAGGTATCGCATCGAGCACCGGATTCGTCATCGCATCCAGGTCGAGCAGGGGCAGCTGGAGGCGTCGCGCAAGCGCGGCGCCGAGCGTCGACTTGCCACTTCCGGCGACCCCGGCCACGGCAATCACGACCCGCTCATCAGTGAGCATGCACACACTCTACGCGCCGCTGACTTCGATGTCATTACGTCTCATGTCACCGAAGCCATGCGCTACTATGACTCCGATGACACGCATAGTCCGGGATGCGAAGGAGCGACGTTGAGACAGAGCACCCGGGATGTTGAACAAGTGCTCCCCAGCCGGACCGACGGAAGCCATCCCGACCAGGTGAGGTCCGGCTTCTCGTCATTGCCACCGCGTCCAACTGGCGAAGATCCGCATGGCCTGCTGGTTGCGGGGATTGACCTCGGCAGCACCAACGTCAAGCTCCTAGTCACTGAGCGCTACGGCGACGCTGTGCTGCAGCTGCAGGCTCCGACACCATGGACCACCGCGGGGTCGCGAACCGAGATGCCCGGCAAGACCCTGACGGGCGCAGTGCGAGCCCTGCTGCATGAGGCGGACGCGGTCTTGGAGCCGCAGCGGCGTCGGGTCGGAGCGATCGCCATCACGGGCATGGGTGAGTCTGGCGTGCTCGTCGGTCCAGACAACGTGGAGCTCACGCCGGCCATAGCGTGGTTCGACGGTCGCGGCGAGGCAGAAATCCACGCTTTTCCAGAGGCGGTGCGGCGCGAGTTCAGCGGACGGACCGGATTGCCGCTCGGCAGCCAAGTCACCGTGGCGAAGCTGGCCTGGTTCGCCGCTCATGGAGTGGACCTCGCGGGGGCGATCTGGTTGAACCTGCCTGAGTTCCTCGCTTGGTCGCTCGGCGCGGAACCCGTGGCTGAACTTTCACTCGTCAGTCGGACCGGCCTGCTGAACCAGGACACCTCGGCGCCTTGGCCGGCGATGCTCGACGCTCTCGGCGTCGGCCCGGCGATCCTGCCCCGCCTGGTCGAGGCCGGTACTCCGCTTGGGAAAGCCCGAGACTTGCCGCCAGCCTTCCGCGCCGCCCTGCTCACCGTAGCTGGGCACGACCACCTCGTCGCCGCGGAAGCGGCGGGCCACGTCGGCGTGGACACATACCACGTCTCACTGGGCACCGCCGAAGTACTGCTTCGCGTGATCGACAAGCCGCTTGGACGTGCGGCGCGCGAACGACTCGCCGGCTATCTCATCAACGAGGTCCACCACATCGTCCCTGGCAAGCGTGTGCTGGTCGCAGGATTGAAAACTGGGCTGTTGCTGAGCCGTGCGATGCATGCCATCGGGGTGCACGACCGGGCGGCGCGTGCCGAGCTTGACCGCGCTGTGGTCGCCCTTGGTCCGCTGGCTGAGGGCGACCCAGGGCCCGTCACCGCGAGCGGTGCGCGCAACGACGACGGCGAGTTGCGGCTGACGTTCACCGCTGACGGCGCCCGCCCCGAACACGTGTTCCGTGCCGTCCTCGAGCACAGCAACGATGAGATCCGCCGGCTCATCCATGCGATGGACGCGGAGCTTCCGCCAGCGACCTCGGCGATTCTGACCGGCGGCTGGATCGGGATGCGCAGCGTCGTAGACGCACGCGCCGAGGTTCTGCCTCATCTCACTGTGTCCGACCGCGCACAGGAGACCGCCTACGGAGCGACCCGGTCCGCTGCGCGCCTGCTCGACGTGACCGCAACCCCGTAGCGACAGCTACAGAAGGAGGAAAGCATGACCACCGACTACCTCGTGAAGAACAAGCTCACGACGCTCGAGCGCCGGGGCCTGAGCGCGATCTCGACCCCGAACGGGCACATGCTTGTCGTCGCTGCCGATCAACGCAATAGCATGAAGGCCGTCCTTCAGGACGCCCCCGACGGCGCCGCTGGCATCAGCAAAGAGGCACTCGCCGAGGCCAAGCTCGATCTCGTGACCTACCTCGCGAATTACGCCCCTGCGGTGCTGTTGGACCCGGAGGTTGCCCTGCCGCAGGTGATCGACCGGGATATTCTCGGCCGCGATACTGCTCTCGTGGTCGGCATGGATGCCTCTGGCTTCGAGACCGTCGACGGCCTGAAGTACACCAGCTTCGTCAATGGTGTCACTCCGCGCACCGTCCGCGAACTCGGCGGCGGTGTGGTGAAGATGCTGTGGTACATCCGTCCCGACAAACAGGGGGACGACTCGCGTCTTGCTAATGAGATCCACTCCCTTGCCGCCGCCTGCGTACAGGAAGGTATCCTTCTTATTGCGGAACTGCTGACGTACCAGCTTGAGGGCGAGTCCGACAGCGAGTACGCTGCAGCATTCCCCGGCCTGGTCGCCGGTGGTGCCCGTCTGGCAGTCGAGGCCGGCGTCAAGGTCCTCAAGCTCCAGTACCCAGGCTCGCTCGAGGCCTCCCAAGCCGTCACGGAGGCTGCTGCCGGTGCGCCGTGGGCCGTCCTCTCCGCTGGTGTGGACCACGAGACCTTTGTTGGCCAGGTCCGCACCGCAATGCAAGGCGGCGCGAGCGGCGCCATGGCCGGTCGGTCGCTGTGGAAAGACAGCCTGTCGGTGCTCCCGGAGCGTCGCAAGGAACTGCTCACCACGCAGGCACTGCCGCGCCTGCGTGAGCTCGAGTCTGTCGTCGACGGGATCTGACCGTCTTTAGGTGCCCAGCGGAGATGAAAGCCTGCGGTCGAGTTGAGCACGGCTGTGAGCGGGGGTGACGCCGCTGTGGGTGCGTCGAGTGTTAGAGGGGGCACGAGAAATGAGGTTGAACGCGGCAGTATTGAGTAACGGGATTGCTGGGGTTGCGACGCCGTCTTATGATCGCGGCGATGTGACGGTGGGGATCGTCCATTTTGGTGTGGGTGGTTTTCATCGTGCGCATCAGG
>Ga0255363_100057_pt1 | contig 43743 bp, 39 predicted proteins | sample GFST100metaG_FD_186007 | JGI IMG/M metagenome (GOLD analysis project Ga0255363, IMG submission 186007) | Peat soil microbial communities from Stordalen Mire, Sweden - G.F.S.T100 | ecosystem: Environmental > Terrestrial > Soil > Wetlands > Peat | place: Sweden: Norrbotten County, Stordalen Mire... | reverse complement strand
CCACCAAGACGGTGCCCAACGTCGGCAAGGGCTCTTCCTCGACGTCGACATCGACGTCGTAGACCGACCCGTTCACGGTGATATTAAGCTTCATCTTGTCCTCGTCGTGGAATCGATGTCAGTGGGGTCCGCCGGTTGCCTTACGCATGAAGGTTTGCGTGTGACTGCTGGAGGGCATAGCGTCCCTGCGAGGCCCAGCCGCTGCCACGGCGCAGATGGACCTGCTTGATGGTGGCCCGTTTACCGAGATATGCCGCGCAGGCGGCGGAGATGGCCAGCAGAACATCCTCGCTGACCTCAGGGTGACAGTGCGCCGCCTGTTCCTCCAGGGTCTGGACGCGCGTATTCAGCTGCGCCACGAGAGCCTTCAGCTCGGCAACGGTGTCATTAGTCTCGCTCATGCTGCCTCCTTTCGGGGAGAAGTCGATCAGAGCGGTATCAGTCCGTGCTTCTTTGACGGACGCTGCTCGCGCTTGGCAACGAGATTCTCCAACGCAAGCGCCAGCTTGGCGCGTGTATCAGATGGCTCGATGACGTCGTCGACCAGACCGCGGGCGGCCGACACATAGGGCGTGGAGAAGGTATCGCGATAGAGCTGCACGAGCTCTGCCCGCTTGGCGACCGGGTCGTCGTCGGCGGCGATCTCCTTCCGGAATACCACCTCTGCCGCACCCTCGGCACCCATCACGGCGATCTCGGCAGTCGGCCACGCGAAGACGCGGTCGGCACCCAGGTCCTTAGCGCACATGGCCAGGTACGCACCGCCGAAGGCCTTGCGCAGCACCAGGGTGATCTTCGGAACGGTTGCCGCGGAGTATGCGTACAGCATCTTCGCCCCGTGCCGGATGATCCCGCCGTACTCCTGGCTGATACCGGGTAGGAAGCCGGGAACGTCCACCAGGGTGACCAGCGGGATGTTAAACGCGTTGCAGAACCGTATGAACCGCGCACCCTTGTCGGACGCATCGATGTCAAGCACCCCGGACAAGGCCATCGGCTGATTGGCGATAAATCCAACCGTGCGGCCGGTGATGCGCCCGAAGCCCACGACGATGTTGGTGGCAAATCCGGCATGGGACTCCAGGAAGTCGCCTTGGTCGACAACCTTGGAGATGACATCCCGGACGTCGTAGCCCTTCTTCGGGTCATCAGGGATGATCTCGTTGAGGCTCTCGTCGGGCTCGACGTCATCATGGCCGGCGATGAACGGCGGCTCCTCGGCGTTGTTGCTCGGCAGGAAGCTGAGCAGCTTCTTCGCGATGAGGATCGCCTGATGGTCGTCCTCCGCCACGAAGTGGGTCACGCCGGAGCGCACCGCGTGGGCTGCAGGCCCGCCCAGATCCTCGGCGCTCACCGTTTCTCCGGTGGTCTGCTTGATCACGCCGGGACCGGTGATGAACATCCGTGACGCCGCGGTCTGGATGATGAAGTCCGTCAACGCCGGGGAGTAGACCGCGCCACCGGCGCAGGGGCCGGCGATGATCGAGATCTGTGGCACCACGCCGGACAGCGCGACGTTCTGGTAGAACACCTTGCCGTAGCCGGACAGGGAGTCGATGCCCTCCTGCACGCGGGCGCCGCCGGAATCGTTGAAGAAGATGAACGGGGTGCCGTTGGCCAGCGCGGAGCGCATCGTGGCGGCCACCTTGCCCGAGTGCATCTCACCGGCGGAGCCACCGGCGACGCTGAAGTCCTGGCTGGCGATGTGGACCGGGCGACCCAGTACCGATGCCGCCCCGGTGACCACACCATCGGCCGGCATGACGGCGGTGTCCATACCGAACAGCGTGGTGCGGTGCTCGGCGAGTAACCCGCTTTCCTCGAAGCTGCGCGGGTCGACCATCTCGTCGATCCGCTCGCGGGCGGTCATCTTGCCGGCGGCGTGCTGTTTGGCGTGGCGCTTCTCGCCACCTCCGGCCATGACCTTTTCGCGGCGGGTGCGCAGCTCAGCGATTCGCTCCTGCATAGTCACAGGTTTGCTCGCGGGCTTGGTCGAGGTCTTGGGTGCGGTGGGCTGTTTAGGCATATCCGAAGTCACTTCTCCTGGGCGGGCTGCACGGCAACAGAATTCTTCTTGCCGTTGATGGTGATCTCGTACTTGATCGGGCCGCGTACGGGGCCCGTCTTGGAGTCGTTGCTAGCGGCAGCGGCGCGCTCCGCCTCGAGCTCGGCCGGATCCTTACCGAGGTTGATCGGGCCATCGCCGCGGGTGGTGAAGAACTTCGGTGCCACCTTGGGGAACATGGCGTAGGTCAGCACATCCTCGTCGGAGCCGTCAAATCCATCGATGGCCTCGGCCTGGCTGCGCAAGGCCGCCCATTCAGGGGCGATGAGGTCGGCTGGGCGCTGGGTGATGGCCTCCTTGCCGGACTGGGCCTTGGCCAGGGCGACGACGTCGGGATTCTTCTCTCCCATGGCGTAGCCGTAGTAACCGAGCATCAGGTCGGCGAACTCACCGGTCAGGGTCTTGTAGCGGCCCATGATCACGTTGAACACCGCCTGGGTGCCGACGATCTGGCTCGACGGCGTGACCAGCGGCGGATACCCGGCGTCCTTGCGGACACGCGGAACCTCTTCGAGCACCTCATTCAGCCGATCGCCCGCGCCCTGTTGCTTGAGCTGGGACTCCATGTTGGAGATCATCCCACCGGGGATCTGGCTGTCGAAGATGCCGGTTTCCACGTTGAACGCGGACATGAACTGCGCGTAGCGGGGCTTGATCTGCGCAAAGTGCTCCTTGATCTTGCTCAGGCGCACCTTATCGAGATCGGCGATGTAGCCGGTGCCTTCCAGCATCTCCTGCAGCGACTCTGTCGGGTTGTGACCGGGACCGAGCGACAAGGAGCTGATGGCCGTGTCGACGACATCCGCGCCGGCTTCGATGGCCTTCATCAGCGAGACCAGGGTGACGCCGGTAGTCGCGTGGCAGTGGACATTGATCTGCATGTCGGGAAGCTCGGCCTTGATGGCCGCAACGAGGTCGTAGGCCATCTGCGGCTTGAGCAGAGCGGCCATGTCCTTGATGGCCAGGGAGTCGACCCCGACGTCGGCCAGCTCGCGGGCCTGACGCACAAAGCCCTCAACGGTGTGCAGGGGGCTGGTCGTGTAACAGATGGTGCCCTGTGCGTGCTTACCGAACTTCTTCACGGCGGCGATGGCACGCTCGACGTTACGGGTGTCGTTAAGGGCGTCGAATACCCGGAAGACATCCATGCCGTTCTCGGCGGCCTTCTCGACGAAATGGTCAACAACGTCATCGCCATAGTGGCGGTAGCCCAACAGGTTCTGGCCACGCAGAAGCATCTGTAGCCGGCTTTTAGGCATCAGCTTACGGAACGTTCGTAGCCGTTCCCAGGGATCCTCGTTGAGGAACCGAATGCAGGCGTCGTAGGTGGCACCGCCCCAACACTCGACGCTCCAGAACCCGGCGTTATCGATGTCGGCACAGGCACCGACCATGTCTTCGGTTGCCATTCGGGTCGCCATCAAAGACTGGTGGGCATCCCGGAGGGCAAGCTCCGTGACACCGATCTTCCGCTGCGTATCCATGCTATCTACCACGCTCCTGAGGTTCTTGGTCGTAAGGACACCATGGATCCTGCGATCGAATCAGTTGTCGGTCTAAACATGAGAAGTGCCTTCACGCTGAGGTGCCACTTGTTGGGTGGATAAGGAGTGGTGAACCTCATTAACGGTAACCACGCCACGAAGCATAGGCTCCGTCGCCGAAATATGGAGTGGAAACTCTTCGCACTCCGAGGTCATCACCGCCGAGAGCTCAGACCGAACCCGTTGAATTGTTCCAAAGGGACGGTTACTGGTCTTCGTCATCTGAAGCAACGTCGGCTACGCTTCTAAAGTTACGAGCAAGAGTTCGGTCAGCGCCTGTGTCACACGATCTCCCAGAATGGTTTGGCAGTTCTCATGGTGTCCGCGCGCCCTCGGACGAGAGCGACGGAACCATCGGGAATCAGTCAAATCTCTGCGATCACAACTGACTAGTCCATCTTCGAACAATCTAACATGTTCTTTGTCTGGACATCCTCTTGCGGAACCTGTCAAGCCTGGTGAGACTCCGTGTCTGGTTTTAGCCTCGATCCACTGATTCGCTGGTTTGCCGGTGCCGGGAGCCCACATGTCGCGCGCACGCACGCGCGAGTGCTGCGGAGCCTATCGGCGATCCGGACCGTCCTGCGGCAGCTCGAAGGGGAGCGAGCGAGTTGAGCAGCAGCTCCCAGGGCGAGCTCGCCTTTGCCGGCCCCGGCGCGCTGGCGGCGGCTGTGCGCGCCCGTGAGTTGAAGGCCCGCGAGCTGGTCGAGCTGTGCCTTGCGCGCATCGACCAGCTCGATCCGGCGCTGAACGCCTTCCGGACGACGCTGCCGGAGCAGGCGCTGGCGGAGGCTGACGCGATCGACGCCGGCGATCCCGCTGACGCCGGCCCGCTGGCCGGCGTCCCGTTCGCGGTCAAGGACGATCTGCCGCTCCGTGGCCAGCCGATGACGCTCGGCTCCCGCTCGCCGGCGGCGCCGCAGGAGCGCGACGCTGAGGTGGTGCGGCACCTGCGCGAGGCAGGTGCAATTCCGATCGGGATCACGAACGTCCCGGAGCTGACCCTGTTCCCGTGGACCGCCTCCGACGCCAACGGCGTCACCCGCAACCCCTGGGATCCGACGCGCACGCCGGGTGGCTCCTCGGGTGGGTCGGCGGCGGCCGTTGCGGCCGGCATGGTGCCGGTCGCGACCGGCACCGACGGTGGCGGCTCGCTGCGCATCCCCGCGGCCTGCTGCGGCCTGGTGGCGATGAAGCCGAGCCGTGGGCGGGTCTCGTCCCGGCCGCTCGGCTCGACTTGGCTGGGGATGGCTTGCTACGGGGCACTGGCGCGCACCGTTGCCGACAGCGCGTTGCTACTGGATGTGGTCGCGGGCACGACGGCGGAGGACCCCTATCGGCTGCCGACGCCGAACGTCAGCTTCGCAGAGGCGGTCCGCTCGGGCCCGAGCCGGCCGCTGCGGGTCGCGATCTCAACGGCGCTGCCCCTTGGCGAGTACGCGCGCCTATCCGGCGAGCAGCGGCTGGCGTTCGAGCGCACTGCCCGGCTGCTCGCCGAGCTCGGCCACGAGGTCGAGCCGCGCGACCCCGCTTACGGACTCGTCTCGCTGGAGTACATGGCGGCGCTGCTCGGTGGTGCCCACGACGACCTCGGTAAGCTCAGCGATCCCCGCCTGACTGAGCGGGCGACGCGTCAGACCGTCGCCGTCGGGCGCTTCGTGACACAGCGCGTGCGGCGCCGGCTGTTCGCGCGGCGACCGCGGACGACGGCGCGGATCACCGCGCTGTGGGACGAGTTCGACGTGCTGCTGACGCCGGGACTGGCCCGGACAGCGCTCGCCGCCGAGGGTGGCTACGGCCACTCGGCCTTGCACGGCCTCTGGATCGCCTCGCAGTTCATGCCGTACTACCCGGTGTTCAACCTCACCGGCCAGCCGGCGATCTCGCTGCCAGCGGGGCTGGGGGCGGATGGCCTGCCGCTGTCGATCCAACTGGTCGGCCGAGTCGGCGACGAGGCGACACTCTACGCACTTGCCAGCGAGATCGAGGCCGCCCGCCCGTGGGCTTTCGATCGCCCGCACCTCGCCACCCTGTGAGCGCCGGCCGTCCTAACGCCTGCGAAGATACTCGCGCTCGCGCTAGCTGGGGGCCAGCAAACGCTAGCTGGGGGCCAGCAAGCCGTGGACGAGCGCATTGACGTACCGGCGCAGCACCTCATGCCGGTCACGGACGCACTCGGCGCCGAGGCTCATCCCCAGCACGTCGATGTAGATCGCGGACCACACGATCCGGCCCGCTTCGTGCGGGCTTAGCTCAGACCGTAGGCGGCTGCCCGGCTCGGAGGCGATTAGCTCGCCGAGCCTGATGTCGAGCTCGATGAGCGTCGCGATTGCTTGGTCGCGATACGGGCCGTCGTTGCCGTAGACCAGCTCGCGGTGGTAAGCGATGAAGTTCTCGGGATAGGCGGACGCCAGGTCGACGATCGGCGCGAGCAGCGCGCAGACGCGATCGACGGCTGTGCTCTCGCTGCCCATGTCGCGCAGCTGCCGTTCGGCGGCCGGCAGCACGCTCGTCTGCACGAGGTCGTTGGTCACGAGCAGTAGCAGCTCTGCCTTGCTGCCGACGTAGTTGAACAGCGTGCCCTCGGACACCCCGGCGGCACGGGCGACCGCCAGGGTCGTGACCTGATCGAACGGCTGCTCGCGGAACAGCCGCGTGGCGGTTGCGTAGATGCGGCGCATCTTATCGGCCTTGTTGCGCTCGCGGCGCGACAAGGGCTCGTGTGTTGATCTCACGGCAGTCATCTTGGTTCTCACTCGGATCTGAAGGTGCCGGACGGGTCGCCCGCGGGCGCGGCGGCACGGCCGCGCATCGGAGCCTCCTTGCGGCAAAAACTGAGTACACTCAGAAACATAGACGGCACCCAACGAAGTATCGCCGATAACCGGTGCGAGCTCGGTTCCGGACGGTCGTAGAACGCCCAGGGTAGGCGACTTACGTGGTCAGCAAGGAGCAATTGCATGGCTCTCTACCACAGTCCGATCTGGTCATCCCACCACGGTAACCGTCTGCGGCTCGCTGACCGTCGGCGAACGGTCCGGGTGCCAGCTGCTCGCGCGGCGCTACGGCCCGCGCCGCGCCCGCGGGCATGCGTTCGCCCGCGGGCACGCGTTCGCCCGTGTGCACAAGTTGGCCTCTGGGCACGCGTTGGCCTGCGCGCGAGACGCGCGCGAGCACCCGCCACGGCAAGCCGCTTCGCACTGACCTGATTGCAGCGTCCGTGTCCCAGCGGTGGCGACGATCACATTCGAGGAGGGGAGGTAGTGCATGTGGTATCTCAACGAGGACAGGACCCTGATCCAGCAGACGGTGCGCGAGTTCGTCGAGAAGGAAGTCCGCCCGGTGGCGCTGGAGATCGACGAAGCCGACCGCTTTCCGCTTGAGCTGTTCAAGCGCGCGGGTGAGCTGGGGCTGCTGGGCATCACCATCCCCGAGCAGTACGGCGGGATGGGCAGCGACTACACGACGTTAGCTGTCGTGATGGAGGAGATCGCGAAGGCGAGCCCGGTGCTGTGCGTGGCGATGGGAGCCCACAGCCAGCTTGCCGGAGGCATGCTCAACATGCTCGGGACACCTGAGCAGAAACGCCAGTGGCTGGTACCCGCGGCCAGTGGCGAGATCGTCCTGGCCTGCGGATCGACCGAGGCGGTCGGCGGTGCCGACCACGAGGAGCACTCGACTCGCGCCGTGCTCGACGGCGATCAGTGGGTGATCAACGGCGGCAAGGTGCTGATCTCGAACATCGGCGTAGCCGACCTCTACGTCATCCTGGCGATCACCGCCGACCACGTCGACCCTGTGACCAAGGCCGGGTTCAGCGCCTTCCTGGTACCCAAGGGCACGTCCGGCCTGATGATCGGCACGCCCGAGCGCAAGCTCGGCTGGCACGGCTCAGCCACCGGCTCGATCGACTTCCAGGATCTGCGCGTGCCGAAGGCGAACATCCTCGGCCCGGAGGGCGGCTGCATGCAGGCCATGTTCGTATCGGCCACCGACGAGTTCCTGACCTGCGGCCCGGTCGGCCTGGGCATCGCCGAGGGCGCCTTCGAGATGGCCTTCGACTACTCGATGCACCGCATCCAGCACGGCCAGCCGCTGTACGACCGCTTCCAGGTGACGCGCCACAAGCTCGCGCAGATGTGGATGGACATCGAGGAGCTGCGCGGCCTCGTGTACTCCGTGCACGCCGAGCGCGACACCGGCGACTTGCAGCTACCGCAGGGTCGCATGCTGAAGATCAGGGGCGCCGAGATCTCGGAGCGGGTCGCGCGCGATGCGATCCAGCTATACGGCGGGCTTGGCGTGGTCCGCGAAGTCGGCGTCGAACGCTACTGGCGCGACGCCAAGGTGCTGGCGATCGGCGGCGCCTCGATCGAAGCGATGACCGAGGAGATCACGCAGCTGCTGAAGGCCGGTGCCCAGCAGGCTCAGCGTTGAGAGAGGAGCAGGGATGATGACTGACTACACCGATAAGGTCGTCGCGATCACTGGCGCGGCCAACGGGATGGGCCGCGAGCTAGCTGGACGGCTCGGCGCGGCTGGCGCCAAGCTGGCGCTGGGAGACATCGACCAGGAGAATCTGGACGCCTGTACCAGCCGCCTGCGCGAGCAGGGCGCCGCGGTGATCCAGGACTGCTTCGATGTCGCCGACCAGGCCGGGATGGAGCGGTTCGCCGAACACGCCTTCGACGCCTACGGCCAGGTCGACTACGTGTTCTCCAACGCCGGCGTGATCTCCGTCGGCGCGATCTGGGCCGAGCCGCTCTCCGACTGGGACTGGCTCTTCGGCACCAACACGATGGGAGCGGTGCATGCGATCCGCGCGTTCATCCCACGCCTGATCGAGCAGAAGGTTCATTCGCACTTCATCACCACGGCCTCGATCGCCGGCCTGCTGACGGTCGAGAACTCCCCGGCCTACGTCGCCTCGAAGTTTGCGTCGTTGTCGCTGACTGAGGTGCTCGAGCTGCAGTTGCAGGACGCTGGCGCACCGGTGACGGCGCACGTAGTCTGCCCCGCGATCGTTAAGACCGACCTGATGAACTGCGCCCGGCACCGCGTGGCGGGCAGCTTCGACCCGGGCGACCCCTACTACCGCAGCGAGGACTTCCAGCGCCGCGCGCATGGCGCCGCGGACGAGATGGAGGCCGTCGGCATTCCCGTCGAGCAAGCCGTCTCGACGATCCTCGAAGAGGTTGAGAAGGGCACCTTCTACATCCTCACCCACCCGCAGTACAACCCCGCCATCCTCGGCCGCGTGCAGGGCATCGTGGGTGGCGTTCGTCCGACCAAGGTCGTGCGCTGAGCGCAACGAGGCTAACACCATGTACACGTATACGAAGGACTACGACCACGTCGTCACCAGCAACGTCGACGGCCACATTGCCACGATCACGCTGGCGTGCGCCGAGAATCAGAACCGGATCACCGAGCAGCAAATCGACGAGCTGACCGACGCGCTGCAGCAGGCCAGCTGGGACACGGAGGTTCGGGTGGTGCTGTTGACCGGCACCGGTCCCGTCAGCTTCGGCCCCGGCTCGCTGAAGATCATCCAGAGCAAGCTGGCCCATGATCTTGTCTCCGCCCGCCAGGTGATGAGCCAGATCGCCGCGATGGTCAGGTTGATTTACACGATGCCGAAGCCGGTGATCGGCGTGGCGGAGGGAGCCTGTGTCGGCGGCGGCGCGAACCTCCTGCTCAGCACCGACATCGTGATCGTCGGCGCGGAGGCCAGCTTCCAGGAGATCTTCGTCGACTACGCCATGAGCCCCGATACCGGCGGGCTGTGGGCGCTGCAGCGCCTGGTCGGGCCGATGCAGGCCAAGGTGCTGGCGATGACTGCCGAGACCGTCCCAGCGGCCAAGGCCAAGGAGCTCGGCATGGTCTACGAGGTGACCGCGACGGGCAAGGCGCTCGAGCATGCCCAGGCGCTGGCGCAGACGATCGCCGCGAAGTCGCCGCTGGGCGTCGGCCACGTGAAGCTGCTCTCCAACCAGATGCACGACTACACGCTGGAGACCTACCTCCAAGCCGAAAGCGACTACCTGGCGGCCGGCGCGCTCAGCAGCGACTTCAAGGAGATCGTGGCCGCGGCCACGGAACAGCGCAAGCCGGCGTTCAAGGGCTACTAGGCGGGTCCGCTCACGTCGGCGGCGTGGGGCTGCCGGAGGCGCCGCCGACGTTGGGCGGGGCGAGCCTGCGAACGATGGAAAGAGACCGATGAGGAAGTGCAAATGAACGTGGCAGTGGCGTACAAGTGGGCTGCCGACCCGCAGGAGGCAGCCGTCGGTGAGAATGGAGTGGTCGACTGGTCGCGGGCGACGTCTGCGATCAGCGAGTACGACGCCGTGGCGATCGAGGTCGGTGTCCGCTTCGCGGCGGAGACCGGTGGCGAGTGCGTGGGCGTCAGCGTCGGCACCAGCGCGGCTGCCGCGTCGTTGGCGAAGAAGGCGGCGATGTCGCGCGGCATGGATCGGGGGCTGGTGGTGGCCGACGACGCGCTCGGCGGCGCCGTCGAGACCGAGCAGGCGCAGGTGCTGGCGCAGCTCATGCGCCACGCCGGAGTCGAGCTGCTCCTAACCGGCGACACGTCGATCGACGAAAACGCGCGGATGATGTCGGCGCTGGTCGCCGGCTACCTGCACTGGCCCTGCTTGCAGCAGGTCCAAACGATTCGCCGCGCCGAGCAGGGTCTCTCGGTCACCCAGAAGGTCGTCGGCGGCAGCCATGAGGTCGAGGTCCAGGGGCCGCTGGTCGCGGCCATCGCGACCGACGCCGCATCCGCCCGGGTCCCGGGCATGAAGGACATCCTCACCGCCAGCAGGAAGCCGTTCGAGCAGCTGCAGCTGGCCACGCTCGCTCGCACGCCGGTGACGCTCGCAGTCGCCGCCAGCTCTCGTCCGGCCGGCAAGGCACGCAAGAACGAGATCTTCCGCGGCGACGATGCCGCCCAGCGGCTGGTCGTGGCGCTGCGCGCCGACGGCAGCCTGTGAGCGAAGGAGCCAGGCAGATGAGCACTTCATGGATCGTCACGAGCACTCCGGCCATCGCCGCGCTGGTGCAGGCCGGCCGCACGCTCGCCGAGCAGGTGAAGGTGATCGCCGTCGACTGCGACGCGACCGCGATTAAAGGGGTCGAGGCGATCACCGCGGTTGCCGCCGCAGCGCCTGACATCCCCGTCGAGGCGCTTGCCGGCAGCGTGGCCGAGGCGATCGACGCAGGTCCAGGCGACGTCGTCCTGGTACCGGACCGTGCCGCTGACCGGGTGCTGGCCGGTGCGATCGCGGCCCGCTACAACGCCCCGGTGCTAACTGGCGTAACGGCGCTGCAGCCGCACGGGGTCTGCATCCGGCGCTTCGGCGGCATCGCCGAGCAAACCATCACACCCGATCAGCTCCTCGTGCTGGTGATGGATGCCGGTGAGCAGACCACGGGGGCACCGGCGCCGGTCGAGCAAATCGTCGCCCAGGACCACGCGGCCAGGGTCAGCAGCCGCCAGCCGGCAGGCGGGGACCGGGCGGACATCGCCCACGCCGCACGCGTCGTGGCGGTGGGGCGCGGCTTCAAGGCCGCTGGCGATCTGCAGCTCGCCGAGCAGCTGGCGCGGGCGATCGGTGCTGAGCTCGCCTGTACGCGGCCGCTGGCCGAGGGACTGGGCTGGCTGGAGCCGGACGCCTACGTAGGCGTGTCCGGTCTCCACCTGCACCCGGACCTCTACGTCGCGGTAGGTATCTCGGGGCAGCTGCAGCACATGTACGGCTGTCAGGAGGCGCACCGCATCGTCGCGATCAACAGCGATGAGCGCGCGCCGATCTTCGCTCAGGCGGACTACGGCATCGTCGGTGATCTCTACGAGGTCCTGCCGGCGCTCACCGACGCCGTTCGCCGGGCCGGCGTGGAAGGAGCCTGAAGTGGCTGACGATGAGCTGCTGGACGTCATCGTGATCGGCGCGGGCATCGCCGGCTCGGTCTGCGCTTACCAGCTCGCCAAGGCGGGCCACCAGGTGGCGGTGCTGGAGCGCGGCGCGGCACCCGGTGCCAAGAACCTCTCGGGCGGCGTCTTCTACTGCCGGGTGATGGACCACGTCTTCCCGGGCTTTGCACAGACGGCGCCGGTGGAGCGCCGGATCGTACGTAACCGCGTGGGCTTTATGAACGAGCGCTCGCTCGTCAGCCTCGACTACTGGGACGCCCGCCTCGGCTCACCGACGAACGCGGTGACGGTGCGCCGTGCGAGCCTGGATGCCTGGCTGGCCGAGCAGTCCGAGCAGGCTGGCGCGATAGTGATGCCGGGCGTGCGCGTCGACTCGCTGATCACGGACGGCGCGCAGGTTACCGGCGTGCGCGCGGGCGAGGACGAGATGCGTGCCCGGCTGGTGATCGCCGCCGATGGGGTGAGCTCCTTCATCAGCCAGGCAGCCGGCTTGCGCAACCGTGCGCCCGAAGAGCAGCTCGCGCTGGGTGTGAAGTCCGTGATCGCTCTACCCGCGGAAGCGATCGCGCAGCGGTTCCAGCTAAGCGGCGACGAGGGCGCGGCCTACACGTTCGTCGGCGACGCAACCCAGGGGATCGCAGGCGGCGGCTTCATGTACACCAACACCGCCTCGATCTCGGTCGGCGTGGTTCTGAGGCTGGACGATCTGAAGCGCTCGGGAAGATCCTCGTCCGAGGTTCACGACCATCTGCTCGAGCACCCGGCAATCGCCCCATACATCGCTGGCGGCGAGCTCATGGAGTACGGCTGCCACCTGATCGCCGAGGGCGGCAAGGCGATGCAGCACGACCTTACCCGTCCCGGCTTGATGGTGATCGGCGATGCCGCTGGCTTCACGCTGAACACCGGCCTCACGATCCGCGGCATGGATCTCGCCGCCCAGTCGGCGATCAGCGCTGCAGCCGCGGCCGATCGAGCGCTCAGCGAGCACGACTTCTCGCAAGTGGCGATGGACCGCTACCCGGCTCACTACGAGCGGACCTTCCTCGGTGCCGACATGGACACCTACGCGCGCATGCCCCGGCTGCTCGAGAACCGGCGCGTCTACGCCAGCTACGGTCCGCTGCTGGCGGAGCTGCTGCACGACGTCTACAACCTCGACACGACCCCGCGCCGGCACCTGCGCGCCACCGCGCGCAAGGCGTTGCGGAGCTCGCGGATATCTCCGAGGAGCCTCGCGCAGGACGCCATCGACGCGATCAGATTGCTCTGAGGAGGCAGGCATGAACATGTTTGGAACCGTGCCCGAGCGGCTTGCTCGCAATCACTTCGACCTCGACAAGGATGAGTGCCACATCGAGGTAAATCAGTCCCTCGTCAAAGCGACCGGGGTAGGCAAGCTGCTCGTACGCATCTGTCCTGCCCACGTTTACACGGAGGAGCCGGACGGCACGATCTCCGTTGAGTACGCTGCCTGCCTCGAGTGCGGCACCTGTCTGGCGCTCGCCCCGCCTGGCACGCTGAGCTGGCATTACCCTCGTGGCGGCTTCGGCGTTAGCTACCGCGAGAGCTGACCGCTATCCCTTATACCGAGAGAGAGGAGTAACCATGTCTTACTACGATCGGTTCCGGCCGCTTGCGACTCCAGGCACGTCCGAGCGCAAGCTGTACACGGTATCAGGTGGACTGTCAGCCTTGGCCGGCGCCTTCGTCGGCACGCCGAAGAGGGTCGAGCGCAAGACCGCGTAGCTAGTCGGCGCCGGCCTAGCGACAATGGCTGCGGCGGTGTACATGACCCGCGATGGGCAGATCGATGGGTCGAAGATCACAATTCTGGAGTGGCTCATGCTACTCGGAGGCGCTTTGGGCGGAATCAAGGAAGTGCGCTGTAATAAAGAGGCGATTGGAGCTACAAGATGTCAGTTTTCTATGTAAATGGTCCGCTGCCGTATGATCGCTTTCACCCGCTACCAACTCCTGGTGTTGAGAAGCGAAAGATCTACACGGTGGGGGCCGGGCTTTCGGCGTTGGCCGCGGCTTTCGTGGCGATCCGTGACTGCCACGTGCCGGGCGAGAACATCACGCTGCTCGAGCTGGGCAAGGTCTCCGGCGGCGGGGTCGACGGCGCCGGCTCAGCGGCGAAGGGCTACATCCTGCGCGGTGGCCACGAGATGGAGCCTCAATACAACTGCTTCTTCGATCTTTTCGCAGACGTTCCGGCGCCGACGCTCGGTAAGGGCTATTCGGTGCTGGACGAGATTCACCAGATTGAGGACGCTGACCCCAACTGGTCGAACTGCCGGCTCATCCGCAACCAGGGCGAGCGGCAAGACAACTCCAGCTTCGAACTCGATAGCCAGACGCGTGGTCTGATCATGAAGCTGCTGCTGGCGCGTGAGTCCGACGTCGAAGGCGTCGCGATCAACCAATACTTCCCGCCAGCATTCTTCAAGACGGTCTTCTGGACACTCTGGCGCACCATGTTCGCGTTCCACGACTGGGAGTCGCTGCTGGAGGTGAAGCGCTACATGCACCGCTTCCTCCCAAACTTCTGGGGCTTCAAGGACATGTCGACCGTGGAATACCCGGCGCACAACCAGTACGAAGACTGGATCAAGCCGCTGGAGGAGACGCTCGCCGCCAAGGGCGTGCACTTCGAGTACGGCTGCAATGTCCTTGACCTCGACCTGGATCTGTCCGGCGGGCGCAAGGTTGTCAAGGGAATCAAGCTTGAGCGCAACGGCAACCCCGAGACCATCAAAGTCGATGAGCGCGATCTGGTGCTGGTCACCAACGGCTCACTGATCGAGTGCACCGGGTATGGAGACATGCACCACCGGGCTCCGCTGATTACCGAAGAGCATGGCGGCTGCTGGAACCTCTGGCGGACACTGGCAGCGAAGGACCCCTCCTTCGGGCGTCCGGACGTGTTCACCCCTGGCTGGGAGAAGAGCGCCTGGGAGTCGTTCACTATTACGGCGAAGAAGTCAGCGCTGACCGATAAGATCGCCGAGCTGTCCGGCCACGACCCATTTGCTCACACGAAGGCTACGGGCGGCATCATCACGATTACCGATTCTGCGTGGGTGATGAGCTTTACGGTGAACCGGCAGCCGCAGTTCTTCGACCAGCCGGACGATGTAATCGTCATTTGGGGCTACGGGCTGCTGCAGCAGGCGCTTGGCGACCACGTGAAGAAGACGATGGCCGAGGCCACTGGCGAGGAGATCCTCGAGGAGCTGTGCTACCACCTAGGAATTCTGGATCAGTTCGACGACATCAAGGCGATGAGCATCAACATCCCGACGATGCTGCCTTACATTACGTCCTTCTTCCAGGTTCGCAAGGCGGGCGACCGTCCGCAGATCATACCTGAGGGCTCCGTCAACCTGGGTTTCATGGGCGAGTTCGTGGAGACGCCCTCGGATTGTGCGTTCACCCTTGAGAGTGCGATTCACACCGGTGAGGATGCCGTCTACCAGCTGCTCGGAGTCAACAAACGCGCGCCGGCGAACACAACTGGCCAGTACGACATCCGCAACATGCTGATGGCGCTACAGGCGCTATATGACGATCACATTCCGGGCGCGAACATCCTTGCGAAGGTCCTCGGTGGCACCTACTTCGAGAACCTCCTCAAGCTCCAGCCACCGCACCCGGGATGGAAGGCAACTCCAGCGCCCGGCACCCCGCCTGCAGCGGCGGCGGCGAGCGTTACCGTCTCCAGCGACGGTGCAGCAACGTCGAACGGCGCACCAGCGGTGAGCGGCGGGGTCCGCAGCTAAGCAGCCACCGCACCGCAGCCCGCTGACGCGAGCTGCTCGAACCGGCAGCCGGGGCGGCCGCCAGCAAATGGCGCCGTCCCAGCGCTGCTTAGACCCTGTCTCATTTACTCGGGGTGACAGGTGGATTCCGGGCGATGGCGTAATGTGGTTTCCCCTGGATCGTCGGGGGTTGGTTTAGGCTGCTTGCTCCTCGGACGCTATCGGGTCGGCCCGGTGGATCTGGTAGAGGTCGATCCGCTCGGACTCGCCGGCCGAGTAGACGTCGGCTGTGTCGACGAGGTTGATGCCGGCGTCGAGCATTACCACGGAGCTATGTAGACGCCGCTGGCGAACCGCTCGGGCGGCCCCGCCGCCGCGTTCGCGGAGCCAGCCAGTTCGGTAGCAAACTGTTTGGTGGTGCGTGGCGTGGAGGTGCGCGACGACGTGCATGGCCCGGCGGGGATTCGCGCCGGGTGAAGGTCGGCACCCGGATTCCGGGCGTCATCGAGGTCGGGCTCATCCAGGGTCGCAGGCGGCAACTGTTCGTCCCCGTCCACCATGACGCTCCGCGCGGCCTGCGTGGTCAGCTGGCCGTGGCCCGCGACCGCAGGCTGCAAATCTGCCGCCCCGGCCGTCCCGGCGGCGCGACCCTCCAGGCCGGGCCGCCGGACCCGACGTATCCTCCGGGGCGTGCACCCGCTGTGGATCGTCCTCATCGTCGCGGGCGTGGCCGCCGCCTTCTGCTGGGTCGCGTCGCTGATCACGAGCGATACATCGTGGGTGGACCGGTTGTGGTCGATCGTGCCAGTCGCCTACGCCTGGGTCTTCGCGGTGACCGCGGACGGGTCGGACGTCCGGCTCGACGTCATGGCGATCCTCGTGACGGCGTGGGGCGTGCGGCTCACTTTCAACTTCGCGCGAAAGGGCGGCTACACGGGAACGGAGGATTACCGCTGGGCGGTACTCCGCGCCCGGATGCGGCCCTGGCAGTTCCAGCTCTTCAACCTGTTCTTCATCGTGCTGTACCAGCAGGCGATCCTCGTGCTCATCACGTTGCCTTGCGCCACCGCCTACGCGCACCAAAGCGTGATGACGCCGCTCGACTGGCTGCTCGCGCTCGTCTTCCTCGGCTGCACCGTCGGCGAGACGATCGCGGATCAGCAGCAGTGGAACTTCCAGCGGTGGAAGCAGGCTGAGGCGCTGGCCGGGCGAACGCCGACGCCGGGGTTCGTCACTCGCGGGCTGTTCCACTATGCGCGGCACCCGAACTTCTTCTTCGAGCAGGCGCAATGGTGGGTGCTATTCCTCATCGGGGCGGTCGCGGCCCGTTCGCTGTTGCAGTGGACGGTGCTCGGGGCGTTCCTGCTCACGATCCTCTTCGTCGGCTCGACACAGTTCACCGAATCAATCTCGAGGTCCAAATACCCTGAGTACGCCGACTACCAGCGGGCGACCTCGCCAATCGTCCCGTGGTGGCCGCGGCATCTCGACTCGCCGGAGCCAGGCCGCCGCCAGGTGCCCTGAAATGTTCTTGAGGGTGATCCGTCACGTTTTTTGCGAGATCCCCCACTACATGAGTGTATGGGCGATTTCCTAGCGACTGAAGCTGATTTTTCGGCGTTCTACAGCCGTAATGCGACGGAGCTGCTCATGTTCTTCGCCCGCAGGACTTTCGATCCCCAGGCCTCGCTCGATCTGACTGCGGAGTCGTTTGTGCAGGCGTTTGCGTCCAGGCGAACTTTTCGGGGAACCGACAGCGACGCGGCACGAGCCTGGCTGTTCGCGATCGCTCGCCGGCAGTTGGCCAAGTACTTTGAGGCCGGTCACGTCGAGGCGAAGGTGAGATCCCGACTTCGTGGGCGGATGCCTACCGCGACCGACGATGACTTGGAGCGCATCGAAGAACTTGCCGGCTTAGCGGATCAGCGAGTCATTTTGCGGGAGCAGCTCAAGTCACTCAGTCCAGAACAACGCGAGGCAATCTGGCTGCGTGTTGTCGAGGAACGGCCTTACGCGGCAGTTGCGCGGCAGCTTGGCGTGACCGAACAGGTCGCGCGCGCCAAGGTGTCACGTGCTCTGCGGACGTTGGCTTTGACGTTCCCGCCGATCCATCAAGACAGATGTGAGCGCTGAAATGAGTGAAGATCTGCGCATCCTAGACGACATCCGTGCCTGCCTGGTCGCGACGTATTACCGCGATGGCCGTGCGAGAAAGCGTTGGCCCGCCTCACGTTCGTCGCTGGCCGTGCCAGCGGGAGCCATCCTGGCTGCAGGCACTCTGGTCGTTGTGCTTGTGCTTGTGCTTGTGCTCCGGGGAGGTGTAGTGACGTCACAGGCCGCGGCAGCCTTGGATGCTGCTGGGAAGGCTGCGGTAGCGAGCCGGGAGTACACGCTCAGTTCTCGCCAGCGATTTCGTGACCGGATCGTTTCGACGGAGCAGATGCGCATACCGGTGGTGAGCGGTCGATCTGGGAGCTTTGCATTCGGATCGGCCACGTCCGTGCCTGTGGTTGTCCGTGGTGTGCAAGTGACGGAGATCTCCCGGTCTGGTCGAGAATCTCAGAGAACGACGATCAGAACAACGTTCGCGAACCCAGCTGATCAAGCCAAATACGGCGGTCACGTAGCTCGCAAGCAGGTAACCACGACTGACTTGCCGCCGAGCGGCAAATTGGAGAGCCCTCTTTTCCCTGACAAGCCATGGTTGACCTACGCCGCTCTGCAGGCACTCCCGACAAACGCTAGACAACTCAAGTTGAGGATCGCCGCCCTCGCTAACGACGTCACGAACGCCGACGCGTCGTTGATCGCGGGGCAAGCCTCGGCGCCTACTAAGCCACAGTCCGACTCTTCTGGGCACGGGGTTACGGTGACGGCTCCGATGCACACTGTCAGTGGCCAGAGCAACAATGCCCATGGGGTCGCCCATGACAGTGCCCTGAGGCTGCATGTGATCGCAGGTCTGTTGGCGCTCCCCGTACGTCCCGCTGAGCGTGGCGCCCTCTACCGCGTGGCTGCCTCGTTGCCGGGGCTCCGCTACGACGGTGTCGTCTGCGATCAGCTGGGCAGAAAGGGCGAGGGCGTCTCGATTGCCGACGGAGCGGGGCGACTAGAGATGGTGTTTGACAAGCGCACCGGGGCCCTGCTCCAGGTGTCATCGAGCCTCGGAGCAGCCGGAACCAGCGTTGGGTTTGGCGAGATCACGCAGACGCTGCAGACATCAGCCGGCATGTGATCCGACTGACGTCACCCGAGCATGAGGACCCATGCAGCCAGGAACTTGGCCACTTTCCGGGGTCGTCATGGGTGGGCAGGTTTGCGATCAATCAACCGGGGTGATCGCCAGAGGACAGGTGGACTGCGGTCGCTTTTAGGCCATCACAGTCCTCTTGTGTCCACAGGGCTCTCCGAATAGCCCCGGCAGGATTCGAACCTGCGTCTCGCCGGTTATGAGCCGGGTGCTCTCACCACTGAGCTACGGGGCCGCCGGAGGGGACGGTAGCGAACGCGCCGCGTCGATGGCTGGTGGTGGCGGTGTGGGGGTGGCCGACCGGCGGCCGTGCAAGCAGCCGCTCGGCGACCGTTGCCGATTTTGTACATATGTTGTAGAAGATCGGCAACGGCCGGCGGAGAGCAGTGGCCGGCGGAGAGCGGCGGTCGGGGCAGGAAAGCAGGCGCGACAGTCGAATCACACGCTAGCCATGAAGCAAGCAACGATCATGAAGCAAGCAACGATCAGCTCTCCCGCGGCCGACGCTGAGCATCGGCACCAAGCGCTTTGCGAGTACATCAGCGCACGTTTCGACGAGTTCTCACGCTCGCAGAAGGATGTCGCGCAGTACATCGTCGATCACCTCGATGAGGCGGCCTTCCAGACCGCTGAGGAGCTGGCACGGCGTGCCAACACCTCGTCAAGCACGGTCGTGCGCTTCTCGCAGGCGCTCGGCTTCGAAGGCTTCCCGGAGCTGCAGCAGGCAGCTCGCGACGAGTACAGGCAGCGGCCCGCCGGTGGCTCTGGACCGCTGTTCTCGCTCGACCACACCGAGTGTGAGGCAATGCTCGCCACCGACCATGTGAACGTCGAGGACACTGCGCAACGGCTCTCGCGCGCGCAAATGTCAGCGGCTGTGGACGCGATCGTCGGCGCCGAGTCGGTGCTGCTGGTGGGCGTGGACCAGATGGCTTTCTTCGCCAGCTACATGCGGCATCTGCTGATGCTGCTCGACGTGCGCGCCGAGCTCGCGGCGAGCCCCTCGCAGGAGGCGCTCGGGCGGATCAGCCGCATCGGCGAGCACACGCTCGTCGTCGGCCTTGCCGCCGGGCGACCGCATCCGCTGGTCACGCGCACGCTGAAGCTTGCTCGCCGGCGCCACGCGCAGACCCTGTCGATCACCGATGCGACCCTCTCCGACGCCGCACGGCTCGCGCAGATCCGTCTTTACTACTCCTCGAACAGCCCCGCGTTCGTGCGCTCGCACACGGCCTTGCTGTCGCTGATCCAGGCGCTGGCGCACGGCGTCTACAGCCGCGACGTACAGCAGCACGAAGTCCGCATCAAGGCGTACAGGCTCCGCTGAGGTTCCGGTGGTCGTCGCGCCGGCCCCGGTCGGCGCGACGACCACCGGGGTCCATGGGCACGGCTCTTGCAACATTCCGCTGCCGGTCCGACCGGTGTACGCAACGGGGTTAGACTCAAATCGATATGAGCATCAACGGTCAGACAGCTCGCGAGGAAGGCACCTTCAGTGCGAAGGCCGGCCTCGCCGAGAACTTGAAGGGCGGCGTGATCATGGACGTGGTCACGGCCGAGCAGGCGAAGATCGCGGAGGACGCCGGTGCGGTGGCGGTGATGGCGCTCGAGCGCGTACCCGCGGACATCCGGCGCGACGGTGGCGTTGCGAGGATGTCGGACCCGGAGATGATCAAGGGCATCCAGGCGGCGGTCACGATCCCGGTGATGGCCAAGGCACGCATCGGCCACTTCGCCGAGGCACAGGTGCTGCAGGCGCTTGAGGTGGACTACATCGACGAGTCCGAGGTGCTGACCCCGGCCGACGAGGTCAACCACATCGACAAGTGGGGCTTCACGATCCCGTTCGTCTGCGGTGCCACGAACCTCGGCGAGGCGCTGCGGCGCATCGGCGAGGGCGCCGCGATGATCCGCTCGAAGGGCGAGGCGGGCACCGGCGACATCGTCGAGGCGGTGCGCCACCTGCGTCAGATCCGCTCGGAGATCCGCTGGTTGACCACGCTCGGCCCCGAGGAGCTGCCCGCCGCGGCGAAGGACCTCAAGGCGCCGCTGCCGCTCGTACGGCAGGTCGCGGCCGCCGGTAAGCTGCCGGTCGTCCTGTTCTGCGCCGGCGGCATCGCCACGCCGGCTGACGCATCGCTGGTGATGCAGCTCGGCGCCGAGGGCGCCTTCGTCGGATCCGGCATCTTCAAGTCCTCCGATCCCGAGCGCCGTGCCCGCGCGATCGTCGAGGCAACCACGCACTTCAACGATCCCGAGCGGGTCGCCGCTGCGTCGACCGGACTCGGCCAGGCGATGACGAGCATCGAAGCGGCCAAGCTTCCCGAAGCGGAGCGCATGGCCGGCAACGGCTGGTGAGCGCACCTCTCGTCGGTGTCCTCGCGCTGCAGGGCGACTTCGAGGCGCACGAGCGCATGCTCGCGCGCCTCGGCGCCGAGGCGCGCGAGGTCCGGGTGCCGGCGCAGCTCGACGGGCTCGACGCGCTGATCCTGCCCGGCGGCGAGTCGACCGTGATGACCCTCGGCGTCGCCCGCGAGAGCCTGCGCGAGCCGCTGCGCGAGCTGGCGGCCACGGGCACGCCGATCCTCGGAACGTGCGCCGGCCTGATCATGCTCGACCGGGACCACCTCGACATCCTTGACGTGCTCGCCCGGCGCAACGCGTTCGGCCGGCAGCTGCACTCGTTCGAGTCCGACTTCGAGGTGGAGGGCATCGCTGGGGGAGCGCTGCGGGCGCTTTTCATCCGGGCGCCGTGGATCACCGAGTTGGGACCGGCGGTCTCCGTGCTTGCCGAGGTCGACGGCCATCCGGTCGCCGTTCGGGAGGGTAACGTGGTCGCCATCTCCTTCCATCCCGAGCTGAGCGGCGAGCCGCGCATCCACGAGCTGCTGCTCGGCATGATCCGCAGCAGAGGGACCGCGAACCACAACTGAAGGTGGGCATCGTGAGTAAGACGCTGGGTCGCATCCTCATGTCGGTAGGGGCGCTGGCGGCGACGGTGGTGCTGGCCGCGTGCGGCGGCTCGTCGAACGTCTCCAACCAGAGCTCGGTGAAGACGGTGACGGAGACGGTCACGACTCCCACCGAGCCGTCCGCTGCCGTGACGGCGCAGACCACCTCGACGACGGCGACCGCCACCACCACGACGAGCGCCGGCAGCACGACCACGCAGCCGGCCGCCGGCACCTCACCCTGCGTCGCGGCAGACCTGAAGCCGGTCGCGCTCGGCTCGAATGGCGCCGCCGGCACCGTCTACTACACGTACGCGTTCGAGAACGTGAGTAGCAAGAGCTGCCACACGTACGGCTGGCCCGGTGCCTCCTTCTGGACCGCGAGCGGCAAGCAGCTCGCGAACGTCGTCTCGCGCGTGACCAGCGACCAGGTCGGCAGCGCCGGCGCGACGACTGTGACGATCGCGCCCGGCGGCGAGGCCTCGTTCCGCGTCGACGTCGAGGATGCCTACGACGGCGGCGAGAAGTGCACGACGGCGAGCTACATCCAGTTCTACGCGCCCGACGACACGACGCCGATGCGGCTCTCGCTCGGCAGCGGCGCGCAGTCTTGCGGCGCCTACCAGATCACGCCGGTGCAGTCCGGCAGAGGCGCGCTGGCCGGCGCCTGAGCCATCGGGATGCTGCGATGAACGTGCTTGGCGTCGACCCGGGGATCGCGAACACCGGCTTCGGTGTGATCGAGCTGCAAGGCGGCAAGCTGCGCTCACTGCGCTGGGGCGTGATCGTGACCGCGAAGGAGCAGCCGCTTGAGCGGCGGCTCGTCGAAATCCATCACGACATCGGCGAGCTGCTCGCGGCCTACGAGATCGCTGGCGTATCGGTGGAGGAGCTCTACTTCGGCGCGAACGTTCGCACCGCATTCGCCGTGGGCCAGGCTCGCGGGGCGGTGCTCCTGGCCGCCGGGGAGGGCGGCGTCCCGGTTCACTCGTATACGCCGCAGCAGGTGAAGGCCGCCGTCTGCGGTTCCGGCCGCGCCGATAAGGACCAGGTCGGCCGGATGGTCGGGCGCCTCTTGGGGATCGATCCGATGCCGTCGCCGGACCATGCGGCCGACGCGCTCGCCGTCGCCATCTGCGACTGCAACCAGGCACCGCTGGCGGCAGCCCTGGCACGCCAGGCGTCCTGAAGTAGTGTACGGACAGACGTCGTACACTGATGGCATGAGCAAGACCGAACGCATCGAGCTGCGCGTCTCTGCCGAGGACAAGGACGCTATTGCGGCAGCGGCCACGATGGAGCAGGTCACGACCACCGAGTTCGTCAGGCACGCGGTGCTCGACCGGACTCGACACGTGCAGGCCCGCTCAGACCGTACCCTCATGCCTGCCGAGCAGTTCGATGCGCTCGTTGCCTCCCTTGACATGGTGGACGACGCCCCGAACCTGGCAAGGGCGTTCGCACGCCAGCGACGGTTCGTCCAGCGTTGAGCGCCGAGTACGAGTCCGTTGCACTCTCGCGCCACCACGGTGTCGCCAGCTTCGATTGCGGCGTCACGTCACTGAACGCTTGGCTGGCCGAGCAGGCACCCCGGGCGCAGCAAGCGGGCACGGCCCGCACATTCGTGTGGGTCACCGCCGCAGCACCCGAGAAGGTGTGGGCGTACTTCTCACTGGCGCCAACGGAGGTCGCCCGGGACGTCCTCTCGCGTGGCCAATCGTCGGGTTACACCACGGTGCTTGGCTACCTGCTGGCTCGGCTGGCGGTGCACGCGGAGCTTCGTGGACTCGGCTACGGCGAGCAGGTGCTCGTCGATGCCCTGACCCGCGCCGCGAGCGCCGCTGAGGCTGGGGGCGGCCGACTGGTGGTCGTAGATGCGCTCGACGATGCCGCGGCGAGCTTTTACCGTCACTACGACTTCACGCCGGTGAAAGGCAACCCGCGCCGGCTCGTCTTGAAGATCGCCAACATCCGCAACTTTCTCGGATGACCAACTGGACGCCTCAGTCCTCCAAGCAAACGATCAGGCACGGGTAAGTTTGCTCGTCTCCGGTACACCCTGATCAGGGTGCCGGCCAGCGGGCCGGCACCCGTAAGCACCCCGTAGGCACCCGTGAGCTCAGCCGCGAATCAGGCCCAGCACCTCGTCGCGCTTGGCCTCCATGTCCTGGACGGAGACCAGCGACTCCAGGCAGAGGCGCAGCAGCGGCTCGGTGTTCGAGGCGCGCACGTTGAAGTGCCAGTCCTCGTAGTCGATCGAGATGCCGTCGAGGCGGCTCTGGCGGGCGTCCGTGTAGTGCGCGGCGATCGCCTCGATCTTCGCGGGGGCGTCATCGACATGCGAGTTGATTTCACCGGAGATGAAGTAGCGGCTGCGGAAGGCGCCGACGATCTCGGAGAGCTTGCGCTTCGACTGCGAGAGCTGCTCGAGGATCAGCAACGCCGGCAGCGTCCCGGAGTCGGCGTTGTAGAAGTCATGGAAGTAGTAGTGCCCCGAGACCTCGCCGCCGAAGATCGCGCCGTTCTCGCGCATTCGCGCCTTGAAGAAGGCGTGGCCGACGCGGTTCACGAGGGCGGTGCCGCCAAGCCGCTCGACGGTGTCGGCCACGGCGCGGGAGGCACGCACGTCATAAAGGATCGTGGCCCGCGGCGTCTTACCGAGCAGCGACTCGGCAAGGATCGCGGTCAGGAAGTCGCCGTCGACGAACTCACCCTGATCGTCGATGAAGAAGCAGCGGTCCGAGTCGCCGTCCCAGGCAATGCCGAGGTCGGCGCCGTGGGCCACGACCTCGTGCATGATGAACTCGCGGTTCTCCGGCAGCAGCGGGTTCGGCTCGTGGTCCGGGAACTCGCCGTTCGGCTCCCAGTAGGCGGTCTCCAGCTTCAGCGGCAGCTGCGCCAGCAGCGGTCCGACCATGCGGCCGGCCATGCCGTTGCCGCCGTCGACCACGATCTTCAGCGGTCGCATAGCGGCCGGGTCGATGAAGCGCAGCGCGTTGGCCTGGAAGTCGGCGTAGATGTCGACCTGCTCGCTGCTGCCGCCACCCGGCTCGGCGCCGAGCCCCTCAGCGACGAGTCGGCGCACGTCGCCGATGCCGGAGTCGCCCGACAGCGCGAGGGCACCGCGGCCGACGAGCTTCGCGCCGGTGTACGCCTTCGGGTTGTGCGAGGCGGTGCACATGATGCCGCCGTCGAGCTCGCGTGAGCCGACGAGGAAGTAGAGCATCTCGGTGCCGACCATGCCGGCGTCGATTACGTGCGCGCCCTCGGCAACCATGCCGTCGCGGTAGGCGGCGGCCATCTCCGGGGCGGAGAGGCGCATGTCGCGACCGAGACCGAGCTGCAGCGCGCTCGGCTGCTTGCCTTCCATCTGCGCGATGATGCGCGCGAAGGCGCGGCCGATCTGATGTGCGCCGGCGGCGTCGAGGTCCTGGCCGTAGAGGCCGCGAACGTCGTACGCCTTGAAGATCTCTGGGTTGATCTGGCTCATGGCGCACATGATCCTAGTGGCTTGGCGCGGAGGCGACCATTGCCGCTGAGCGCCGCAGCCGGCGCCAAGCCGCCCGCGCGCGGAGCCGGTACGTCCACGTCGTAGACTCAGCCCCCATGTCAGGGCATTCCAAATGGGCATCGATCAAGCACAAGAAGGCAGTCGTCGACGCGCGCCGCGGCCAGCACTTCACCAAGCTCGCACGGGCGGTTACGGTCGCCGCGAAGGAAGGCGGCGGTGATCCCGCCGGCAACCCCGCACTGGCGCTCGCGATCCAGAAGGCACGCGACGCTTCGATGCCGAAAGACAACATCGAGCGCGCGATCCAGCGTGGCACCGGCTCCGGGGCCGACGCCGAGAGCTTCGAGAACGTGACCTACGAGGGCTACGGCCCGGGTGGCGTGGCGATGCTGATCGAGGCGCTAACCGACAATCGCAACCGTACCGCTGCCGACGTGCGCCACATCTTCGGCCACGCCGGCGCGTCGCTCGGCGAGCCGGGCTCGGTTGCGTACCTGTTCGAGAAGCACGGCGTGCTCTCGATCGACGCGGCTCGCTACAGCGAAGAAGACCTGATGGTCGCGATCGACGCCGGCGCGGAGGACATCGAGCTCGACGACGACGTCTACGAGGTCGTTACCGCGCCGACCGACCTTGCGGTCGTGCGTGACGCGCTGACCGCGGCCGGGATCGAGATCGACGAGGCTGACATAACGCAGCGGCCGAAGTCGGAGGTGACGCTGGGAGAGACCGAAGCCGCAAAGCTTATGAAACTCATAGATGCCCTCGAAGAGTCCGACGACGTAAGCGCCGTGTACGCAAATTACGACGTTGACGCTGACATTCTCGAGCGAATCGCCGGCTGAGTGCCGGTGCCGGGACCGCATTGCACGGGAGCCGACCGCTACTCTCGCTGGCGATGAACGCTAAGACACTGACTTCAGGACTGGCAGCAGTAACGGCTGCGGCGTTGCTCGCCGGCTGCGGCGGCAGCGCGGCATCGGGCGTGACGCTCGCTCCGGGCGGCGGCCCGACCGCGGACGCCGTGACCACCGCGACTGCGACCACTACGACAAGTACGACCACTCAGACGGTGAAGGTCCCGAGCAGCGGTGCACTCTCGAAGGAGCCGGTGTTCAGCGTGCCGACGGGTGCTGCGCCGACGAAGTTGCAGACGGAGGATCTGATCGCCGGGACCGGCGCCACGGCTAAGACAGGCGACAAGGTCTGGGTCAGCTACGTCGGCAAGGTCTATAAGACCGGCAAGACCTTCGACGCCTCGTGGAAGGACACGCCCGGCGACGCCGTCGAGTTCACGCTCAGCAAGACTGCGGTGATTCCGGGCTGGGCCGACGGCCTGAACGGCATGCGCGTCGGCGGACGCCGCGAGCTGATCATCCCGCCGAGCCTCGGGTACGGCGACCAGGAGGAGAGCGGGATCCCGAAGAACTCCACGCTGGTCTTCGTCGTCGACCTGATCAAGGTCTCGAAGTAGCCGGCTGCAAGTCGCGCCAGCCGTGCGCCTGCACAAGGCGCACGGCTACCAGCGCATCTGCGGCGTGACGACCGGGCCTCAGTTGACGCGGACCTAACACAACGGTCATCGTGGCTTTAGGCGACGTTTCGCGTCGCTGCCTTGACTGCAGACTGCTCAATCGATCCAGGGTCGAGAGCGGCCGGCGGCAGCCGGTCTGAGCAACCAGACCGGGGAGGAGCAGTGGCAACTGCAGCGGGCGTGCCTGCCGTGCGGCGACGATCTTGGGGCGCGCGGCATCCGTTCCGCGTGAAGATCGGTGCTCTGATCGCGATCAGCCTGGTGCTGCGGATCGTCTACGTGCGCGCCACCTGGGACTACGTACCGCACTTCCTGCTCGACACGGCCACTTACACCGCACACGCGGTGTACCTCTGGCAACGCGGCCATCTCGCGCCCGGCCTGGTCACCATCGACCACCACTTGTATGAGCGCCCCGATGCCTACTGGCCACCGGCATTCCCGGTCTTCCTGACGCTGCTGGTGGCGGTGCATCAGCTCCTGCACCTCGTCGGCATTCTCGGCGGGCTGCCGCGACACGTGCGGCCGCTGGGGCCGTTGCGTGGCCCGCGGGCGCTGTCGACCTATCAGTACCTGCGCACCGCCTGCAGCGTGGTGAGCACGCTGATGGTGCCGCTTGTCGCGCAGCTCGCACGACGTCTCGTGAACGCGCGGGTAGCGGTGGTAGCGGCGTTGCTGACGGCGGTCTACCCGCCGCTGATCTACGTCGGCGCCTCGCTCTACTCCGAGCTATTGGCCGTGCCGCTGATGCTTGTCGCGCTGCTCTGCGTCACGCAGTTCCAGGAGGGCGGGAGGGTCCGCTGGCTCGTCCTCGCGGGGGTGGTCGGCGGCCTGACGATGCTGACCCACAGCGACGGCGTTGCGCTGATGGTGCCGCTGGCGATCGGCGCCTGGATCGCCGTGCGCGCTCGTGCCTGTGCCGCTGCCCCCGCTGGGGCAGCGACTGGGGAAGTAGGCAGGACCGGCGCCGGCCTCTGGCGAGCGCGCCTGCGCGCCCTCTGGGCGCCCGCGCTGATAGCAGCCATGGCGGCGCTGACGATCACGCCGTGGACCATCCGCAACGCCATCCGTTTGCACGGCTTCGTGCCGACCGGCACCTCGCTCGGTTTCACGCTCGCCGGTACCTATAACGGCATCGCCGCTCACTCCACCACGCGGCCCGCCGCATGGGTGGTGACGTGGGGCGCGTACCCGAAATTCTTCAAGAACCACCGGCGCTCCAGCGTCGCCAGCGACGAGGGGCTCGAGCACCTCGCGCTGCGCTACATCCGGCGGCACCCGGAGTACGCGCTGCGGGTGGCGTACTGGAACACCGTGCGGCTACTCGACCTGAACGGGGCCGACGGCTCCGACGGCGCCTACAACTCCTACAAGCTGGAGGGCGTGACCCCGACGCTCACCTGGGTGGGCGTGATCTCGTTCTGGATCGTCGGCCTGATCGCGCTCGCCGGCTGCCTCGCGCAGTGCGTCCGTCGCGGCCGCTTCCGCTGGATCTGGCTGACGCCGCTGGTGATGTACCTGTCGGTGGTGTTCGTGAACACCGACACGCCACGCTTCCGGGCCCCGATCGACCCGTTCGTCCTGATTCTCGCGGCGGCGGCGCTCTGCAGCGGCTGGGAATGGATGCGTCACCGGCACCGAGACGCGGAGTCCGGCAGCGGCAAGCAGCGGCCGCTTGCGGCGGTGTGAGCCGCCTGGCTGGCGACGCGCAACGCCAGATTCACGCGCGGCCAAAGGTGGCTGCGGGCGTCAGGCTCTTAATGCAGAATCATTTGTCGGATGAAAGATTTGCTCATCGACCACTGGCGGGTCGCGGCCGCGCGGCACCCGTTCCGTCTCTGGGTCGCGGGCGCGATGGCGGTCGGTGTGGTCATGCGCATCCTCGTCGTACGGGCGACCTGGGACTACGTACCGCACTTCCTGCTCGACACCGCTACGTACACCGCTCACGCCCTCTGGCTCTGGCAGCACCACGGCCAGCTGGCGCCGAACATCGTCGTCCACGACGGTCACGTCTACCAGTTCGCCGACGCGAACTGGCCGCCGGTGTATCCGGTCTTCCTAGCGCTGCTGGTCGCGCTGCACCAACTCCTGCATGCACTCGGGATGCTCGGCTCGCTGCCGGCGCACGTGAAGACTCTGGGGCCGCTGCGTGGCCCGCGGGCGCTGCCGACCTATCAGTACCTGCGCACCGCCTGCAGCGTGGTGAGCACGCTGATGGTGCCGCTGGTCGCCGAGCTGGCGCGACGTCTCGTGAACGCGCGGGTAGCGGTGGTTGCGGCGTTGTTGACCGCGGTCTACGCGCCGTTGATCTACGTCGGCGCCTCGCTCTACTCCGAGCTACTGGCGACGCCCTTGATCCTGGTCGCGCTGCTGTGCATCACCCAGTATCAGAAGGGTCAGAAGGCACGCTGGCTGATCTGTGGCGGCGTTGTTGGCGGCCTGACGATGTTGACCCACAGCGACGGCGTCGCGCTGATGGTGCCGCTAGTTGTCGGGGCCTGGCTGGCGGCGCGACCACGGGCCCGTGGCAGCCATGGCAGCCACGCGCGATCGCGAGCCTTAGCGGGCGCTCCCGGGCGTCACCGGGCTCGAGCCCGCGTCTGGCGCGAGGGTCTGCGCGCCCTCTGGGCGCCGGTTATCGTGGTCGTGGCGGCGGCGCTGACGATCACGCCGTGGACGATCCGCAACGCCGTCCGCCTGCACGGCTTCGTGCCGACCGGCACCTCGCTCGGGTTCACGCTTGCGGGCACGTACAACGACGTTGCGGCCCACTCCACCACGCGGCCCGCCGCTTGGGTGGTGACGTGGGCGGCGTATCCGCAGTTCTTCAAGCATGTCGGAGAGTCGGGCGAGTGGCGGTCGGACGTGTCCCAGGACGCGGGGCTCGAGCATCTAGCCCTCCGCTATGTCAAGCAGCACCCCGCCTACCTGCTGCGCGTGGCGTACTGGAACACCGTTCGACTGCTGGACCTGAACGGTGCCGACGGTGCTGACGGTGCCTACTACACCTACCAACTCAACGGTGTGACCCCGCTGCTCACCTGGGTGGGCGTGATCTCGTTCTGGATCGCCGGCCTGCTGGCGCTCGCCGGCTGCTGCGCGCGGAGCGTCCGTCGCGGCCGCTACCGCTGGGTGTGGCTGACGCCGCTGGTGATGTACCTCGCGGTAGTGCTCGTGACTACCGAAACGCCACGCTTCCGGGCTCCGATCGATCCGTTCGTCCTGATCCTGGCGGCGGCGGCGCTGCAGGGTGGCTGGGAGCGGCTGCGGCGACGGCGTGGCGGGCTGCGCGATGAGGCCCAGCAGCACCAGCGCGAGAGCGAGCAGCGACCGCTTGTGGCGGCGTGAGCCGCGCCGCCGGCGTCCTGCCGTCCGTGCCCGCGCTCAGAATAGACGCTGAATGATCGCGCTCATCTCAGGTAACGTCGCGGTGCGCCGCCTCGATCACGTCATCGTCGACTGTGGCGGCGTCGGCTACCGCCTCGCTGTCTCCGACCAGACACTGCGGCAGGTGCCGGCGGTTGGCAAGTCGGTGACGCTGCACACGCAGCTGATCGTGCGCGATGACACCATCGCCCTCTACGGCTTCGCCAGCGAGGACGAGCGCGATCTATTCACGCTGCTGCTGGGGGTGCAGTCGGTCGGCCCGAAGGTCGCGCTCGACGTGCTCTCGGGCGGTACCGTCGCGGAGCTACGCAGCGCGATCGCGACCGGCGACGCGAAGCGCTTCCAAGCGGTGAAGGGAGTCGGCAAGCGTACCGCCGAGCGGATCATCGTCGAGCTGCGCGAGAAGGTCGGCGCCGGTGCGGCGCTGCTGGACGGCGGCAGCGCGGACGCCGACGACCCGCGCCGGATCGCGCGTGACGGCCTGGTCGAGCTGGGGTACAGCTTCGAGGAGGCCGAGTCGCTGCTCGCCGGAATCGCCGGCGAGCGGGCGGAGGATCTGATCGCGGGCGCGCTGCGCTCGACGCGGCGGTGAAGGCAAGATGACGATCGTGGGTGCCGAGCAACTACCTGAGGACGACTTCGACTTCACGCTGCGGCCGCGACGACTGGACGACTTCGTCGGTCAGGATGCGCTGCGCGAGCAGCTCGCGGTCGCGATCGCGGCGGCGGTGAACCGCGGGGAAGCGCTCGACCACGTGCTGCTGGCGGGGCCGCCCGGGCTCGGTAAGACGACGCTGGCGCAGATCGTGGCCGCCGAGCTCGACGTGTCGTTTGTCCAGACGGCGGGCCCGGCGCTCGAGCGCAAGGGCGATGTCGCCGCCTTCCTGACCGCGTTGGAGCCTCGCTCGGTGTTCTTCATCGACGAGATCCACCGCTTGCCGCGGGCGATCGAGGAGACGCTGTACCCGGCGATGGAGGACCGTTTGCTGCCGATCACCGTCGGTCAGGGCTCGGGTGCGAGGGTGGTGACGATCGAGCTGCCGGAGTTCACGCTGATCGGCGCGACCACGCGGATCGGCCTGCTGTCGGCGCCGTTGCGCGACCGCTTCGGCATCCAGCAGCGGCTCGACCACTACGACCCGGGCACGCTGGCACGGATCGTGCGGCGCTCGGCGAGGCTGCTCGGGGTCGAGATCGACGATGCCGGCGCCGTCGCGCTGGCCGCTCGTAGTCGCGGCACGCCGCGCGTCGCCAACCGGCTGCTGCGGCGGGTGCGCGACTACGCCCAGGTGAAAGGCACCGGCGTGATCACCGCGGAGCTGGCGAGCGCCGCGCTCGACCTGTTGGAGGTCGACCACGCCGGCCTCGACCGGCTCGACCGGAAAATCCTCGAGACAATCTGCAGTAAGTTCGGCGGTGGCCCGGTCGGGCTCTCGACGCTGGCGGCCGCAATCGACGAGGAGCAGGACACGCTCGAGGACGTCTACGAGCCGTACCTCTTGCGGGAGGCGCTGATCGAGCGCACGCCGCGCGGACGGGTCGCGACCGCCCGCGCGTACGAGCATCTCGGCCTGCCAGTGCCGGAACGGCCCCGCCTGGTCTGAGTCGGGCTATCCTCTGGCCGCAAATGTCGCACGAGCTGTATTTCATCTGCCCGCATTGCGGCAACCGCTCGAAGGGAACCCAGCGCGGCGCGGGGCTCGCGGACGGAGCGCGTGGCTGCGAGCGCTGTGGCAGTGCTTACCTGTTCGAGCTGTTGGACGACTACTACCCGGCGCCGAGCGCCGCGTTCTTCACGTGCGACTCGGCGAGTCGGATCGTCGACTGCGGCCGTGGGGCATTCGAGCTGGCCGGACTGAAGACCGAGAACGTGATCGGCCAGCCGCTCGGTGACACGCTGCAGCTCGACTTCGTCGACGGCATCGACCACGTCGCGACAGCGCTGGAGTGGCAGGTGCGCGTGATCGGCAAGCCGGCCATGATCCTAGCCGGCAGCCAGCGGCTGAGCGCCATCGCCGACATCTTTCCCGCTTACGATGACGTCGAGGATCGCGGCCTGCTGGTGGTGCTGACGCCACAGGTGGGCGAGGCCGCATAGGCTTCCGGAGGCTCGCGCCCCGGTCGCGCTTGCGCAAGTTCGACTTGTTCCCCGGCTCGGCCTCGCTGGGTTTCTATCTGCAGGCCGCCTACGCCGACGCCGCTGAGAACTACGCGACGCGCCTGCGTGCAAAGGGCTTTACTCTCAGGTGGCGCCGGCCACGCTGGCGGCGCCGTTGGGGCGTTGTCGCTCCCAGCTTGGTGGCGGGCTATAGCGTGCTCCACCGGCTTCTTCGTGATTGCCCTAACCGGTCTGGCGGCTGGCTTTGTCGCCCTCGGGGTCCGGAGCCCGGCGGTCGTCCGATCGAGGCGGTCACCGAAGAGGAGAATACGGGGCAGTCCCAGAAAGTCGTCCAACACGCGTGAGGTGAGTGAATGAGCACTGGAGTAAACAGCAGCGAGCAGACCGCCGGCGGCGCTGCGGCGGATGGCGGTGTGCTTACCGCCATCGACCATGTCGGCATCGTCGTCGACGACCTCGACGCGGCAGTCGGCTTCTACGAGCAGACGTTCGGCGCCAAGGTGGTGCATCGCGAGCGGGTCGAGAAGGACGGCGTCGAGGAGGCGCTGCTGGCCGCCGGTGGCAACTACGTGCAGCTGCTGACGCCGACCCGCGAGGACTCCGCCGTCGCGAAGTGGCTGGCCAAGCACGGCTCGGGCCTGCATCACGTGGGCTATCGAGTCGACAGCTGTCAGGTAGCGCTCGATCGGGCGGTGGCCGCTGGCGTCCGCGCGCTGGATGCCGCTCCGCGACCCGGCTCGCGCGGCACGACGGTCGCGTTCCTGCACCCGAAGAGCGCCTACGGCACCCTGATCGAGCTCGTTCAGGAAGGCTAAGGGTCGGACCGCAGCCTGGCCACGGGCTCTGCGGGCGGCAGGTCTGCTGCTGCCCGCAGCCCATTGGTGCTGGTCGTAGACTAGGCGCGCGGAATGGACTTCCAACATCTAGGCGAAAGGGCATAACCGTCAGATGACCCCCACCGAGACGGAGTTCCCGGCATCGTCGTATCAGATTGGCGGGCATTACGCTCGTGCCTACTGGGGCACCGGATTTCCGATCATGTGGAGGTCTGGCGCGTGGAGGTCCGACGCGTACCGCTAGCGATGCGTCTTACCAGGCCCGGCAGCGCCGAGCCGCTGCTGCGCCTGGTGCGCAGCAACCCCAGCGACGCGGAACCGACCTGGAGTTGCTGATCGAGGGCAACTAGGTTCGGGGCTGGCCTGCAGGCCGGCCCAGCTTGCCCGTAAGGATGTAGTGACCTACGTGCGGCCAGCAAGGTGCACGTTAGGAAGGGGCTTATTGAAGCATGCGTACTGAAAGGGGCTTATAGAAGCATGCGTATTGTCTCTGAGGCGGAAATCGCCTCTGCCATTCAGGCACGGGCTGCCGCCGTCGCGAAAGAGCTACCGGAAGGCACCGCCGGACCTTGGTATCCGCGCGTCGTGGCCTCCGGCAACTTTGCTACGCCAGAGCCGCTGCTGAAGATCCTCGACGGCGCGATCGAGGGCTACCGCCTGTTCATGATCGGCGCGGCAGGCGAAGTTCCCGCTCGCGATGGCGTCGTGCTCGAGACGCCGTTCACGGGGTCGGGGATGCGCAAGCACCCCGAGAACCTCGACTACCTGCCGGTGCGGCTGTCGCTGGTGCCGGAGCTGTTCCAGCGCTCGCGCCGACCGGACATCGTGCTGCTGCACACCTCGCCGATCAGCGGCGGCAAGGTGTCGCTCGGGGTCGAGGTCAACATCCTGGTCTCAGCGGTTGAGCAGACGCGTGCTCGCGGTGGCCTGGTGATTGCGCAGATTAACCCGAACATGCCCTACACGCTCGGGGACGGCGAGCTGTCCGTCGAGGACATCGATCTCGGATTCGAGGTCGAAGAGCCGCTGCTAACCACCGGCGAGTCGAAGATCGGCGACTCGGCGCAGCGGATCGGCGAGCTGATCGCGCCGATGGTCAGCGACGGCGCCACGCTGCAGCTCGGCATCGGCGGTATCCCTGACGCGGTGCTGCAGAAGCTGCTCCATCGCAAAGGCCTGGGGATCTGGACCGAGATGATCTCCAACGGCGTCTTCGCGCTTGAGCAGGGCGGTGCGCTGGATCCTGCGCGGCCGATCATCACCTCATTCCTGTTCGGCTCCGAGGACCTCTACCACTGGGTCGACCACAACCCCCGCGTACAGATGCGGAGGACCGAGATCTCCAACGACCCGGGCATGATCGCGCGCCAGCCGGCGGTCGTCTCGATCAATGGCGCCATGCAGGCCGACCTCTATGCCCAGGTGAACGCCACCCGCATCAACGGGCGGATCTACTCGGGCTTCGGCGGCCAGACCGACTTCACGGTCGGGGCGCTGCACTCGCCGGGCGGCCAGGCGATCATTGCCCTGAACTCGTGGCACGCGAAGTCGGACAGCTCGACCGTCGTGCCGGCGATCAACGGTCAGGTCACGTCGTTCCAGCACTCGGCGCTGGTCACCGAGCAGGGCGTCGCCCACGTCTTCGGCGCAAGCCAGCAGGCACAGGCAAAGGCGATTATCGAGAACATCGCCCACCCGCGCGCCCGTGATTGGCTACGGGAAGAGGCCGAGAAGATGGGGCTGCTCAAGCACTGAGCGGCCTGCGGCAGACTCCGCTCCGGCTCGGAATGCGTAGGCAACGGCGGCGGCCCGCTGGCCGCCGCCGTTTTCGCGCCCGCTCGGGGTCGGACGCCCCGCGCCGCGGATCGCCCGTGGCGTGGGCACAGCCGCATGAGCTTCCCGGACCGTCTACGATGCGAGCACAGCGATGACCGACAGGAAGCGCCATGGACTTATCCTGCTCGTTGTAATCGGGCTCATCGCCGCCTCCGTAGTAGTGATCGCGACGATGCCGACGCGGCTTGGGCTCGATCTGAAGGGCGGCGTGGAGCTCGTCTACGAAGCCCAGCCGACCCCGCAGTCCCCAGTTGACGACGCTTCGATCGCGCGCGCGATCGATGTGATGGATGACCGCGTCAACCAGCTTGGTGTCTCTCAGGCGCAGATCCAGCAGGAAGGCCACAGCCTGATCGATGTGCAGATCCCGTCTGTGCACAACGTGACCCAGGCGGAGCAGACGGTGGGTAAGACCGCGCGCCTTGCCTTCTACGACTGGGAGGCGAACCTGATCACGCCGTCCGGGACGACGGTCGCGGATCTCCTGAAGAGCGGCATCAGCCAATCGGATGCGAGCGCGCTGGCGATGAGCCAGGGCTCTAGCAGTTCGGCGCCAGGCGGCAGCTCCGCCACGGTCGGCGGCATGGGTTTCTACAGCGCCGTCGAGCTGGCGTCCAAGCAGCCTTACAAGGCCAGCCAGGACAACGCCCAGGACACCCAGTACTACCTGTTCGGCGCGCCCGGCTCAAGCAACTGCCAGGCGTGGGCGGCGGCTAACCATAAGACCGCGCCGCTCAACGTCCACTGCCTGATCGCCTCCGACGAGCCGACGGCCGGCACGGCCTATGCAAGCGCCGTCTCACAGCTCAAGGCGGGGCTGACGCCGGCAGAGGTCAATGGTGCCCAGGTGCTGGTCGTGAAGCGCGGCACGATCGTGTTGCAGGCAGCACCGTCGAACTTCAGTCGCTGGCCGTCGTTCGGCTCGATCAGCGTGAAGTACTACGTGCTCAGGGACCATGCGGCGCTGTTCGGCAACGAGGTCACGAACCCGCAGCAGTCGACCGACGAGTCCGGCGCCCCTGACGTCAGCTTCGGCTTCACCAGTAAGGGCGCAAGTGCCTTCCAGCGCGCGACTAAGCAGATTGCGGATCGTGGTGCAGTGCTCAGTCTGACGAGCAAGACCAAGTACCCCCAGCACTTCGCGGCGGTGCTTGACAACCAGATCTTGAGCGTCCCGTCAATCGACTTCAACACTAATCCGGACGGAATCAGTGGCAGTCAAGGTGTCGAGATCTATGGCAGCTTCACGACCCAGAGTGCGCAGCAGCTCGCCACACAGCTCCGAATCGGCGCGCTGCCGATCAAGCTGGTGCGCATCTCCGAGAGCCAGGTCTCCGCGACGCTGGGCTCGCAGGCCCTGCACCAAGGGCTGATCGCCGGCCTGATCGGCCTCGGGATCGTGGCGCTGTTCCTGATCGCCTACTACCGGCTGCTCGGTGTCATCGCCGTTGCCGGCCTCATCACCTACGGCATCTACTTCTACTCGCTGATCAAGCTGATCCCGATCACGCTGACGCTGGCCGGCATCGCCGGCCTGGTCCTGACGATCGGCGTCGCCGCCGACGCGAACGTCGTGATCTTCGAACGGGTCAAGGAAGAGGTGCGCGCCGGGCGCTCGGTCCGGCAGGCGATCGCCACCGGCTACAAGAAGGGCCTGACGGCGATCATCGACGGCAACGTGGTCACGATCATGACCGCGTTCATCCTCTTCGTGCTCGCCACCTCCGACGTCAAGGGCTTCGCCTTCACGCTCGGCATCGGCACGATCGTCTCGCTGTTCACCGCCGTGCTGGCGACCCAGGCGACGTTGCTGACGCTGCGCGACTCGCGCGCGTTGGCAAAGCCGGCGGCGCTCGGGGCGGCGCGGCAGAAGCGCCCATGGCGCTTCGACTTCATGGGCGCCGGTCGCTACTTCTTCACGATGTCCGGCGTGATCCTGCTGGTCGGCTCGATCGCGATCGGTACAAAGGGCTTGAACCTCGGCATCGACTTCACCTCCGGCACGCAGATCTCGGCCTCGCTGAACCGGTCCGCCAACGTTTCGCAGATCAAGTCGATGGTGAACGGCGTCGGCGGCGGTGGCACCACCACCGTCCAGGCGGTGAACGGCGGCTCGCTCGGTCGCTACGGCGTCCAGATCTCGCTCAAGTACCTGAACCAGAGCAACACCGCGAAGCTCCGCAACGAGCTGCAGGCGAAGTACGGCACCGGCCAGTTCAACACCACCGTAATCGGCCCGACGTTCGGCTCGGCGGTGGCGAAGAGCGCGATCATCGCGCTGATCGTCTCGCTGGCGTTGATCTCGATCTACATCACGCTCAGATTCGATCGCAAGTACGCCGTGCCGGTGCTGATCGCCCTGATGCACGACCTGTTGATCACTGCGGGTGTCTACGCCCTCACCGGTAAGGCCGTCTCGACCGACACGGTGGCGGCGCTGCTGACGATCCTCGGCTACTCGATATACGACACGATCATCGTCTTCGACCGCGTCCGCGAGAACGTGCCGCGGATGCCGCGGGCGGCGTTCTCGCAGATCGTCAACCGCTCGATGTCCGAGGTGCTGACGCGGTCGTTGGTGACGACCTCGTGCACGTTGCTGCCGGTCGTCGCGCTGCTGATCTTCGGCGGCTCGACGCTGCAGGACTTCGCCTTCGCGCTGCTGATCGGCGTCGCCTCCGGCGCCTACTCGTCGATCTTCATTGCCTCGCCGGTGCTGACGCACTGGAAGGAGCGCGAAGCCGGCTACCGCGCGCGGCGCGCGCGGATCATCGAGGAGCGGGGCTTCGTGCCGGCGTATGCGAGTGGCGGTGACGTCGAGCCGGTGGTCACCGAGCGCACGCCGCGCGAGCGGCTGACCGTGCCGGGCCAGGAAGGCGTCTCGAACGCGGAGTTCGAGCAGATGACGAGCGAGCTGGGACTGGACGACGAGTCTCAGGGCCGGACTCCGGCGCGCGGGCGCCGGGCGCGCGGGCAGCGGGCCGCGAGCCCCGGGCAGCAGGCGACGGCGCCGTCACGGCCCGCTCCCGCACCCGCTCCGCGCGAGCCCGAGCGTCAGTCTGAGCCAAAGCCGGCGGCGGCCAACCCGGCGGCGCAGAGTGAGCCACCGGCAGCCGAGGAGTCGAAGCCTCGCACGCAGCCGTCGACACCGGCAGGGTCGGAGTCGGAGGCACAACCACCGGCTCAGCCCGTGCGCCCCGACCAGTTCGAACACGCGCCCGACGTCGCCGAGAACGAGGGCGTCGCCGACGTGACATCCGGTCCGAGCGCGCCGCACCGGCGGCGGCAGCGTAACCGCAACAAACACGGACGCAGGAGGTAGCTGGTGGGCCTGCTTGCATGGGTGATGATTGCCCTGGCGATCTGGCACTTTACGATCTGGCTGCCGGATCGCTACTGGGGCGGGATCGTTGGAGCGCTCTGCGGCTCGCTGGCCGGCTCGATCATCGTCGGCGTGCTGATCAACGGCTTCTCGATCCCGGGTCGCCACGACACCCACCTTTTGACAACGGTCGAGGGGATCCCCGGTGCGCTGATCGGCATCGCCGCGATCTACGCGCTTGGCGTCCGTGCCGAGCGTGCCGACCAAGCGCGACAGCACCCCGCCGGGATCTAGGCGTCGTTCGAGTTCTAGCCGGGTCGCCTGCGGCGGCCTAATTCGCTGCGGCCGACCGGAACTGCAAAAAGGTCGTCGCAGCGGATCAGGCCGCCGCGTGACGTGGCGCGCCGTGGTCCGGTGCGGCCACCTTGCTTGCGGCACGGTGTGCCGCACCGGGCCACGGCGCAGCGTGCAGGTTCGTTCTTTACGGCTGGAGGTAGGAATGTCATACCTAAACCCGTAAAGAACGCGGCAAGCGACCCGGAGGCGCGATCTGTCGGCTTCGATCCGTAACCTCGAACTGTGGCAGTTCTAGTCGATGCAACGGATGCGGTCGCGACGGGTGACGTCGCGGTGAAGGTAGGCGCGGCGCCTGCGGCGAGCGCGCCCGTGTTCACGCTGGAGCCGTACGACTACGGCGCGGCCCTGAGACTCGAACGCGAGCTGGGGGTCAGCCACGTGCTGGCGCAGATCCTCGTCCGCCGCGGCTACGACGACCCCGGCGCGGCACAGCAGTTGCTGCACCCAGACGAGCGCCACGACCCGTTCGCGTTCGCAGACATGGAGCAGGCTGTCAGCACGATTCGCGCGCACATCCGCAACGGCAGCAAGATCGCCGTGCACGGCGACTACGACGCCGACGGCGTCTGCGCGACGGCGGTGATGGTGCGCGCACTGCGGTCGCTCGGCGCCGACCCGAGCTGGTACCTGCCGAGCCGCAGCGCCGACGGCTACGGCCTCGCCGCGAGCACCGTGAACCGCCTCGCCGCGCACGGCTGCAAGCTGCTGATCACGGTCGACTGCGGGATCACCGGGCGCGACGAGGTCGCGCTCGCACGGGCACAGGGGATGGACGTGATCGTGACCGATCACCACCAGCGGCGCAGCGACGGCTCCCTGCCGGAGTGCACGATCATCCACCCGGAGGTCTGCGGCTATCCGTTCACAGGCCTCTGCGGCACCGCCGTCGCCTATAAGCTCGCCGAGGCGCTGGGCGCCGCCAGCGTGGTGGCGGACCTCGAGCTGGTGGCACTGGCGACGGTTGCGGATCTGATGCCGCTGCGCGGCGAGAACCGCACGCTGGTGCGGGCCGGGCTCGAGCAGCTGGCCGGCACCAATCGGCCCGGCCTGCGCGCCTTGATGCAGGTGTCGTCGACCGATCCCAGCGGCCTCGATGCATCGTGCCTGGGATTCCGGCTGGCGCCGCGGATCAATGCTGCAGGTCGGCTTGGACGGGCCGACGGTGCGCTCGAGCTGCTGCTGACGCCAGAGACCGAGCGAGCGGAGGAGATCGCGGTCGAGCTCGACCGGATCAACGGCGAACGGCGCGCGATCGAGCGCCAGATCGAGATCGAGGCGGAGGCGCAGGCCCGGGAGCTCGGCGAACGCAGTTTCTACGTGCTGGCGGGCCGCGGCTGGCACGCCGGCGTCGTCGGGATCGTGGCCTCGCAGATCGTCGAACGATTCCATCGGCCGGCGGTGCTGATCGCACTCGACGCCCGCGACGAGCAGGCGCCGGCGCGCGGTTCCGGTCGCAGCATCCCGGGGTTCGACCTACTGGCGGCGCTCGACAGCGGCAGCCGTGAGATCCTGCGCTACGGCGGCCACCGCGCCGCGGCTGGCGTGACTGTGGATCCCTCACGGATCCCGGCGCTCCGTGCCGCCATGGAGAGCTACGCCGACCACGTGCTGACGCCGGAGCTGCTGGCGCCGCGTGAGTCGGCGGACGCGGTCGCCTCGGTCGGCGAGCTCTCGCTCGCCCTCGCGGAGGAGTTGCTGAGCCTGGAACCGTGCGGCATCGGCAACCCGGCGCCGCGACTGCTGGTGCCGAGCGCGCGCGTCGAGGCGGTGCAGGCGCTGTCCGGTGGACGTCACGCCCGCTTCAACGTGACGCTGGGCGGCGCCGTGGCCGCGGCGGTCGCCTTCGGCTGTGACGGGCACGTGCCCGGCGCCGACGGCACCGCGGTCGATGCCAGCTTCAAGCTCGAGCGCAACTTCTGGCACGGGGTAGTGGAGCCGCGGCTGATTCTGCGGCACGCCGCGCCGGTTTCGCCGCTACCGATCACGGTGCTGGACGCAGAGGTGGACGACGGGCGTCCAGACATCGAAGGCGAGCATCCCGGCAGCGGCTACCTGGCAGCCGTGATCGGCGCCCTCACGCGGCCGCCCGAGGTCGAGCTGGAGCGTACCCGGGAACTGCCGGATCAGGACGGGCGCCTTGAGCGCACGCTCGTGGACCGGCGCGGGCAGAGCCCGCTAGTGGTGCTGCGCGACGCGTGCGCCGCAGTCGGCGCCGAGCGGACACTGGTGCTTTGCGCGGACGTGCCGCGGCGGCGGGAGGGGCTCGAGTCGACCGCCGGCGGTTGTACTGCGGTGAGCTACACGGGCGCGGCCTGTGCTGACGCGGCCCTCGATCGGTACCTGCAGGTGGTGGCGCTCGACCCGCCGGCCACGCCCCGGCAGCGGCAGCTGCTGCACTGCGGCAGCGGCTACACCCAGCTGGCTTGGGGAGTCGCCGAGCTACGCTTCAGCCAGCAGATATATGAGCAGGAGTACAGCCTCCGCGGCTCGCTGACCGACCTCTACCGCGCTCTGCGGGGTTCCGGGCAGGCCGCCGGGACCGAGCTCGAAGTTCTGCTTCGCGGCGATGGGCGGTGGCCGCGCGGCGCCGAGCTGGCGGCGCGACTGATCCGGGTTCTGACGGAGCTGGAGCTTGCGAGCTTCGATGCGGAGGGCCGCAGGTTGCAGTTGGTGAATGGTGAACCCACTAAACTCGAGTGTTCAACCGCGTACCGGCTCTATACCAAGATCAATGAGGACGGACAGCGATTCCTGAGCAGCTCGACACCACCGCAGCCCAGCTGATCCCGGCGCCACCGGCGCCGGAGCTGGCGGATGCGCCTGTGGCACCGCTCGAGTCGGAGCTGCAGCGCCCCACGCGGGCGCAGCAGCTCGCCGAGCTCGGCGAGCACGCCACCGAACTGCAGGCGGAGCTAATGGCCGCGCTGCCGGACCTCGACGCGCCGGCACTGGAGCCGGCGGACCGCGACCGGATCACCGATGCGCTGATCTTCGCGTACCGGGCCCACGACGGGCAACACCGTCTCTCCGGCGAGCCGTACATCGACCATCCGGTCGAGGTTGCGAAGATCTGCGCCTCGATGCAGCTCGACACGGCGACGATGTGCGCAGCGCTGTTGCACGACGTCGTCGAGGACACCGCGGCGACGCTGGATGACGTCAAGGCGCGCTGCGGGGAAGAAGTGGCGCTGCTGGTCGACGGGGTCACGAAGCTGAGCGGGCTGACGTTCCAGTCGCGCGACGAGGCGCAGGCGGAGAACTACCGCAAGATGATCGTCGCGATGGCGGCCGACATCCGTGTCGTGCTGATCAAGCTGGCCGACCGCCTGCACAACATGCGGACGATCTCGGCGATGGGCAAGCAGAAGCAGATCGAGAAGGCCCGCGAGTCGCTGGACATCTACGCGCCGATCGCGCACCGGCTTGGCATCCACGCGATCAAGTGGGAGCTCGAGGACCTTGCCTTCCAGACGCTGCATCCGCGCAAGTACAACGAGATCAAGGTGCTGGTGGCGCAGCAGCGCGCCGAGCGCGAGCGCTACGTCGAGCAGGCCGCCGAGTATCTGCGCCAGGAGCTGAAGGACGTCGGCATGCAAGCCGAGATCTCCGGACGCGCGAAGCACTTCTACTCGATCTACTCGAAGATGACGAAGAAGGGCCGCGAGTTCAACGAGATCTACGACCTCACCGCGATGCGCGTGATCGTCGACTCGGTGAAGGACTGCTACGGCGTCGTCGGGATCATCCACTCGCTCTGGAAGCCGTTGCCGGGGCGGTTCAAGGACTACATCGCGATGCCGAAGTTCAACATGTACCAGTCACTGCACACGACGGTGATCGGTCCTGAGGGGCGGCCGCTCGAGATCCAGATCCGCACGCGCGAGATGCACGACCTCGCCGAGTACGGCATCGCGGCGCACTGGATGTATAAGGAGGATCCGAACTCCGCGAAGGGCGGGCGCGCCCGCGGTGCGGCGGCGGCGGCGTTGCGCGATCCCGAGGGCAAGCTGAAGTGGTTGCGTTCGCTGGTCGACTGGCAGAAGGACGTATCGGATCCACGCGAATTCGTCGAGACCCTGAAGGTCGACCTGTTCGAGGACGAAGTCTTCGTCTTCACCCCGAAGGGCGAGGTGAAGTCGCTGGCGGCGGGCGCGACGCCACTGGACTTCGCCTACGAGATCCACACCGACGTCGGCCATCGCTGCGTCGGCGCGAAGGTCAACGGGAAGATCGTCCCGCTCTCCTACCAGCTCCACTCCGGCGACATCGTCGAGGTGCTGACCTCGAAGCGCGAGCGCGGCCCGTCACGTGACTGGCTGTCGCTGGTGAAGACGACCCGTGCCCGCAACAAGATCAAGGCGTGGTTCAAGGCCGAGTCACGGCGCGACACCGAGCACGCTGGTCGTGAGCAGCTGCAGGAAGCGCTGCGCAAGCAGGGGATGCCGGCGCAGAAGCTCGTCTCCTCGCCGCTGATGGCGGACGTGATCCGCGAGATGGGCTATAGGAAGGGCGACGACTTCTACATCGCCCTGGGATCCGCCAAGGTCTCGCCGCAGGTCGTCATCAACAAGGTGATGCAGCGGCTGAAGGCCGGCGAGGCGGCGGAGTCGAAGCCGACCGCCGCCGCCGACCTGCTTTCGTCGGGTCGTCGCCGGCGCAAGGCCACGACCTCCTCGAACCACTACGGCATCGCCGTCGACGGTGTCGACGAGGTCATGCTGCGGCTCGCGAAGTGCTGCCATCCGGTGCCCGGCGACGAGATCGTCGGCTATATCTCGCTCGGTCGCGGGATCACGGTGCACCGTGCCGACTGCCCGAACGTCGCGGTGTTGAAGAAGGACCCGGAGCGGTTCACGGGCGTTTCGTGGGAAGGCGACGCTGACAGCGCCTTCCAGGTCGAGATCGAGGTCCAGGGGTGGGACCGTTATCGCCTCCTCGAGGATATGGCCCGCAGCTTCGCCGAAGCCGGGGTCAACATCCTCGAGGCTCGCTGTACCACCAACCACCCGATGATCCGCAACCAGTTCGTGGTTGAGGTCGCCGACTCGAGGTCGCTGGACCAGGCGATCAACCGACTGCGGAACATCGACAACGTCTTCGACGTCTACCGGATCACGCCGGGCGCCGGCGGCTGACGGTCGTCGCGGCGGTCTCGGCAACGCGGCCGCGCCACTCGGCACCAGCCGCGCGCCGTGGCGGCCACGCGCCGGGCCAGCAGCGGTGCCATACCTTATTTGTCGGTTCGCGTACGCATCGGGGAAGGAAACTTACAGTGAACGCGGTCGGTCGTCCCGCGACCGCTCGCTTGGGCGGCGGGCGGGGTGTGTGGGG